>LFIK01000368.1_pt1 | contig 33694 bp, 30 predicted proteins | sample 643401 | NCBI WGS metagenome assembly LFIK01 (sample SAMN03777447, study PRJNA286221) | soda lake metagenome | biome: soda lake; feature: Kulunda steppe; material: water; isolation source: sample T5-Br brine of Lake Tanatar-5 | place: Russia: Kulunda steppe | collected 2010-07
CGGTGCCGCATGAGGGGGTGCGCGAGCTCGTCGCCAATTCCCCCGCCGCGCCCGAGGTCGTCCATAACGGCAATGAGCGCGCCGCGCTGACCTGCCTTGCGGCGGTGCAGGAGGCCGGGCGGCTTTCCGAGATGCTGATCGGGACCGACGCGCCGGCGGGCTCGGGCGTGCAGCCCAACGGGATGCTGCGCATGGTCACGCTGCTGGCCAGCCTCGGCGGGCTCGACCCCGCGCAGGCCTTCGCGCTTGCCACGGGCAACGTCGCGCTCAAGCGCGGGCTCGACGCCGGTTTCCTGCGCGCCGGACTGCCGGCCGATCTCGTCTTCTTCGACCGGCCCGAAGGCTCGGGCGGCAAGGATGTCTGCGAGGCGGTGGCGCTGGGCAATATTCCGGGGATCGGGATGGTGATGATCGACGGCAAGGCGCGCACCGGGCGCTCGCGCTCGACGCCGCCGGCGGCGCGCGTTCCCGCGATCCAGTGACAGGAGGGACTGCATGAAGGCGAAGATCCGCAAGCTCGTCGTCACACTCGACGAAACCCGGCAGGAGATGGGCCGGGACATCGACCCGCCCACGCGCCGCGCCGCCGCCGTGGCGGTGATCGCGAACCCGTTCGCGGGGCGCTATGCCGAGGATCTGACCGAGCTGATCGAGATCGGCGCGGAACTCGGCGACCTGCTGGGCCGGCGTTGTGTCGCCGCGCTGGGCGTCGATCCGTCAGTGACCGAAAGTTATGGCAAGGCCGCGATGGTGGGCGAGGGCGGCGAGCTCGAACACGCCGCCGCGATCCTGCACCCGGCGATGGGCAAGCCGCTGCGCGCTGCCGTCGAGAAGGGCGCAGCGCTGGTGCCGTCCTCCAAGAAGATGGGCGGGCCGGGTCAGCCGCTCGATGTGCCGCTCGGCCACAAGGACGCGGCCTATGTGCGCTCGCATTTCGACGGCATGGAGGTGCGGGTGAACGACGCCCCGCGCGCCGGCGAGATCATGGTTGCCATCGCCGTCACCGACAGTGGCCGGCCGCTGCCGCGCGTGGGCGGGCTGACCGCCGATGAGGCCGAGGGCAAGGACGGGCTGCGCTGAGCGCAGCCCGCGCCGCGCTCAGTCGACGAAGGCGCGCTCGACCACGAATTCGCCGGGTTTGTTGTTCGCGCCTTCGCTCAGTCCGGCCCGCAGGCAGATGTCCTTGCAGTCGTTCAGCATCGCCATCGAGCCGCAGATCATCACCCGGTCATGGGCCGGGTCGAGCGGCGGCACGCCGAGCTCCTCGAACAGCGCGCCGGAGGTGATCGCGTCGGTGATGCGCCGCGGGCGCGGAAAGGGTTCGCGGGTGACGCTGGTGTAGTGGGTCAGCCGCCCCGCCGTCAGCTCGCCCACCAGGGGATCCTCGGCCATGTCCGCGACGAGGTTCTCTCCGTAGGCGAGCTCGGCGGCAAAGCGGCAGGTATGGGTCAGGATCACCTGGTCGAACTTGTCATAGGTCTCCGGGTCCCGGATCAGGCTGGCGAAGGGGGCGATGCCGGTGCCGGTCGAGAGCATGTAGAGCCGCTTGCCGGGCAGAAGCGCATCATTGACGAGCGTGCCGGTGGCCTTCTTCTTCATCAGTATGGTGTCGCCGGGCTGAATCCTTTGCAGGTGCTGCGTCAGCGGGCCGTCGGCGACCTTGATCGAAAAGAACTCGATTTCCTCGTCCCAGCTCGGGCTGGCGATGGAGTAGGCGCGAAACACCGGTTTCTCGGCGTTCGGCAGTCCGATCATCACGAATTCGCCCGAACGGAAGCGAAACGAGGTCGGACGCGTGATTCGAAACCGGAACAGGTCGTCGGTGTAATGCTCCACCTCGGTTACCGTTTCGGCGAAGGTATTGGCAGGGGCCGGAAATTCCAGCGTCTCGGGGCGCAGTTCGGCGCGGGCCATGGCGTGTCTCCTTTGTCTGGGCGGTCATGCCGCGTCCAATCTTGGTACTATCATATTTGTTTGTACACATACAAAAAACTTTGCAGCTCTCCGCCGCCTCGGGGTGGCTGCGATGCAGTCATGCAACGGTTCGGATGGGGCGATCCTTCAAGCTGGGAGTGAAAAACATCAATATGTCTCAGATAGATGGATGGACTTCGAGGGTCGCTCGCCCATCGCCTGGATGCGGTTCTGATGCTGTCACCGCTCGAGATAAGGGGGAATCAAGCCTATTGCGTAATTGATGGCGCTCTGCCAATCTTCGGGGTGAAGCGCTTCGTTCTGCAACCACGGCACCGGGACAACAGGCGCGCGACTTGACAGGGAGATTGCGATGCCCGGCTATGCACGACCCGGCTCACTCGGCGCGGCGCTCGATCTGCTCTCGGGCCCCGAGGGCTGGCGCGTGCTCGCCGGTGGTACCGATCTTTATCCCGGGCTGGGCGATGCGATGCGCCGGGCCGCCCTGCTCGATATCACCGGCCTGTCCGAGCTGCGCGGGATCACGCGGGATGCAGATGGCTATCGTATCGGCGCGCTGACCACCTGGAGCGATGTCGTCGCCGCGGATCTGCCGCCGTTCTTCGATGCCTTGCGGCTCGCAGCGCGCGAGGTGGGGTCGGTGCAGATCCAGAACGTCGCGACGGTTGCCGGCAATGTCGTGAACGCCTCGCCGGCCGCCGACGGCACGGTGGCGCTGATGGCGCTGGGTGCCGAGGTCGAGGTGGCCGGACCGGAGGGCACGCGCCGGGTTGCGCTGGCGCAGTTCGTCACCGGGGTGCGCACGGTCGCGCTGTCGCCCGGCGAGCTGGTCACCGCTTTGCATGTGCCCGATCACGGCGCGGCGGCGCGGTCGCATTTTCTGAAGCTGGGTGGGCGCAAGTATCTCGTCATCTCGATCGCGATGGCCGCTGTCATGGTGCGCCCCGACGCCGCCGGGCGCGTTGCCCAGGCGGGCGCTGCGGTCGGGGCCTGCTCGCCCGTGGCGCGACGGCTGCACGGGCTTGAGGATCGGCTGAAGGGCGCCGTGCCCGGCGAGTTCGCCGAGCGGCTCCACCCGGCGGATGCCGACGGGCTCGCCCCGATCGACGATGTGCGCGCACAGGCGCGTTATCGCAGTGACGCGGTGCCGGTCCTGCTGCGGCGCTGTCTCGAAGCATGTGAAGGAGGCCGTGATGCGGGGTGAGGGCGAGGCAGCGCCGGGTGCAGGGCGGGCTGAGACGCGCCGGTTTCGCATGCGCGTCAACGGCGCCTGGCGCGGGCTGGAGGCGGCGCCCTCCGCGCGGCTGAGCACGGTGCTGCGCGAGGAGCTGGGGCTTGAGGGGGTCAAGGTCGGCTGCGATGCCGGCGATTGCGGAGCCTGCACGGTGCTCGTCGATGATGCGTCGGTTTGTGCCTGCATGGTGCCGGCCGGCCGCATGGAGGGCTGCCGTGTCGAGACGGTCGAGGGGCTTGCGAAGGACGGGCGCATCGGGCGGCTGCAGGCGGCCTTCCTGCGGGCCGGTGCGGCGCAATGCGGCATCTGCACGCCGGGGATGCTGATGGCGGCCGAGGCGCTGCTGCGCCGCGACCCCGCGCCCGACCGGGCCGCCGTGGAGGAGGCGCTTGCGGGGGTGCTGTGCCGCTGCACGGGCTATGCCAAGATCGTCGATGCCGTGCTTGCGGTGGCTGGCGAGCCTGTCGCGGCGGTGCGCGCCGAGGCGGGTGCCGCGGTGGGCGCGCGTCTTGACCGGCTCGACGGGGTGCCCAAGCTGCGCGGCACCGAGGCTTTCGGCGCGGATGGCTGGCCCGCGGGCACGCTACTGGTGCGTGCGGTGCGCAGCCCGCACCACCATGCGCGGTTTGCCTTCGGCGACATCGCGGCCTGGCGCGCGGCGCATCCTGCGATCCGCGCCGTGCTCACGGCTGCCGACATTCCGGGGCGTAACCTGCACGGGGTGATCCCGAATCTCGCCGACCAGCCCGTCTTTGCCGAAGCGGTCGCGCGGTTTCGCGGTGAGGCGGTCGCCGCGGTGGTGGGCCCGCGCGAGGCGGTGGCCGCGCTCGACCTCGAAGATTTCCCGGTGACATGGGAGCCGCTCGATCCGCTGCTGGATGTCGCGGCCGCGCAGGCCGACGACGCGCCCTTGGTGCATCCGGGCCGTCCCGGCAACCTGCTGATCGAGGGGCGGGTGACGACGGGCGATGCCGAGGGCGCGCTCCGGGGTGCGGTGGCGGTGGTGGACGGCGATTTTTCCACGGGCTTCATCGAACACGCCTATATCGAGCCCGAGGCCGGTTTCGCCCGGCGTGTGGGGTGGCGGATCGAGGTGCATGCCTGCACCCAGGCGCCGCATATGGACCGCGACGACCTCGCCGCGATCATGGGGCTCGCGCCCGAGGATGTTCGCATCGTGCCCACGGGCGTCGGCGGCGGTTTCGGGTCCAAGCTCGACCTGTCGCTGCAGCCCTTCATCGCGCTCGCCGCTTGGGTCACCGGGGAGCCGGCGGGCATGGTCTATACCCGCCCCGAATCGATGATGACCACCACCAAGCGCCACCCCGCCCGTATCCGGGCGCGGGTCGGCGCCGATGCTGGCGGCCGGCTCGTGGGCATGACCTTCGAGGGGCAGTTCAACACCGGCGCCTATGCGTCCTGGGGGCCGACCGTCGCCAACCGCGTCCCGGTGCATGCCAGCGGGCCTTACCGTCTGCCCGCCTATGCGGCGCGCGCGGCGGCGATTCACACCCATTGCCCGCCGGCGGGCGCGTTTCGCGGCTTCGGCGTGCCGCAGGCGGCGGTGGCGCAGGAGATGCTGTTCGACGAGCTCGCCGATGCGGTCAGGGTGGACCGGCTCGAGTTTCGCGCGCGCAATGCGCTCGGGGTGGGTGACCCGACGGTGACGGGGCAGAGCTTCGCGCAGGGCGTGGGCATCGGCGCGTGTTTCGCGGCGCTGCGCCCGCACTGGGATCGGCTGCGCGCCGAGGCGCAGGCCTTCAACGCCGCCGGTGGTCCGCGCCGGCGCGGGGTGGGCGTGGCCGGGATGTGGTATGGCTGCGGTAACACCGCGCTGCCCAACCCCTCGACCATCCGCGTCGGGCTGGGCGCAGATGGGACGCTGACGCTGCACCAGGGGGCGACGGATATCGGGCAGGGCTCCAACACCGTCATCACCCAGATCTGTGCGGACGCGCTGGGGCTGCCGATTGACGCGTTCCAGCTTGTCGGGCCGGATACGGACCTGACACCCGATGCCGGCAAGACCAGCGCCTCGCGCCAGACATTCGTGTCGGGTGCTGCGGCCGAGCGGGCGGGCCGAGCGCTGCGCGAGACGCTGCTGCGCCGGCTCAACGCCGGGCCCGAGGCGCGGCTCACCCTTGAGGACGGCGTGATCCGCGCCGGCGAGGGGCGGCTCGATCTGCGCGAGATGGCCGGAGAGACCAACGAGCACGGTTATGTCTTCATGGCCGAGGAGACGTTTGATCCGCCCACCACCCCGCTCGACGCGAACGGTCAGGGCGAGCCCTATGCGGCCTATGGCTGGGGCGCGCATCTGGCGGTGATCGAGGTCGATACCGAGCTCGGCACGGTGCGGGTGCGCAAGCTCGTCGCCGCGCATGACGTGGGCCGGGCGATCAACCCGACGCTTCTGGAAGGGCAGATCGAGGGCGGCTCGGCGCAGGGGCTGGGCCTTGCCCTGATGGAGGAATACCTGCCCGGCCGCACCGAGAATCTGCATGATTACCTGATCCCGACCGTGGGCGACGTGCCCGAGGTCGAGAGCATCCTGATCGAGGACGCCGACGCGCACGGTCCGTTCGGCGCCAAGGGTATCGGCGAACAGGTCCTGATCCCCACCGCGCCGGCGATCCTCAACGCGCTGCGCGATGCCACAGGCGTCGTCATTCGCGATCTGCCTGCCACGCCCGACCGCATCCATGCCGCCCTGCGCGGCCTCAGCCCGAGGACCGCCCCATGAGCGATTCCGAAACGAAACGCGCCCCGAAACGCCGCAAAGCCCCCGAGGAGAAGATCCGCTGCGATGCCTGCCCGGTGCTGTGCTACATCGCCGACGGGCGCACCGGCGCCTGCGACCGCTACGCCAACCATGACGGCGTGCTCACCCGTGTCGATCCGCTGGTGGTGCTCGACCGCACACTGGAATCGGGCGGCCCCGTGGTCTCCTTCATGGGCGACGGCAAGGAATGGGAGGGCGAGATCGTCCACACCCCCGAACGCTTCGTCACCGCCATCGGCGCCGGCACCACTTATCCCGACTACAAGCCCGCGCCCTTCATCGTCTCGAGCGAGGTCGAGGGGGTGGACATGGTCACCGTCGTGACCGAGGGCATCTTCAGCTATTGCGGCGTCAAGCTCAAGATCGACACGGACCGCCATCTCGGCCCCGAGCGGGCCATCGTGCGCGCCGATGGCGAGGCGGTGGGTCATGTCACCACGGGTGAATACGGCTCGCAGATGATGTCGCTCGGGGGCGTGCATCACCTGACCGGCGGCTCCAAGAAGGAAGGCCGCGTGACCTGCGCGACCCTGCTCGATCTGTGCAATCGCAAGCCCGTAGAGCTGACCATCGATGACGGCGTGTCGATCGTGGTGCAGGCGGGCGAGGCGCCGGTCATCGACGGGCAGCGCGAAACCCGAATGCGCGTGGGCTGCGGCTCGGCGGCGATCGGGATGTTCGCCAAGCAGTGGTTCGCGCATGTCGACGAGGTCGTGGTGGTGGATGATCACATCACCGGTGTGCTGTCCGAACACCAGGCCGGAAAGCTGCTGGACGTGCCGCCCACCGGCATCAAGATCAAGGGCCGGCGCAGCACGCCGGGGCGCTACTTCCAGGTTGCCGAGCCGGGGCAGGGCTGGGGCGGCACGGACATCAGCGACCCGCTCACCATCATCGACCGGTTCGACCCCAAGCATGCCTGGGCGGGGCTGCGGATGCTGATGGTGTCGACCACGGGCGATCACGCCGCCTATTTCGAACTCGACGAGGATCTCGAACCTGTCGAGACGCGGATGCCCGATCCCGTGCGCGCCAGCGTCGAGCGGGTGCAGGAGAACTGCGAACCGGCGCTGTGTTCGGTGGTGTTCATCGGCGGGGCGGGCGGATCTCTGCGTGCCGGCGTGACGGAGAACCCCGTCAATCTGACCCGCTCGGTGCGCGACATGCTCACCCATGTCACCAGCGGCGGCGCCGATACCTATATCTGGCCGGGCGGCGGTATCACCTACATGGTCGATGTCACGCAGATGCCCGAGAACGCCTTCGGCCATGTCCCCACGCCCGCGCTCGTGGCGCCCATCGAGTTCTCGATGCGGCTCGAGGATTACGCGGCGCTGGGCGGGCACATGGACTCGGTGGTCCCGCTCGATGAGTTGGGCGACGTCGAGCGCGCGCGCAAGCTCGACCCGGGCGGGGAGGGGCACTGGCCGCTTCTGGCGCAGAACTTCCGCCCGCGTGGCGGCGCGCAGTGATGCGCGACTCGCATCACGCCCTGTTGCCCGACGGCAAGCGGCTGCACCTGCAGCACGGCCCCATCGACATTGTCGCCGGGGCCGAGGGGGCGGCGCAGGAAGTCGCGCTGGCCTACCGGCAGGCGGCCACGTATTTCGAAACGGTGCTAGGCGAACTTGTCGAGGAACTGGACACGCTGCGCGCGCCGGTAGATCGGGAATGCAGGCTTTCGGGGCATGTGGCGCAGCGCATGTGGCGTGCAGCGCGCCCGCATGCGCATGCCGGGGTCACGCCGATGATTGCGGTGGCCGGGTCCGTGGCCGATGCGGTGCTGGACGCGATGACGGCGGGGCGCGATCTGGCCCGCGCGCATGTCAACAATGGCGGCGATATCGCATTGCATCTGGCCGAGACGGCTGCGCCCTATCGCGCGGCCGTGGCCGTCGATCCGGCTGCGCCGCAGCTTGCGGGGACGGTCGATATCGCCCCGGCCGACCCCGTGCGCGGCATCGCCACCAGCGGCGCGCCGGGGCGCAGCCTGTCGCTGGGCATCGCCGACAGCGTGACCGTTCTGGCACGCAGCGCCGCGCGGGCGGATGCGGCGGCGACGCTGATCGCCAACGCCGTCGATCTGCCGGATCACCCCGAGATCGCGCGCCTGCCCGCCCATGAGCTCGACCCTGACAGCGATCTGGGGGCGCGGGCGGTGACGGTGAAGGTCGGAACGCTGAGCGCGGCCGACATATCCGCCGCGCTCGATGCCGGCGTTGCGTTCGCCGCAAGGTTGCGCGATGCAGGGCACATCGCCGCCGCTTTCCTGGCCCTGCGCGGGCAGACCCGAATGGTCGGATGCGAACCCTGCGCAAGCGGGCGCGTTCACGTCACAACATCGAAAGGACTGACCGAATGTCATCCGTGAAGCTGCGCAAGCAGGCGCTGATCGTCGAGGAAATCCATCACGAGGGCGGCAAGCCCGTGGCGGAACCGCTGCACCGGGTCGCCTGCCTGAGTGTGATCGCGAACCCCTTCGCCGGCGGCTATGCCGAGGATCTGCAATGGTTCATGGAACCGCTCAAGCCGCTGGGGCTGGAGATGGCGCAGCGCATGATCGCGGCGCTGGGCGGTGACGGGGCGCGGATCGAGGGGTACGGCAAGGGCGCGATTGTCGGGGCCGCGGGCGAGCTGGAGCACGGCGCGCTCTGGCACGTGCCGGGTGGCTACGCGATGCGCGAGACGCTGGGCGGGGCGAAGGCCATCGTCCCGTCATCCAAGAAGGTCGGCGCGGCGGGCACGCGGCTCGACGTGCCGGTAACGCATATCAATGCAGCCTATGTGCGCAGCCATTTCGACGCGATGGAGGTGGGGCTCAATGACGCGCCGCGCGCCGATGAGCTTGTGCTCGCGCTGGTGATGACCACCGGGCCACGGGTTCATGCGCGCATGGGCGGGCTCGCCGCGTCCGATATCACGGGCGCGGACGGTCTGCGCTGACGGCGCAGCGAGGCGTAACGGGGTTGTGCTTGCCCCGGACGTGGTGAAAGCTCGCAACATGCGGGCGCAATGACAACAGGGAGTCAGTGACGATGATCAGAACCAGGATTCTTCTCGGCGCAACCGCGCTTGCCACGGCGTTTGCGGCAACCGCGTCCGCCGCGCAGGAGCGTGAATTCCGCCTCGGCCTCATCACGCCGCCGGCGCATGTCTGGAATCAGGAAGTCGAAGCGCTGAGCGAGACGCTGCAGGAGATGTCGGACGGCCGGCTCAGCATTGCGGCCTTCCCCTCCGGCCAGCTGGGCAGCGAAGGGGACATGGTTCAGCAGATGCAGACCGGTGCGCTCGACATGGCCTGGCTTACCACCGCCGAGATGACCGAGCGCGTGCCCGACATCGCCGCGCTGCACGCCCCCTTCCTGGTGGACAACATCGACGAAGCCGCCGCCGTGCTGCGCAGCGACGTGGCGCGCGAGATGCTCGACGAACTGCCGGGTGCCACCGGAACCGTGGGCGTCTGCTACGCGATGACCGGCATGCGCCAGCTGATGACGCGCGACGCCATCGACTCGGTCGATGAACTGTCCGGCATGCGCTTTCGCATCACGCCGGCCCCGGCGATCCGGACCTTCTTCGAGATGCTGGGCGCCGCGCCGGCGCCGATGCCGCTGACCCAGGTCTATGACGCGCTTGCCAACCGGCAGATCGACGCCATCGACATGGATTTCGAGTCGATCATCAATTTCCGCTACTATGAGCATGCGCCCAACATGATGGTCACCAACCATCACATGTTCGGCATGGTGGCGCTGGTTTCCAACCGGGTCTGGATGTCGCTGTCGGAGGAAGACCGCGCCATCGTCGAAGAAGCGACGCAGATGCATTGCGACCGCACCATCGATCGCTTCGTCGCCGAGGAGGACGGCAAGCTCGCCACGCTGCACGAGGCCGAGGGGCTGACCATCACCGAGGATGTCGGCGCCGAGTTCTTCGGCGACATTGTCGAGCGTTGGGACGCCGAGTGGGACGAGGTGACACCCTATGTCGCGCGGCTGCGCGCCTTCGTCGACGACCTCTGACGGCAAGGACTCGTGCCCATGCTGCCTGCCCGGCTGCTTCGCGGAGTGTCGGACGTCCTCGCGGCCATCGACCGGTGGCTGATGACGCTGCTTGTCGCATTGATCGCGGCTCTGGTGCTGCTCAATGTCGGGGCGCGGGCGTTGGGCTACACGGTGGCATGGGCCGATGAACTGGCGGTCCGGTCGATGATTCTGGCCGCCTTTCCGGGCGCGGCGCTTCTGTTTCGCATGCGCCGCGACCCATCCGTGCAGATCCTGCGCGAGATGGTGGCCGCGCCCGTCGCGCGGGTGCTGCGGGCTGGGGCGTCGCTGGCAGCACTGGTCTTTGCGCTGCTGCTGTTGTGGATGTGCTGGCGCTGGTTTCAGCCGCTTGCCTTCATGGCCGCGGGATTCGATGTGCGCGAGTTCCAGATGGCGACCGGCAATTTCATCTATTCCGATGTCACGCCCGTGATGGGGCTGCCCAGCGCGATCTTCTTCGTGATCGTCCCGTGGTTCGGACTGACCCTGACGGTGCACGCGCTGACCAATCTGGCAGAAGATATCGGCCTGCTGCCCCGGCGCGACAATGACGACCACTCGGCGGAGGTTTCGGCATGACGGCGGCCATCTTCATCGCCCTGCTGCTCATCGGCGTGCCGATCGGCTTCGTGCTTGCGCTCGCGGCGATCCTGTTCGTGGTCGACAGCGGCAATCTGATCCTGCTGGACAGCCTGCCGCGGCGCCTGTTCTCCAGCCTCGACAATTTCGGGCTGGTGGCGATTCCGCTCTTCATACTGATCGGCGAGGTGATGAACTCGGCCGGAATCACCACGCGGCTGGTGCGTCTGGCGGCCGCCTTCGTGGGGGCGGTGCGCGGCGGGCTGGCGCATGTCAATCTGCTGGCCAACATGTTCGTGGCTTCGATTCTGGGGTCGGCGACGGCGCAGATCGCGATGATGAGCCAGGTCATGGTTCCCGAGATGGAGCGCGCGGGCTACGGCCGCGGCTTCGCGGCCGGGATCACCGCCTATGGCGGGCTGCTGGGGCCGATCATCCCGCCCTCCATCGTCTTCGTGGTCTATGCCGTGCTGGCACAGGTCGCGGTCAGCGACATGCTGATCGCGGGGATCATACCCGGGCTGATGCTGACGGGGCTGTTTCTGGTCACGGTGGCGCTGATCGGGGCCTGGCAGGGGTTCCCGCGCGGAGAGCGGCTCGACTGGGCGGCGCGCTTCGCCGCGCTGCGCTCGGCGCTGCCGATGCTGATGATTCCGGTGGTGATCGTGGGCACCATTCTAGCGGGCTTCGGCTCGCCCACCGAGGCGGCGGCGCTGGGCGCGCTGGTGTCGGTGATGATCGGGCTGTTCTACACCCGCACGCTGCGGCTGCGGGATTTTCCCGCGATCCTGATGCGCTCGGGGCTGAACTCGGCGCTGGTGCTGTTTCTGGTTGCGGCGGCGGGGGTTTTTTCGTGGGTGCTGACCTTCGCGCAGGTGCCGCAGGCGGCGGCGCGCTGGATTCAGGAGATCGCGACGACGCCGGCGGCGTTCATGCTGCTGGTGCTGGTGATGCTGCTGCTGGTCGGCACGGTGATCGACGGCATTCCGGGGCTGATCATGACGGTGCCGATCCTTCTGCCCATCGCGACCGATGTCTACGGCATCCACCCGGTGCATTTCGGTGTGGTGGTGTCGATCAATCTGATCCTCGGGCTCTTGTCGCCTCCTGTGGGGATCGGCCTCTATGTTGCCGCCAGCGTGACCAACACCAACGCGCTCAAGGTGTTCGGTGCGACGATCCCGTTCTTTCTGGTCAGCGTCGTGGTCCTGCTGCTGCTTGCGCTGTTCCCGCAGATCAGCATGGCGTTTCTGTAGCCTTCGGCGTGCTGAGCGGTCTGCTCAGGTCCGGGCGGCGCGCCAAAGCGCGCCCATGGCATTTCGCGTTCGGTCGGTATCGTCCTTATCGCGTGTCGCGTTCGATCGAGATCGGCCTTGGTGGATGAAATGGGCATGCGCCCGTCCGAGGGGGCGCATGCCAGGGACGCAAGCGCCCCGGTCAGTTCCGAGACCGGATCCGGTGCGACATGCGCCAGATCGGCGCATGCGCGCTGACTGAACGGGGAAAAGCCCTGGCGAACGCGCGACGCTTCAGAACGGAATCTCGTCGTCGAGATCTGACGGCCCCATGCCGCCCTGCTGCCCGCCGCCCGAGGCGGGCGCCGGGCGGTCGTCATAGCCGCCGCCCGCACCGCCGCCTGACTCGCCGCGCCCGTCGAGCAGCGTGAGTTCGCCGCGATAGGGGCGCAGCACGACCTCCGTGGTGTAGCGGTCGGCGCCGGACTGGTCCTGCCACTTGCGGGTTTCGAGCTGTCCCTCCAGATACACCTTCGAGCCCTTGCGCAGATACTGCTCGGCGATGCGCACCAATGGCTCCGCAAAGATCGCGACGCGGTGCCATTCGGTGCGTTCGCGGTTCTCGCCGGTATTCCTGTCGCGCCAGCGTTCCGATGTCGCGACGGCCAGGTTGCAGACCTTGCCGCCGTTCTGGAAGGTCCGCACCTCGGGGTCGCGGCCCAGATTGCCCACGATGATGACCTTGTTGACCGAACCCGCCATGCTTCTCTCCCGTCGATTCCCGAACGTGTTTCACGAGGGTTGTGCATCATGGTAAGCGAAAGGTAAATGCGGCTCTGCGCCGGTGAAGGTTCCGTCGCTACTCCGCCGCCATCCTGAAAACGGCCTCCATCCGCTCCAGCTTGCTTTCGGCGAGGTGACACTTGATCTGATGGCCGTCGCCGAGTTGACGCATGGGCGGCACCTCGCGCTCGCACAGATTGTCGGAAACCTCGGATTTCCAGGGGCACCGCGTCTGGAACGGACAACCCGAAGGCGGGTCCATGGCCGACGGGATGTCGCCCTCGAGCACGATGCTCTTCTTCTCGACCCGTGTATCGGCGATCGGAACGGCCGACAGCAACGCCTCGGTATAGGGGTGGTACGGGGGCGCGAAGACCTGTTCGGTCGTACCCAGCTCAACGACATGGCCCAGATACATCACCATCACCCGATCGCTGAGATAGCGCACCAGCGACAGGTCATGGGCGATGAACAACAGCGTGGTGTGGTTGGTGCGCTGGATCTCCATGAGCACATCGGTCACCGCGGCCTGCACGCTGACATCGAGCGCCGAGACCGGCTCATCGGCGACGACCACGCGTGCATCCCCTGCAAAGGCGCGCGCGATGCCCACGCGCTGCTTCTGCCCGCCCGAGAGCTGGCGCGGCATCCGGTCGGCGAATTCGCGCGGCAGCTTCACCAGATCCAGCAGCTCCAGCATCCGCTCGCGCCGCTCGGCTTCGTTGCGGCCCACCTTGAAGATCTCAAGCGCGCGCATGATCTGCCGGCCGACCGTCATCGAGGGGTTGAGGGTGTCAAACGGGTTCTGGAACACCATCTGCACCGACGAGATGGTCTCGGTATCACGCTTCTGGATCGGGATGTTCTGGATCTCGCGGTTCTGCAGCAGGATCTTTCCGTCGCTCGCAAGCTCGAGCCCCATGAGCACCTTGGCGAAGGTCGACTTGCCGCAGCCCGACTCCCCCACGATCGCCAGCGTCTCGCTTTCGCGGGCGTCGAATGTCAGGCTTTCATTGGCCTTGACCACCCGGGTCGCGCCGCTGCCGCCGAACAGGGCGTTCGCGGCGACCTCATAGTATTTCCTGACGTCCTCCATGCGCAGCACGACATCGCCGATGGGCGTCGGCTCATGCGCCTTGATATCCTTGGGCGGGGCATCCCAGTCGATTTCGCGAAAGCGCAGGCAGCGGGTTTCGTGGCGGTCGCTGCCGGCGATCTCGGCCATCGGAATGGTGCCCTTGTCGCATTGGCCGGCCCTGAAGTAATCGCAGCGCGGGCCGAAATTGCAGCCCGGCGGGCGCTCATGCGGCAACGGGAAGTTGCCGGGGATCGCGACCAGCGGATGCGCGTGCTTGTCGGCGCCCGGCAGCGGGATCGAGCGAAACAGCGCCTGCGTGTAGGGATGGCGCATCTCCTCGAAGACCTCGGTGATGTTGCCCGTCTCCACCGCCTCGCCGGAATACATCACGCAGATGCGGTCGCAGGTCTCCAGGATCAGCCCCAGATTGTGCGAGATGAACAGCATCGAGGTGCCGTATTTCCGGCCCAGATCCTTGACCAGCGACACGATGCCCGCCTCGACGGTGACGTCGAGCGCGGTGGTGGGTTCATCGAGGATCAGAAGCGCGGGCCGCGCCATCAGGGCCATGGCGATGACGATCCGCTGCTGCTGCCCGCCCGAGAGCTGATGCGGATAGGCCTGCAGGATGCGCTCGGGGTCGGGAAGGCGGACATCCTCGACCATCTGGCGCGCCATCTCCATGGCCTCCTTGCGGGAGGTGCCCTTGTGCAGCATCGGCACCTCGGCAAGCTGCTTGCCGACCTTCATCGCGGGATTGAGGCTGGCCATGGGCTCCTGATAGATCATCGCGATCTCGGAACCGCGGATGCGGCGCAGTTGCGCATCGGTCATCCTGGCCAGGTCGCGCCCCTTGAACTTGACCGTTCCGCCCACGATGCGGCCGTTCACGCCCAGATCCTGCATTACCCCCAGCGCCACGGTCGATTTGCCGCAGCCGGACTCGCCCACCAGACCCATCGCCTCGCCGGGCATGACGCGGGTGGAAAAGTCCATCACCGCCGGGATCTCGCGCAGCCGGGTGAAGAACGAGATGTGCAGGTTCTCGATCTCGAGGATCGGGCCGTCGTAATCTTGGGTCATCGCATCAATCCCTCAGGCTTTCCTCGCGCAGCCCGTCGGCCAGCAGGTTGAGCCCCAGAACCAGGCTCATCAGCGAGATGGCGGGCACGAGGGCAGGGTGCGGGAATACGGTCAGGAGCCGGCGCCCGTCATTGATCGTCGACCCCCAGTCCGGGCTTTCGGGCGACACACCAAGCCCGAAAAAGCCCAGCGTGCCCAGAAGGATGGTCGTGTAGCCGATGCGCAGGCAGAAATCGACGATCAGCGGCCCGCGCGCATTGGGAAGGATTTCCCACAACATGATGTACCAGGGGCCTTCGCCGCGTGTCTGCCCGGCGGCCACATAGTCGCGGCTCTTGATGTCCATCGTCAGACCGCGCACGATGCGAAACACCGTCGGCGAATTCACGAAAACGACCGCGACAAAGACGTTGAGGATGTTGGGTGACATCCCCCAGATCCCGAGCGGATCGGCGTTGAAGGCCAGCCCGGCATACATCCACAATCCGATCACCAGCGTGACCGCGATGTAGATGTTGCGCTTTCCCGGCTGGGTGAAGAAGCGGCTGTTCCACAGCACGCACAGGAAGATGATCGGAAACAGAAAGAGGATCGCGGCCATGTACATCGGGATGCCGACCGCCACCACCTCGGGCGTGACCAGCAGGTAGAACAGCAGGATCACCGGAAAGGCGAGGACGAGATTGGCCACGAAGGTCAGCCCGGTGTCGAACCGGCCTCCGAAATACCCGGCCGGTACGCCCAGTGTGATGCCCACCATGAAGGCGAAGGCGGTGGCCGCCGGCGCGATCTTGAGCACCTCGCGCGCGCCCATCACCATGCGCGAGAACACGTCGCGCGCCAGGCTGTCGCCGCCCAGAAGATAGAATTCGAATCGACCGTCGGGCGAGGGCAGGGCCGAGCCGGGCGGGGCGTTACGCAGCCCGCTGACCTGCGCCAGCGGGTAATGTGTGATGATGAGATCGGCGAACAGCGCGGTAAACAGCCAGAACATGACGATGGCGAACCCCGTCATCGCGATGTTGCTGTCGAACAGCTTGCCGTATAGCCCGAGGCTGCGCTTGAACCAGATGGACAGCGCGAAGGTGACGGCCAGCGCGATCCAGACCGGCAGGAACTGCCAGATCGCGCGTCCGGTGATCTGCCCCCAGGTCAGCTGGTCGATCTGCGGGTCGGCGGTCAGCGCCGGCATCACCAGCCCGCCGATGATCAGATAGGCCCCGATGGCCAGCGCCCCGAACCACGCGCCGATGCGGATCTGCTGCCCGCGCGATCCCGCCGGGCCGCCGGACCAGATCGCCACCACGATCAGCAGCGCAAGAAGGATGACAAGATATGACATCGGCATGCTCAGCTCCTGCCTTTCACGTGATGCGGATCCGCGGGTTCAGATAGACATAGCCGATATCCGAGATCAGCTGCGTGGCCAGCACCACGACGACGGCAACCACCGAGCACGCCATCAACAGCTCGATATCGTTGTTGCCGGCCGCCTCGACCAGCGTCCAGCCGAAGCCCGGATAGCTGAACAGCACCTCGACGATGACGACGCCGTTCAGCAGCCAGGGAAACTGCAGCATGATGACGGTGAAAGGCGCGATCAGCGCGTTGCGCAGCGCGTGCCGCAGCACGATGTTGGTAAAGCTCACCCCCTTGAGGCGTGCGGTGCGGATGTATTGCTGGGTCATCACCTCGGTCATCGAGGCGCGCGTCATGCGCGCGATGTAGCCCATGCCGTAAAGCGCGATGGTGATCACCGGCAGCGTGAAGTTCCAGAAGGTGATCTGATCGATGGCGCTGCGCGCATTGCCCATGAACAGCGTGGGCGCGTCGAGTAGCCCCCAGGAGCTGAGCAGCGGCGACAGCCCCACCGTGGAGGAGGCGAACAGCGCGATGAAGATCACCCCCGAGACATATTCCGGCGTCGCGGTCGAGGCGATGGAGACCGTGGACAGTGTGCGATCGGTGCGCGAGCCCTCGCGCATCCCGGCCAGCACGCCGACGATCAGCGCCGAGGGGATCATGACGATGACGACCCACAGCATGAGCATCCCCGTCGCGCCGAGCCGCGTCGCGATCACTTCGCCGACCTCGGCGCGAAAGCGTGTCGACTCGCCCCAGTAACCCTGGATCACACCGCAATAGGTCGTGGCGTCGGCCGGGTCGGAGACACGGTCGATGCAGCGGCCGCGCATCGTCCCGTCCGCTTCCTCGCGCGTCCAGCCGGGCAGCACACCGAGCCACTCGCCGTAGCGTATGAAGAGCGGCTGATCGTAGCCGTTGCGCACGAGCCAGCTCTGGACCTCGGCGTCCGACATGCGCGCCGATCCCTGGGTCTTGGCCAGCGTTTCGAGGCGCGGTTGCATGTTGGTCAGCGTGAAGACGACGAGCGTCAGGCAAAGCGCCGTGAGGATCATCGTGCCGACGCGTTTGAGCAGGAATTTCAGCATGATTCATCCCTTGCCGGGCGCGACCCGCCGCGCCGGCGCGGGGCGATCCCCCCGCAAGGTCGTGAAGGCCGCGACGGGCGGCAGATTGCACCCGTCGCGGTCGCCCGGATCAGCTTTCGACCCAGTATTTGTAGAGATGCAGCTCGAAGGTCGGGTGGATCTCCGCATTGTGGACATGCGGCCGGTAATGGCGGTAGATCGAACGCCAGTAGGGCTGGATCAGAACACCCTTGTCCTGCATGATCTGCTGCAGATCGCGCATCACCTCGCGGCGTTCATCCGCATCCGCGATTCCCATCGCCTGATCGAGCAGGGTGTCGAACTCGGCGTTGGAGAAGGCGGTCTCGTTCCAGGCGCCGCCGGTGCGATAGGCGAGTGCCAGAACCTGCACGCCCAGCGGCCGCATGTTCCATTCGGTCGCTGAGAACGGGTAGCCCGTCCAGTCGTTCCAGAACGTCGCGCCCGGCAGGATCGTGCGATCGATGCTGATCCCCGCGTCGCGGATCTGCGCGGCGACCGCATCACAGGTGGCGGCTTGCCAGGAGTCGTCGACCGAGATCAGCTCGAAGGTGTGGTCGTTCAGCCCGGCATCCGAGATCGCGGCAGCCGCGGCCTCACGATCCACCTGCAGCGCCGGCAGTTCGGCGTATTCCGGGTGGATCGGCGCGACATGGTGGTTCTCGGCCTCCGCGCCGCGGTCGTTGTAGCCCAGCTCCAGCACGACGGCGTTGTCGACCGCCATCTGCAGCGCGCGCCGCACCTCGACATTGTCGTAGGGCGGGTTGTCCTGGTTGAAGCGCACCGCGATCGTCGCGGCGGTCACGACCTCCGACTCGACCATGCCGATGGCATTGAAGATGTCGATGAAATCACCGGTGGTCTGATAGGTCATGTCGATCTCGCCACCCTCGGCGGCGGCGATCCAGGCCGACGGGTCGGTGCCTAGGTCGGAAAACTCGATGCGGTCCAGATAGCCGCCATCCTCGCCGCCCCACCAGTCATGGTCGGTGTTCTTGACCAGCACGGCGCGAATGCCCGTCTCGTAGCTTTCGGGCAGGAAGGGGCCGGTACCGATGGGCTGATCGACCGGATTGCCGCCCGTGAAGGACCGGTGCACCACGGCCGCCGGGTAGTCGGCGACGCCCACCATGATCGTGATGTCCGGGCTGCTCAGGTGCAGTTTGACGGTGTGGTCGTCCACGACCTCCACCGCCCCCTCGCGAAGCTGATTGGTCTCGGAGTCGATCAGGGCGGGCAGGCGGCTTGCGACCGAGTTGCCCTCGACCGTGGCATCGCACCAGCGCTCGAAGTTATGCGCGACATCCGCGGCGGTGAAGTCGTCGCCGTTGTTCCACTTGACCCCGCGACGCAGGCGCAGCGTGTACTCGGTGGCGTCGTCGTTGATGTCCCAGTCCTCGAGCAGCATGCCGCGGATCGTGCCGTCGCGGTTGTACTCGACCAGGTATTCCAGCCAGCCACGCGCGAAATTGGCAAGCTCGGACCAGTCGAAGGTGCGCGGATCCTTCATCGCCTTCAGATCCATCTGGATACGCAGGGTGCCGCCATGCTGGCCGCCCGCGTGATCCTGGGCATGCGCAGCCGGCGCCGTCAGCCCGAGCAGGGCGTAGGCAGAACTGGCGCTGATACCCAACGCCGTGGTGCGCGTCAGGAACTCGCGGCGGCTGAGCTTGCCGGCCTTGCAGTCGCGCGCATAGACGTGCGCGGCCGGATGCAGGCGGTCCTGGGTCGGCATGGTCTTGGTCATCGGTGTCTCCCTGTTGGAAATGCGAAGCTGGGGCCATGAACGGCCGCTCCGTCAGATTTGCGCAATTTTATTGCTTGGCTGCCGGATCAAAGGGTCCGGTCATTCCTCCCGCCGTCATTGCACACAAAATCTGCATGGTCGTCGTAACCCGTTGGCGACATTTGTTGGCGTGTTTGCGACATCTGTTGACCAAAAGCGACAAACCCCCCCGGCGTCAAGCGTTACCTGCCCTGCGGGGGACACCATGCCGCATCTGGCTGCGCCGGAACACCGAGGGCGCCATTCCCGTGCGGTGATGAAATGCGCGCGAGAAGTAGGCCGGCGAGCTGAAGCCGAGCCGGCGCGCGACTTCCTTGACCGGAATCTCGCTTTCCGCCAGCAGCCGCCGGGCCTCGAAATGCAGCCGGTCCTGCAGCAGCTCATGCGCGGCGCGCCCGCAGGCGGCCTTGCAGGCGCGGGTCAGATGGGTCGCTGTCACGCCCAGCGCGGCGGCGAAATCCGCGACATCCATGTCGGCGCGGACATCGCGCTCGATCAGCGCGGTGTAGCGCGCGGCGAGGCGGCGTGCGGCGTCGGGGCGCGCCGCGGGTGCCATGCGATCATCCGCGCCATCTTGTATGCGGCGCTCCAGCCAGACCGTGAGCAGGCCGAGATAATGGTGCACCGCCCGAAACCGCGCCGTGCCCTTGCCTTCGAGTTCACGCTGCATCGCGTCGAGCAGCGCCGTCAGCTCTTTCTGCGGTCCGGCCGTGCGCACGCGCAGGTGCTGCGGCGAATCGGGCAGCGGCAGATCGGTGTCGCGGCCGAAATACAGCGCGGTGCCCTGCACCCGCCCCGTCGTCTCGAAGCCGTGCATCGTTCCGGGGGGAATGAAGACGGCGTTGTGAATTCCGAAGCCACGCGTGCTGCCGGCGACGGTGATCCGGCCCTGTCCGGCGGTGAACCACAACAGGAGGGGCTCGCGCAGGCTGCGCATCGCCTCGACGCGCCATTTCCCGCCGGCCATGAGGCGGGCTATGGGACTCAGCCGAACGGGCGGTGCGGGGTCGGGTATGGCATTCATGTGCGTGACCGATCCTTGCGACGGGTAGATCCTAGCAAGGCGATCGCCGCAGCCCCAAGCAGAATCCGCCACCGCCTCCGGCTGCGCCGTCGATTCGTGCTGATCGCGACATGTCGCGTGTCACATCGGCCACGTCCCGGGCCCATCGCCGCCCCCAAGGCCTGGCGTGTCCTTTCCGAGCGGCGGCGCGATCCGCCGCCACCCGGCCATGCGATTGCGAAACCAGCTGCGCTGCCGCTTGGCGTAGCGGCGCGTCGCGGTCTTGGCGTCGGCAAGCGCCGCGTCCAGTGTAGAGGCACCGTCCAGATATGCCATGAGCTCACGCGCGCCGATGGCGCGGGACGCGGGCAGATCCGAGTGCCACCAGTCGCGCGCGGCCCGCACCTCGTCGAGCGCGCCCTCGTGCACCATCCGCTCGAACCGCCGGTCGATCCTTTCCGCCAGCCAGCCGGGCGCGGCCTCGATCACCAGGCGCGTTGCGCTGCCCTCGGGCAGGAGCGGCGGGCCGGTGTCGTCCTGCCATGCCGCGATGCCGCGCGCCGTCGCACGCAGAACTTCCCAGGCGCGCTGCACCCGCGCGGGGTTGGCGGTGTCGATTCGCGCCCGGCTGCGCGGGTCCAGCTCGGACACCATCGCCGCGAGCCCGCGCTCGGCGAGGCGCGATCCGGCCTCGGCGCGGATCTCCGGCGCGACGGGCGGTATCTCGGCCAGGCCTTCGGTCAGGGCGGTGAAATAGAGCCCTGTGCCGCCCGTGATGACCGCGCGCGGGTGGTCGTGCAGGATCGCGGTGACCTCGCGCAGCCATTGCCCGGCGGAATAGCCCTCTGTGCAGGGGCGGTGACCGTAAAGCAGATGCGGCGCGGCGCGCAGCGCCTGCGCATCCGGGCGCGCCGTCAGGATGTGCCAGCACGCATAGACCTGCAGCGCATCCGCATTGATCACCGCGCGCCCCTGTCGCAATGCCAGTTCCAGCGCGAGGGCGGATTTCCCGCTGGCGGTGGGCCCGGCCAGCAGCACCGGGCGGTCCGCATCCGGGAGCTGCCATCGGGCGCCGCGAGGTATGGGCATGCCGGTCCTCCCCTGCAAGATCTGCGCCGATGCCGCGACGCGGCGGCGGCGTTGGATTGACGTTGAACCTCGGTGGCTTTTGCGACATCTTGCGCCGCAATTGAACACCGAAGGGGCCGCGAACTCGCTGTCCGGCCGGAGTCTGAGGGGGCAGCCACGATGAATCAGCCCGGATCGCCGGCACCGGTCACTTACAACCGCGTCATGCTCAAGATTTCCGGCGAAGCCCTGATGGGGGATCAGGGGTATGGGCTGCATCCGCCGACCGTGGCGCGAATCGCCTCCGAGGTGCGTGCGGTGCATGATCTCGGCGTCGAGATCTGCATGGTCATCGGCGGCGGCAACATCTTCCGGGGCCTGCAGGGCAGCGCGCAGGGGATGGAGCGCACGACCGCCGACTACATGGGGATGCTGGCAACGGTAATGAACGCGCTCGCTATGCAGTCGGCGCTGGAGGCCGAGGGCATTCACACTCGCGTCATCAGCGCGATTCGCATGGATGAGGTGGCCGAACCCTATATCCGCCGCCGCGCCGTGCGCCATCTGGAGAAGAAGCGCGTCTGCATCTTCGCCGCCGGCACGGGGAATCCGTATTTCACCACCGATACCGCCGCAACGCTGCGCGCCAACGAGATGAACTGCGAGGCCATCCTCAAGGGTACCAAGGTCGATGGCGTCTACGACTGCGATCCGCGCACGAATGCCGGGGCGCGCCGCTACGACGACGTGACCTATGACGAAGTCCTGCAGCGGCATCTGAAGGTGATGGATGCGTCGGCCATCGCGCTGGCGCGCGACAACAACCTGCCCATCATCGTCTTCTCGCTCGACGAGCCCGACGGCTTTCGCAGCATTCTGCGCGGCCAGGGGCGCGCGACGCGGGTCCATGGCTGAGGGCCTATACAGCCGCGCGGTCCGGGCATTATAGGGGAAGGCGCCAACACATCACGGCATCGCCCCGAAGACACGGGCGCGGCACGCCGGTATCGAGAGGGATGCAAAATGTCCGAAGAGATCGAGATCGACATCGACGACCTGGAGCGCCGGATGGACGGCGCAATGAATTCCCTCAAGCATGAATTCGCCTCGCTGCGCACGGGACGTGCCTCCGCCTCGATGGTGGAGCCGGTCACGGTGGACGCCTACGGCATGCAGACACCGATCAACCAGGTCGGCACCATCAACGTGCCCGAGCCGCGCATGGTGACGGTCAATGTCTGGGACAAGTCCCTCGTCGGCAAGGTGGAGCGGGCGATCCGCGACTCGGGGCTGGGCATAAATCCGGTGGTGGACGGCACCACGATCCGCCTTCCCATCCCCGAGTTGAACGAGGAACGCCGGCGCGAGCTGAGCAAGGTCGCGGCGCAATACGCCGAACACGCCCGCGTGGCGGTGCGCAATGTGCGCCGCGACGGCATGGACCGGATCAAGAAGGCCAAGGCCCAGGGGATGAGCGAGGACGATCAGAAGGTCTGGGCCGACGAGATCCAGGAATTGACCGACAAGTACATCGCGGCGATCGACAGCCAGCTGGAAACCAAGCAAAAAGAGATCATGCAGGTCTGATACGCATCGCGCCGACCTGTCGCAGAGAGGCAATCCATTGGCTGCAAGGGACAGTTCAGAAGAGCCGGCGCCGCTCCATGTCGCGATCATCATGGACGGCAACGGCCGATGGGCGCAGCAGCGCGGCTGGCCGCGGCTGATGGGGCATCGGCGCGGCGCCGAACGGGTGCGCGAGATCGTCGATTCCTGTCCCGACCTGGGGGTGCGCTACATTACGCTCTATGCCTTCTCCACCGAGAACTGGAAGCGCTCGACCGAGGAGGTTCTGGGCCTGATGTCGCTGTTCGGGCGCTACATCCGGCGTCAGGCGGACCGCATGAGCGCGGAAGGCGTGCGCATGCGCATCATCGGGGACCGCACCCGCATCGATCCGCGGCTGCAACGCCTATTCAGCTGGATCGAGCGCCACACCGCCGAGAATGACCGCATCCATCTGACCGTCGCCATCAATTACGGCGGCCGCGACGAGATCCGGCGCGCCACGCGCGCCATCGCCCGCGCGGTCGCGCGCGGCGAGCTGGAACCCGATGCCGTGGACGAGTCGGTGATCGGCGCGCATCTCGATACTGCGGGGTTGCCGGACCCGGATCTGGTGATCCGCACCAGCGGCGAGACGCGCATCTCGAACTACCTGCTCTGGCAGTCGGCCTATGCCGAGTACGAATTCACGCCAACGCTCTGGCCCGATTTCTCGCCCGAGCATTTCGCGGTCGTTCTGGATAACTTCCGTCAGCGCCACCGCCGCTTCGGCGGTGTCAGGTGATGGCCGACCCCGCCGGGCGCTTTGGCGATATCCTGCCGCGGCTGCTGTCGGCGGCGGTGATGATCGTTGTGGCGGGCTTGGCGATCGTGATCGGGGGCACGGCCTTCCGGCTGCTCGTCGGTGTTGCGGTCGCGGCGATGATCTACGAGTTGCATCGCATGGTGGCGCCTCGGGCCGATGGATGGGTCGCGCCGGCGCTCGGGGGGGGCGCCGGGGCCGGACTCTTCGCGCTGGCGTGGGGGGCCGACGCGTGGCTGGCGATCGCGGCCGTGCTGTTTGGCGCGGGCGGTTTCGCGTTGACCCTGCCGGCGGCGGGCTGGCGCCGGGCCGGGGCGGCGGGGGCCGCTGCGGTGCTGCTGGCGGGGCTGTCGCTGATCCTTCTGCGTGACGGGCCGGGCGCGCTCTGGCTGCTGTGGCTCGTGCTCATCGTGATCGGATCGGATGTGTCGGGGTATTTCGCCGGGCGGCTGATCGGGGGGCCGCGCTTCTGGCCGGCCATCAGCCCCAAGAAGACATGGTCGGGAACCGTGGCGGGCTGGATCATGGCCGTAGTAATCGGCGCGCTCTTCATGGGGCCGTTGCAGGCGGGGCCGGCGCTGCTGGCGGTGTCGTTGCTTGTTGCCGTTGCGGGCCAGATGGGCGATATCGCCGAAAGCGCGCTGAAGCGCCGCGTGGGTGTCAAGGACAGTTCGGCGCTGATCCCGGGGCATGGCGGCGTGCTCGACCGGCTGGATGCGATGATGGGGGCGGCGCTTGCCTGGCTGGTTCTCGCGCAGATCGGGGTGATCGTTGCCGTGACAGGGGGGTGAGCATGCGGCGGGTGTCGATCTTCGGATCTACCGGCTCCATCGGGGCGAACACCGTCGCCTTGCTGCGCGAACACGCGCGAGAGCACGAGGTGGTCGCGCTGACCGGCGGGCGCAATGTCGCACTGCTGGCCGAGCAGGCGCGCGCGCTGCAGGCGCAGATCGCGGTGACGGCCGATGCCGAGCGCCTGCCCGAACTGCGCGCCGCGCTGGCCGGCAGCGGGATCGCGGCGGCGGGCGGGCGCACGGCGCTTCTGGAAGCCGCCGACCGCCCCGCGGACTGGATCATGTCGGCGATCGTGGGTGCGGCCGGGCTGGAGCCGGGCTTTCGGGCGCTGCGCCACGGCGGCACGCTGGCGCTGGCGAACAAGGAAAGCCTCGTGGCGGCCGGGCCGCTGCTGCTGGCCGAGGCGGCGCGCCACGGCGCCACCATCCTGCCCGTGGACAGCGAGCATTCGGCCGTCTTCCAGGCGCTTGTGGGTGAGCGGCTCGACACGGTGGAGCGGGTGATCATCACCGCATCGGGGGGGCCGTTTCGCGACTGGCCGGCCGAACGACTGGCGCATGCGACTGTCGCGCAGGCAATGGCACATCCGAACTGGGACATGGGCGCGCGCATCTCCATCGATTCGGCCTCGCTGTTCAACAAGGCGCTGGAACTGATCGAGACGCGCGAATTCTTCGGGATCGCGCCGGACCGCATCGAGGTGCTGGTGCACCCGCAATCCATCGTGCATGCGCTGGTGGGGTTCAATGACGGGGCATTGATGGCGCATCTGGGACCGGCGGACATGCGTCACGCCATCGGCTATGCGCTCAACTGGCCGCTCCGGCGCAGCACCCCGGTCGAGCGGCTGGATCTGGCGCGCATCGCGCGCCTCGATTTCACCGCCCCCGATCCCGAGCGTTTCCCGGCGCTGCGCCTTGCGCACGAGGTGATGCAGCTGCGCGGCACATCGGGGGCGGCGTTCAACGCCGCGAAGGAAACCGCGCTCGACGCGTTCATCGACGGGCGCATCGGCTTCACGCAGATGGCGCAGCTGGTGGAACGCACGCTGTTCGGGCTGGACGCCGACGGCGCACTGCGCGCGACACCGCAAAGCCTTGAAGACGTGCGCGCCACCGACCATCTGGCACGCGCGAAGGCCGAGGAATTTATCGGCACCCCGGAACGCGACGGTGTCGCGCTGCGCAACGAACAAGGATAGAAAATTGGATCTTTTCGCACTGCTTCCTTCCTTCGGCGGAATCCTGTTCACCGTGGCGGTGTTCGTCATCGCGCTGTCGGTGATCGTCGCGGTGCATGAGTACGGCCATTACATCGTCGGGCGCTGGTGCGGCATCAAGGCCGAGGTGTTCTCGATCGGCTTCGGGCCGGTGCTGGTATCGCGCATGGACCGGCGCGGGACGCGCTGGCAGGTCGCGGCGCTGCCGTTCGGCGGGTACGTCAAGTTCCTTGGCGATGCCGACGCGGCGTCCGGCAAGGACGATACGGTGCTCGACAGCATCGAGGCCGACCGGCGCCGCCATACCATGCATGGCGCGCCGCTGTGGGCGCGCTCGGCCACGGTGGCGGCGGGGCCGGTGTTCAATTTCATCCTGTCGGTGCTGATCTTCGGCGCCTTCTTCCTGATCCGCGGGGTCGCCATAGACGCGCCGGTCATCGGTGAGGTGAAGCCATTGCCGACCCCGGTGCAGGAGTTGCAACCCGGCGACCGCATTCACGCCGTGGAAGGCCGCCCGGTCGAGGATATCGCCAGTCTGCGCGCGGCCGCCGACGAGATCCTGCCCGCGGAGACGGTGCTCTACGATGTGGAACGCAACGAGCAGCGCCAGGAACTGCGCGGCCCGTTTCCCTTCCCGCCGATCGCCGACACGGTGCACCCGCAATCGGCGGCGCAGGACGCCGGCATGCGCGCCGGGGATGTCATCCTGTCGATCGACGGGATATCGGTCTACGGCTTTGGCGAGTTGCGCGACATCGTCGGCGAATCGGAGGGGCGCCCGCTGCTGCTGGAGTTGTGGCGCGATGGCGAGACGCTGGAGGTTACGCTGAATCCGCGCAGCATCGACATTCCGCGACCCGAGGGCGGGTTCGAGACGCGCTGGCTCATCGGGCTGAATGGTGGGCTGTTCTTCGAACCGCAGACCCGCCGTGCCGGCCCGCTGGAGGCGGTCGGCATGGGGGCTGCGCAGACATGGTTCGTTGTCGAGACCAGCCTGTCAGGGCTTTATCACATGGTCATCGGCGCAATCAGCACCTGCAATCTGCGCGGACCGGTCGGCATTGCCGAGGTGTCGGGCGCAACCGCTGCGCAGGGAATCGGCGCGTTCATCTGGTTCATCGCGGTGCTGTCCACAGCGGTCGGATTGCTCAACCTGTTCCCGATTCCGGTGCTCGACGGGGGGCATCTGGTCTTTCATGCCTATGAGGCCGTGGTGGGCCGCCCGCCGAGCGACGGCGCATTGCGCGCCCTGATGGCGGTCGGGCTGGCGTTGTTGCTCACGCTCATGGCGTTCGCGTTGACCAACGACTTCCTGTGCCCCTGAATATGCATGCAAGTGCCGCATTGATGCCGCAATCCGGCGGCATTCATGCGGCATGCAAGCGTTCGAGGGTGCCATGACGTCCATTTCCGAAGGTTCCGACCCGGCGCGCGGCCCCCGGGGGCTGTGGCTGCTGCTCGATCTGAACTGGGATCGTCTCGTCATGCTCGGGCTGCTCGTCGCGGGGCTGCTCGGCGCTGCGTATCTGGGGTCGTTGATCGCCGCCTACTGATCCTGCGCGCGGCCGGATACATCGTCCCAACGATGCGTCCGGCTTTTGACAAGGCCCGGCTTTGCCGCTACCCAGTGTGACATCACAAAACGCGGGACGGGTGGAACATGCGCGACAGGTCGATTGCCGAAGCGGCGCGCAGGACGGGGGCAATGATCTGCCGCATGCGAGCGCCGGGTCTGAGCCCGATGGCCTTTGCGGTTGCCTTTCTACTGCTTCTTACTCCGGCGGTGGCACAGGATTTCCGTTTCTCGACGATCGAGGTGCGCGGGAACGAGCGTGTCACCGACCAGACGGTGCTGGGGCACGCCGGGCTCAGCCCGGGCCAGAGCGTGTCGGCCGCCGCGGTGAACGACGCCATGCAACGCGTGCGCCGCACCGAGTTGTTCGAGACCGTCGAGTTCGAGCCGCGCGGCAACACCCTTGTCATCAATGTCCGCGAATACCCGGTGATCGGGATCATCAATTTCGAGGGGAATCGCCGCATCGACGATGAGGAGTTGCGCGAATTCATCCAGTCGCGGCCGAATCGCGCCTACTCGCCCTCGACCGTCGAGGAGGACACGGCCGCGCTGGCCGAACTCTATCGCCAGCGTGGGCGGTTTGCCGCCGAGATCGAGCCGCGCATCCTGCCGCGCCCGGACAACCGCGTCGACATCGCCTTCGAGATTCGCGAGGGCGATACCGTCGAGATCGAGCGTGTGTCCTTCGTGGGCAACCGCAACTTTTCGGACCGCCGGCTTCGCCGCGTGCTCTCGACCAAGCAGGCGGGCCTGCTTCGGACCTTCATCAGCAGCGACCGCTTCGTCGCGGAACGCATTGATGCGGATCGCGAATTGCTGCGCGACTTCTATCTGGACCGGGGCTATGTCGATTTCGAGGTTCTCTCGGCGACGCCCGAGATGTCGCAGGAACGCGACGCCTTCTTCCTGACCTTCAACATCCGCGAAGGGCAGTCCTTCGACATCGCGAATGTCACGGTGACGAGCGAGATCGAGGATCTTCCTACCGCGCCCTTCGAGGAGGCGCTGCGTCTGCGTCCGGGCAGCACCTTCTCGCCGCGGCTCATCGACAACAACATCACCCGGCTTGAGCGCGTGGCCGACCGGATGGGGCGGCGCTTCGTGCGCGTCGAGCCGCGAATCGAGCGCAATGAACGCGACCTGACCCTGGATGTGGAATTCGCGCTGGTGCGCGGCGAGCGCATCTTCGTCGAACGGATCGATATTCGCGGCAACACCACGACGCAGGACCGCGTCGTGCGGCGTCAGTTCGACACCGTCGAGGGCGACCCGTTCAACCCCCGCGAGATCCGGCGTGCGGCCGAGCGCATCCGCGCGCTCGACGCCTTCGCGCAGGCCGATGTCGATGCGCGGCAGGGGTCCAGCGAAGAACAGGTGGTCATCGATGTCGATGTCGAGGAACAGCCCACCGGCTCGCTGGGTTTCGGGGTAAGCTTCGGGCGCGACGCCGGCCTTGGCGGCGCGATCAACTTCTCCGAGACGAACCTGATGGGACGCGGCCAGCGGCTCGATCTGTCCTTCAGCTTCGGGACCGACAACCAGGACACCTCGATCAATTTCGTGGAGCCGCATTTCCTCGACCGCGATCTTCGGCTGGGGCTCAACGCCTTCTATCGGCGCACCGAGGGCTTCAACGTGGATTACGACACGCAATCCGTCGGTTTCAGCCCCTCGCTCGGCTTCCCGGTCGGGGAGCTGGGGCGCCTGCGCGTGAACTACTCCCTGTCGAGTGACAAGCTGAAGAATGTCTCGCCGAATTCGTCGCCGATCCTCGCGCGCGAAGCCGATTTCGGTGCCATCACCAGCTCGGTCGGATACAGCTTCACCTATGATCAGCGCGATGGCGGCCTCGATCCCGTGACCAGCTTCTATACGCGTGTGGGTCAGGATCTGGCCGGGCTCGGCGGCGACCGCCGCTACATCCGCAGCACCGCCCTGGCCGGGGTAGAGCGCATGGCCTTCAACGAGGATGTCACCCTGCGCGCGGAGCTGGAAGGCGGGGCGCTGCACATGCTGCGCGGAAACAGCCGCGTGCTTGAGCGCAGCTTCCTCAATGAGGGCATGCGCGGGTTCGCGTTCAACGGCCTGGGGCCGCGCGATACCGCGGCCACCAACCGCGATGCGCTGGGCGGCAACTACTTCGCCGTGGCCCGCTTCGAGGCGGACTTCCCACTCGGCCTGCCGGAGGAATACGGCATCAATGGCGGCGTGTTCCTCGATGTGGGCACCGTTTGGGGCCTCGATGATATCGCCGGTTCAGGCGGTTCCAACATCGATGACAGTTTCAGCCTGCGCTCCACGATCGGCTTCGCGGTGTTCTGGGAAACGCCGATCGGTCCGCTGCGTTTCGACATTTCGCAGAATCTGCGCAAGAAGCGTTATGATCAGGTGCGCAACTTCGACGTCTCGATCTCGACGCGGTTCTGATGCCGGGGCGCCGCGCGGGCTGGTGGGATTTGATCGCGCAGCCGCTTATCGGGCTCGTGGCGCTTCTGGCGCTTGCGCTGGCGGTGCCCGCATCGGCGCAGGAGTTCTCGCTTGGCAGCGGCAGCCAGGTGCGGACGCTGGATCAGGAGCGCATGTTCCAGGACTCGCGCTTCGGCCAGCGCGTCACGCGCGAACTCGAAGAGGCCTCGCGCCGTCTCGCCGAGGAGAATCGACGCCTTGAGGCTGCGCTCGCGGCCGAGGAGCGCGAGCTCGCGCAGCGGCGCGGTGAGCTGGAGGCCGACGAATTCCGCGACCTCGCCGATGCCTTCGACGAGCAGGTGTCGCGAATCCGGCGTGACCAGGAGGAAAAGAGCCGCGTCATCTCGCGCCGGGGCGAGGCCGAGCAACAGCATTTCTTCGAGGCGGCCGTGCCGGTGTTGCGGGACCTGCTCGAACGCAGCGGTGCGGCGGTGATCCTCGACACCCGCGCCGTCATCATTTCCAGTCGGCGGATCGACATCACCGACGAGGCGATCGCGGCGCTCGATGCAGCGCTGGGCAGCGGTCCGGCGACGGATGTGCCCCCGCTGCCGGAATTCGAGGCGGAAGCCCCGGCGCAGGACGAGGATGCCGATGCCCCGGCCGGGCCACCGCTGGAGCTGTCCACCCCGGATGAGTGACCCGCATGGCGTGCCCCCGCGCCTTGTCAGGGCCGAGGCGAATTGCTACGCACGCGCGGGCGCGGAACCATGGCCCGCAGCGGCAGGAGGATGGCAGGAATGAATGAGGCGACAGCAACCGGCCCGGATTACACGCATGCCGATATCGGCCTCATTCAGCGGATAATCCCGCATCGCTACCCGTTCCTTCTGGTGGACCGCGTGCGCGACATCCGTGTCGGTGAAAGCGCGGTCGGACTCAAGAACGTCACGGTCAACGAACCGTTCTTTCAGGGCCATTTCCCGGCCGAGCCGGTGATGCCGGGCGTGCTCGCCATTGAGGCGCTGGCGCAGACATCGGCGGTTCTGGTGGGTGCCACGCTCGACCTCGTGGACAAGGAGCCGCTGGTCTATTTCATGAATATCGACAACTGCAAGTTCCGGCGCAAGATCGTGCCGGGCGACGCGGTGGAGTTGCATGTGTCGATCCTGCGCGGGCGCGGCAAGGTGTGGAAGTTCTCCGGCGAAGCCCGCGTTGAAGGCGAGATCGCCGCGCAGGCGGAATTCGCCGCCATGATCGTCAAGAACCCGCGATATCCCGAATGACCGCCGCGTCGGATGCGCGCGACGCCCAGGTGCACCCATCCGCAATCGTCGAGGAGGGCGCGCAGCTCGCCCCGGGCTGCGTGGTCGGCCCGTTCTGCCATATCGGGCCGCAGGTGCGGCTGGCCGCCGGCGTGACCGTGAAGAGCCATGCGGTGATCACCGGGAACACCACGCTCGGTGCCGAGACCGTCGTCTTTCCCTTCGCCTGTGTCGGCGAGGTGCCGCAGGATCTGAAATACCAGGGTGAGGCCACGCGGCTTGAGGTGGGTGCGCGCTGCCGCATCCGCGAAGGTGCGACGCTGAATCCCGGCACCGAGGGCGGCGGCGGCGTTACCCGCGTCGGCGATGATTGCCTGCTGATGACGGGGGCCCATGTCGGGCATGATGCGCAGATCGGCGATCGTGTCATCCTGGCCAATCAGGCCGCGATTGCCGGGCATTGCGTGCTGGGATCGGATGTCATCATCGGGGGGTTGTCGGGGGTGCATCAGTTCGTGCGGATCGGCCGTGGCGCGATGATCGGCGCCGTGACCATGGTCACCCATGACGTGATGCCCTTCGGCCTGGTGCAGGGGCCGCGTGGGCAACTCGAGGGGCTCAACCTGGTCGGGCTGAAGCGCCGCGGGGTGACGCGCGAGGAACTTGCCGCGCTGCGCCATGCGTATCGCGAACTGGCGCGCGACGACGGTGCGCTGCAGGACCGGGCACGGCGACTTGCCGTAGAAAGCCCCAGCCCGCATGTGCGCGAGATGGCGGGCTTTCTCGTCGAGCTTTCCGACCGCTCCTTCCTGAGACCGCAGTAGCGCGATGGCCGGACGCGTCGCCATAATCGCCGGTTCGGGCCGGCTGCCCGCGATCCTCGCCGCGGCGCTGGAGGATGCCGGCAGCCCCCCGGTGATCGCGGCGCTGCAGGGCAGCCGGCCCGAGGATATCCCCGACGGCGATGTCGAGCGCTTTCGCGTCGAGCGCCTGGCGGTCTTTCTGGATCGGCTGCACGCGCTCGGCGTCGGGCGCGTCATCTTCGCCGGTGCCGTGCAGCGCCCGCAGCTCGACCCCGAAGCCTTCGATCCGCGCACGGCGTCGATGGTGCCGCGGCTCATCGCGGCGATGCAGGGGGGCGATGATGCGACGCTGCGCGAGGTCGTCGCGATCTTCGAGGAGGACGGGCTGCGCGTGATCGGCGCCGCCGAGGCGGTGCCCGATCTGGTGCCCGAAGCCGGGGTTCTGGGCGCCGTGACACCGACCGAGGCCGACGCCGAGGATGCTGTGCGCGCCGCGCGGATCGTGTCGGCGCTGGGCGCGGTCGATGTGGGGCAGGGCGCGGTGGTAGCACAAGGGCTGTGCCTCGCACTGGAGGCGCTGCCCGGCACCGATGTCATGCTGGCGCAGCTGGCGCAGCGTCCGCCGATGCGCCCCGATCCGAGTGGCGCGCGCGGTCTGCTCTACAAGGCGCCCAAGCCCGGGCAGGATCGGCGGATGGATCTACCGGCGATCGGGCCGCAGACCGTGACGGCGGCCGCGCAGGCCGGGCTGGCCGGAATCGCATTCGAGGCGGGCGGTGTCATGATCATCGACCGCGCCGAGACGGTGCGCCGCGCGGATGCGCAGGGCCTGTTCCTCTGGGCGCGGTGATGCGGGTCTTCGTCATCGCCGGTGAGGCGTCCGGCGATGCGCTGGGGGCGGCCCTGCTGGAGGCGCTGAAGGCACGCCTGCCGGACAGGCTCGAGGTGATGGGGGTCGGCGGCCCGCTGATGCGTGAACAGGGGCTCGAAAGCCGCTTTCCGATGGCCGAGCTGTCGGTGATGGGGCTGGCCGAGATTCTGCCGAAATACCGTCAGCTCAAGCGCCGCATCCGCGAGACCGCCGATGCCGCCATCGCCGCCGCGCCCGATGTGCTCATCGGGATCGACAGCCCCGATTTCTGTCTGCGCGTTGCGAGCCGCGTGCGCGTGGCGCGGCCGGATCAGCCGGTTGTGCATTATGTGGCGCCGTCGGTCTGGGCATGGCGGCCGGGGCGGGCCCGGCGCATGGCCAAGGTCGTCGACCATGTCCTGGCCCTGCTGCCGTTCGAGCCGCCCTACATGCAGGCGGCCGGGATGAGCTGCGATTTCGTCGGCCATCCCGTGGTGACGGCGCGGCCGGCCGGGCCGGATACGGCGGCGGGATTTCGCGCCGCGCATGGCATCTCAAGCGACGCGCCTTTGGTGCTCGGGCTTCCGGGGTCGCGGCGCGGCGAGATCGCCCGGCTCGCGCCGCGATTCGGCGCCGCGCTGTCGCAGGTGGCGCGCGCCCATCCCGGGCTGCGGGTCGTGGTGCCGACGGTGGCGGCGAGCGAAGACGTGGCCCGCGCCCGGACGGCGGATTGGCCGGGGGCGCCGGTGGTGCTGACGCGGGGCGGAGAGGAAAAGCGCGCGGCCTTCGCAGCGACGGATGCGGCGCTCGCGGCGTCGGGCACCGTGTCGCTGGAGCTGGCGGCGGCCGGTGTTCCGATGGTGATCGGTTATGACATGGCGCCGTTGACACGCTTTCTGATGGCGCGACTGCTGCGTGTCGACACCGTCACCCTTGTCAATCTGGTCAGCGAAACCCGCGCGGTTCCCGAGTTCCTGGGGCGCGAATGCCGTGCCGGGCGGATGGCTCCGGCGCTCGAGGCGCTGTTGCGCGACGGGCCCGAGCGCGCGGCGCAGCACGCGGCGATGGCGCGGACCATGGCGCGGCTGGGGCAGGGTGGGCCGCCACCGGGACAACGCGCAGCGGATTCGGTACTGGGATTTCTTGGCAAACGCCGCCAAAGGGCGCATGCTGGGTTCGCGACATGACAAGGGGAGCATAATTCATGGGGATCCGTATCGCAGCCGTGACCGCATTCCTTCTGGCAGCGCCGGCGGTGCTGGCCGGTGACAAGAATTCCGAGGATGCCGAGATTGTCGGCGATATCGAACGCGGCATGGATGCCTATGACGCCAG
>LFIK01000369.1_pt1 | contig 33693 bp, 32 predicted proteins | sample 643401 | NCBI WGS metagenome assembly LFIK01 (sample SAMN03777447, study PRJNA286221) | soda lake metagenome | biome: soda lake; feature: Kulunda steppe; material: water; isolation source: sample T5-Br brine of Lake Tanatar-5 | place: Russia: Kulunda steppe | collected 2010-07
AGGACGGCCCGCGCGCGGCGCAGCCGGGCTATGATTTCCTGGCTCAGGCCATGGGCGGGATCATGAGCCTGACCGGCGACCCCGAAGGCGAGCCGACGAAGGTCGGCGTCGGTATCGCCGATGTCATGTGCGGCATGTACGCCACGGTCGGCATTCTGGCGGCGTTGCGCCACCGCGACCGCACCGGCGAAGGCCAGCACATCGACCTGGCCCTGTTCGACTGTCAATTGGCGTGGTTGATCAACGAAGGCACGAATTTGTTCCTGTCCGGGCAGAACCCGGCGCGCCGGGGCAATCAGCACCCCAACATCGTCCCCTATGCCGCCTTTCCGACCGCCGACGGGCATGTCGTGCTGACGGTCGGCAACGATCTTCAGTTTCAACGATGGTGCGCCGTTGCCGGGGTGCCCGACTGGGTGACCGATCCGCGCTTTGCCACCAATGCCGCGCGGGTGCGCAACCGCGACGATCTTCACGCCCGGATGGACCCGCTGATGAAAACCAGAACCTCGGCGGATTGGACCGATGCGCTGGTCGCCGCCGGTGTACCGTGCGGGCCGGTCAATTCGGTCAGCGGCGCCTTTGACGACCCCCAGGCCCGGCACCGGGGCATGAAAATCCGTATGGACCATCCGACATCGGCCACCGGCGGCGTCGACTTGATCGGCAACCCGTTGAAACTGTCGAAAACACCCGTCACCTATCGCCGCCCGCCGCCAACCCTGGGTCAGCACACCAAATCGGCCATTAAAGAGGCCGGCGAGCAATAACCAGTTCAGCCGTTGACCACGGCCGCGTCGTCACGCACAACTATGCAAGCGCTTCCATTTCAGTGGCCCCTAATCAGTATAGCTGTTGTTGACTCTCGTATTTCTCAGGCGCAAACTAGTAAGCGTTTACAAAAATAAGAGCGGGCGAGGGGGCAATGCCGACAATCCGATCCGTTGAAGCCTGCGCCGTGCGCGTGCCCCTGAACAAGCCGACATCGTTTGCAACCCGCGTCGTAACCGGCCGGGAATACCTGCTCGTCCGGGTCACGGGCGAAGACGGCGTCACCGGGATCGGCTTTTGCTATCTGGGAACGGCGGGCGGACGGATGGGCACCATCGCGGTTCGCGAGGTGCTGGCGCCGCAGGTTGTGGGCCAGGACACCCATGCCCCGGAAGCGATCTGGCAAGCCATGGTCGACGAAGCGCTTATCCAGGGACGCGCCGGGGTCGTGATGCGGGCCATCAGCGCGATCGACACCGCCATTTGGGATCGGAATGCAAGGGCGGCGCAATTGCCGCTGCACAAATATCTCGGCGCGCACCGGACGGAAACCGTCCCGGCCTATGCCAGCGGCGGCTATTATCTCGACGGCAAATCGGCTCAGGACCTGGGCCGCGAACTGGCCGGTTACGTGTCGGCCGGGTTCAGCGCCGTGAAGATGAAGGTCGGCCGCCTTGGCCTGGACGAGGAAGAAGAGCGGCTACGCGTCGCCCGCCAATCGGTCGGCGACGATGTGCTGATCATGCTCGACGCCAACAATGCCTGGCGCGATCTGCCAACGGCGCTGCGCTTTATGGACCGCTACGAGCGCTATGACCCCTATTGGATCGAAGAGCCGTTCAGCCCCGACGATATCGACAGCCATGCCCAGCTTGCCGATCGGTGCCGAACGACCGTCGCGACGGCTGAGATCGAATATGGCCGGTGGCGGCACAAGGAACTGATCGAAAAGGGCGGGGCGGCCATCCTGCAGACCGATGCGGCTGTTTGCGGCGGTATTACCGAGTTCCGGCGGATCGCTGCCTTTGCCGCCTGCCACAGCGTTATGCTGTGCCCCCACTGGTATCACGATCTGCATGCGCCGCTGGTGGCATCGATCCCCAACGGACAATTCGTCGAATTCTTCATCGACAGCACGGTGTTCAATTTCCGGGAATTGATCGACCGTCAACTTGCTTTCCGCAACGGCATGCTCCAATTGCATCAGGAGCCCGGCCTCGGCTTCGATTTCGACACTGCCGCCGTCAGCCGCTTCGCGACCGATGCCTGGGGCTGAGAGGGATGAAAGTTACCGGTTTGGAAGGATGATATGGGAGACGGGGGTGCGACAACGCGGCAGCGAGCGCCACGGCGGGGCCGCATCAATGCGCCCACGCTGACGGACGTGGCGCGGCGGGCCAAGGTTTCCACCGCGACCGTCTCGCGCGTTTTGAACAAGACCGGCCAAGTCCGCGACGACCGCCGCCGCGCCGTCGAGGAGGCGATCGAAGCGCTAGGCTTTGTGCCCAATTCGGCGGCCCGGCGGCTGGTCTCGCAGCGCTACAACACCATCGGCGCCATCGTCCCGACCCTGGAAAACGCAACCTTTGCCCGACTGGTGGAAGCGTTTCAGAAACGGGTCAGCGCCTCGGGCAATGCCATGATGGTCGCCAGTTCCAACTACGACCCCGAAGTCGAACTCACGCACGGACGGAAATTGCTGGAAAGCGGCGTCGACGGCATCATGCTGATCGGCAGCGTCCACAACCCCAAGCTCGATCAGCTCCTGCTTGATCATCGTGTGGCGGTGGTCAGTTGCCTGGTCCTCGACCCGGACCGCGAAACGGCCTGCGTCGGGTTCGACAACGCCACCGCCGCCGCGACCGCTGCGGACTATCTGATGGATCTCGGCCACACGCGGATCGGCGTAATCGCCGGCATGGTCCGCATGAACGACCGGGCCGAACAGCGGGTCCGGGGCATTCAAGTGGCCTTGCAACGCCAGGGCGTGCCCTTCGCCGCGGAATGTCTGCTGGAGCGCCCCTATCGTATCGAAGAAGGCGCGGTGGCCTTTCGGCACTTGATGGCCCTGGACCAGCCGCCGACGGCGATCATCTGCGGCAACGACCTTCTGGCCTTTGGCGCCCTGATCCAGGCCCGCCGATCCGGCCTGGATGTACCCGGTCACGTGTCGATCATCGGGTTCGACGATCAAGCCTTCGCCGCCCATCTTTCGCCGCCATTGACCACCATGCATGTGCCGGCCGAAGAAATCGGCACCCAGGCCGCAGACTATATCCTGACCACCGTTGCCGGCGGCGTCGCGCCGCGCATCGTGCCGGTGGCGGTCAATCTCGTGGTCCGCCAGTCGACCGGGCGCCCGAATTCGCGCCTGATGTCCTGAAGACGGCGGATACGCGCGTTTTGTTTTCGTCATTGTCTTTGATGGCCGACAGCCCCAGTTTTTGGCTGTAGCGCGGCATCAGAAGGCGATTCCATGTCCGGACGGCCCGACACTGAACCCAAAAGCCGGATCCCCGGCATCGATGTGGCGCGCGGGCTGGCCATTATCGGGATGCTGGCGGTCCATATCGGGCCGACCCATCTCTCCGACCCGTCCGGGCGCCTTTACGCCCTGCTGACCCATGGCCGGGCATCAATCCTGTTCGGCCTGCTCGCCGGTGTTGCGGTTTCCATTCTGGCAGCCGGACGCAGCTCGACACCCGCCACGGCGCGCCTGCGCCTGTTATGGTTCGCCGTGGTGCTCTTGCCGCTCGGGCTTTGGCTTCAGGGCCTCAATATTTCGGTCCTGGTCATCATTTCGAATTACGCGCTTTTGTTCCTTTTGGGCGCGGCCTGTCTGGGGCTGTCCGACCGGACCATTCTCGGATCGGGGCTGGCCGTCGCCGTTACCGGCCCGCTTGCATTCCTGATCGGAAAAATTGTCGATCCGCGCACCTTTAACCGATCGGCGGTCGATCTGTCCGACACACCGGCCGAAATCCTGCATGGCCTGGCGCTGTCGGGGCCCTACCCGTTCATCACCTGGGCGGCGCCGTTTCTGATCGGCATGTGGCTGGGGCGTCAGCCGCTGGGCGATTCCGGCGTCAGGATCGGAATGGTGGTTGTCGGCGGCGTGACCATGATCGCGGCCGCCAGCCTGGCCGGATGGCTCGAAGGCCTGGTTGGTCCGCCCAGCTATCCGATCGGCTGGCTGCGCGTGCTTGATGCCTCGCCACACAGCCAGATGCCGCCCTGGCTGATCGGCGCGACCGGCTCGGCCGTGTTTGCGCTTGGGCTCTGCCTGATCCTGGCCGACCGGCTGGGATGGCTGCTTTCACCCCTTTCCCTTGTCGGGCAATTGGCGCTCAGCATTTATGTCGGGCATTTGCTGGCCCTGCACTTCTTGGGCTCGACTATGAGATCCGGCGATCCCGGCGAAGCGTTGGGCATTATTGGCGTCATTCTGGCGGTTTCACTGGTGATCGGGGGCATCTGGCGGTACTTCCTGCCGCGCGGGCCGCTGGAATCGGTGCTCGCCCTTCCCTGGACGCTGTCGGCCTGGCCCGAGCCCCGGCACCCGAATTCCCGGTGACACACGAATCTCAGTTGACACATTGATGCTCTAGGTATATCGAACCTCTATGCCTAGACCATCAATGGATACGACGGCGACCAACCGGCTGGCCGTCGATTACACCGATCGCCACTATTGGAACGGCATCATCAAGATGAGCCTGTCCAAATTCTTCATCCTGCGCGTCCTGCACGACAAACCGATGCACGGATACGAAATCGCGCGGGCGGTCGAAACCACGACCAAGGGCTGCTGCTCGCCGACCGAGGGGACGATCTATCCGGTCTTGCGCGAATTCGAGGCCGGCGGCTATCTGACATCGGCCGCCGAAACGGTATCGGGACGGACACGCAAGGTCTACACGCTGACCGACAAGGGCCGGACCGCGTTTAAGGTCGGGGTCGAGGCCTGGATGGAGGTCACCAACTGTCTGGTCGACTGCGGACGGGCGGTCGCACCCGACGCCGCCCCGGCCGATACCAATAAAGCCGACCCATGACCAAGCTCGACAGCGGTCGAACCCGGATCGTGCTGGCGCTGGGCGGGGCTCAGACGCTGGCCTGGGGGTCGACCTATTATTTGCCGGCGATCCTGGCCGTCCCCATGGCCGAAAGCATGGGCACCACCACCGGCCCGGTATTCGGGGCATTTTCCGCCGCCCTGGTGCTGTCGGCGCTTTTGGGGCCGGTGGCCGGGCGGCGGATCGATGGGTTCGGCGGCCGCGACGTGCTGGCCGCGTCCAGTTTGGTTTTCGCCATCGGTCTTGCGACCCTGGGGGCGGCGCAATCCCTATGGATGCTTTATGTCGGCTGGCTGATCCTCGGCATCGGCATGGCCATGGGTCTGTACGAGGCCGCATTCGCCACGCTGACCGGGATCTATGGGTCCACGGCGCGCGGATCGATCACCGGCATCACGCTGCTGGCCGGGCTGGCCAGCACCATCTGCTGGCCGATCACCGCCGTCATGGAAGCCGAAATGGGCTGGCGCATGGCCTGTTTCGCCTGGGCGGCCATCCATATCGTCATCGGCCTGCCCGTGAACCGGTTTCTGATCCCGAAAGGCACCCAGCCGGTTGATACGGTTGCCGCCAAGGCACAAGACGGCGGCCGGAAATCAGTGCCATCGGCGCAACCGCCGCTATGGGACCGGGCGATGGTGCTGCTGGCCGTGGCCTTTACCGCCACATGGTTCATAAGCACCGCCATGGCCGCCCATCTGCCGCGCATGCTGCAGGAATCGGGTGCAACGGCGGCCACGGCCATCGCAATCGCCGCCCTCGTCGGTCCGGCGCAAGTCGCCGGCCGGCTTCTGGAATTCGGCATCCTCCAGCGGTTTCACCCGCTGCTTTCGGCCCGGCTGGCAGGGGCCGCTCATCCGCTGGGGGTGATCACGCTAATCATCGCCGGGCCGGTGGCCGCGCCGGTCTTTGCCCTATTGCACGGCGCGGGCAATGGCATCCTGACCATCGCCAAGGGAACCCTGCCGCTCGCGCTGTTCGGCCCGGCCGGCTACGGCCGGCGCCAAGGTCTGCTTTCGATGCCCGCCCGGTTCGGCCAGGCCGCCGCGCCGTTCCTGTTCGCCTTGCTGATCGATCGATACGGGTCTTCGGCCCTGCTTTTTTCGGCTGCAATCGGCATGGCCGGTGCGACCGCTCTTTGCCTGTTGACCGCCCGCTCCCCCTCACAGACGCCATCACGAGCTGACCCATGACACGACTTCGCGCTCTTCCCGACCCGGACCACCTGCCCGCTTTGGACCGCCGACACGCCCGGTCCCGCCCCGCAGTCGGCCTGCCCAATGGCGGATTCGACCATCCGCCGCGCATTCTACTGCTTTACGGCTCACTCCGGCAGCGGTCTTATTCAAGGCTGGCCGTCGAGGAAGCCGCCCGGCTGCTGCGCCATTTCGGGGCCGAGCCGCGCATCTTCGACCCGGCCGATCTGCCCCTGCCCGACCATCCCGATGCCGAAGATCACCCGGCCGTTCAGGAATTGCGGGGGCTGTCCCAATGGTCCGAAGGCCAGATCTGGTGCAGTCCGGAACGCCATGGCCAGATCACCGGTGTCATGAAAACCCAGATCGACCATATACCCCTGTCGATCGGCGCCGTCCGCCCGACTCAGGGACGGACCCTTGCGGTGATGCAGGTGTCGGGCGGGTCTCAGTCGTTCAACGCCGTCAACACATTGCGCCTGCTCGGGCGGTGGATGCGCATGGTCACCATCCCCAACCAATCCAGCGTCGCGAAAGCGTATCAGGAATTCGACGCCAATGGCCGAATGAAGGCATCGCCCTATTATGAACGGATCGTCGATGTGGTCGAGGAATTGGTCCGGTTTACCGTGCTGCTGCGCCCCCATACCGAAACGCTGACCGCACGTTATTCCGAAGGCATGGAAGCCGCCCGCCGTCAGCCGGATCCGATCCGGACCGCCACAGGCTCCTGATGCCGCCTTCTGACGGTTGACGGGAGCGGGTGATCATGTCAGCGGATATCACTCCTGAACCAAACAACGCCGTGCACAAGAACGGATGGGGGGCAGCATCATGCCAAGCGGATTTACCGAAAAATCGGCCATAGAAACCGGCTTTTCGCGGATATTCGACGAACGAATCGCCCCTCGGATGGAAGCCCTGATGTCCGATCGCGACGGCCTCCGGCAACGGACCCGCCGCGATGTGATGATTCTGGCAGCCATCGCCGCCGTCATCGCCCTGATCCTGCCGATGCTTTACGGGCTCCGCGCCGTGCCGATGGGGGGCCTGCCCTTCATGGCCGCCGGGTTTGCCGGTTATTGGCTGGTCCGCCGCCGGTCACGGCAGTGGAACCGGACCCTGATCGATACCTTCATACCGGATGTCTGCGAATTTCTGGGCGGGCTGCACTACCAGCGGGACGCCTCGGACGTCGATTTGATCCCCGCATTCGAAAAAGTCGGCATTATCGCGCCGTCGAAGCGGCAAAACCAAGAGCACTATTTCGCCGGCTGGTACCGGCAAACGGGATTCGAGGTCGTCCAGGCACGCCTACGTCGCCACAGCGGCGGCAAGTCGGGGTCGAGTGACGTTGATACCAGCCTTCTCTTTCGGATCGAAGTTCCGGCCACGATACCGGGAACGATCGTCATCGTGCCGAAGGGTGCCAAATTCATCGAGGAGCTGACCGATGCATTGGCATCCTCGCCGTTGAGGCACCTCGAACCGGTGACCATGGACAAGCCGGATTTCGACGACAGGTTCAGGGTTCGCAGCGACGATCCCGACGGCGCCCGCCGCCTGATGGCACCGGGATTCATGGATGCCCTGCTCGACATCGACAAAACCGAAGGCGGCGCGACCTATCAGCCATCGCTGACCGCGGCCTTCACCGGCAACACATTCCTGATGACCTTGAGCCGGTGGGAGCAGTCCTTTGGACTAGGGCCGATCAAATTCCAGCGACAGCGGACTTTCTTGGAAACACGGTCGATCCTGCGCGACAACCCCGATCTCGAAGGAACGATCCACAGGATGTTCGACGATATCGCGCTTGCCTATCGGATCATCGATCGCTTTCACGACGCCTGAATGACGGGGCGTGCTGGGTGCCGAGCGCGTCAAACCAACGCTGTGCCGGACTCTCAGTTTCTGTTAACCAGTATTCTTTAAGATCGGACCCTCGGCTACGATCATTGTCGCGATTCAGGATACGTACATCTCATGGTCCTCCGGGGGAAACCGTTTCGACTGGCTTTTTTGACGGCGGCACTCATCTTTCACGCAGCCCCGGAACTCCGCGCCCAATCGGTTAGCGTGGCCGACCTTCCCGATGCCCAATTGTTCGACACCGGCGTTTTTCAGCTCGTGCCGGGATCTTCCCTGGTAACCGTGTTGTCTGACGCCTTCGACCAACCGCTTGACGAATCCGACGCGGTTCTTCGGCCGCGCGCTCGGCTCCGCGTGACCGGCCCGCCCGATCGGGTGCTGTTGGCGTACAGCTTCAGCAACGGCGCGGCGAACCCGGCCGGTCGATCGATCCCGCCCATCGGCTTGGCGGTTTATGAGACCGGCGATGCAATCGACGAACGAACCGGGGGAAACGGTCTCGTCCGCAGCGACGACTGGATGCTCACACCGGCCGAAGGGGGCGTGCCCCATGGCGTGGACAGTGTGCGCCTGGTTAAAACGCCGGACGGCGCCGTGCTGAGAATGGCCGGACCGTCCCTGTCGATCTCGTTGGACGACCGGACCCTGTCACGCGGACAGACCCTGCTTCCCCTTTCCGCCGCCGGCCTCCCCGCCGGGCCCGGCATCACTTTGCCCGCCGAGGCCCGCCTTGCGCCCGGCGGCATTTACGGCAATATCGAAACCTTTCTTGGCGACGGCGACGACGGCCCCATGGAAAGCCCGGTCTTGACCCTGTCCGTCCTGCCCGCCGCGGCGGCGGCCGACGCTACCCGGTGGCCTGCCATTCTGGTCGCAACCGACAAATCCGGGACCTTGCCGGAGGACTGGCAAGGCACGATGGCGATCCCGATCGATCTTGACCCGACCTCGGGCGCCCTTACCGCCCCGGATGACCAAGCCCGGCAAGCGCTGGCCGAATTGGGCCATGCCCTTGGACCGGATCTTTTGAGTGGCGCCGGGCTCATCCTGCCGGATCTGCTGCAACGCGGCGAAGCGATCGCGATGATTGGCGCTCCGGACCGCCAAACCGGCATCCTCGACCGGATCGGGCCCCAACTGGAACAAACAGGGCCTGACGCCGATGGGATCGAAGGCGATGGGCCGGAAGACACGCCTGCCGACCCGCCTGCGCTTGCCGCCGTCGAGTTGCCGCCGTCCCTTTATCAGCCGCCCCGCCAGCGCGCGGTATGCGAGCGCCTGCGCTGGAACGAGGCGGCCGTGGCCGCCCACATCCTGGGCGAAGGCCGTCTGACCGATTGGCTGGCCCGGATCACCCATGTCGCCGCCGCCGATCCGATGGGCCGCGTCCGGGTCACGATGAACCTTTGTCCCGGCTCCACGCGGACCGTCGCCGTCCCGGTCGAAATCCCGGCCGACGATGCCGCACGCCTGCTGTCGGGGCCCCGTGTCGGCATGACGCGCTTGACCGGCGTTCCAACCCGCCGCCAGAGCAGCCCCGGTGTTGGCATCCGGGCCCTAAGCGCGACGGTACCGACCTCTTGAAGCCCGACGATACAACGAACGCTCACAGCGCTCAGAACGACGACGCCGGCAGCTTGGATATCCCCGTATTGCCTGCTACGGTTCACCCTCAATCCGATCCGTTCGAAGGCGGATGAGTGAAATAACCGTAGCCTTGAGGAAAAGCTCATGCATGTGTTGGTGATCGGCGCCGCTGGAATGGTGGGGCGCAAGCTGACCGACCGACTTGTCGCGGATGGAAAGCTGCAGGGCAGCAAGATCGATACCCTGACTCTGGCCGATGTCGTTGCCGGCGAAAAAGTGACTGGGGATTCTGGAATCGATATTCGGGTCAAGACGGGCGATATGACCAGCGCCGAGGCGACCGATGGACTGGTGCGCGACCGGCCCGATGTCATCTTTGACTTGGCGGCGATCGTATCGGGTCAGGCCGAACAGGATTTCGATCTTGGCTACCGCGTCAATCTCGACGGTTTCCGCAATTTGGTGGACTCGATCCGTGCGGCTGGCGATGATTACTGCCCCCGCGTCGTCTTCACCTCGTCGATCGCCGTTTTCGGCAGCCCGTTCCCCGATCCGATCCCCGACACATGGTATCACACGCCGCTGACCAGCTATGGCACCCAGAAGGCGATCGGCGAATTGCTGCTTTCGGATTACACCCGGCGCGGACTGCTCGACGGTGTCGGCATTCGTCTGCCCACAATCGTCGTGCGCCCGGGAGCGCCCAACAAAGCAGCGTCGGGCTTCTTCTCGGGCATCATCCGCGAGCCGCTTCAGGGCCAGGAGGCGATCTTGCCTGTCGACGACACGGTCAGACACTGGGTGGCAAGCCCCCGCTCGGCAGTGGGCTTCCTGATCCATGCAGCATCTCTGGAAAAGGCCGAGATCGGCCATCCGGTCTCGATGACCATGCCGGGGCTCGCCATCACGGTGGGCGACATGATCGCCACGCTGGAAAAGGTCGCCGGCAAGAAAGTCGTCGATCGCATCCGCCGCGAACCGGACCCGTTCATCAAGTCCATGGTCGCCGGCTGGCCGGAAGCCTTCGACACACGACGGGCCCTCGATTTGGGATTCCGGTCCGAAAGCAGTTTCGAAGACATCATCAATATCTTCATCGAAGACGAATTGCAGGGCCGCGTTGTCTGACAGCCCCGTTCCTGAAGACCTCGTTCTTGACGGCCCCTATCCAGGCGCCGAGCCGGACCCGATCTGTTGTCCGCTTTGCACGGCGTCCGATGGGGCGTGTTTCGGGGAAGCTTTCGGACGCCGGTACTTTCGCTGCCCGGTCTGCTTGCTGACATGGCTCGACCCGGGCCAACGCCCCGACGCAGCCGCCGAACTGGCCGAATACCGCCAGCACGACAATCGGCCCGACGACAATGGCTATCGGCAATTCTTGAACAAGGCGGTCGACCCCCTTTGCGCGCGGCTGACCGAAAAAGGGGTCGATCGGGCCGAGGGGCTGGATTTCGGCTGCGGTCCCGGGCCTACATTGTCGATCATGATGGGCGAACGCGGCCATCGGTTCGCCGATTATGACCCGTTTTTCCGCCCCGACGCGGCGTTGTTGGAACGACAATACCAAGCAATTGCCTGCACCGAAGTGGTCGAGCATTTCTGCGATCCGGGCCGCGACTTTGCGCTCCTCGATCGATTGCTGGCACCAGGCGGCACGCTCGCCGTCATGACGTCCATCCTGTATACCGACGCGACCTTTTTCGAATGGCACTATATCCGCGAGGAAAGTCACGTCGTTTTCTATCGGCCTGAAACCATGGCCTGGATTGCAGACCGGTTCGACTGGACCTTAAGCGCCCCCTCGGCGACCGTGCGGTTGTTCGACAAGCCGGCTTCATCGCCGGAAAATTCTTAAGCGCAGTTGCCACCCGTGCATGCATACGAATGGCATTCATTTCCGTTGGATTTTGTATTACTTTGAGCCATTGGGGTGATTGAGGGGTAAGGAAGGGGCGCTTTATGTGGGGAACGATAACATCTACCGCCGGGGCAATCTGGTCGAACCCCCTTGGCGGTGCGGTTACCAAGTATGCATTGAACAGAGCGACCTTTGGTTGGTCGGAATTCTTGATGGACACGTACAGCGCCGTTTGGGAAGACGGGCTAACGCCTTCCATGAATCCCCATTTTATCAATAACGGCTTCGATGACGGCTATAGCCTTAGAACACTGGCGTTTTTCAACGCAAACAGATTGCGGGCCGCAAAATCGTTTGTCGACGTGGTGCCGGGTCAAGAAAGCATCGTCAAAGGCTATCAATCCTATCAAGCCGGAAAGAATTACCTTGCCCTAAGGGCCATGGCCGATCAGTTGCATGACCGGTCCCGACTTGCCGATCTGCTGAAACGCATCATGACCATCAAGCAGAAACAGGCCACCCTCTCCGGATCAAATATCATTGGCGAGTATCTGGAAATCGATTTGATCGGTATTTTGGCCGAAGCAGAAACCAGCCGCGCATCGGAGTATTACGGCGACCATATCACCGCCGTTTCGGAATGGCTCCATTGGCGCGCTTTCACCGAAATGCGCGTCGGCGGAAAGGGGGTCAGCGGGCCGGCCCTGCGAATCTGCCGCGAACTGGCAAAAGGATCATTGGGATATGACGCCCTTGGCATCGACAACTTCATCCCCGAGCCCAAGGGACACTGGGTGATCGCCCATAACCTCGACGCCTTCTAACCCGCTGGCTAACCCGCTGGCTAACCCGCTGGCTAACCCGCTGGCTAACCCGCCAGCGACACTCAGCGGTCCCACAAATCAACGAAATGATGAACCGGCCCGTGGCCGCTGCCGACGGACAGCCGTCCCGACGCCGCAATAGCCCGGTCGATATACCTTTTGGCCGCGCCCACCGCCGTGCCTAGGTCGTCGCCATGGGCCAGACGGGCCGCGATCGCCGACGACAGGGTACAGCCGGTGCCATGGGTGTTGGCCGTCGCGTGCCGTCGGCTTTCGAACCATATCGGCGCGTCTTTTTCAGATCCGGAACGGCCTTTGCTTTCGGCCAAAATCAGCACATCCGCGGCGCTATCACCATCGGCCAAATGGCCGCCCTTGGCCAAGACGGCCCGGCACCCTTTGGCAAGACAGGCCGCCGCTTGCGCGGCCAATGCCGCCCGATCGGGCGCCGGCGTGGAGTCGGTGAGCACGGCCAATTCCGGCACATTGGGCGTCATAACGGTCGCGATCGGAATCAGGCGCGTTCTCACCGCCTCGATCGCATCCTGAGCCAGAAGGCGCGCGCCTCCTTTGGCCACCATCACCGGATCGAGGACAACCGATAAACCATGTTGAGCCGTTCCTTGGGATGCCTCAAGCGCGTCAGCAACGGCCGTCGCGATTTCAGCCGAGGCGATCATGCCGATCTTGACCGCATCGACGCGCACATCGCTAAAGACCGCCCGAATTTGATCGGCCACGAATCCCGGCGACACCAATTCTACACCGGCCACGCCTTGGGTATTCTGCGCCGTCAATGCGGTCACAGCCGCCATCCCATAGGTTTGATGCGCCGCGAAAGCTTTGAGGTCGGCCTGGATGCCGGCCCCGCCCGAAGGATCGGATCCGGCAATACTCAGCACATTTGCTATCACGATTCTACCTCCCTCCGCCGGCATTACCCGGATCAGGTTCGAAAGCCGTCAAGGGCTTTCGGGGTGCCTCTCAGCCGGTCCCTATGACCAGCGCCCCCGGCTATGAACAGGCGACCATACGACCAGATGCCGCCAATCGGGTCAATCGACATTGCGAAAAAGGGGCGGCACGAGTCAGGCGGCGGCCAGAACCCGACCGCCGCCCGCACCCTTGGTCGATCAATCTGTAGCTTATTTCTGGTTCAACCAGTCGTCGATTTCCTTCTCGGCCTTTTCCTTGGAATAGCCGTAGCGTGCTTGAAGCTTGCCGGCCATTTCGCGGCGGCTGCCCTTGATCTCCTGCACATCACCGTCGGTCAGCTTTCCCCAATGCTGCTGAACCTTGCCGGTGTATTCCTTCCATTTGCCTTCGATCTGGTCCCAATTCATCACAAGTCCTCCGCGTTTCGTTGACGATGCGCGTTGCATCCTGTTCCACGAACACGCGAGCGGCCGTCATTGTTCCATCCCTGATTGGTCCATTCCCGATTGGTCCATTACCGGTCAAACCGGACCGGAACCGCAGCGCGGAAATGGCCGGCCGCCATCGGCAAAGGCCAGCACGACCACAATCTCGTCCGGCCGAGGCGCGTCGGCAATGGAAACCGTCATGGTGTCGAAGTGATCGAAGGACCAGACATCATCCTTGTGACCCAAGGGCACGTCCAGGGCGGTTCCGGCCGCGGCGATTTTGACATTCGACGGAATCACCGCCTTGCCGCCGCCGATGGCGCCGCGCATGGGCTTGCCCAGCATGGGATGGATGCAGGCACCGCCATGTTCCATTTCGCCGGCGACGCCGACCAGCGCGGCTTTGCCATAGGCGACCGCGGGGCCCGCCAAGAGGCCCGCAACCTCGCCCGCCAGCCGCTCGCCAAGCGCACCGCCAAGAGCGAAGAGTGGACTCAAATCGTCGGCATAGCGGCCTGCGAACGGATTGACGATGATGGCGGCACCCAGGACCCTTGTGATCGGCGTGGGCAGATCCCGGCCCATCTCGGTCCGGATGGTTTCGCGGGTCGTGACGGTTTTGCGGATTTGGAGCTCGTCGATGGCTGGCATGGCGGTTTCTTTCCTTTCGGCCGTCGGTTTTACGGGGCAAGCCCCATCTGATCGAGCGCGGCCCGGCCGAGCAAGCCATACGGATTGCCCAGCGTTTCCAGAATTTCGAAATGGTTGCAATGCTCGGCGATCAGAACCGGCACCGAATGCCCCCGTGCCGACAGCATTTCGGCAAAGTCGGCGGTCTGACGCTGGAATTCCGGCGACTCCAGGGTGCCGTAGGCGAGCACCAGGGGTGCGGTTATGGCGCCAAGATGGTGGATTGGGCTGAGTGCGGCCTCGGCCTCGTCGGTGATGGTCACGTAATGGCGGCGCGCGGAAAGGCGCACAGGGTGCAGATCATAAATGCCGCTGCACAAAAGGGCACTCTTGATCGCGTCCGCCGGCACCCCGAATGCCGTCGGCCAATCGGTCGTCAGGGCCACACCTGCCAAATGCGCGCCTGATGAATGGGCGGAGATATGGATGCGGCCGCGGTCGCCGCCGAACGCCTCGGCATTGTGCCAAACCCAGGCGATGGCGCGGCGGATCTGATCGGCGAGCGGCATCAAGTCCCCATCGCGATCCTGCACCCAATCGAAATCGGGCGCCACGAAATGGGCCCCGGCCCGGTTGAACATCTCCGCCGGAAACGCATAGCGTTCAGCCATGCCCGAGCGCCACGCGCCGCCATGAATGAAAACATGAATTGGCGCCCCTGAAGACCCAGCCGGATAGACATCCAACCCTTCACGCGCGGCTTCGCCATAGGCAAAGCGCAGCGGCTCGCCCATGCGTTCACGCATCGCCGCGCTGTTCGCTGCAAATCGATCGAGAATTTGCCGCCTATTTGGGGCGTAGACTTCTTGATCGTAAGCGGCATCCAGCGCTGCTTGATCCATCCCGCGCCAGACGGCACCAGAAGAAGTTTCGGAAAATGTAGGGCTTGTCGAAGACATGGTTTCACAACTGGCCGTTATTCGGGCGTTTTCAGATCGGGCCGATCGGTGGCCCCGCGATTTCGAAACTTCGAGGGAGGAGCGCGATGGCGAAAGGCCGCTGACGATTTCGTTCAGATTAGAATGCCAAAGTATGCAGTGCAATGACGTTATTCCGTCGGCGCACTCGCTTAGTTTGCATGCCCCGGACAACACTTCGCGTTTCCGGGGATGAGAGAAGGAGAGCTTTCCACCCGCTCCAATTCCCGGACGCAATGCGGCACGAAGTGACGCTTTGCAGATCCGGGATCGGGTTCGACGCCTCTCCCGATCGTGAGACGCGAACCGGGCTCATCCGGCGCGTGTGGACCCCGGATGGCGCTTCGCGCCTCCGGGAATGAGGTAGGGGGCGGATGCCGCTGTCAGAGTTTTTCAGCCAGCAGCTTCTTCAACGCCATCAGGTCCTTGTTGAACGCCCGGATGCCTTCAGCCAGTTTCTCCGTGGCCATGGCGTCTTCGTTCATTCCCCAGCGAAAGGCTTTCTCCGAAGCGTCCATCCGATCATCCCCGAGCCGCCCGGCGATTTGCGGCGACAGCTTTCGTTCGACCGTGCCGTCCTGACCAGCCAGTTCATCCAGCAAGGCCGGACTGATGGTCAGCCGGTCGCAGCCGGCCAGCGCTTCGATCTCGCCGGTGTTCCGGAACGACGCGCCCATGACGATGGTCTCGTAGCCGTGGCGCTTGTAATAGGCATAGGCCCGCCTGACGAACACGACGCCGGGGTCGTTCTCGTCATCGAAATCGGTAAAGCCCGCTTTTACGAACCAGTCCCGGATACGGCCGACAAACGGAGAAATCAGGGTCACACCGGCATCGGCGCAGGCAACCGCCTGGGGCAGGCCGAACAGCAGGGTAAGGTTGCACTTGATGCCGTCCTTCTGCAGGCGCTCGGCCGCCCGGATGCCTTCCCAGGTCGAGGCGATCTTGATCAGCACCCGATCGGTATCGGCGCCCATTTCGGCGTACATGTCGATCAGCCGCTTGGCCTTGTCGACCGTCCCGGCGGTATCGAAGGACAGATCGGCGTCGACTTCGGTCGACACATAACCCGGAACGATCTTCTGGAGTTCGCTGCCGAATGAAACCGCAAGCATATCCGCGACGCCATCGACATCGGCCGCGCCCTTGGCTTTGGCCCGGTCAATCGCATCGGCCACGACTCCCTGATAGGCGTCAGACCCCGCCGCTTTGTACAATAGTGTCGGATTTGTCGTGCAATCCTGGGGTTTGAGACGGCGAATCGTCTCGATCTCCCCCGTGTCGGCGACGATGACCGTGCTTTCCTTCAGGCTTTCCAACTTGTTCGGCATCATGCCTCTCCGATGAGTCCAATATTCCAAGCCAGCTATAGCACAGCCCAGGGGGCCATGACGATCAGCGGTTTCGTCCTCGATTTCGTTTTGGTTTTCGCCGCTGGATCGTGGGGATACGGGCCGGGTTGCATTGCCTGAACCATGAAGCGATTTTTTCAGCGAAACAGCTATTGCACTCGCCGTGCGAACCGATTAGGTTCTGCGCGTCGCGGCGGCAAGCCCGACTTGCCGCGCTATGCTGGGGCGTGGCCAAGCGGTAAGGCAACGGTTTTTGGTATCGTCATCCCAGGTTCGAATCCTGGCGCCCCAGCCAATTTTCCCTCAGAGACTTTTTGAACGGAACCGTCACGGCTTGGGGAACGTTTTTCCCTCAAGACCTTGTGTAACGATTGTTCTGCTCTAATATTCAACACTCAAAGCCGGGGATCGACCATGGTCTCCTCGACAAAGTTGATTGGAGACGGAATTAACTGGAAGGATGTATTCATGAGTCAGCACGAAGACCCCAATGACGTTCGCCAAGCGACAAAAAAGGGGCATACCCGGACGATATTGATTGTATCAATGATTGCGGTCGTCGTCTTGATCGGCGCCGCCTATATGATGCTGTCCGGTCAAGACACCGACGAAGCGGTCGATGGCGTGGTTGTCGATCCCGAATCAGAAGCCGTGACCACCGACGAAAACGCCAACAACCAATAGCAGCCTTCTTACGGGCATTTGAATTCATTGTCGGTCGGCGCCGGCTATGACGGCCGGCTCGGCGATCACGGGCACGAACACGGCGTCCGCGCCCGGCTGTCGCGCCGCTTTTAGCGGGGCTTTTGCGGTTCTGACGCCGCCCTGCCGCCGGCGGCATAGCGTTCTCCCTGCTCCAGGATCGCATCGGTTCCGATCAACGCGTTCAAGCCGCCGAAATCGAACATCCGATCGGAAAAGGCGGCGTTCGATCCGGTAGCTTTGAGGCCGGCGTAATAATCCCGCGCCGTCCGGGCCACGGCCCGTACGATACCGCCGGGAAAGATCACCAGCGAAAAGCCCATGGCCTGCAGGTCGTCAGCCTCGGCCAGTGGCGTCGCGCCCCCTTCGACCATATTCGCCATCAAGGGCACCCGGTCGCCGAAGGTCTTGACGATCGTCTCCATCTGTTCGCGCGATTGGGGTGCCTCGACGAACAGCGTGTCGGCCCCGGCCTCGATATAGCGCCGGCCACGTTCCAGCGCCGCCTCGAATCCCTCGACGGCAATGGCGTCGGTTCGGGCGATGATCAGGGTTTCGCTGCTGGCCCGGGCATCGGCCATGGCCGCGATCTTGCCCGTCATTTCGTCGGCGCTGATCAAGGTCTTGTCGCGCAGATGCCCGCACCGTTTGGGAAAGGTCTGATCCTCGACCTGCAGCGCATTGGCCCCTGCCCGTTCGAAGGTCCGCATCGTCCGCTGGGCGTTCAGCGCATTCCCGAAACCGGTATCGGCATCAACGACGATCGGCAATGCAATCCGGTCGCGGATCATGGCCAGCGTGTCGGTGACCTCCGACACCGTCGTCAGCCCGATGTCGGGACGTCCGAGACGCGTATAGGACACGGCCGCGCCTGAAAGATACACGGCTTCGAATCCGGCCGCCTCGGCAAGCGATGCGGTCAAGCCATCATACACACCCGGCGCGACCAGGATTTCTGGCGCATTCAATCTTTGCTTGAGTGAATGCGATTTCCGTGTTTCGGTCATTGTCCGACGCCTCTTCCCATTCTGCCTACATTGAATTTGCATACAAAGGAATACTCTCCGATGCCGCCCCTGTCGACCGCCACAAACGGCATTGCCAATTCCGAACAGCCTCTTCCCCGCACACCCTCATTTCGCCTGGACCGCAAACGGGCGCTGGTCATCGGCGGATCGAGCGGGATCGGTCTCGGGGCAGCCGCCGCACTCGCCCAGGCTGGAGCGGCCGTGACCATCGGCGGTCGGCGCCTGGAGGCGCTGAACGCGGTGGTTCAGGCCATACAAAACCAGGGCGGAATCGGCGATGCACTGCCGCTCGACCTTTGTCGACCCGACGAGGCGGTGTCGACCATCAAGCAGGCAGGGCCGTTCGATATCCTGGTCAACAGCGCTGGCCTGGCACGTCATTCCCGGGCCGAAGACACAAGCATCGACGACTTCGACGCCGTCGCCAATCTGAATTTCCGGGGTGCCTATTTCGCCTCACAGGCGGTCGCCCAGGGTCTGTTGGCGCGAACCGACGGCTGCCGCGGCGGCAGCATCATCAACATTTCCAGCCAAATGGGCCTCGTCGGCGGCAAGGACCGTGCCGTTTATGCGGCCACGAAACACGCCGTCGAAGGCATGACCAAGTCCATGGCGATCGATTGGGGCCCCCACGGTATCCGGGTCAATACCATCTGCCCGACATTCGTCCGCACACCGCTGACCGAAGGAACGTTCAGCGACCCCGAAGCCGTCGGATGGATCGAATCCAAGATCAAACTCGACCGAATGGCAAACGTCACCGATATCATGGGCGCGGTAGTCTTCCTGGCTTCCGATGCCGCTGCGATGGTCACAGGCACGGCCCTGCTGGTCGATGGCGGTTGGACGGCGGATTAGCCCCCAACAATTTTATGGGCCGAGCACACCAAGATGTGGCAACACGGGTCCCGACATCAGACAATGCCGCATCAAGGAGACCCACCATGCGTGACTATAAGATCGCCGCCATCCCGGCCGACGGGATCGGACCGGAAGTGATTTCCGCTGGAACGCAGGTTCTGAGCGCGCTGGAGCAACGCATCGGCGACGTCCGCTTCAATGTTGAAACCTTCGACTGGGGCTCGGACTACTACAAGAAGCATGGCGTCATGATGCCGGCCGACGGCCTCGATCAGCTAAAACCATTCGATGCCATCTATTTCGGCGCGGTCGGCGCCCCCGACGTTCCAGATCACATTACCCTGTGGGGGCTGCGGCTGCCGATCTGCCAGGGCTTTGATCAATATGCCAACGTCCGCCCGACACGCATCCTGCCCGGCATCACCTCGCCGCTGCGGGGGGTCGAGACCGGGGATCTGGACTGGGTCATCGTCCGCGAGAATTCCGAGGGGGAATATTCCGGCAATGGCGGCCGTACCCATCGCGGCATGCCCGAGGAAGTCGGCACCGAAGTCGCCATCTTCACCCGGGCCGGGGTGACCCGAATCATGCGCTATGCCTTCAAGTTGGCCCAGTCGCGGCCGCGCAAATTCCTGACCGTCGTGACCAAGTCGAACGCCCAGCGCCACGGCATGGTGATGTGGGACGAAATCGCGGCCGAAGTGGCCGAGGAATTTCCGGATGTCACCTGGGACAAGACCCTCGTCGATGCCATGACCGTGCGCATGACGCTCAATCCGAGAAGCCTCGACACCATCGTTGCGACCAATCTCCAGGCCGATATCCTGTCCGATCTGGCGGGCGCCCTGGCCGGCAGCCTCGGCATGGCGCCAACGGCCAATATCAATCCCGAAGGACGCTTTCCGTCGATGTTCGAACCCATCCATGGATCGGCCTTCGACATCACCGGCAAGGGAATCGCCAATCCGGTGGCGACCTTCTGGACCGCAGCCCAAATGCTGGACCATCTTGGCGAAAACGATGCGGGCGCCCGGCTGATGCGCGCGGTCGATGCGGTGTGCGGTGCCGGAATCGTAACGCCTGATGTCGGCGGCACGGCAACCACCCAACAGGTCACAGACGCCGTGATCAAATCAATCCAAGGGTCGAACGTCTAGGGCAATTTCCGAACTGATTGAATCATCAGTTCGGGAAAAATTGCCCTATCTTCAATAACATAGAGCATCTTATCTGCGCCCGCCGGGGCGCAGGATGCTCTAGCGCGAGCTCGGCATCCGATACTTTTGGCCTGCCATGCGCGTTGATCACGCGCGCGCCGAGGGGGGCTCCCACTGCTCCGCGACGAACGTCGATGCACCATCGCACCCGATCAGATCATTCCGTCAATTGCTGCGCCCAATTGCTACGCCGGTACTCGGGACTGTGAACTCAAAAATTCATGGGAACATAATGCCGATTACCGCGTTAGCGCAGATACGACGTTTGGTCAGAACACCAGGTCGGTCGGCTTCTGCAAAAGGCAATAAAGGAGGCAACCGCACCGGATTGTAGAGGATCTAAGAGCGATGAGTGACAATATCCACGGGCGAGACGGGCCTGAGCCCCCGTTGCGAAACGGTCAGGCCCCCAATCCGGGCTCAGAAACGGGCGATACAACTCAACAATCCAAGCCATCCGATGCCATGGATAGCCTCCGCCAAGAAGGAAGAGAAATTGCATCCGGGGCGAAGCGGCAGATCAGCGACTATGCCGCTGAGCAAAAGGACCTGGGCGCCGAGCAAATCGACAATGTCGCCAAAGCCGTCGATCGCGCCGCCGACGAACTGGAAGAGTCCTCGCCCCGGCTTGCGCGCCTCGCACGTGGCGCGGCTGAAGGAACGCACAAGATCTCCGAAACCCTGCGGGACAACGACATTCGCGAAATCGTCACCAAGGTGAACAAATTCGCCCAACGCGAGCCGGTGGTCTTTTTCAGTGGCGCGGTTCTGGTCGGAATCGCGCTGTCGCGGTTTTTGCGAAGCAGCGAAGACGATCACCAAGTGAACGGGACTGAGTCGATGGACTCCAGCAAATCCGGCGATTCCAGTAGATCAGGGAGAGTGCAATGAACTCCCGCAAGAATCTACCAGAACTGTTCGGCGATATGGTCGAGCATCTGTCGAACCTCTTCGTAAAAGAAATGCGGCTGGCCAAGACGGAAGCCTCCGAAAAGGTCCACCAAGCGAGCAATGCTATAATCTATGTAGCGATTGGCGCGCTGGTCCTATTCGCCGGCTTCCTCGTTTTGCTGGATTCAGCCGTTGCTTGGTTGGTGGCCTTCGGCCTCGGCATCCATTGGAGCTTGCTTGTCGTTGGGTTGGTGGTCGGCCTGGTTGGCTTCGTATTGTTGCGAAAAGGCATAAATGACGTAAAGGCCGCCAATCTGGTCCCGAAACGCACGGTGGCACAGCTGCGCTCGGATGGGCGCACCGCCAGGGAGCAATTCTGATGACAGACGGACCGAACACCACTTCCCGAGATCCCGGAACGGCCCGAAATCCGGGACCGCCCCCCTCGGTTGGCCCTGTGAGCTCCGGGGGACCCGGAAGCACGGTATCAACCCGATCCAGGGACGAAATCGAAAAGGACATCCAGGAACGGCGAGAGCAGTCCAGCCGTTCCAGCGATGGCTCCGATGCACCCACCGATACGGCGGCGATCCGGGAACGCACCCGTCACCAAGCCGAGGAGCACCGCGCCCAGCATCTGGGCGAGCCGAAGCCGCCGCGGCTTTCGGCACGCGATGATCGGGAAAAATCCAGCGCGGAGCTCGAGCGCGAGGTCGAGCACGAACGGGCGCAGTTGACGCGCACGCTGGACGAAATTCGCGGGAAATTTTCATTTGGGCAGATCATCGACCAAGGGGTCCGCTTTGCGCAAGAGTCCGGTGGCGGGGAGTTCACGCGTAACCTCGGGCGCTCGGTACGGGAGAACCCGTTGCCGGTCGCCTTCATCGGAGCCGGAATCGGCTGGCATCTCCTCGCCGGTCGCATGGATCATAGCACCTCGCATCGCCCCGACAACGCCGGCGGCACCGATCGCCATGTCAATGGCGCTCAAAACGGGCATGGCGGGGGGCATGAACTGAGCGACCGAGCCCATGAAATATCGCATCGCGCCTCGGAAATGGCGGACGACGCGCGCAGCCGCATTCAGGGAGCCGGCGAACGGGCGCGGCGCGGATTGGTGCACATGGCCGAAGAGCAGCCCCTGGTTCTGGGCGCGATCGGCTTGGCCGCCGGCGCGGCCATCGCAGCGATGTTCCCATCCAGCCGGACCGAAAACAGGGTCATGGGCGAAACCAGCGACATGGTAAAGGACGAGACCAAAGCCGCCGCTGCGCGTGAATTCGACCATGTGAAGACCGTGGCCAAAGAAACGACCCAGGATGCCGTCGACGAGTTCAAGAGCCGAGGCATTTCGGCGGAATCGGCGAAAGAAGCGACTGCGGCCGCGGCAGAAAAGGTCGAGGAAGGCGCCCGCCGCATGGCCCATGATGGGAAATCTGATGGCGGCACCAAAAATCAAAACGCCAACGGAACACACGCCGAACCAGCGCGCGACAAGTCCGACGCGGCCCCGTCGACGCCGAACCGGTCTGGAACAAAAACGGATCGATAAAGGCCCCAGAATGCCATCGGCACGTCATCCCGCCACGACGGCCACACCGAAGATCCAATACGCTGGGGGGCTCACCCCCCAGTTAGGCCGGGGCCCACACGGCCAACGCTCTCGCGGAGATTGTGGACCCCGGACACCGCTTCGCGCTTCTTGCGCCGGTGATCCGTGGATCGCGTAGGCTTAAGCAACCCTGTCACACATCCCAGTTGCGGCGGTCGGTCAACGGCGGCGATTCATAGCATCCGATGACCGTCTGGTCGAAATCGACGATCGACCCGCTCATCATCCCGGACTCGTCCGATGACAGAAAGGCGATCGCGCGGGCGACCTCCTCGGGTTTCAGCATCCGGCCCGCCGGAAGGTCGCTTTCCGCCTTTTCGCGCCAGCCCTCGGACGCCCCATGGTACTTTTTCTGGATCGTATCCTCGCCGGGCGTATCCATCCAGCCGATGTTCAGGCCGTTGATCCGAATGCCGTCGCGCATCAATGAGAAGCCAGCGCTCCGGGTCGCGATCGCCAACGCGCCCTTGGACGCGGAATAGGCACAAATGAACGGCTGACCGCCATAGCTGGCCATGCTGAGCACATTGACCATGGTTCCCTTGGTGCCCGTGCGCAGCATCACCTTGGCGGCTTCCTGCATCAAAAAGAACGGGCCCCGGACATTGGTCGCCATCATTTTATCGAACAGTTCCGGCGACGTGTCGATGATGGTGCCGCGATCGGTGATCGCCGCCGCGTTCACCAGCGCATGGATCGTGCCGAACCGTTCGGCGGCGGTGTCGATCACCTTGCGGCAATCGTCCACGTTGGCCAGATCGGCGGCAACGAAGGTCGTCGGACACCCATCCTCGGAGATCGATTTGGCCGCGGCCTCACCCTTGTCGGTACTGCGCCCGCAGATGACGATTCCGGCCGCTCCCCGTGCTGCGAACAGTCGGGCCGTGGCCAGCCCCAAGCCCTGGGTGCCGCCGGTTACCACGGCATAGCGTCCCGCCAGGGATCCTTCGCCTGAATTTCCACCCGTCATGTCGCTTCCTCTCGCTTCGACGCGCCGAACGCTTAATCGCGTCAGACGCCTTTTCTTTGCTGGGTCCGGCCTTGCATATGATCGGCCCGCGCTTTCTGTACGGTTTCGCGCTCGCTGACCTCGGGCACGCCGACATCCCACCAGGCATCGCCGGGCGTCCAGTCATGCGGCGCCGTATCGATCACGATCACAGCCGTCCGGTCGGCGGCTTTGGCGCGCTCGAAGGCGGCTTCGAAATCGGTGATGCTCTCGACCTTTTCGGCATGGGCGCCCATAGAGCGGGCATGGGCGGCAAAATCGACCCGGGCGTCAGATACCGACCGGCAATCTTTGAGCAGGTTGTTGAACGACGCCCCGCCCTTGAAGACCTGCAAACGGTCGATCACCGCGAAGCCGCCATTGTCGCAGACGATTACGATCAGCTTCTTGCCGGTCAGCACCGAGCTGTAGATGTCGGAATTCAGCATCAGATACGACCCGTCACCGGTCATGACCACGACATCGTCATCGGGACGGGCCATCTTCGCCCCCCAACCGCCGGCGATTTCGTATCCCATGCAGGAAAAACCGAACTCGCAATCGAAGGTGCCGGGGCTTTTCGTCTTCCAGTTCTTCGTCAACTCGCCGGGTAGGCCGCCTGCCGCCGTCAGGACGAGATCGCGCTCGCCCGCCTTGCGGTTGACCGCCCCCACCACCTGGGCATAGGTCGGCGGATTGGTATTCGAAGGCGCCGTCCGGGCATCGACCAGATCCTTCCACTGGCCGTATTCCGAGGCCGCCGCCTCCATCCACTGCTTGGGCGCCGTCCAGTCGCCGAGACCGGCGGTCAGCGCCCCTAACCCGCGCCCGGCATCGCCGACCAAGGAGACCGCCTGGTGCTTGACGGCATCGAAACGCGCGGCATTCAACGAAATGATCCGAACATCGGGATTGGCGAAAACCGTCCACGAACCCGTGGTAAAGTCCTGCATCCGCGTTCCGACCGCCAAAACCACATCGGCCTTGCCGGCAATAGCATTGGCCGAGGCCGCGCCGATCACGCCCAGCGGGCCGATCGAATTGGGATGATCATGGACCAGCGCGCCGCGCCCGGCGATGGTCTCGGCCACCGGCAGGCCATGGCGCTCGGCGAAATGGGTCAACCCCTCGACTGCCCCGGCGTAATGGACCCCGCCGCCGGCCAGCACCATCGGCGCGCGCGCGTTCTTCAACAGCGCCAGGGCCTCGTCCAACTCGGCCTCGTCGACGCCCGGCCGGCGAATGCGGTGGATCCGCCTTTCGAAAAAACTCTCCGGATAGTCGAACGCCTCGCCCTGGGCGTCCTGGGCCAGCGCGATGAACGCCGGGCCGCAATCGGCCGGGTCCAACATGGTTGCCACCGCCTGTGGCAGGGAATTCAGAATCTGCTCCGGCCGGGAAATCCGATCCCAATACCGCGACACCGCCTTGAAGGCGTCGTTGACGGTCACGCTCGGATCGTGGAAATGCTCGACCTGCTGAAGGACCGGATCGGGAAACCGGCTGGCAAAGGTGTCGCCCGCCAGGAACAAAACCGGCAGCCGGTTGGCATGGGCCACCCCCGCCGCCGTGACCATATTCAACGCCCCCGGCCCGATCGAACTGCAACACACCATGATCTGGCGGCGGCGGGCCGCTTTGGCGAAACCGGTGGCGGCAAGGCCCATGGATTGCTCGTTCTGGCCGCGCCATGTCGGCATCTCGTCCTTGACCGCCTCGAGCGCCTCGCCCATGCAGGTGACGTTACCGTGGCCGAAGATCGCGAACACGCCGGGGAACAGCGGCACTTCGTTACCGTCGACAATCGTTCGCTGAGCCACCAGGTATCGGACCAAGGCCTGGGCCATGGTAAGGCGAACCGTCTTCATGCATCCTCCCTTTTTTCGTGGCCTCCTGAATGGGGCCCTTTCGGGTCGTGACCGTCGGCCGCACCAATCGCGGCAGGTTCCGCCGACCAAAAATAGAATGGTTGTTCATCAGGCTGGCGAAACGCAACGTTCGTTCCGTCGCACTCTGGCGCGACGCTTCATTTCGGTCGACCAGACAGGAAACCCTCTCCATCATTCGTAAAGTCCTGCCGATCGATCGCCACGCGGCAGCGACATCCCAGGCTGACATTCTACAACGTAACTTTGTTTCTGGCCAGAGCGCATATCCACATGTGTTACGGCGATTGCAATCAAATTCCGTTCTGATTATTATTGCAACATTCAGTCCAAATCTGACTTCCGACGCCCCCTGGGGCCGGGAAAAAATCCAAAACGCCGGCACCACCAATGCCGGGACGACAACGGGAGAGGAAACAGCCGCATGAGAGAGCAAGCCGTTCCGTCCAGAGCGTGCGCGGTACAGCGCGGGCTCGGATCATGCACATGCATCGGACTCGCCGGCGGCTGCCATGCGTGAAAACCGCCTCCGCAGGCTTTGGGCCGAAGACCGCGCGGCCGTCAACGGCTGGTGCGCCATCCCGTCGTCCTTTTCCGCCGAACTGATGGCCCATCAGGGATGGGATACGCTGACGATCGACCTTCAGCATGGTCTGATCGACTATCAGACCGCGGTCACCATGCTGCAGGCGATCAGCACGACCGAGACCGTCCCCTTGGTCCGGGTGCCCTGGCTGGAGCCTGGAATCCTGATGAAGGTGCTCGACGCGGGCGCCTATGGGGTCATCTGCCCGATGGTCAATTCCGGCGAAGATGCCAGAAACTTGGTTGAGGCCTGCCGGTACCCGCCATTGGGCGGGCGCAGTTTCGGCCCCATCCGGGCCACGGTCTATGCCGGTGCGGATTACCCCTCCCATGCCAACGACACGGTGGTCGTGATCGCCATGATCGAGACCAAACGGGCGCTGGACAACCTCGACGCCATCATGACCGTGCCGGGTATCGACGCCGTTTATATCGGCCCGGCCGATCTGGCCAATGCGTTGGGCCGGACACCGGGCTTCGATCAGACCGACCCGGTGGTGGTCGAGGCCATCGATCTGATCCTGAGCAAGGCCAAGGAGCACGGCCTCGTCGCCGGCATCCATAACGGCACGCCGGCCTATGCCAAGGCGATGATCGACAAGGGATTCAGGCTGGTGACCATCGGATCCGATGCGCGCTTGATGATGGCAGGTGCCGCCCGCACGGTCGCCGAAATGCGCGAACCAAGCGCCCCTTCGCCGGACCGGAAGAGCCAATCCCAACCCCAACCCCCTGCGACGTCCTATTAAAAGAACGAGGCACATTGAATGTTGAATTTCTGTCTGTTCGGCGCCGGGCGCATCGGCAAGCTGCATGCGGGCAACCTTGCCGCCAATCCGCGGACCCGGTTGTCCTGTGTGGTCGACGTCATGCCCGAGGCCGCGCAAGCGCTGGCCGAGAGCCATGGCGCGGCAACGGCCCCCGATGCGGCGGCCGCCTTCGCCAATCATGACATTGATGCCGTGCTGATCGCCTCGTCGACCAACACTCATGTCGATCTGATGATCGCCGCCGCCGAGGCGGGCAAAGCCATTCTCTGCGAGAAACCTATCGATCTCGATATCAAGCGCGTGGATACCTGCGTCGCCAGCCTGAAGGCCTCCGGCGTCCCGGCCGGTATCGGATTCAACCGGCGCTTCGACCCGACCATGCGCGCCTGCCGCGACGCCGTCCGCGCGGGCGAGGTCGGCGAGGTCGAGCAGGTCGTGATCACCAGCCGCGATCCCGGCCCGCCGCCCCTTTCCTATATCGCGGTCTCCGGCGGCATATTCCGCGACATGACGATCCATGACTTCGACTTGGCCCGCTGGCTGCTTGATGATGAACCGGTCGAGGTCTTCGCCACCGGCAGCAGTCTGGTCGATCCCGAAATCGGGAAGGCGGGCGATTTCGATTCGGCCATGGTGGTCATGCGCACCGCCAAGGGCCGGCTGTGTCACATCAACAACAGCCGCCGCGCGACCTATGGCTATGACCAACGCATCGAAGTTTTCGGCGCCAAGGGCATGATCCGCAACGACAACCACCGCGCGGCGTCGGTCCTGCGATCCAATGCGACCGAGACCGAGGCGCAGCCGCCGCTGCTGGATTTCTTTCTCGAGCGGTACCGCGAGGCCTATGTCATCGAATTGAATGACTTCGTCGACGCGGTCGAATCCGGACGGCAACCCGCCGTGACGGTGGACGACGGCCGCCGCGCCCTGTTGCTGGCCGATGCCGCCTGGGAGAGCGTGCGCACGGGCGCCTGGGCCAAGGTGCCGGACTGAAGCCAGGACGGAGAAAGGCGGTGACCGGCCAGGCCCCACCAATCCTTGAGGACAGAAACCTGGATGATGAAGCCCGGGGCATCAGGGAGGGGCGTGCCTCCCTTACCCCCGCTCTTACCGTCGAACAATTGCGGGTTCGCCTCGGCGGCCGCGACATCCTCCATGGCATCGACTTGAACGTGGCGGCCGGCGAGATCGTCGGCATCGTCGGACCACCAGGGGCCGGTAAGACGACAATCATCAAGGCTGTGACCGGCGCCATCACCCCGGCTGCGGGCCGAATCGCCGTATCGGGCCGGACAGTTCCCCCAGGATCGCCGCGGGCGGCGCAACAGGCCGGCATCGCCGCCATCTATCAGGATCTGGCGCTGGTACCGAATCTAAGCCCCGTACAGAACATTGTGCTGGGCGACGAGCCGCGCCGACGGCTATTCGGCGTGGTGCCGATGATCGACCATGAAGGCGCGGCGCGCGACGCGGCAATGCGCCTGAACGATCTGGGGGTCACTCTGGGTCCCTCGCAATACCATGCGCCCGTCCAGAGTCTGTCGGGCGGCCAGCGCCAGGCAATCGCCATTGCCCGCGCTCTGCGCGCATCGCCGGACATCCTTTTGATGGACGAACCCACAGCCGCGCTGGGCCATGGCGGCCGCGCGGAACTTATCGCAGTGACCCGGCGATTGGCGAAACGGGGCGTGGCGGTCGTCATTGTCAGCCACGACATCGACACGCTGGCAGAACTGGCCCATCGGCTGGTGGTGGTGCGCCGGGGCCGTGTCCGCGCCGAAGCCGCCCCCGGCGAACTCGATCTCGATCAACTGCGCGAGGAGGCAGGCGACGGTGTGGCAGTCGACGATGAACCGACACCCCCCTGGTACCGGTTCGATCTGGCACGCTGGATCAGGGGGAGCAAGGGCGGGGGGCGCGGAGAATAGGCGCGGGCTGAAAAAATCGCGCACGGCGACAATGGTGTGTTGCACAAAGTCGATTCATTTGTTTGACTACTAAACAAAAGAGCACATGGGGGAGGTTAGATGCCGCTGCTGGAACTTCAAAAAGTGTCCAAACATTTCGGGGCCATCGAAGCCTTGACCGATGTCGATCTGGCCGTCGAACCAGGCGAAATCGTCGGACTGATGGGCGACAACGGCGCTGGAAAATCAACGCTGGTCAAAATCATGGCCGGAAATTTTCCGCCAAGCAGCGGCAAGATCGTCCTTGAAGGCCAGGAGCAACACTTCCAAAAGCCGGTCGACGCCCGCTATGCCGGAATCGAGGTCGTGTATCAGGATTTGGCGCTTTGCAACAATCTGACCGCCTCGGCCAATGTGTTTCTGGCCCGCGAACCCTGGCGCCGATTGTTTGGTTTGTTGCCCGGTCTCGATGATCCGACCATGAATAACAAATCCGGCGAATTGTTCGCCGAGTTGAAGTCGGAAACCCGCCCAGCCGACAAGGTGGCGCTGATGTCGGGCGGCCAACGCCAGGCCGTCGCCATCGCACGAACCCGGCTGACCAATGCCAAGATCATTTTGATGGACGAGCCAACGGCCGCGATCAGTGTGCGGCAGGTGGCCGAAGTGCTGGATCTGATCAAACGGCTGCGCGATCAGAATATTACCGTCATCCTGATCAGCCACCGCATGCCCGATGTGTTTACCGTTTGCGACCGCTTGGTCGTCATGCGGCGCGGACAGAAGGTCGCCGACAAGAAAGTCGCAGAAAGCTCGCCGGAGGAAGCCACGGGGTTGATTACCGGCGCCCTTGAAGTCGCCTGATAAAAGTGCGGCAACGAAAAAAGAAACCGATTAGGACAGGAACACGAGAGGCGTAGAGATGGCCCAGAACTCGACCATGGATCGCATGCCGATCGTCAGCAGCATAAGCCTATCGCAGCGGATGACGGCCAGTCAGGCGTTTTGGGTCACGATGGCGATGATCGTTATCTCGGTCATCATGGTGATGATCAACGACACGTTCGGCACCTGGAACAACGCGTTCAATATTACCCGGAATTTTTCGTTCATCGCCATCATGGCGCTTGGCCAGACGGCCGTCATCATTACCGCCGGCATCGATCTGTCGGTGGGGTCGGTGATGGGGCTGTCCGGGATCGTCCTGGGCCTGTTCATGTCGCAGGACTACAGCTTTTGGTCGGCCTCGCTGTTTGCTCTGTTGACCGCCCTGGCCTGCGGAGTGGTCAACGGCTACCTGATCGCTTACCTCAAGCTGTCGCCGTTCGTGGTGACGCTTGGCATGCTCAGCATCGCCCGAAGTTTGGCGTTGGTCGTTTCCAACAACCAGATGTTCTATCAATTCGGCCCCGGCGAAGACATTCTGCTCACCCTTGGCGGCGGCCGGTTCCTTGCCATACCCAACTCGGTCTGGGTGCTGATCGCCCTGACGGTCATCATCTCCTATCTGCTGAACAATACGCGCTGGGGCCGCTATCTCTATGCGATCGGCGGCAATGAAAATGCCGCCCGGCTCACCGGTGTGCCGGTCGATCTGATCAAGATGTCCGCTTACATGCTGTGCAGCGTCATGGCCGGCATCTCGGCGATCCTGATGGTCGGCTGGCTGGGGTCGGTCACCAACGGATTGGGCCTGCAATTCGAGCTGCGCGTGATTGCGGCCACGGTCATCGGCGGCGCCAACCTGATGGGCGGCGAAGGCGGCGCCATCGGCGCTGTCGTCGGCGCGGCCCTGGTCGAAATCATCCGGAATTCCTTGTTGCTCGCTGGTGTCGACCCGTATTGGCAGGGCTTCTTCATCGGCGCGTTCATCATCTTTGCGGTACTGCTTCAGCGGATCCGCGAAGCCCGGGCCAAGTAGATGGGGCGCCTTTCGTCCCCGTTCCCCTTGGCTGTCGACAACAACGATGTAATGACAATCGATAATGGGAGGACGAGTAATGCGTAAACTTCTTCTTAGTGCCAGCGCCCTGGCTGTGCTCGGCGCGCCGATGGCCGCCCAGGCCCAGGACACCTATACTTTTGCCCTGGTGCCCAAGGCGATGAACAATCCGTTCTTCGATCTGGCGCGCGACGGCTGCATGGATGCCCAAGCCGACCTGGACAACGTGGAATGCCTTTATATCGGCCCCGGCGAGCACACCGAGGCCGAACAGGTCCAGATCGTTCAGGACCTGATTACCCGGCAAGTCGACGGCATCGCCGTGTCGCCGTCCAACGCACCGGCCATCGCCCGTGTTCTGGAGCGGGCGCAAGAAGCCGGCATTCCGACCCAGACCTGGGACTCCGACCTGCTGCCGGAACACCAGGACCTGCGGACAAACTATATTGGAACGCTGAACTATCAGATCGGTGAAGAACTGGCCAATCTGATCAACGAGTTCAAGCCCGATGGCGGCTCGATCTGTATCCAGTCGGGCGGCGCGGCCGCAGCCAACCATAACGAGCGCATCCAGGGCATCCGCGACACCCTGTCGGGCACCGATAGCGACTCCCCCCCTGGCGAGCGGCTCGACAACACCAATGGCTGGACCGAGATTGACGGCTGTGTGCTGTACACCGACGACGATAGTTCCGTCGCCGTTCAGCAGTTGACCGATATCCTGGCGCAGCACGGTGATCTTGACGTCTTTGTTTCGACCGGCGCGTTTACGCAATGGTCCAACAACGCCTATCGTCAAGCCATTGAACCGCATCTCGACCGCCTGGAAAACATGGATCTCGTCGTTGTCGTGGCGGACACGCTGCCCATGCAGATGGAACAGTTAGCCGACGGCTACAGCCATGGCCAAGTCGGCCAAAAGCCATACGAGATGGGCTATCGGTCCATGGAGAACCTGCTCGCCATCGTTCAAGGCGAAGAGGTCGATGACCCGATTTATACCGGCGTCGATGTCTGCACGCAGGACAATGTCGATACCTGCCTCGATGCCGATTAGGATTTGTCGGCCAAGACGATCTGAATAACCGGAAACCGGGATCGGTGCTCGACCGATCCCGGTTTCCGCGTCTCGACGGTACGCTTTTTCAAAAGGAGACCGACCATGCCGTCCAAGGCTCTCGATTCCCTCGGCCGCCGCTTGCGTCTTGGCATGGTCGGCGGCGGCGAGGCCTCACTGATCGGCGAAACCCATCGCATCGCCGCACGGCTCGACGGTTTGTTCGATTTCGTCGCGGGCTGCTTTTCCTCCGACCCTGATCGCAGCCGAAAAGCCGGACGCCGCCTGCTCGTCGCACCGGACCGATGCTATCCCGATGCCGGAGCCATGGCCGAGGCCGAAGCCGCGCGCGCCGACGGCATCGACGCGGTGACCATCTGCACGCCGCCGGAAAGCCATGCCGCGATCGCCCGCGTCTTTCTGGCCAAGGGCATCAATGTCATCTGCGACAAACCGCTGACCCCGGACCCGGACAGCGCCCGAGCCTTGGCCGCCGATGTGGCCGCAAGCGATGCGCTGTTCGCTGTCAGCTATAATTACGCCGCCTATCCGATGATCCGCGAGGCCCGCCACCGGGTGGCCACCGGCGAAATCGGCCAGCCACGAGTCGCGGTCGCCGAATTCGCCGTCGGTACGGCGGGCATGGTCGATGACGACCCCGATCCGGCCAATCGCCATTGGCGCTTCGACCCGGACCGGGTGGGTCACGGCGGTATTTTTCTGGAAATCGGCACCCATGCCTTTCATCTGATGGAATTCGTCTCAGGGCTGACGGCAACGTCGGTCTCGGCCCATCTCGACACCCGGTCGCCGGGGCGGCGCGTTTTTGACAACGCCTTTGTGACCGTCCGATTCGATAATGGGGCCATCGGACATGTCTGGCTCAGCTATACCGCTACCGGCAGCGAACACGGGCTAAACTTGCGACTTCACGGCGACACGGCCGGGATGACTTGGCGCCAGGAAACGCCCAATGCCCTGACCCTGACACCGCCCGACGGTCCGGCCAGCGTCTTGACGCGCGGCATGCCCGGCCTGTCGGACAAAGCGGAACGGTTCACCCGCGTCCGTGCCGGCCATCCGGAAGGATTTCACGATGCTTTTGCCAACATCTATCTCGATGCCGCCGAGCGGATCGCCGCACGATTGACCGGCACAGCGCCCGACCCGTTGAGCGCAGACCTGCCGACCGCCGCCGATGGCGTGCGCGGCCTTGCCTTTATGGAAGCCGCCCTTCACTCTCATGGCCGGGACGGCGCATGGACCGCCCTTGCTCCCTGACCCAAGACCGGATGTAAGAAATGAAAACAACAGATACGCGAGTCATTGGCCGTACAGGCCTCAGCACCAGCATCCTGGGCTTTGGCGGGGCGCCGCTGGGCAACCTGAACGCCATTCTCCCCGACAGCCAGTCCGTCGCCACGGTGCGCCGGGCAAAAGCCTGCGGTGTCACGCTGTTCGACACCGCGCCGCTTTATGGCTATGGCCTGAGCGAACATCTGGTCGGCGAAGCGTTGCGTTGGGCGACGCGCGACGGATTCGTTCTTTCCACCAAGGTCGGCCGCCGGCTGGTCCCGGACGATCCGGCCAATATCGACGGCGGCTTGTTCCAGCGGACCCTGCCATTCCAGCCGATCTACGACTATAGCTACGATGGCACGATGCGGGCCGTGGAAGACAGCCTTCAGCGGATGGCGCTGCAACGTATCGACGTTCTGCACATCCATGATGTCGATG
>LFIK01000370.1_pt1 | contig 33618 bp, 30 predicted proteins | sample 643401 | NCBI WGS metagenome assembly LFIK01 (sample SAMN03777447, study PRJNA286221) | soda lake metagenome | biome: soda lake; feature: Kulunda steppe; material: water; isolation source: sample T5-Br brine of Lake Tanatar-5 | place: Russia: Kulunda steppe | collected 2010-07
CGCATATCCGGCATCGATACCGAGCGCACGATCATGTGGATGTGGATCATCGCCGCCGGGCTGGCCATTGCCGCCGGTATCCTGATGGCGGTCGATACCCGCGCACACCCGGTTATGGGGTGGCGGATGCTGTTGCCGATATTCGCCGCGGCCATCCTGGGCGGCATCGGCAAACCCTATGGGGCAATTGCCGGCGGGCTGGTGATCGGCATCAGCCAGGAGGTGTCGACCTTGTTTATCGATTCGGCCTATAAGCCGGCAGTATCGTTCGCCATTCTGGTGATCATGCTGATCGTCCGTCCCCAGGGCCTGTTCGGAGGGAAGACGTCGTGATCGATCTCTCGGGCTATTTCAACTATCTGATCTTCTTTATTTCCTTTGCCGGGATTTATTCGATTCTGGCGCTGGGGCTGAATATCCAGTGGGGTCTGACAGGGCAATTGAATATCGGTGTGGCTGGCTTTTTTGCGGTCGGCGCCTATACGGCGGCGATCCTCAGCGGGCCGGACTCGCCCAACCATCTCGGCGGTTTCGGTATCCCGTTTCCGATTGCACTTGTCGGCGGCATGGTCATGTCGGGCTTGGTGGCGCTGTTGGTGGCCTTGATCACGGTCAATCTTAGGACGGACTATCTTGCGATCGCGACCATCGGCATTGCCGAGATCATTCGGCTGTTCTTCACCAACGAAGCTTGGTTGACCTATGGCGTTCGCGGGATGAGCGTGGACCGGCCGTTACAGGGCCTATTGCCCTACTACAACATCTTCTTCATGGCTTTCATTTTGCTGATGGTGGCCGGTGTCTATTTCCTGGCCGAACGGTTGCGCAAAGGGCCTTGGGGCCGCGTGCTGCGCGGCATTCGCGAGAGCGAGCCCGCCGTTCAGGCCGCCGGGAAGAACATCAACCGCTTTCGGATCGAGGCTTTCGTCATCGGCTCGGTCTTCATGGGGCTTGGCGGCGGGATCTACGCCCATTTCGTAGGATTCATCAGTCCGGAAGCCTTTGACCCGATGTTTGCGACCTTTCTGATCTGGGTCATGCTGATCGCGGGTGGAAGCGGATCGAATCGCGGCGCGATCATCGGTGCTTTCGCCATCTGGGGGGTCTGGTCCTCGACACAGATTTTGACCGGCTTTTTGCCGTCGGACATGTCGACCCAGGCCAGTTCGCTGCGCACGCTGCTGGTCGGCGTGTTGCTGATCGCGATCCTGCGCCTGCGCCCCGAGGGCATTCTGGGCGAGATTGCCGAGATCCGCCGAGCGCGGAAATCGGCAAAGAATTGACGTTCAAGGCCGTGTCGGCAAAGTCGGGCGGCATATCCGGCGCCGAATCAGCGTACAAAGAAATACCCCCGCCAGTTCTGACTGGCGGGGGTATTTTCGTATAATCGCAACCGGCCCTATCGGACCTTAAGTCGCATCGCGATCAGTCCATTTCCGGGGTGATGACCTCGACATCGACAATGTCGTCACCCTGGATCTGCCAGAAAGCATAGCTGCCGGGGACGTCGCCAACGCTGTCGAAGTCCTGCGGTCCGCCCGCGCCTTCATAGTTGATGGCATCACCGGCCGCCAGCAGCTCAAGCGCCTTTTCCCATTCGCCCGGCAGGATGGCCTCGCCCGGCGGGTTGGCGACTTCGTGCAGGGCGTCGCGAATGGCTTCGCCGTCGGTGGAACCGGCGGCTTCGATGGCCAGGGCCAGCAAATACACGGCGTCATAACTGGCGTCGATAAAGGGCTGGGGTGGCAGTTCGCCGTACTCCGCTTCGTAGGCTTCGCGGAACAGGATCGAGGACTCGCTGTCGGCCAGCGCAACCGGCGCGGTGCCGTAAGAGCCGTCGAGGAATTCGCCGCCGATGGCGTCGACGACTTCGGTCGACTTCATGCCGTCGGTAAAGATGAAGCTGTCGAAATAGGCTTCTTCCAGAGCCTGGCGCAGGATCGTCACGCCGTTTTCCGGATAGCCGATCAACAGCATGGATTCTGCCCCGGCATTGGCCAGGCCGGCGATCTCGCCGCGATAGGAGGCTTGCCCCGGTTCATAGGCCTGGGAATCGGTGACGGTGCCACCGGCTTCGGTGAATGCGTCGGCGAACGCCTCGGCAAGACCTTCGCCATAGTCGTTGTTGATGTACAGAATGCCGATATTATCGTCGCCTTGCTCCATGACCAGATCGGCCAACACGACGCCTTGCAGGGAGTCTGAGGGCGTGGTCCGGAACAGAAAGCCGTTGTCGTCCAGTGTCGTGATGACCGGCGAGGTGGAGGCCGGGGAAATCATCGGCACACCTTCGGTGCTGGCGACCGACCGCGCGACCGGTATGGTGACACCGCTGGACAACGCGCCGACAAGTCCGGCGACACCTTCAACCTGAACCAGGTTCTGGGCGGCGTCGACACCGACCTGTGCGACGGCTTGGGTGTCGGCGACGCTAAGCGTGAGTTCCTGGCCGCCCAGGACGCCGCCTTGGGCATTGATTTCGGCGATGGCGAGCATGGCGCCATTCTGGACGCCCTGGCCATAGGCCGAGAGGTCCCCGGTCATGGGGAACAGCGCGCCGAGCGAGACGGAATCTTGTGCCGATGCCGGTGCTGCGGCCATGACCCCGGCGGCGAAAGCGCCGGTCAAGACCGTGCGGGCGACTCCGCCCAGAAGTTTTGAGCCGCGGGAAATGTCCTGGGACATTACTTGCCTCCTTTGATCTGGTCTGTTTCTTCCACCGGGCGCGGCTTGATCGACACCCGGCCCACTTACGCAACATAGGCGCATTGCGCGCAAAGTGCGAGGGGGGCGTTATGGATAAAAACATACTCCAGATCCATGAAACCAGTATTGATGGCGTCAGCGTTCGATCAAGACGGATTGGAGGCGCATGGCTTCAAGCTGTGGTGGCGCCGGGCAGCGAGCACGTCCCGGATGGCGGCCAGCAGTTCTTCTAAGGTGAATGGTTTGGACAGACACAAGATGGCCGGGGGTATCATGCGTTCCTTGGCCAGACGGCGTTGTTCATAGCCGGACATGAAGATCACCGGGATATCCGGATGGGACTTGGCGATTTCGCCGGCGAGTTCCGGGCCGGATGCGCCCGGCATAACCACATCGGAGAGAACGAGATCGATTTGTCCGGCCCTGGCGTGGACGATCGCCAGGGCCTCTTCGGCATTGTCTGCCCGATGGACGATAAAGCCCATTTCACGCAAGGACAGGGCGGTCAGGTCTCGCAGCGTTGCCTCGTCGTCCACGAGCAGAATCTCGGTTTGTCGGGGCGCCGAGACGGAGTCGGCATCCTGCTGGGTTTCCGCCTCGGCGTTGGCGGCATGGCTGGCCAGGATTGTATCCGCAAGCCGGTTCAAGCGATTGCGCGCCTCGGCAAGGGCGCGGTGACGTTTGTCGACCGGCTGGGAATCGTCGCCCCAGATGGCGATGTTCCTGAACACCGCGTCAGCATCCGCACGATCCGGGTCGAAGTCGCGTTTGCGTCCCAAGCCCAGGCGCTGAGCCGCGGCGCGCAGCATCGACATGGCGGCCCGGGCAGCAGGGTTGGCGGTTCGATCGCCGCGGCTGATGGCGATCACGGCGACACCGATGGCGATCACAGCGATCAGGGCCGACATTGCGATCCCCAGGGCCAAGGGAGATTGGAACAAGCGGGTCAAGTCAATGGTCACAGGCGGGTTCCTTGCCGGCAATCCGGACACTATTCCGTTCGTATTGGATCCCACACTATACCTAGCTTCTTAAAAAACTCTGAAAAAACAGATTGTTCGAAATATAACTTAAATTGAGGTCCGATGTGTTCGAATTTTCCTTCCATGCCGTTTCATGACGGTGCGAAGTTGATCATAACTCATATTCATATAAGAAGAAGTCTCCTTTAGGTTGTTTCCACTGCGTCGAAGACTGGCATCAAGCAGCGCACCCTCGACGGCGGACATGGCAGCGTGAAAGTCGAATTTCTCCTGGGCGACGTGGCGGGCGGCGGCCGATAAGGACTCCGTCGGCGACCGATCATGCCGATCCTGATCGATTTGGGTCTGATCGGACGGGGTGGGTGGTGTCCGGCTGCCTTTGGCGGACGGCTGTGCGCCGAGTAAGGGCCCGCCGAAGGGGTCGAGGACGGCGGTCTCGATTGGCCGGCCCTGCGATGCCGCGCGGACCATCGATCGTTCGACTGCGCCGCGCAGTTCGCGGATGTTGCCCGGCCAGTCATGGCCGGTAAAGGCGGCGATGGCGGATTCGGTAAAGCCTGGAAAGGCCGGCCAGCCGAGATCGGCCGCCATGGCACGGCCGAAATGATCGATCAGTGTGCCGATATCTTCGCGCCGGTCGCGCAAAGGGGGGACGCGCACGACATCAAAGGCCAGACGGTCGAGAAGATCGGCGCGGAAACGTCCGGCATCGGCTTCAGCGCGCAGATCGATATTCGCGGCGGCCACCACGCGGACATCGACGGTCAAAGTGCCGGTGCCCCCCACCCGCTCGATCTCGCCATATTCGACAGCGCGCAAGAGCTTTTCCTGTACATTGAGCGGTGCCGACGCGATTTCGTCGAGAAACAAAGTGCCGCCCGACGAGCGCTCGAACCGGCCGGCATGCCGTCGGACGGCGCCGGTGAACGCCCCGGCCTCATGGCCGAACAACTCACTGTCGAGCACGCCCTCGGCCAAGGCGGCGCAGTTGGTTCGGGTGAAGGGCCCGTCCCACCGTCCGGACAGATAGTGCAAGCGTTCCGCAACCAGCTCTTTGCCGCTGCCGCGCTCGCCCAGGATCAGGACGGGGCGGTCTACCGGCGCGAGACGGGATACGAGGTCCAGCATTTCCATGAAGGCGCCGGAGTCGCCGATCATGGGTTTGGCGCCCGGGTCGAGAGCGTTCGACGAAACAGCCATGGGAGTCACTCTGTTAAATGGGGCATATTCCCAATATATGGTGAAAAATCCCATAACGGAAGGACGATCCTTCCGGCCCCAATTTGGTGGTCGAGTAAAATATTATGAATATCAGTATGTTAGAGGAAATCTGCTGAGTTGGCACGGCGCGTGCAATGAAGGCTGTCAACGAGACGTCAGTGGACGGATCGGCCAAAGCAATTCAAGAGGTTATGAAATGGGTATCTTTTCCCGCTTATCGGACATCGTGAATTCGAACATCTCCTCGATGCTCGAGCGCGCCGAAAATCCCGAGAAGATCGTTCGATTGATCATTCAGGAAATGGAAGACACGCTGGTCGAGGTTCGATCCTCGGCGGCCAAGGCGATGGCGGAACGCGGCGAACTCGACCGTCGAATCCGGCATATGGAATCGATTGTCGCCGACTGGCGGCGCAAGGCGGAACTGGCGGTCGAAAAGGGTCGCGAGGATCTGGCCAAAGCCGCCCTGATCGCCAAGAACCGGGCATTGGAGTCAGTCGATGCCTTGAAGGAGGAATTGAACCAGATCGACGAAAGTCTGGCCAAGACCGACGAGGATCTGACAAAGCTTCAGCAGAAGTTGGATGAGGCCAAGAAGCGCCAGCAGTCGATCCAATTGCGCCGCAACACGGCCGGCAACCGTTTGAAGGTGCGGCAGAAGACCCATGACAGCCGTGTCGAAGACGCCCTGGGCCGGTATGACGAGATCGAGCGCAAGCTTGGCGGTGTCGAGGGCCAGGTGGATGCCTATGATCTGGGCCGGGATCCGAGCCGTGGCGCGGCGAAAGACGAGGACGCCGAAATGCAGTCGCTGCAGGCCGAGTTGGAAAAACTGGAAAGCGATGTCGATATCGACAACGAGTTGGACGATCTCCGCCGAAAGGTGCAAGCCCGGCGTGATGGCGGCCAGGGGTGACAAACATTAGCGACTTAACCGGGGGCACCGAATGATGGATCTGCTGCAACCCATCTTGATTATCTTTGTGGCCGTGGTGGTGCCGCTTTGGCTGCTGCTCCACTACGCCACGCGGTGGAAGGCGTCAAAAACGCTTTCCGCCGAAGACGAGAAAATGCTCGTCGATCTTTGGGAATCGGCGTCGAAGATGGAAGACCGGATCAACACGCTCGAAACGATCCTGGACCAGGATGCGCCGGGCTGGCGCGGGAGGAAGGAATGACAGGAAAATCAACCAAGTATGGCGGCCGGTCCCAAGGTTCGGCCGGGCGCGCGACCGACAGCCCCAATCCGGTCAAACTGCGGCGCAACACCGAAAAAGGGGTGCTTTTCGGCGTCTGCGCCGGTTTCGCCGACTATTTCGGATTGGCGATCTGGCAGACCCGGGCGCTGGCCGCCCTGTTGCTGATCTTTTTCGCGCCGCAGACCATAATTGCCTATCTGGTCTTGGCTTTCGTGCTGAAACCGGCGCCGATCGGCCAACCGGAACCGGCCGGCGAAGAGCGCGCCTTCTGGCAATCGGTCAACAATGATCCGTCGTCGACATTTTCGTCGCTAAGGCATCGGTTTCGGGAACTGGATCGCCGCATCGCGGCCATGGAACGCCATGTGACGTCCGAAGACTATCGGCTTCGGCGCCAGTTCAAGGACCTGGAGTGACGTCTCGCCGGATTGATCTTCATCAAATGCTGTGCAGCGATTTGTCATTTAAGGAGTTTTTTAACCGGTGCGGCGTTTCATGCTGGTCTAATCTCCTTGGCTTCCGCCAGCCGCTGGTTTTTCCGTGAGCGGCACACAACAGAATGAAAGACGACCGACGATGACGGCATCTCCTTTGGCCCCGGCATCCGGAACCTCCGCAACCGGAGTCCTGCCGCCTTGGCAGGAGCGTACGGCGTTTCTGGGTCTCGACCGGGATGCTTGCGATCTGCTGGCTGACTTCTGGCCGACGCTCGAACCGGAACTGCCTTCGATGTTGAAGGATTTTTACGATCATCTTCAGGCCAATCCGGAGACGGCGGCATTGCTGACGGGATCTGGAAAGATCGACCGTCTGAAGGCCGCACAATGCGAGCATTGGAAGGTGGTTTTCACCGGGAGGTTCGACGACGCCTATTTCGAGCGGGTCCGCCGGATCGGCAAGGCGCATGAGCGGGTCGGACTGTCACCACGGTGGTATCTGGGCGGATACGCTTTGTTGCTTGGCCGCATTCACGACGTGGCGATACGCCGGAGTTCGCGAAAGCCGGCTGAACTGGCCCGTCTGGTATCGGCGATCGATCGCGCGGTCATGCTTGATTCCGAGTTGGCCGTCTCGATCTATTTGGAAGAGGCAGATGCCAGCTTCCAGCGCCGCCTGACGGAAATCGCCGATGACGTGTCGTCGTCGATCGATTCCGTGGCGGATGCCGTGGTGACCGAGGCGGAAACGGTCCACGGTTTGGCCGATACGGTTGCAAGCGGGGCGCGTCACGCCCGAGAGCGGGCCCAAGCCGTGTCCCGCTCGGCCTCGGAAACCAGTGATTCCATCAACTCGACGGCTGCGGCCGCCGAGGAAATGTCCGCTTCGGTGGCGGAGATCAACAGCCAGATCGCCAAGGCGGCGTCCCTGGCCCGTCAGGCCGTATCGACGACGGAAGAATCAAATGTCAAGGTCGCCGGCCTGTCCGACGCCGCACAGCGGATCGGCGATGTTGTCAATCTGATTCAGGACATCGCCCGGCAAACCAATCTTCTGGCACTGAACGCCTCGATCGAGGCCGCCCGCGCTGGAGAGGCCGGGCGCGGATTTGCGGTCGTCGCGAACGAGGTCAAGGCGCTGGCTCGCCAGACGGCCGATGCGACGTCGGACATATCCAAGCAGATCGGTGCGATCCGCGAGGCTGTTACTGAAACGGTCTCATCGCTCCAGACGATCGGCACGGTGATTGGCGATATCGATCGGACATCGACCGCCATTGCCGCAACCGTCGAACAGCAACATGCCGCATCGGAGGACGTTGCCCGCACGATTTCTCAGGTGGCCGAAAACGCAGCCAGCGTGTCGGCGGCCATAGCCGAAGTATCAACGGTCGCCGCCGAAAGTGCCGAGGCTTCGGGTCGGCTCGACGGCTCGGCCAACGATCTGCTCAGCCATGGGCGAACGTTGCGCCAATCTGTATCGAGCCTTGCCGAGCGTTTGCGGGGCGCCGGATGACGCAAGGTCAGCCTGGTCAGTTGGTTTGGGTGCGCATTCGGTCGAGCAGCGCGTCAATGCTGCCGCCTGCACGTTCGATCACGGACGAGAATTCCTGACGCTGGGTCACGCCCATGCTGACGCCTTCGATGATCAGGTCGATAATCTGGAACCCGGCATCACGCTCGCGGACCCGCCACGCGACTTCGGCTGCCTCCGGATTGCCGGGCTGGGCAACCTCGGTCACGACCACCGTGTCGGTTTCGGTCTCTTCCCGGACGCTGGTGATCCGAAACTGTTCGCCGGAATAGTCCGAAAACCGGCGGGAATAGGTATTGATGACCATGCTTTCGAACAAGTCGACGAATTCGCGCCGCTGTTCGGGCGTTGCCACGTTCCAATATCGGCCGAGAACGAAGCGTGCGATGGTCGGAATATCGAATCCTTGGCGGAAGAGGCGGCCGAATTCGGCCTCGGCCTGAACTTGGTTCAGCCCCGGGCGGTTCAGAACCGAGAGAACCTCGTCGCCCATGGTCTCGATGAACTGGGCGGCGGGCGACCCGGCCGCCGCCGAAGCTGCCGCTGGGCGATACAGGGTTGACAGAGCGCCGGTCGCGGTGAAGCCGGCGGCGAACACAGGGGCAAGGGTCGCGACAAAGCGGCGACGCGTCAGTTGCCGAAATTTCAAAGGATCGGTGCAAGCCATCGGCGGGCAATCCTGTCTGAAAATTGATGTCGAGAAAACGGCGGACCGGACCGAATTATTCAGTGTCCGCAAGCCAATGAGAAGATGGAAGGGTTGCTTGCTGTCCGTCAAGCAGCGTTGCATCCATATTGCCAAATAATGATGACGGGACAGGGGCAGAAGAGGGCGCCAGCGTCGAGGTATCGCCGAAACCGTCGTCATCCCCGAAATCCTCGAAGTCGTCGAAAGTCGGCAGGTCGTATCCGGACGCATCGGTACCGCGGATTTGCCGCATGCGCATCTGGCTGGTCAGGCTGCGTATGGTGGCGTAGGTGTCGACCGAACTGGCGCGTAGTTCTTCGACCTCGCCCAGCACCCGGGACCGCGCATCAATCAGTGTCAGGCCCGTACGCCCCCGATCCCAGGCGGCCGCCCCTTCGGCGGTCAAAGCGATGCTGACAGGGTCGGCGACTGTGTCGACCACCCACCCAAAGGTATCGCGGGAGTTCGACGGACCGAGAAAGGGCCGTACCATATAGAGGCCGGGTCCAACCCCCCAGCGACCGAGAGTTTGTCCGAAATCGGCCGATTGATAAGGGTGCCCGGCCGACGAGGCGACATCGGCGAAGCCCCCCATGCCCAGGGTCGTATTGATGAAAAAACGCGCCGCGGTGGTCTCGGCCGCTGCCCAGTCACCCTGGAGGAGGTTATTGGTCAATGTGATCGGGGTCTGAAGGTTGCGCAGGAAACTGCGAAAATTGTTGCGTAGCGGCTGCGGAATGACGGTTTGATATACTGTGGCGGTCGGGGCGACGACAGCGATGTCGACGGCCTCGTTGAAGGCGAAGATACCTCGATTCAGCGGTTCGAGCGGGTCATACACGTCGTCATCCATCGGCGGCATGCCGGCAGGCGCCGATTCGGGAGGCGCGGCTGGTTCGCTCTCGTCGAACATTGACGGAATGCCGGGGTCTTGGGCGTGGACGGATGCGATAGGGGCGACCGAAATGGCGACCGCGAAAGCAAGGACGATGGCTCCGGGTCGCGGGCAGGATAGCGGGCTCGATCGTGGGCCTGATCGTGGGCCTGCGTCCGAATCGGCGGAAAAACGGAATTCCGAAGAAGCGATCATCGTTGAATGGTGGCGGTATCTGCTCGTCACGTCGTGGTCTCCGGTTTGGTCCGTTGATTGCCGTTCGAATGGGGCTTGTCCTTTGCCCCCAAATGCGATGCTCGATTCGCACGGATCGAATAGGTCGCAAAATGCAACTTATGATCATGCAAGCACAAGATATCGCAGAAAGGCACCGCCGTTCGCTCTGTTCGGCTTATAGCATGGGAGATAGGGCGGCAACATGGCTTAAAAAGGCCGATAGCCGGATGGGCGGTGCGGTTTTTATGCCAGCCGGATCTATGGCCATAGCAAGCATAAACATATCTTTATATATGTCTTCATTCTTGCCGATGACTGTGTTAGGGTCCGGTGAAGAACGGTCGCCAATGGGGTGGCCGAACGGTGACGGCAGGGACCATGGAACGTCTGCTCTTGGAATTGAAAGCGGCCGCCGAACCGACCCGAATACGAATTCTGGTCTTGTGTTCGCGCAGCGAACTTTCGGTCAGTGATTTGACCCAGATTCTCGGCCAGAGCCAGCCCCGTGTTTCGCGCCATCTCAAGCTTCTTTGCGATGCCGGGCTGCTGGCCCGCTTCCGGGAAGGCACATACGCCTTCTTCAGATTGGCCGATACGGGGCTGGGGGCCAAGGTCGCCCGGGCTCTGGTTGATCTGGTGCCGGCCGATGATCCGACTTTGGCCATCGATCTGGAACGCTTGGACGCGATAAAGCGCAGCCGGGCGGCGTCGGCGGCCAACTATTTCAGCCGTAACGCGGCTCGGTGGGACCAGATCAGGGCGCTTCATATCGCCGACAGCGAGGTCGAAGACGCCCTTCGCGACTTTATGCCGGCCGAACCGGTCGACACGCTTTTGGATATCGGCACCGGTACCGGCCGCATCATCGAGGTCATGGGCGAGCGGGCCCGAAAGGCGATCGGCATCGACCTGTCGCGCGAAATGCTGTCCGTTGCGCGGGCGAATCTAGAACGCGCAGGGATGAAATCGGCGCAGGTCCGCCAGGGCGATCTTTACCAATTGCCCGTGCCGCGGGCCTCGGTAGATGTGGCGGTCATGCATCAGGTGCTTCATTATTTGGAGGACCCGGTCGATGCCATAGCCGAGGCCGCGCGCGTCCTCAAGCCGGGCGGCTTGTTGCTGATCGCCGATTTCGACCAGCATACGGTCGAAAGCCTGCGCGAAGAGCACGCCCATCGCTGGCTGGGATTTGAGGAACGGGTCGTGGCCAACTGGCTGACCAGCGCCGGATTCCTGGCGCCCGATGTGCACCGATTACCGGGTACGCCTTTAACAGTAACGATTTGGGCCGCGCAACGCCGACAGGCGACCGCGCGCCCCATGAAAACCGCCACCGTCGAATACGCTGGAGAATTGAAATATGAATAAGATGTTGGACACGTCCTCATCGACCGACCGGACCTTCACGCGGAACCCGGCGGCGCAAGGCCTTATCTTTGGTCAAGAGCCGTCGAATCGTCTGAAGATCAGCTTCGAGTTCTTCCCGCCGAAGAACGAGGCCATGCATAAAACTTTGGTCGAATCGGCCACTAAGCTGCGCGCCCTGTCGCCGGAATATGTTTCGGTCACCTGCGGCGCGGGCGGCTCGGACAGCGCCGGTAAGACACCGGCGATTTGCGACGAAGTCGGCCGGATCATGGATGTGCCGGTCGCGGCGCACCTGACCTGCGCCTCGGCGCCCAAGACCGTGGTCGAGGAAGTCGCGCGCAACTACTGGGCCAACGGCGTCCGCCGGATCGTCGCCCTGCGCGGCGACAGCCCGGATGCCGACGGCGTCTATCGCCCCCGCGAGGACAGCTTTGCCTATGCCGACGACCTGGTTCTGGCGCTGAAGAAGATTGCCGATTTCGATATTTCGGTGGCCGCCTATCCGGAAACCCATCCGGCGGCGCCCAGCGAGCAATTCGACATCGACCACTTGAAGCGCAAGATCGATAACGGCGCCAATCGGGCGATCACGCAGTTCTTCATGGACAACAACGATTTTCTGCGTTTCGTCGAAAAGGCCCGCGCCGCGGGTATCACGGTGCCGATCGTTGCGGGCATTCTGCCGATCGTCAATTTCGAACGGGCCGTGAAGTTCGCCGGGGCCTGCGGCGCCAAGATTCCGCAATGGCTGACGGATCTGTTTGACGGGCTGGACAAGACGCCGGAGACCCGGCAGATGGTCTCGGCCACCGTCGCGGCCGAACAGTGCCGCCTTTTGCAGGACGAGGGCTTCGACGAATTCCACATTTATACGTTGAACCGGGCGGAGCTGCCGATCGCCGTGTGCCGGATGCTCGGCGTCAAAGCCGATGCCCCCGCCATGGTGAATGCGTAGGGCCCCTTAGGCCTCTGACGGCACTAGGCCGGGGCCCCATTAATTGGGCTCCGGCCCCGTCGACCGCGTCAACAGAAAACGAGCAATGGTATTATGACGAGAGAAGACCGCCTCAAAGCGCTGAATTCCGCCTTGGGTCAACGTATCCTGGTGCTGGACGGTGCCATGGGGACGACGATTCAATCGTATCATCTGGAAGAGAACGATTATCGCGGCACCCGGTTCGCCGACTTTGATCACGACGTCAAGGGTAACAACGACCTGTTGACCTTGACCCAGCCGGACATCGTCAAGGAAATCTCGCTGGCCTATCTCGAGGCCGGCGCCGACATCCTGACGACGAACACGTTCAACTCGACGATCATTTCCCAGGCCGACTATGCCATGGAATCGCTGGTCGACGAATTGAATGAAGAAGCCGCCCGGATCGCGCGTGAAGCTGCCGACGAGATGACCGAAAAGCAGCCGGACAAGCCGCGCTTCGTCACCGGCGCCATCGGGCCCACCAACAAGACGACCTCGATCTCGCCCGACGTCAACGATCCAGGCTACCGGGCCACCTCGTTCGACGAAATCGCGAGCTCCTATAAGCAGGCGGCGCGCGGCTTGATCAAGGGCGGTGCCGATCTGATCCTGCTGGAGACGATCTTCGACACGCTCAACGCCAAGGCGGGGATATTCGCGCTTGAAGAGCTGTTCGAGGAGTTGGGCACGCGGCTGCCGGTCATGATTTCGGGGACCATCACCGATTTGTCGGGCCGGACATTGACCGGGCAAACGGTCGAGGCGTTCTGGTATTCCGTGCGCCACGCCAAGCCTTTCTCGATCGGCCTGAATTGCGCGCTGGGCGCCGACGCCATGCGCCCGCATATTGCGGAGCTGTCGCGGATCGCTGATGTACCCGTGTGCGCCTATCCCAATGCCGGCTTGCCCAACGAGTTCGGCGAGTATGACGAAGCGCCGGAAACCACGGCCGCCATGCTCAAGGAATGGGCCGAAAGCGGTCTGGTCAATATTGTCGGCGGGTGCTGCGGCACGTCGCCTGACCATATCCGCGCCATCCACGATGCCGTGATCACCGAAGCGCCGCGCGAGATTCCTAAAATCCAGCCGCGCCTTCGCCTTTCCGGCCTGGAACCATTCGAGGTACGTTCATGACCCAGCAAACCGCCACGTTCATCAATATCGGCGAACGGACCAACGTGACGGGGTCTGCCCGTTTCCGCCGCCTGATTACCGAAGAAAACTACGACGAGGCACTGGAAGTCGCCCGGCAACAGGTCGAAAACGGGGCCCAGATCATCGACGTCAATATGGACGAAGGGATGCTGGACTCCGAAGCCGCCATGACGCGGTTTCTCAACCTGATCGCCGCCGAGCCCGACATCGCCCGCGTTCCTGTCATGATCGACAGTTCGAAATGGACGGTGATCGAGGCTGGGTTGAAATGCGTCCAGGGCCGGTCGATCGTAAACTCGATCTCGCTGAAGGAAGGCGAAGAGCAGTTCATCGAGCAGGCGACACTGGTCAAGCGCTATGGCGCGGCCGTCGTGGTCATGGCCTTCGATGAGCAGGGCCAGGCCGACACCGAAGACCGCAAGTTCGAGATTTGCAAGCGGTCCTATGACGTCCTGACCGAAAAGGTCGGCTTCGCGCCGGAAGATATCATCTTCGACCCGAATATTTTCGCGGTCGCGACCGGCATCGAAGAACACAATAACTATGGCATCGACTTCATCGAGGCGACGCGGCGGATCCGCAAGGAAATGCCGCTGACTCATGTGTCGGGCGGCGTTTCCAATGTTTCGTTCTCGTTCCGCGGGAACGAGGGCGTGCGCGAGGCCATGCACACGGTGTTCCTGTACCACGCCATCAAGGCCGGCATGGATATGGGTATCGTGAACGCCGGCCAGCTCGGCATTTACGAGCAGATCGAGCCCGAGCTGCGCGATGCCGTGGAGGATGTGATCCTCAACCGCCGCGAAGACAGCACCGACCGGTTGCTGGAACTGGCCGAGAAATACAAGGTCGGCGCCGGCAAGGCCAAGGAACAAGACCTGTCCTGGCGTGAAGAGCCGGTCGAGAAGCGTTTGTCGCATGCGCTGATCAAGGGCATCACCGACTATATCGACGACGATACCGAAGAGGCCCGGCAAAAGGCGGATAAGCCGCTTGAGGTCATCGAAGGGCCGTTGATGGACGGCATGAACATCGTCGGCGATCTGTTCGGGTCGGGCAAGATGTTCCTGCCGCAGGTCGTGAAGTCGGCCCGCGTTATGAAGCGGGCGGTGGCGATCCTGACGCCCTATATGGAAGAAGAGAAACGCCGGTCCGGCGTCGCCGACAAGCCCAAGGGCAAGGTCGTGATCGCGACGGTCAAGGGCGACGTCCACGACATCGGCAAGAACATCGTCTCGGTCGTGTTGCAGTGTAACAACTACGACGTGGTCGATATGGGCGTTATGGTGCCGAGCCAGAAGATCCTGGACGCGGCCAAGGAAGAAAAGGCCGACATGATCGGGCTGTCGGGCCTGATCACGCCCAGCCTCGATGAAATGTGCACGGTTGCGGCCGACATGCAGCGTCAGGGCTTTACGATGCCGCTTCTGATCGGCGGTGCGACCACCAGTAAGGTGCATACGGCGGTTAAGATCGCCCCGAACTACAATGGCTGCGTGGTTCATGTCGATGACGCCTCGAAGGCGGTCGGCGTGGTCAGCAACCTTCTGTCGGAATCGGCGCGCGAAGACTATGCCGCCAAGATCAAGGCCGATTACGACGAGATGCGCGAGAAGCATGCGCGCTCTAACCGCCAGGCCAAGCGCCAGCCGGTGGAAAAGGCCCGGTCTAACAAGTTCAAGATCGATTGGGACAACTACGTTCCGCCCCAGCCGGCGCTCAAGGAACAGAAGGTCTTCACCGATTACGACCTCGAGACCTTGGCCGGTTATATCGACTGGACGCCGTTCTTCCGGACCTGGGATCTTGCCGGCAAATATCCCGACATCCTGGATGACAAGGAAGTGGGCGAGACGGCGCGCAGTTTGTTCGACGACGCTCAGAAGATGCTGAAGCGCATCATCGACGAAAAGCTGTTCACGCCCGTGGGCACGGTCGCCTTCTGGCCGGCGAACACGATCAATGACGACGATATCGAGCTTTACACCGACGACAGCCGGAAAAAACGCTTGGACGTCATTCATTGCCTGCGCCAGCAGATGATCCGCAACCGCAACCGGGCCAACTATTCGCTGTCCGACTTCGTGGCGCCCAAGGATACGGGTCTGCATGACTGGATCGGCGGCTTTGCCGTCACGACCGGCCAAGCGGTCCACGATCTGGCCAAGGACTATGAAAAGAAGGAAGACGACTATAACGCGATTATGGTCCAGGCCTTGGGCGACCGGCTGGCCGAAGCCTTTGCCGAGCACATGCATGCCCGCGTGCGCCGGGAATTCTGGGGCTATGCGGCGGACGAAACCTTGTCGAACGACGATCTGATCCGCGAGACCTATCAGGGTATCCGGCCGGCGCCCGGCTATCCGGCCTGTCCGGATCACACCGAGAAGGCGACACTGTTCAAGCTTCTGGATTGCGAGAACAAGCTGGGCCTGAAGCTGACCGAAAGCTTTGCGATGTGGCCGGCGGCCGCGGTCAGCGGGCTGTACTTCGCCCATCCCGACAGCGCGTATTTCGGTCTCGGCAAGATCGAACGCGATCAGGTCGAGGAATACGCTGAGCGCAAGGGCATGACGGTGGAGGAAGCCGAACGTTGGCTGTCTCCGAACCTGAACTACAATCCGGCCGATGTCAGCCGCGAGGACGCGGCGTAAATCACGGTCGCGCCGGACATTATTTTTCTGCAAAAACCCCGGTCGGCAAATGTCGGCCGGGGTTTTTTGTCGGGTTCGGCGTCTTGACGGGCCTGATCAAAGTAGCGCTTCCTGACGTCCGCCGGGGGCCCATTTCGGCCCGGGGGTCGTCAGGATCGGAGATCGCATGCTTTTGTACGACGTCATCGAGATCGTTCGTCATGTCATAAACGCCATTGGCGCGGCGATCGTGCTGTGGGGCGTTGTCGAGGCGGGGGTCCGTTTCGTGCGGGTCCGCATCAAGCCGGCCGACGGTCTGACCTATGGCATCCAGCGCATCCGCGAACGGCTGGGCACGCATCTCTTGCTGGCGCTGGATATCTTTATCGGCGCCGACATTCTGGGCACCGTCGCCCATCCGAACTGGACGGGTCTCGGCATTCTGGCCGGGATCGTCGTCATCCGGATCATTCTGTCGTATCTGCTGGCCCGCGAAATCGACGATACCCACAAGGTGCTGCGCGAACGCGATCAGGATCTGGAACGCAAGAAGGGGGCGGGCCAAAAGGGGGCGGATTAGGCCCCGCCCCCTTTTGACGGCCATCGGGGATGATTATCCCGCCATCCGTTTCAGGAAATCATCCACTTCGGATTGGAGGTTGGCCGCCTGGCTGCGCATCATGTCGGATGCCTCGAGCAGTCCGTCGGCCGTTCGCCCGGTCTTTTCGGCGGCGGCGCCGACCACGGCGATGTTCTCCGACACCTGTTGCGTTCCGGCGGCGGCCTGCTGAACATTGCGCGAGATCTCCTGCGTGGCGGCGCCCTGTTCCTCGGCGGCCGTGGCGACCGAGCCGATATACTCGTTCAAGGTGCCAATGGTGCTGGCGGCATCATTGATCCGCTTGACCACGCCACTGGTTACGGTCTGCATCTCACCGATCTGGTTGCCGATATCGCCGGTTGCCTTAGCGGTTTGGTTGGCCAGATTCTTGACTTCCGATGCGACCACCGCAAATCCCTTGCCCGCCTCGCCGGCACGGGCGGCTTCGATCGTGGCGTTGAGGGCGAGCAGATTGGTCTGGTTGGCGATATCCTCGATCAGCGTCACCACATCGCCAATGCGGGTCGTGGCGTCGTTGAGGGCGCGGATCGCCTCGCCGGTGGCGGTCATTTCGGCAACGGCCGCATCGGACATCTTGCGGCTTTCGTTGATCTGGCGATTGATCTCCGAGACAGAACTGTAAAGCTCCTCCGACGCCGTTGCCACGGTCTGGACATTGGCCGAGGCCTGCTCGGACGCGGCGGCGACGTCCTGCGACCGGCGGGTGGCGTCGGCCGCAAGCTCCGACATGCCGCGCGCTTCGGTGTTCAGTGTGCAGGCGGTGTCCGAAACGCTCTCGACGATGGCCTGGATTCGTTGGCTGAAGGCCGAAGATATCGTCGCCAGTTTTCCTGAGCGTTCGACTTCGGCGGCTTGAGTTTCTTCGCGTTCCCGGCGGAGCCCTTCGGCTTGGCGGGCGCCGTTGCGCAGCTTATCGACGGCGGTGGCCATGATCCCGACCTCGTCGCGGCGGGCGGTGTCCGGAACTTCGATATCGTAGTCACCGTCGGCCAGAGTCTCGATGGTTTGGGTCAGGCGGTTCAAGGGTTTTACAAGCCGGCGGCGGGTTGCAAACAGGGCGGCGACCGTCACGGCCAGCGCGATGACGAGCAGTACTGCGCTGATGGCAATCCGCCAATAGGCGGCCGACAGAGCGGTGTCGGTGTGTTGTTCGGTGACGGCCGTGGCGGCCGCTTGGACCTCCATGATGCTGGCCAGGGCCGGATTGGACAGGTCGTACCACTCCGATCCGGACATCGGAACGGTGCCCCCGGTCAAGGCGGTGACAATACGGTCCTGTTCGGGTCGAAAGGTCTCGAAATAGGCGTCTTGGGTTGCCGCGACCTGATCGGCCAGCAGGGCCGGCGCGCCGGGCCGGTTCGCAACCCCCTGGATTTCCGACCAGAGCGTGTCGACGGTCACGCCAAGTGCGACAATGCGCTGCTGTTCCGCGGCTGTCGGTTCCCGTTCGCCGGCGATGATCGCCCCCAAGGTAGCGCGTTGTTGGCCGGCGGTATTGCGCACGGTCCAGGTCCATTCCTTCACGAAGGTCTGTTCGGCGACCAGCGGATCGCCGAGCTTCACCTCGTGGCCGACGGCGGTGCTGAGCGCGGCAACACTGTCGAGCAGCGTCATGATCGACGGCATCCAATCGTCGCGCAGCGCTTGGGGCCGGTTGTCTCTCGCCATCGGCAGAGCGCGATCGGCCTGTTCGCGCAGGGCCTCTATGCGGTCGAGATCGCGCGTCAAATCGGCGACCAGACGGTCCTGATCGGGAATCATGCCGCCGGGCAGCCGGGCAAGGGCGGTCTGCAGCGCCGTGTTCGATCGTTCGCGAAGGCCGCTGATCGTGTCGATGGTGCCGGTAGCCGCCGGATCGGCAGCAGAAATGGCCGTGTTCGTCGTACCGCGTTCGAGTGCCAGGGCTTCTGTCGCATCAAGCAGCAGATCGGAAATGCCACCGACGGTTTGGACATGGCGCGCGTCGCTGACCGCGCGCAAAGAGTCGATGAATATGGCTGCGCCCGCAATGAACATGATCGTCGCCAAGGTGACGACCGACGCCATCATCGTGGCGCCGATCGACATAGTCTTCTTGTTTCTCATGGGTTGATCCTCTCCGAGACTCTCGATCGGGACCGTTCCGATCAACCCAGGGGTGGATCGATCCGGCTGCCTAGTCCTTGAAGACGAACGTATGTCTATCGATGTTGCGAAATTGTTAAGCGTTCGAATTGTTTTTCTTGGTTTTACAGAATCCTGAAAACTCCAACACGAATTCGTGCCGGCGTTTTTCAGTAGGGGGCATTCCCCCAAGGTAAAATATACTCTAGTGGTTGTGGTGAGTATTCGGTCGATTTACCGATACTTGCCTAAGGCAAATCCGGCCATTGCGGCGATGATCCCGCTTAGCATGAATAGCCCGAACAGGATGCCCGCTGCCGTTGCAATGACATCGAATTCGAGGGATGTCCTGCCGCCGGTCAGATTGACGATGACGCCGGCCAATGCGGATCCGAACGCCAATCCCAAAAGCTGGACCGTATGTACGGCGCTGGAACTGCGGTCGCGGTTTTCCTCGGTAGCAGCCCCCATGATCGTCGTGGCGATATGGGCCCAGCACAGTCCGACACCGCCGCCGGTCACCAACAGGGCGACGGCCACGAAGCCCAGCGACGGGCCGGGCAGCGAGACCGCCAATAGGCCGAGGCCGATGGCCACCGCCCCGGGCCCGGCAACCAGGGCCCGGCGGATCGCCTGGCTGGTCAGCGACGCCACCATCAGGGCCGCACCTGTCCAGGCCAAGGCTTGGATGGCGTGAAAATACCCCGCATAGGCCGGGCCTACATCGTGCAGAACCTGAACGAAAAGGGGAATGAACACCCCGACCGGGGCGACGGCGGACGAGATCAGGAAGATCATCCACAGCCCCTGGCCGATTGGATGGTCGGTTCTGAAGGCCTGGACCGGCAGCAGCGGGACCCGCGCCCGGCGATCCAGCAACAGGGTCGCGGTCAGTCCGGCCATGCCCGCCAGTAATACGGCAGCGGCAGCGACATTGCTGGCACTCGTGCCGCTGACCGAGACGGCCAAAACCGACAGGGCCAGAAGCGAAAGCCGGCCGAAGGGCGGCAGCGAGGTCGGGCTTTGATCGGCCTCGTTCGCGTCACGATCTCGGCGGGGAAAGGCGTAGAGTGCCATGATCATCACAGCCACGGTGATGAGACTGACCGACCAGAACGCGCCGCGCCAGAAACCGGCCTGGGCGAACAGCCCGCCGAGCACCGGGCCGAGCAGGGCGGCAATGCCCCAAACTCCCGAGACGAGGGTCAGAATCTTCGCCCAGAGCGACCTTGGGAACAATCCCGAAATCACGGCGAAGCCCAGTGACACCATCAGGCCGCCCCCGGCCCCCTGGACGACACGGGCGACGATCATCCATCCCATATCCGGGGCCAGCGCGCATCCCAGCGACCCCGCGCCGAAAAGACCCGCCGCACTGACATAGGCCGAACGCGGTCCCTGTGCCGCTTTTAGCAAGGGGGCGGCGGCGGCGCCGATGATCGACGCCATAATAAAGAAGGTGGTCGCCCAGCTATAATAGGCCTGTCCGCCGATATCGGCGACGGCCGACGGCATGACGGTCGAGAAGACGAATACATTGGTGGCGTGATTGCCGATGCTGAGCATCAGAATGATCGTCGGCAGCAGATAGGCACCGCTGAACGCGGCGCGCAATGTCATGGTCTGGTTTGCGGTTTCCGGCGGGGAGGCCAATGCCAGGGTGTCCGTTACTCGGGGTGTCCGTTATTGGGGGTGTTCGTAGGCCGGGAAGCTTCTGCTATGGGCAGGGGCGGCAAGATGCCGCTCGCAATCGCGTGACTTGGGTATGCATGGTTGTCGGGATCGTGGCAACCCTGTTCGGGGTTGTCGAACGGGGCGGCGGCGCCAATCTCGCCGCATTACCGCCACGCTTGTTGCCAATTGACCATGTTACCATGCTACCAGTGGGCGTTACGCGCTCACCGGCGGACGATAATAGACAATCAAGGGTAGGGGACCTATGGGGCAAAAAAAGTTTTCTGTGGCGCTGGCCGGTTTGGCGATGATGGGCTTTGGCATTGCGGCCGAGGTCGAGGCCGCCTGTTCGGACCCGGCTGGACCGGGTGTCAATTGGCGGCGCTGCTATCAGGACGGCCGTGACCTTTCCAATGTTGACCTGACCGGCGCCGAATTGCGAGACGCCACGTTTCAGCGCAGCACGCTGAACGAGACGATCTTCGACGAGGTCGATGCGTATCGGGCCAAATTCATCAGTGCCGATATCATCGGGGCGTCGTTTCGCGGCGCCCGGCTGACCGAAGCCGACTTCACCCGGTCGGATTTGACCGGCACCGACTTTACCGACGCCGATTTGCGCAATGCGCGGCTGATCAACACGACACTGGTCGAGGTTAACTTCACCGGCGCGCGTTTGGGGTCGGCCGATCTCCGCAACGCCGATCTCAGCGGCGCCACCTGGATCGACGGTGAACGGACCTGCCGCGAGGGGTCGATCGGCCAGTGCAACTAAATGAAACGCTTAAGGAAGTGTTATCAATTATTCCGGTAGGTTAGGGAGGGCAAAAAACACGTGGCTTGGTAGGGAAACGAACCATTGTGCCAGGCTTCCTATATCCCGAGGCGGCATTGACCGGCGGCGCGCCGGTCCGCGTGGCCGTTGCGGGTCCCGAACGTGCCGATCCGGCCGCCGATGCGGTCGAAAGCATGCGCCGTTTCGGCATCGATCCGTCGCCAGAGAATTACGCGGTTTGGTACGCCTATCATCGGAAGGCCGATCTCGATCTGATCCGGACGATCGATATCCTGATATCCAATCGGCAATCCTTTGACGACGCACGTATGGCTGAATTGCGCGCGCGGTTCGGCGGGCATTCGGCCTTTGCGGCCGAGGCCACTGGCCTGATTCAAGAAGCGCTGACCCATGTGGTGGCTGCCCTTGGCGATATGGATGCCGGCAACCGGGCCTTTGTTTCGAAGCTTGACGATGCGTCAGGTCAGCTTGGCGCGACCGATCCGGGATCCGATCAACTGCGCTCGGATCATCTGGGCGGGGACCGGCTTGGCGGTGATCAACTGAGCCGCTTGCGGTCGGTTGTCGAGGCGCTGGCAGCTCAGACCCGTTCGATGGCCGAAGAGAATCGCAAGCTGGGCCAGGAATTGTCGAGCACTTCGGAGCGCATGCAGGAATTGCAGCGTGATCTGGAAGGTGTCCAGAAAGAAGCCCGAACTGATGCGCTGACCAGTCTGGGCAATCGGCGGGCCTTCGAAGACGACTTGCGCCAGGCGGCCATCGACGCCATGGAGCAGGGCACCGCTCTGTCGCTCATCATGGTCGATATCGACCATTTCAAGATGCTGAACGACACCCACGGCCATCAGACCGGGGACGAGGTTTTGAAGCTGGTCGGCCGGGTCCTAAGCGACAGCGTCCGCGAGGATGCCCGGCCGTGCCGCTATGGCGGCGAGGAATTCGCCATTCTTTTGCCAATGACCGAGGCCAAAAACGCGGCCATGGTCGCCGAGCGGATCCGGGCCCGGGTAGCGACCCGGCGGATCGTTCGGCGGGCCACCGGGGAATCGGTCGGAACCGTCACATTGTCGCTGGGTATTGCCGAATACAGGCCCGGAGAGACCATCGCCGGGCTGGTGCAGCGCGCCGACGATGCGCTTTACGCCGCCAAAGAAGGGGGGCGCAACCGGGTCGTTAGCGCCGATGCCGAGAGCGGCGTCTGAGTCCGCGGCGGCCGGAAAATGCGATTAGGGGCTTTCGGCGGGTCGCGCGATCGGCCATAACGCCAATTCCGCTGACAATCGGTCTGATCTATGGTCGGCTTCTTTCGCCTGTTCCGGCACTATCCAGCCATTCTGACGTTCGGTGTTTTGCTGACGAGCGTTTCCAGTTTCGGCCAGACCTTTTTCGTCGCCCTGTTCGGCAACGACATCCGCGATGCATTCGACATCAGCCATGGCGTTTATGGCGCGATATTCGCCGGCGCGACCATGGCTTCGGCGATGCTGTTACCGCTTTCGGGCCGGCTGCTCGACCGTCTTAGCCTGCAGGTCTATTGCCTGTTCGCGGGGCTGGGACTGGCGGCGGCCTGCTTGATTCTGGGTATGGCGCAAACGCTGGGCGGGCTGGCCCTGGCGTTCCTGTTGCTGCGGCTGTTCGGTCAGGGCGTCATGAGCAACACGGCCATGACCGCCATCAGCCGTCGCTTTCAATCCGACCGCGGCAAAGCGTTGAGCCTGACCGCGCTTGGCCATCCCTTGGGCGAGGCGGTCTTGCCGATCCTGGCCATCGCCGCCGTTGTTCTGGTCGGCGACTGGCGGCTGGTCTGGATCGGCCTTGCCGTGCTGCTAGCCTTTGTCGTCACACCGGCCTTCCAGGGGCTGATCCGCGCCGCCGACCGCCAGCAAGCAGCGGCCGAAACGCCCTCGGCACCAGCCGGGGACGACGGCCGGCGTCACTGGCCGCTGGCCGAAGTCTTGCGCGACCCGGTGTTCTGGCTGTTCGTCCCGGCGGTCATGATGCCGGCCTTTGTGGGCACAGGCTTTATCTTCCATCAGGCCCATCTGGTCGAAATAAAGGGCTGGTCGCTGGCTTGGTACGCGTCGATGTTCACCCTGTATGCCTTGGCCCGGGCCTTGGGAACGCTGGCCATTGGTCCGGTCATCGACCGCACCGGATCGGTTGTGCTGGCGGTGGTGATGCCGGTGGTACAGGTGATTGGCGTCATCGCCCTGGCGGTCTCCAGCGCCCAGGCCGCCGGTGTGGCGTTCCTGGTGGCGTCGGGGCTCAGCGCGGCGGCGGGGGGCGTGCTGACCGCATCGCTTCTGGCCGAGATCTATGGTCTGCGGCATCTGGGCGCGATCCGCTCCTTCATGATGTCGGTGATGATCGTTTCAACGGCGCTGTCGCCCCCGATCTTCGGCCTGCTGATCGATGCCGGGGTGTCGATGGAAGCGATTGCCGCCGTCTGCGCCCTTGCCGGCGCACCCGTGATGGCGGCCGCAGCCGGGGGTGCCGTCATCCTGCGCAAACGCGACGGGGTAACGTGAGTCTCGGCATTCCGAGCGATGCATTGACCCTCGCCATCATGATGCCTGTACATGCTTTGGTGGCGAGCTGAAACGATAAACTGGAACAGATCTGAAATTCGCCGAGGGGAACTTCGCGACGGGCGAAGACCCGCCCCCGGATCGCATCCAGCGTTGGGGCCAGGTTATCGGTGAGGCAGGACGTCGCCTGGTTTGGGTACGGATAGATCGAAGGCGTCGATCAGGGCGGCATAGCCCACCGTGAGCGCGGTCTTCGGCAGCCAGCGGCCGTGAAGAACGCTTACTGGTCCTGAAAAGCGCTTCTTTTGCCCCTGTTCCATGATTTGCGATGCTCGTGTCGGAAAATCTGTGCCGAGAAGACCATCATCTGAAAAGCGATCACAAACAATGAATTTTGATTGCCATCACATAAATGGATGATTTTTAATCCCATTTACCTGATCGGGATTTCACGAAAACGAGGCCTGCGCTGCGCCTTCGGCCAGTCGGTGCAGCGCATCGCCGGTCAGGCGATAGCCGACCCACTCGGTCTTTTCGGTGAATCCGAGCCGGTCGTAGAACTTGCGGGCGGGGTTCCAGTCGAGTGCGCTGAGATCGACGCGGCGGCAGTCGCGTTCGATCGCCAACCGTGCCACGGCGGCCAGCAGCGCCTGTCCGTAACCGCCTTGTCGCGCGTCGGGATCGACATAGAGGTCTTCGACGTAAAGCCCGGCGCGGCCCTCCCAGGTCGAATAGTTGTGGAAGAACAGGCAGAACCCGACGGCCCCTTCGGTATCGGCATCGCCGTCCGCCATCAGCGCTTCGAACCGTGGTGACGGACCCCAGCCGTCGCGGAACAGATCTTCGGCCGTCACCTTGACTTCGTGCTCGGCCTTTTCGAACCGGGCCAGATCGCGGATCATGCGCAGGATTTCCGGGATATCGGCGGGCGTTGCCGGACGGATGGTGGCGGTCGGATCGGCCATGGAAAGGGGTCCTTGGGACATGAATCGGCGGTTGATAGACGAAGATTAGGGGTTTGATCAGGGGAAGGAAATATTATTGTTGTTGAAGGGTTTTCCTGGTGTTTCGGCATTCGGTCGTGTTTGGCGGACGGAAGGCTATTCTTGACAATCGGGGTCAAATGCGGCAACCAGAATGTGTCTCACCTGCCATGTGTAGGAGGAGCATTCGAGGCCGCCCCAGTTCGCTAGGGCGGCTTCAGTCGTTAAGGGCTCAGGGTTTGTTGGCTCGGCAAAACGCGTCACGCTCCTTGCAAAGCTGCCTGATGCGGCCACTCTTTTCCGTGCAGTACGCCGCCCTCTTGCACGAGGTGCCAAAAGGATGCCCAGCGACCGTTTGCTTCCGGGTGCCGTCGGCAACCGACACGTCGGCCCCGAAAATGCAACGCACCATCCCTGATTTCCCTGACGAAAATGGAATGGAGTTCGGCCTCATAGGCAGTCCAGTCTCCATCGAAGGCGCTGAGTGGTATCAGATCGGGCGGCGTCATCCGCCCCCCTCTCGTGCCCGCCACACGAGAATGTTGAATTTTGTCGAATCGAAGGCTGAAGTGCGGGTCAGGATATCCGGCCCCAGCCGTTTGCGAAGTCTTTCGGCGATCGCGGTCTTTGCCGGGCTCGTTGTAAGGCCACGGTTAGCGTAAGTCAGAGCACCGATCAGAATGTCGGCGATCTGCAAAAGTTCGCTTTCATGCGATCGCACCTGCTGAACGCGTTCGACACACTCTCGGTCGAAATCGCGAAGGCTGTTCGTCAGGACTTCGTGCAGTTTGCGGGTTTTCGGTCCGCCGTGAGTGTCTTTCACGTCAAGGTAGATGCGATAGCGAGACGACGCGCGAAAGATCGGGCGAAGCATTGTAAAATACATCTTATAGTACCAGTCATCATGAGACTGGTCGAAGCGTGAATGGTCCAGCAGTCCTTTGTCGGGCACCACGAGCCCGCGTGAACGCAGCCGAGGATCGGCAAGGAACAAGTCCAGGAGAGCCAGGTAGAAGTCTGTCTTGGCAGGAGAAATTTTTGTCCACTTCGCTTCGAAGCTAGGTGCAAGGCCGTGTTCGGCTTTCAGCGCACGGGCCGCTTCAGCGATGGCGCGGGTCGCGTCATCTGGACAATATACGGCACCCCACGCCATCACCGGAATGCCGTCGTGCTCGAGATAACAGCTCTCGTCGCAGTAGACGTTGAACAGGCTTCGTTCGGTCATTCGCCATTCTCCATGCCGCTATTTCTTTTCTTGGGGAATAGGCTTGATCGCATGGGTTACCGTCTTGCCAGGAGCGAGTGTTTAGCGGACAAGTCAACGAAGACTTACCTACACGATGGCGCCGCCGAACACCACTCGCTTTAGGTGTAGCTCAAACTCCTTTGGAGCACCACGATGAATTGCGCAGCCTCTGACGGGGAAGGGGGGCTCGGGACAAGAATCGGCAGTCGATGGGTCAAGATTAAGGGTTCGATCAGGGGAAGGAAATGCTATATCGGGCGCATGACTGCACCTGATCCATGGCCTTCCGATCCGTTTGGCGACGACCCGCTCAACACCGAGCCGGGGGCGGGCGATTATTCGCCGTCACCGCATGACACGCCTGACCAAACCGCGCCCCCGGCCCCGCATGCAGCGCCGGCCCCGGCCGACGGTCCGCCCGGCACGTATCCCTATCTCGATTCGCTTAACCCCGAACAGCGGGCGGCGGTAACGGCGCTTGATGGGCCGGTCCTGGTTCTGGCCGGCGCGGGCACCGGCAAGACCCGCGTGCTGACCTCGCGTCTCGGCCATCTGCTGATGACGAGGCGTGCCTGGCCCAGCCAGATCCTGGCGGTGACGTTCACCAACAAGGCCGCGCGCGAGATGAAGGAGCGCGTCGCCGCCATGATCGGCGGCGATGTCGAGGGCTGGTGGATGGGCACGTTCCATGCGCTGGCCGCCCGCATTCTGCGCCGCCATGCCGAGGCTGTCGGGCTGAAGTCCAACTTCACCATCCTGGACACCGATGACCAGATAAGGCTGTTGAAACAGGTCATGGAGGCCGGGTCGGTCGACGGCAAACGCTGGCCCGCCAAGCAGTTGCTGGGCGTCATCGAGCGCTGGAAGGACCGCGCCCTGACACCGGAGCGCCTGACGGCCGAGGATGGCGGCGATCTGGCCGGCGGCCGGATGATCCAGCTTTACCGCGGCTATCAGGCCCGGCTGCGCGCCCTGAACGCTTGCGATTTCGGCGATCTCTTGCTGCACACGCTGACCCTGTTCGGCCATACGGCCATCGATCCGGGCACGGGCCGGACCATTCATCCGATATTGGAGGAATACCAGCGCCGGTTCCGCTATCTGCTGGTCGACGAATACCAGGACACCAATGTCGCCCAGTATCTGTGGCTGCGGGCCCTGGCGCAGGGGCATCACAACATTTGCTGCGTTGGCGACGACGACCAGTCGATCTATGGCTGGCGCGGCGCCGAAGTCGGCAACATTCTGAGGTTCGAACAGGATTTCCCCGGCGCAACCGTGGTCCGGCTCGAACGCAACTATCGTTCCACCGGGCAGATCCTGGGCGCGGCATCAGGCCTGATCGCCAACAATCAGGGTCGGCTAGGCAAGACGCTGTTTTCCGAAGGGGCGGGCGGCGAACCGGTCCAGGTGCGCGTCGTCTGGGACGCCGAGGAAGAAGCCCGCTGGATCGGCGACGAGATCGAAGCCCTGCAATCCCGCCAGACCCCGCTTAGCGATGTCGCGATCCTGGTGCGGGCGTCGTTCCAAATGCGCGAGTTCGAGGAGCGGCTGATCACACTGGGCCTTCCGTATCGGGTCGTCGGCGGCCCCCGCTTTTACGAGCGCATGGAAATCCGCGACGCCATGGCCTATCTGCGGGTTATTGCGCAGAGCGACGACGATTTGGCCTTCGAGCGGATCATCAACGTGCCCAAACGCGGTATCGGCAAGACGACGGTGCAGACCCTGCACGCTGCGGCCCGCAAGCAACAGGTGTCGCTGTACGAGGCCGCGGCCCGGCTGGTCGAAACCGACGAGCTTACCGCCCGCGCACGCACGCCGATCAAGGCGCTGATCCGCGACTTCGAGCGCTGGCGCGATCAGGCCGAGCGGATCGGCCATGCCGATCTGGCCCGGCTGGTGCTGGACGAAAGCGGCTATACCGGGTTCTGGCAGGCCGACAAATCGCCCGAAGCGCCGGGACGGCTTGAGAACCTGAAAGAACTGGTCACGGCGATGGAGGAATTCGACAGCCTGCTCGGATTCCTGGAACATGTCAGTCTGGTGATGGACACGACCGTCGATTCCGGCGGCGAGATGGTATCCCTGATGACCCTCCACGGCGCCAAGGGGCTGGAATTCGCCCATGTCTTTCTGCCCGGCTGGGAGGAGGGGCTGTTCCCCCATCAGCGCGCCATGGATGAACAGGGCATCGCCGGGTTGGAAGAAGAGCGCCGGTTGGCCTATGTCGGGCTGACACGGGCGAAACTGCGGGCGGTGGTGCTGGCGGCGTTGAACCGCCGGGTGCACGGCCAATGGCAGTCCTCGCTGCCGTCGCGGTTCATCGGCGAATTGCCGGATGATTTCGTGGTTCGCGAGCAGGCGACCGGCATGCAGGCGCCCGATCCGCACGGCGTGTCCGACACCGCCGTCGCCCGATTGCGGCAAGCGGCGCGCAGCCATGCGTCGGGCAATCCGGGCCATCGGCCGACCATCATCGACGGCGTCGATTATTCTGTCGAAAAACGGCCGCAGTCGTCGGTCAGCTATAAAAAGGGCGACCGGGTTTTTCACCGCAAGTTCGGCTATGGCACCGTGGTTGCCACCGATGGCGAGAAGCTCGGCATCGAATTCGATCACAGCGGCGAAAAGCGGGTGATGGACAGTTTTGTCGTCCCCGCAGCGAAGGCGGACTGACGATATGCGCGCACCCATCCAATCCTTTGCCGCGGCCCTGGGCAGCACAGCGCCGGTCGATACCTGGCGTATCGATCTGACCGTGCCGGCGGATGCGGCCGAGGCGGTCTCGGAGATGCTGGGTGATCTCGGCTCGGTCTCGATGTTCGGTGTCGATCAGGGCGGCGACCTGCAGGTCTCGGTGGTTTGTCCCGACGAGCCGGATGCCGGCGAGATCGGCGTCCGCCTGGCGGTCATTGCCGACGCTTTCGGCATCGCCGAACCGTCCTTCACCATCGACCGGGTCGAGGGGCGCGACTGGATCGCTGAGACCAAAAACGCGTTTCCGCCCGTCGAAATCGGCCGGTTTTTCATTCACGGCTCGCATGTGGAGCGCAAGCCGCCGCCATCGTCCATCGGCCTGCATGTTGATGCGGCCACGGCGTTCGGATCGGGCGAGCATCCGACGACCGACGGATGCCTGCGCGCGATCGAAGCGCTGGCCAAACGCCGGCGGATCCGAAATACGCTGGATATGGGCTGCGGGTCGGGTATTCTGGCGATCGCCGCCGCCAAATGCTGGGCGACACCCGTCTTGGCGGCGGATAATGACGGTCGCAGCGTTCAGGTCGCGGCGGAAAATGCCGGGTTGAACCGCGTGGCGCATCTGATGTCGGCCGCCCGGTCCGAGGGGTATCGCAATCCGGTGATCCGTCGGCGGGCGCCGTATGACTTAATCCTGGCCAATATCCTGGCCCGCCCGCTGACTTTGCTGGCCCGCGATGCCGGACGTGTTCTGGCGCCGGGCGGGATCCTCGTGCTGTCGGGGCTGATGCAGCATCAAGAACCGATGGTGTTGGCCGCCCATCGATATCAGGGTCTTTATTTGGTCGAACGCCGAGTGATCGGCGTTTGGTCGATCCTTGTATTGCAAAAGCGCGCCGAACACCATTCGTGACGCCGTTGATAGAACCATTGCACCGGTGCTGGTGTTAAGGAAAAACACACCACTGTAGCGTATGCAGGCGGATCGATCGACCGCGTCGACCGTTCCCGTTGATTCCTGCAGCCCGAAAATGATCAGCCTTTTTCCTTCCACAAGCCTCAGAGTGCGTTTCGCCCTGGTCTTTGCCGGCGTTTTCGTGGATCGGCCGGACGGATGCCGACGGGACGGTGGTTGCGGCAACGGGCGGGTTGCTGGAAGGAGCCGATATCGCCCATCGGCCGGTCTATCTCGAGGCGCTTCAGACGACGTTCATCGGTGATGTTCACGAGGCGGTGCTGCTGGCCAGCCTATTGCCCAACCCAAGCGGCGAGCCGATGAAGTTCGTCGATGTCAGTGTGCCGGTTCGCAACTCGCCAGGGAATTTCGTGGGCGTCCTCGCCGCGCATCTAAGCTGGGACTGGGCGCGCGTCGTCGCCGAGACTGCGCTCTCGCCCCTCAACGGTGACAGCGCGATCGATGACTCCGTGTTATTGGGTCCGGATTCGGAGATCGGACGGCCGTACAATTTGGCAGGGCTGGGCCGCGCACGGTCGGCTGGAACATGGCGCGGCGTGGAAACCTGGCCCGACGGTCGCGACTATCTGACCGGTTATGCTGCCGCTGACGGCTACCAGAGCTATTCGGGCCTAGGCTGGACGGTTGTTGCACGCCAGCCGGCGGCCGTTGCCCATGCCCCCGTGACGGCCATGCAGTGGACCCTAGCGCTTTCTGGCCACGCTGTTTGCCGCCTTAGGGTGGTGGATCGCCGGATGGGTGACACGGCCGCTGAGCGAAATCGCCGTTGCCGCCGATCGTCTGAAGAGTGGCGAAATGAGTGAGATTCCGCACCATCGCGGTATCACCGAAATCGAGAGCCTGTCGGCCGCGCTGCGCGAATTGCTGCACAGCCTGACGCGGATGGAGGCGCTGGCCCATTGCGACCGGCTGACCGGTCTGGCCAATCGGATCGGTATGGACGCATTTCTTGATCGGGCCGGACCTCAGGCCGAGCGCGTCGGTGATGTGCTGGCTTTCGTCTGCCTCGATCTGGACGGCTTCAAACCGGTCAACGATCGGTTTGGCCATTCGGTCGGTGACAGCGTGCTGCAGGAGGTGGCGCGACGGCTTCGGCAGGTCGTGCGCGGCGGCAAGGGGCGGTTCGTGTTCGAGGGGGCGGAAGAAGAGACAGTGCGGGCGTAGGGGGCAGTTCAGGGCGGCTCGTCGCGATTGTGGTGATCTCTTTGTGAGCGTCGGGCACACGATCCCGCTGAAGTTTGGATATCTTTCCTGATATTTGACATATCAGCTTTGTATCGTTAGATAGCATATATATCGTTTAGGATATGCTCATGATGACCGCCGCCCAGATGCGGGCCGCACGGGCTCTTCTTGGCATCGACCAGAAAACTTTGGCCGAATTGTCCGGCCTCTCGATCCCCACAATCCAGCGCATGGAATCGAGCGATGGCAATGTTCGTGGTGTGGTCGAGAGCCTGACCAGGGTCGTCTCAGCGCTTGAACGTGCGGGCATCGAACTGATCGGTGACGGCGCTGTCAGTCCGTCAGGCGGACGCGGCGTTCGACTGAAGTCAATATCCTCGACGTCTTAATCCAATACGCGACGGCGACCGCCGACGATCCCGCCGCTTCCTGAACAAAGGTGCGGCAATACGTGAAAACAACGACAGCCAGACCGGGAAAGACAGCGAGACCGGGAAAAGCAGCTAAGCCGGGCCAGGCGCCCAGCTTCGCCGATCTCTACACACCAAAGATCGTAACCGTCCTGCGCGAAGGCTATGGATTGGGTCACCTGCGCGCCGACGCAACAGCCGGGCTTACCGTTGCCATCGTGGCGCTGCCGCTTTCCATGGCCATCGCAATGGCCTCGGGCGCATCGCCAGCTCAGGGGCTCTATACGGCAATCATTGGCGGCTTTATCGTCTCGCTGCTTGGCGGATCACGGTTCCAGATAGGCGGTCCGGCCGGCGCCTTTATCGTCTTGGTCGCCGCTACGGTCGCGCAGCATGGTATCGATGGTCTGATCCTGGCTACCTTTCTGTCGGGCATCATGCTGGCGGCAATCGGGTTTTTGCGGTTCGGCACCTTCATCAAGTTCATTCCATTCCCGGTAACGGTGGGCTTTACTGCCGGAATAGCGGTGATCATCTTTGCCAGCCAGATCAGTGACCTGTTCGGCTTGTCCCTGGCCGAAGAACCCGGCGAGCTGCTCGAGAAAATACCGGCGCTATGGGAAGCGAGGGACAGTATTACATTTGCCTCGGTTGCCATTTCTGTTGCAACCGTTGCAATCATCGTCGGACTGCCCTATTGGCGTCCGCGCTGGCCGGGCATGCTGATCGCTGTTGTTTTGACCGCAGCCGCGACGGCACTATTGGCGTTGCCTGTTGAAACCATCGGCACGAAATTCGGCGGCATTCCTTCATCGCTGCCGTCCCCGCACTTGCCCAATCTGTCGATCGACCGGATTATCGCCGTTCTGCCGGCAGCGATGTCCTTTACCTTGCTCGGCGCCATAGAATCACTGCTTTCGGCAGTTGTCGCGGACGGGATGACAGGACGACGGCACCGGTCGAACTGCGAACTTGTTGCTCAGGGCGCGGCCAATATCGGGGCATCGCTGTTCGGCGGTTTTTGTGTGACGGGCACAATCGCCCGCACGGCCACTAACGTGCGGGCGGGCGCGCACGGGCCGGTCGCCGGGATGCTTCATTCGGTATTCATTCTCCTTTTCATGCTCATCGCTGCTCCGCTTGCCGCCTACATCCCGCTTGCGGCGCTGGCCGGTGTGCTTGCGGTGGTCGCTTGGAACATGATCGAGAGACCGGCCATTGCGATCCTGCTGCGTTCGGGGTGGGGCGAAGCGACGGTGTTGGGCGCAACGTTCTTCCTGACGATATTCCGGGGCCTGACCGAGGCTATCATTGTCGGGTTCGCGCTTGGTTCAGTGCTCTTTATCAACCGGATGAGCCGGACAACAGCCGTCGACTCCGAGAAACCGTTTGTGGGGCGTGACGAAGCCGACGACGCACATCCCCGCGATTTATACAACGAGTCTGCGGCTGCAAACCCCGATGTCGTCGTCTACCGGATAACGGGTGCCCTGTTTTTCGGCGCCACCGCATCCATTGGTTCGGTTCTAGACCGCATTCAGGACAACCACAAAGCGCTGATCGTTGATTTTTCAGCGGTACCCTTTCTGGATTCGACTGGCGCGAACATGATCGAAAGCCTGGCGCACAAGGCCCATCGCCACGACGTGACCCTCTGGTTGACCGGTACCAGCCGCGACATCCGGCGCGTTATGCTCACCCATGGCCTCAAGAAGCCGCTTGTGCGCTATGCGTCGACGGCGGAAGCCGCGATGTCGGCTGTTCGGCGAGATATGGCCGCCGATCCATTTTCAAATTCCTGAGGACAGAGGCAAACGAAGGTCAGCGATCCGATATGCCGCCGGGCACCAGCGCTTGGATGACCGCTTGGATACCGTCGCGGCCGTGCCCGCGTTCGGCCAGCATGCTGTGGCACCGCTCGGCGGCGGCAAGGCCGGGCAGGGAAAGCGATAAAGCCTTGGCCTCGTCCAGGGCAATCCGCAGATCCTTGACGAAATGATCGACGAAGAAGCCGGGCGCCATATCGCCGTCGACCATCTTCCGGCCATGGAGGCGCATCAGAAAGCTATCGGCCGTTCCGGCGGCGAGCGAGTCGACCAGCGCCTTGGGGTCCAGGCCCCCTGCCGCACCATAGGCCAGCGATTCCGCGACGCCTTGCAAGGTCGACGCAACGGCGATTTGATTGACGAGTTTGGCCCGCGCCCCGCAACCGGGGCCGCCGAAATGATGAAGGGCCGATGAAAAGGCGGCCAGCGCCGGACGGGCCCGTTCGAAGTCGGCGTCGGATCCGCCGACCAGCAATGTCAGCGCACCCTTTTGCGCGCCGCCCTGACCCCCGGTCATCGGTGCGTCGAGGGCGCCGATCGACCGTTCGGCCA
>LFIK01000371.1_pt1 | contig 33548 bp, 30 predicted proteins | sample 643401 | NCBI WGS metagenome assembly LFIK01 (sample SAMN03777447, study PRJNA286221) | soda lake metagenome | biome: soda lake; feature: Kulunda steppe; material: water; isolation source: sample T5-Br brine of Lake Tanatar-5 | place: Russia: Kulunda steppe | collected 2010-07
CTCCTGCGCGCGCGGCTCCCCGATTGCGAGATCACTCCGCCCGACGGTGCCGAGACGGCGCTCGACCTGCCGGATGCGGCAGACCGCCATGTGCTCGCCGCCGCGATCGCGGCCCGTGCCGATGCCATCCTGACAGCCAACCTGCGCGACTTCCCGCGCGGCGCGCTCGCGGTTCACGGGCTTCGGGCGGTGTCGCCGGATGCGCTCCTGATGGAGATCTGGCTCGATGAGGCGGCGCCCGTCGAGGCCGCCATCCGCGAGGTGCGTGCGCGCACCGAGGAGATTTCCGGGCGCGATCAGCCGCTGCGTCCACTGCTCAAGCGCGCGGGGCTGCCGCGGCTTGGCAAGGCGCTTCGGGACCGCGACAGTTGACCCAGCGCTTCAGGTGCTCGGCAACTGACCCCAGCGCGCCTCATTGGCCTCGATCGCCTTGATGCGATCCTCGGTCTTGGGATGGCTGAGCATCCAGACCGGCGCGCCGCCGCCCGAGCCGGTCAACCGCTCCAGCTTGCGAAACAGCGATTTCTGCGCCGCGGTGCCGATGCCCGACTTGACCAGCAGCGCCGAGGCATAGGCGTCGGCTTCGTATTCGTCGCTGCGGCTGAGCCGGGCGGCGAGCAGCGAGGTCAGCGCGCTGGCGATCATCGCCCCGATTCCCGGCAGGAACCGGTTGAGCACCATCGCAAGCGCGGTGCGGATCGCGTTCTGGCCGGAGAAGTCGATCATCCGCCGCCGCGAATGGCCGAGCGCCACATGCCCCAGCTCATGCGCGATCACGCTGGCGAGTTCCTCGGCGCTGACCTCGCCGGCGCGATACTTGTTGAAAAAGCCGCGGGTGATGAAGATGCGGCCATCGGGCGCGGCCAGGCCGTTGACGGGCGCAACCTCGTAGATATGCACCTTGATCCGGTCCACCTCGAGCGCGCGGGCCATCGCGTCGGTGAGCTTGCGCAGCCGGGCATCGGCGAGTTCGCTCGAGTTGACATCGAGCTCGCGCGCGGTGCGCCGGGCCGAGAACCAGTACATTCCCAGCGCATAGAGAATCGCCAGCAGGATGGGCAGGAACCGCAACATGGAGAGGATATGGCGTGCCGGCCCGGGCTTGGCAACCGCGCGGGGTCGGCTGCGTCAGCTCGGCAGGATCAACTCTGCGCGCAGACCGCCGAGGTCGGCGCTCACGCCCAGCTCCAGCGTGCCGCCATGGCTGCGCGCCGCGTCCATCGCGATCGTCAGCCCGAGTCCCACCCCCGAGCCGAGATCCTGGTTGCGCGCCACGTCGAGCCGGTTGAAGGGACGCAGCGCGTCGGCGCGCCGCTCCGGCGGAATGCCGGGGCCGTCATCCTCGACGATGAAGCGCAGCGCCCCGTCATCGACCCGCGTCGTCAGCCGCGCCCGCGCCCCGTATCGCAGCGCATTGGCCAGAAGGTTGTCGAGCGCGCGCGCCAGAACCTGCGGGCGCAGCGGCAGCGTGATCCCCTCGGCCGCGTCGAGGCACAGCGCCACGCGCTCGGTCTCCTGCCCGCCGCGCGTGGCGACCATGCGGGCGAGTTCGGCCGGGTCCGTGGGCTCGGGATCGTCGAGCGCCTCGCCGCGGGCAAAGTCGAGAAACGCATCGAGCAGCCGCTCCATATCCGCGATGTCGCGCTCGAGCGCGCGCGCCTCCGGCTCGTTGAGCATCGACAGCTCCAGCCGCATCCGCGTGAGCGGTGTGCGCAGATCGTGGCTGACCCCGGAGAGCATCATGGTGCGCTGCTCGATCTGGCGCTCGATGCGGTCGCGCATCTGCAGAAAGGCGCGCCCGGCGGCCTTGACCTCGGCGGCGCCGCGCGGCTTGTAGGGCAGGGTGCGCCCCTTGCCGAAGGCCTCCGCCGCCCGGGCGAGCTGGCGGATCGGGCGCAGCTGGTTGCGCAGGAAGACATAGGCCACGAGCGTCATCAGCGCGCCGGTAAACAGCAACCAGACCAGAAGCTGATGCGGATTCGACGCCGAGACCCGCCGCCGCGCCACCGCGACATGCATGTCGCCATGCGCCGTCTCGAGGATTGCGCGGACCTCGTCGCTGTCACTCACGAGATCGACGGCGCGCAGCCGCGGCACATCGGCGCGCAGCGTGGCGATGACCTGCCGTCCTGAAAGATCGTAGCTGCGCCGCGCATCGTCCGCGAAGCGCTGCTCCGGCGCGGCCGGCAGCGTGGCCTCGAGCGCGAGCGGTTGCGCAAGCCCGGCCACGACCCCGCGCGCCGCCTCGAGATCCTCGGCGCTGTTCACCTCGCCGGCCAGATAGCGTATATCCAGACCGACGGTCTCGGTCATCTGCTCGGTCACGCCCTCGAAATGCCGCTGAATGAACACCACGGAAACGACAAGCTGAACCGCCACCACCGGCGCGATCAGGATCAGCGCCGCGCGGCCATAGAGGCCACGGGGGAGCGGGTTGGTCAGCCAGTCAGGTCGCATCACGGCACACCCTATGCGATTGTCGGCGCGCCGTGCAGCCCCGATAGCGCGGCGCGGTCCGATGGCGTCTGAGCGCGGCGCGGGCGAAGCGGTCTGGCTGGAGGCCGATCTGCGCGTGGTGCGCGCCGACAATCCCTCGCCGATGACCCAGCGCGGCACCAACAGCTATATCCTTGGGCGCGGCGCGGTCGCGGTCATCGATCCCGGCCCCGACGATCCGCGCCACCTCGAGGCGCTGATGCGCGCGCTCGCCCCGCGCGAACGGGTCAGCCACATCCTCGTCACCCACAGTCACCGCGATCATTCCGGTCTCGCCCCGGCGCTCGCCCGGCGCACCGGCGCCCCGGTGCTCGCCTTCGGCCCGAGCGGTGCGGGCCGCGACGCGCGGCTGCAGGCGCGCATCGCGGCGCTGGGACTCGCGGAAGGGACCGGCGTCCATCGCGACTTCACGCCCGATCGCGTCGTCGCCGCCGGCGAGACCGTCGCCGGATCGGATTGGCAGCTCACGGCGCTCTGGACACCGGGGCACATGGGCAATCATCTTTGCTTTCACGGCGCGACACGCGTTTTCTCGGGCGATCATGTCATGGGGTGGTCAAGCTCTGTCGTGGCGCCGCCCGAGGGCGATATGGGCGCCTATATCGCGTCGCTCGAACAACTGCGCGACATCGCCGCCGCGCGCTTCTACCCCGGTCACGGGCCCCCGATCGACACCCCGCATGAGCGGGTCGACGCGCTGATCCGGCATCGCCGGACACGCGAGGCGCAGATCCTCGACGACCTCGCCGGGGGTCCGGCCGATCTTGCCGCCCTGACCGCCAGCGTCTACTCCGAAACCCCGCCCGCTCTGCACGCCGCGGCACGCTACAATCTTCTCTCCCACCTGCTGGACCTCGAGACCCGAGGCACCGTCAGGACCGAGACGCCGCGGAATGGTATCGAGCGATACGCCCTCGCCCATGACCGGCAATGAGAGAGCCGATTTTTCGCCACAAGCCCTAGACCCGCATCGTGACCCTTGCTATAGGCGCCCGTGATCCGGCGTAGCTCAGCGGTAGAGCAGTTGACTGTTAATCAATTGGTCGCAGGTTCGAATCCTGCCGCCGGAGCCAGAGTACCCCTGGAAAAAACAAAAAGAGACAGATCGACCGTGCAGGCTGATGCGAGGGCGCGGTATGTCCGTCCGATCTGCACAGCGCGGCGCGCGTCTCGGATGGGTGACTCGCGAAGCGAGGCCGGAAAACCCCGGCCCCGGTGCTCGCGATGGACGACGTGGCCCCATGGGCACGTGATGGGCGGTGTCGGAGGGCGGGTGAGGTTGCATGGCGACAAGCGGTAACGCTCAAGGATGTCTTCGGCTTCGATACCGGGCAGCGGTTCCGGCGCAGGCGTCCCGAGATGCTGCGCCCCGCGCTCGGGTGCGGGAGGCCGATATCCGTTGCGCGCATTGAGCGTCGCGCTATTTTCCGGGTGTCAACAGGTGGGGTATGCCATGACTGCTGGGGTGCTGCGTTCGCTGGTCTTTCTGGTTGCTCTCGCAACGCCATCCCTGGCGCTCGCGTCCGGTGAGGCGGTGCGTGACGCGCTACGTCTGGGCGACACGCTCGAAGTGGTGCAGAGCGAGGGGCTGCGCGATGCGCGCGGCCTCGCGGACGGGCCGATGGGCGAGTCGCTGGGCCGCGGCTGGGATCGGCGCGTGGCGGAGATCTACGACCTCGAGCGGATGCATGCGATCTTCGCCGAACATTTCGATTCCGCGATCGAGGACATGCCGCCGGATCACGTCGATGCGGTTCTCGCCTTTTTCGACGCGGGCCTCGGGGCGGAGGCGGTCGCGCTCGAGGTGGCGGCGCGCGAGTCGCTGCTCGATGACGACGTCGAGGATATCGCCAGCGCCGAGCTGGAGCAGATGCGCGATGACGACGATCCGCGGCTCGACCGTATCGAGGCCTTCGCCGAGGCGAACAGCCTCATCGACGGCAACGTCGCCGTGGCGCTCAATTCGACGGTGGCGTTTCACCGGGCGATGATCGCCGCGGCGGGCGGCGCGCTGGATCGCGATCCCGCCGACGTGATGCGGTACGCGCGCGGCCGCGAGCCGGCGATGCGCGACGAGGCCGAGGACTGGGTGATGCGCTTCCTGTCGCTGGCTTATCGGCCGCTCTCCGATGACGAGATCGACAGGCTGACGGAATTCGCGCGCTCCAGCGCTGGGCGCGCGCTGAGCAACGCGCTCTTTGCGGGCTACGACACGCTTTTCACGACGCTGTCGGCCGATGTGGGCCGCGCGGCGGGGCAGTCGGTCGGCGGGCGCGAACTGTGAGATCGCCGCGCGCTCAGGGTTGACTTCGCCGCGCGCTTGCGCGAGACACCGCGCCGACGCGTCGCCCGTCCGGGCGGGGCTTTTCGGGTCCGGCTCGGCCGGTCCGCTCACACCGCCCGACAGGGCGCGCTGTCCGAAGGCGCACATGCAGGAACGCTCGCTGCCGAAACGGCACCGGGGGCCGAAGGACGCGACGAACGAGAAGGTGAAGGCCGATGTTTGCGGTCATCAAGACCGGGGGTAAGCAATACCGCGTCGAACCCGGCGACGTGCTCAAGGTCGAGAAACTCGCCGCGGATGCGGGCGAGACCGTGCAGTTCAACGAGGTGCTGATGATCGGTGGCGACGCGCCCGCGATCGGAACGCCGCTCGTTGACGGCGCCGGGGTGCAGGCCGAGGTGATCGACCAGGCCAGGGGCGAGAAGGTCATCCATTTCGTCAAGCGCCGCCGCAAGCACGGTTCGCAGCGCACGCATAGCCACCGCCAGTATCTGACGGTGCTGCGCGTGACAGATATCTTGGCCTCCGGGGCGCAGGACAGCGGCGTCAAGGCTGCGATCGGCGGCGCCGGCGTCAAGCCGGTCGGCAAGGCGGCACCGTCTGCCGGGTCGGCCGGGCGTGCCAAGGCGGCGAAGCCGGCAAAGGCGCCGGCCGCCGAGGGTGCGAGCGGCGAAAAGCCGGCGAACCTGCTCGACGCGCCGCGCGACGGCAAGGCGGATGATCTCAAGCAGATCACCGGGCTCGGCCCCAAGATGGAGGCCGCCCTCAACGCCGAGGGTGTCTTCCATTACGACCAGATTGCGGCCTGGAGCGAGGCGGAGCTCGCCTATATGGACGAGGCGCTGTCGCTGCGCGGCCGCGCCGCACGTGATGGCTGGGTCGCGCAAGCCGCGGCGATGGCCGAAGACAAGGAGTAAGGCGCATGGCACACAAGAAGGCAGGCGGGTCCTCGCGCAATGGGCGCGACTCGGCCGGACGGCGGCTCGGCGTCAAGATGTTCGGCGGTCAGGCCGTGACTCCGGGCAACATCATCGTGCGCCAGCGCGGCACGCGCTGGTGGCCGGGGCAGGGCGTCGGCATGGGCAAGGATCACACCATCTTCGCCACCGCCGAGGGGCAGGTCACGTTTCACAAGGGCCTCAAGGGGCGCACCTTCATCTCGGTGCTTCCCGCCGCCCGCGACGCGGCCGAGTAACGCCGGAACCTGATGCAGACAACGCGACGGGGGATCGGCGGCACGTCGGTCCCCCTTCGTCTTTTCTTTACAGCGATATGGTGGATGCGTGAGACCTGCCGGCGCCGTTTTCGGGCGCGGCGGGCTGCTCAGCGAGGGGGGAGCCATGAATCTGCAATCGTCGCCGCCCGACGCCGTGATCTCCGCGGGGCGCTTCGTCTTGCGGCCCGTGCGCGGGTCCGATGTCGGGCTTCTCGAGATGTATACGGCCGATCACCGGGTTGCCGAGGCCACGCGCACGGTGCCGCATCCGCTGCCGCCGGGCGCCGTGCAGAGCTTCATCGAGCGCGTCTCGGCGAGCGATAGCGACGAGGATGTGTGGGTGCTCGACGGCAGCGCGACCGATCTCGACGAAGTCCTCGGCACGATCACCCTCAAGCGCATGGGCCGTGATCAGTCCGAGATCAGCTACTGGGTCGCGCCGGCTTTCTGGAACACGGGCTTCGCCACCGAGGCGGTGCGCGCCCTCATCGAGGCCAACCCGCACAAGGCGCGCACGCTCTTCGCGGAGGTCTTTCAGGACAATCCCGTCTCGGCGCGGGTGCTGACCAATTGCGGTTTCGAATATCTCGGCGACGCCGAGACCTTCTCGGTTGCGCGCGGCGCACGGGTGCCGACCTGGACCTATCTGCGCCGCATGGGCTGACGGCGCCCTTGAGCCGGGCGGGCTTTCGCCCTAGGCAGCGTCATACGCAGGAACCGGTGCCGTCATGAAATTTCTCGATCTCGCAAAGGTGCAGATCCGCTCGGGCAGCGGCGGTGCCGGTTGCGTCAGCTTCCGGCGTGAGAAATACGTCGAGTTCGGCGGCCCCGACGGCGGCGATGGCGGCGGCGGCGGCGATGTCTGGGCCGAGGCCGTCGAGGGGCTCAACACGCTGATCGACTTTCGCTATCAGCAGCATTTCTTCGCGCAGAACGGCCGCCCCGGCATGGGCAAGGACCGCACCGGGCGCGGCGGCGAGGACATCACCCTGCGTGTGCCCGTGGGCACCGAGATCCTCGACGAGGACGGCGAGACGGTGATCGCCGATCTGACCGAGCCGGGTGCGCGCGTGTGCCTCGCGGCGGGCGGCAATGGCGGTTGGGGCAATGCGCGCTTCAAGACCGCTACGAACCAGGCCCCGCGCCGGGCCAACCCCGGCCAGGACGGGGTCGAGCGCACGCTCTGGCTGCGGCTCAAGCTGATCGCGGATGCCGGGCTCGCCGGGCTGCCCAATGCGGGCAAGTCCACCTTCCTCGCCGCGACCTCGAATGCCCGTCCCAGGATCGCCGACTATCCCTTCACCACGCTGCATCCCAATCTCGGCGTGGTGGGCATCGACGGGCGCGAGCTCGTCATCGCCGATATTCCGGGCCTCATCGAGGGCGCGAGCGAGGGGCGCGGGCTCGGCGATCGCTTCCTCGGCCATGTCGAACGCTGCGCGGTGCTGTTGCATCTGGTCGATGGCACCGGCGAGGATGTTGCTGGCGATTACGCCGTGATCGACCGCGAACTCGCGGCCTATTCGCCCATGGTCGCGGCCAAGCCGCGGGTGATCGCACTGTCGAAGGTCGATGCGCTCACGCCGGAGCTGCGCGCCGAGAGCCTGGCCGCGCTCGAAGCCACCGCCGGGCGCCCCGTGCTCGCGCTGTCGGCGGTGTCGGGCGAAGGCGTCGAGACGGTGCTTCGCGCGCTGGCCGAACGGGTCGATGCGGCGCGCGCGCCCGCCGAGCCCCCGGAGGAGGCGCCGTGGAGGCCCTGAGCGCGGCGCGGCGCGTCGTCGTCAAGATCGGCTCGGCGCTGCTGGTGGCGGACGGGGCGCTGCGGGAGGACTGGCTCACGGCTCTCGCCGCCGATGTCGCGGCGCTGCGCGGGCGGGGCGTCGATGTGGTGCTCGTCTCGTCGGGGTCGATCGCGCTGGGGCGCGGGGTGCTGGGGCTTGCGGACGGCGCGCTGCCGCTCGAGCAGAGCCAGGCCGCCGCCGCCGCCGGGCAGATCCGCCTCGCGCGCGCCTATGAGGCCGCCCTCGCGCCGCACGGTATCCGCGCCGCGCAGCTCCTCGTCACGCTCGAGGACACCACCGACCGGCGGCGCTATCTCAACATCCGCGCCACGCTCGAGACGCTGCTCGGGCACGGCGCGGTGCCGATCGTCAACGAGAACGACACCGTCGCTACCGACGAGATCCGCTACGGCGACAATGACCGCCTCGCCGCGCAGATCGCGGTGACGACGGGGGCGGATCTGCTCGTGCTGCTGTCGGATGTCGACGGGCTCTACACCGCCAATCCGCGCAGCGATCCGGATGCGCGCCATATCCCGCATGTCGCCGCCCTGACCCCCGAGATCGAGGCGATGGCCGGCGAGGCGGCTTCCGGGCTCGCGCGCGGGGGCATGAAGACCAAGCTTCAGGCCGCGCGCGCCGCCACCGCGGCGGGTTGCGCGATGGCCATCACGCAGGGTGCGGCGCTGCACCCGCTGCGTGCGCTTGCCGAGGGCGCGCGGGCCACGCTCTTCGCCGCCGAGGGCGATCCGCAGGCCGCGCGCAAGCGCTGGATCGGCGCGATGAAGGAGAAGGGCGCGCTGCGCATCGATGCCGGGGCGGCCGCGGCGCTCGCGCAGGGGCGCTCGCTGCTGCCGGCCGGGGTGACGGTTGTCGAGGGGGGCTTCGGGCGCGGCGACGCGGTGGCGATCACGGCCCCGGACGGGCGCCGGCTCGGCCAGGGGCTGGTGCGCTACAGCGCCGCGGAGGCGCGCGCCATCGCGGGGCGGCGCTCGGGTGACATCGCGGGGATTCTCGGCTATCCGGGCCGCGCCGCGCTCATTCACAGGGACGACATGGTGCTATGACCGACGCGACCGACATCCCCGCCCTGATGCACGATATCGGTGCGCGCGCCCGCGCCGCGAGCGCCGTCCTCGCCACCGCTCCCGCCGCCGCCCGCGCCCGCGCGCTCGACGCCGCCGCCGACGCGGTGATCGCGGGGCGCGCTGCGATCCTCGCGGCCAACGAGACCGATCTCGCCGCGGCGCACGAAAAGGGCCTGTCGGCGGCGATGACCGACCGGCTCGCGCTCGACGACTCGCGCATCGACGGGGTCGCCGCCGGGCTGCGCGCCATCGCCGCGCAGGACGATCCCGTCGGGCAGGTGATCGCGGCCTGGGACCGGCCCTCGGGGCTGCACATCGAGCGGGTGCGCACGCCGCTCGGCGTGATCGGCGTAATCTACGAATCGCGGCCGAACGTGACGGCGGATGCCGGCGGGCTGTGCCTGAAATCGGGCAATGCGGTGATCCTGCGCGGCGGCTCGGAGAGCTTTCAGTCCTCGCGCGCGATCCATGCCTGCATGATCGAGGGGCTGCGCGCCGCCGGTCTGCCCGAGGACGCGATCCAGCTCGTGCCCACGCGCGACCGCGACGCGGTGACCGAGATGCTGCGTATGAGCGGGGTGATCGACGTGATCGTGCCGCGCGGCGGCAAGGGGCTCGTGGGCCTGGTGCAGGCCGAGGCGCGGGTGCCCGTCTTCGCGCATCTCGAGGGGATCTGTCATGTCTATGTCGATGCCGCCGCCGACCCGGACAAGGCACGCCGCGTGGTGCTCGACGCCAAGACGCGTCGCACGGGGATCTGCGGGGCGGCGGAATGTCTGCTCGTGCATCGCGATGTGGCCGACACGCTCGGCGCGCGGATCGTGGCGGATCTCGTGGCGGCAGGAGTGGAGGTGCGCGCGGGCGCGGGGCTCGACCATCTGCCCGGCACGGTGCCCGCCGCGCCCGAAGATTTCGGCCGCGAATTCCTCGACATGATCATCGCCGCGAAGGTCGTGGACGATGTCGAGGGCGCGATCGTGCATATCCGCAGCCATGGCAGCGAACACACCGACGCGATCCTGACCGAGGATGCCGCCACCGCCGCGCGTTTTTTCGCCGGGCTCGACAGCGCGATCCTGATGCACAACGCCTCGACCCAGTTCGCCGATGGCGGCGAGTTCGGCATGGGCGCGGAGATCGGCATCGCCACCGGCCGGATGCATGCGCGCGGCCCCGTCGGCGCCGAGCAGCTCACGAGCTTCAAGTATCGCGTCACCGGCGACGGCACGGTGCGTGGCTGAGTCAGCAGGTGATCTGGAGGGTCGTTTCGGTGGACAGGACAGCCGCATTCCGCCCCCGGCGCGCGAGTTCCTGCGCGGCGAGCGGGAACTGAACATGCGCGGCGCGCAGTTCCTGCGGCGGCTCCGCCCCGTCGAGCACCGGCCAGAGCGTGTCGTCGAGGGTGACCCGCCGGCCCTGCGCATCGAGGCGCAGGGTGTCGCGCTCCTGCAGGACGGCGATCTGCCCGCCGCGCGGCAGCGCCGTCTCCGCGCACAGCATCAACAGCGCGGCGAGCTTGGCCGCCGGCCGCGGCAGCGGCCCTTCGGGCGTCCAGTCCACCGTGAGCCGCCCGCTGCCCTGCAGCCCCGCGACGATCTCGCGCCGGGCCGAGGAGTCGATGGTCTGGTCGTCGCGCGCCGGGCCGAAGGCGATGCGAAACACCGCGATGCGCCCCTGCGCGGCGGCGACGCTCTCGGCGATCAGCTCGGCCTCGGGGGTGGGGGCGGTGCCGGTCGCGGCGAGCAGCTCGACCCCATTGCCGACCGCGCCGAGCGGGCTGACGAGGTCGTGGCAGATGCGCGATCCGATGAGCGCGGCGAGATCGGGTGAGCTACGGGACAATACGAGCCTCTTCAAAAGGAGTGCGCGATGCGCGACGAAAACGTGATCCTGGAGCCGGGAATGATCGTGCGCCACCCCGACGCGCCGGACTGGGGCGAGGGCCAGATCCAGTCCATCATCGGGACGCGGATCACCGTGAATTTCGCGGAGTCGGGCAAGGTCGTCATCGATGGTGCGCGGGTCGTTCTCGTTCCGGTCCCTCGGGATTGAGCGGATCATTGCCGTTTACCACAACCGGAGCGGGTGCAAAAGGCGCGTGGCCGGTCCGGGCATGTTGAAACATGCGCCGGGCTGACCTACGGGGCGGAGCCACGCGTGACAGGGCAGGGCCCATGCTGGCAGATGAGCCTCATTTCGAATTGCGCCTCGCGACGCAGGAGCAGGATCGCCTCGCGGCGCAGCGCCTGCGCTACCAGGTCTTCGTGGCCGAACTCGGCGGGGACGGGCCGCTCGTGGATCATGCGGCGCGCCTTGAGCGCGATGCCTTCGATCCCTATTTCGATCACCTCGTGCTCGTCGATACGCGCCGCGATGCCGAGGCGCTTGATCACGTCGTCGGGGTCTACCGGCTCCTGACGGATGCGCATGCCGTCGAGGCGGGGCAGTTCTACACCGAGGACGAATACGATCTCACCGTGCTAAAGGCGAGCGGGCGCAGGCTTCTCGAACTGGGCCGCTCCTGCGTGCATCGCGACTATCGCGGCGGCACTGCGATGTTTCATCTCTGGAACGGGCTGGCCGATTACGTGCTCGCCCGCGGCATCGAGGTGATGTTCGGCGTGGCGAGCTTTCATGGCACCAATCTCGATCGGCTGCGCATGCCGCTGGCCTGGCTGCACCATAACCACCTCGCCCCCGAAGCGCTGCGCGTGCGGGTGCGCGCGGAGCACTTCCAGAGCATGGACCTGTTGGCGCCCGACGCGCTCGACCGCCGCACGGCGATGCTGGCGACGCCGGCGTTGATCAAGGCGTATCTGCGCCTGGGCGGCTTCGTGGGCGAGGGGGCCTATGTCGATCATGCCTTCAACACGGTCGATGTCTGCGTGCTGATGGACACGGCGCGCATGTCCGCGCGCTATCGCGGCTATTATGCCGGGCACGGCGGCGGGCGATGAGCACCACCTGGCGCTCCGAGGAGCCGCCGCCGCAGGGCCGGATCGGCGCGGTGGGCTGGCTGCGCGCGGGGTTGCGGGGGACGGCGCTTTTCGTGGTCGTCTATGGCGCCCTGGTCATCCTGCTTCTCGTGCGTCTCGTCGAGCGGCCGCTTTGCGGCGTCGATCGGCCGGTCACGCCCTGGATCACGCAATTCGTATGTCGCAGCGCCTTCGTGATCATGGGTATCCGTTTGCGCGCGCAGGGCACGCCGATGACCGCGCGCGGCCCGATCGTGTCGAACCACGCCTCCTGGCTCGATATCTTCGCGATCAACGCGTGCGCGCGGGTCTACTTCGTGGCCAAGTCCGAGGTCGCGGGATGGCCGGGGATCGGCTGGCTGGCGCGGGCGACGGGGACGGTGTTCATCAACCGTGCCGGGCGCGAGGCGCGCGATCAGACGGCGCTGCTGAAGGCGCGGCTGCGGGCGGGGCATCGGCTGGTGTTGTTCGCGGAGGGGACGAGCACGGACGGCATGCGCGTGCTGCGCTTCAAGACCGCGCTGTTCGAGGCGCTGTTTCACGACGACCTCGCGCTGCAGGTGCAGCCCGTCTCCGTGGTCTACCATGCGCCCGAGGGGGCCGATCCGCGCTTTTACGGATGGTGGGGCGACATGGATTTCGCGGCGCATCTCTTGCGGGTGCTCGCGGCGCGGCGACAGGGGCGCGCGGAGATCGTCTTTCACCAACCCGTCGCCGTGCGCGATCTTGGCGGGCGCAAGGCGCTCGCGGCGCGGTGCGAGGCCGATGTGCGCGCGGGTGTCGAGGAGCGGCTCGCGCGCTGAGAGCGTGCGAAATTGCAGGGTATCTGCGCGCGGCTGCGGGTGGCGGAAATCCTCCGGTGGACCCATCTGTCCCGCATCGACATCGGAGTAGCCGCAATGCGCAAGATCCAGACCCAAGGGGTCCACCACATCACCCTGTCCGGCGCCGACCGCCAGACCTCGATCGATTTCTGGGAGGGGGTGCTCGGCATGCCCTTCATCTTCGAGCAGCCCAATCTCGACGTGCCCGAGGAGAATCATCTCTACTTCGATCCGGGCGACGGCCGGTTGATCACCATCTTCACGAACGAGGCGCGCCGCCCCGAAGGCAAGCGCCAGGCGACACCCCCGGGCGCGGTGCATCACCTCGCCTTCGCGGTGTCGCAGGTGAGTTTCCGGCAGGTCGCCGCGCGGCTCGAGGAGCGCGGCGTGCCCAATAGCGGCCCGAAGGACCGCGGCTTCATGGACTCGATCTACTTTCCCGATCCGCTCGGCCTGTTGATCGAGATCGCGTCATACCGCTTCGAGCCGCCAGAGGGCTACAAGCACAGCGACGTGCTGATGGAGGCGCACAAGCTGCGTCTCGCGCGCGGCGACTACGCGATCGATCAGGAGCACCTCGCCGATGCGATCACCGCCCTCGTCGAGCGGGCGCGCCCGTCGCTCTCGGAGGATCGGGACGCGCGCAACCCTTACGCGCGCTGACCCGGCCCCCGCGCCGATTTTCGCGCGCGGGCCGCTTGACGCCGCGCCCCGGCGCGCATATGCAATGGGCGTCGCGCGGCAGAGGGCCGGGCGACGCGAATGGCGGTTGTAGCTCAGTTGGTTAGAGTGCCGGCCTGTCACGCCGGAGGTCGCGGGTTCGAGCCCCGTCAACCGCGCCATTTCCCCCGAGATCCGTAAGTTTCCAAAAGGATGCGCCCCTTGGGCTGGCGATGCGGCGCCGCGCCCTTTTTTCGTTGACGCCCTGTGACACTTGGCCTAATCAGCGTCGCACGCGCGGTTGTAGCTCAGTTGGTTAGAGTGCCGGCCTGTCACGCCGGAGGTCGCGGGTTCGAGCCCCGTCAACCGCGCCAATTCCCAGCCTTGCGATCACTCCGCCGCCCGCAGGGGGGCCCGGGGCAGCGGCGCGAGCGTGTCGAGCGGGGCGTCGTCGGCGGTGTCATCCTCCCAGACGATCAGCGGCAGGCCCCGCGCGCGCATCTCCTGCGCCAGCGCCAGATCCCGCGCCGCCACGCTGTCGCGGCCGAGCGACAGCGCCTTGAGCCGCGCCACGGACCCATACGCCCCGAGCCCCGCCCAGACCCGAACCGCCAGCAGCGACGGCGTGAAGACGAGCGTGAGCAGCGTCGCGATGCCGAGCCCGAACACGACCGCGGTCGCAAGCTGCTTCCACCACAGCGCCGTCGGGCTGTCCACGGAATAGCCGCCATTCGCGAAATCGACCGAAATGCCGAGCATCATCGGCGTGAGCGCCGCGATGGTGGTGATCGAGGTGAGCAGGACGGGCCGGATGCGCGCCTCCGCGGTGCGCACGATCGCCTCGAGCCTGGGCATGTAACGCGCATATTGCTGATAGGTGTCGATCAGCACGATGTTGTTGTTCACGACGATTCCGGCGAGGGAGACGATCCCCGTCCCCGTCATGATGATCGAGAAGGTTTGGTCCATCACCAGCATCCCGATCAGCACCCCGGCCGTCGAGAGGACCACCGCCACGAGCACCAGCGCCGAGTTATAGAAGCTGTTGAATTGCGCGAGCAGGATGATGAACATCAGCGCGAGCGCCCCCGCGAAGGCGGTGATCAGGAAGTCGGTGCTTTCCTGCTGGTCCTGCTGATCGCCCTCCCAACTCCATTCGATCCCGGCGGGCAGGGGCTGTTCGGCCTCGAGCCAGTCGCTGAGCGTCTCGATGCGCTCATTGGCGTTGATCGGGCGGCCTTCCTCCGTTTCGAGGCCGGGGCGCACATCGGCGCGCACATCGAGATAGCGCTGCCCGTCAACGCGTTCGATCTGGCCGAGTTCGGCCACCGGCGTGCGGGTGATGAAGTTTGACAACGGCATCAGCCCGGCCCCGGTTTGCAGCCGCAGCGAATCGAGGCTGTCGAGCAGCCGATCCTGCTCGGGAAAGCGCGCGCGGATCTCGATCTCGTCGTCGGACCCGTCGAGCCGCATCGTGTCGAGCAGGATGCCGCGGGTGAGCAGCTGCACCATTCCGCCCACGGTCGCGACATCGGTGCCAAAGCGCCCCGCGCGCTCGCGGTCGACATCGATGCGCCATTCGATGCCCGGCAGGCTGCGCGTGTCGTCGATGTCGAAGAGCCCCTGCGTGGCGTCGAAACGCGCGCGCACCGTCTCCACCCCTTCGGCGAGCGTGTCGAGATCCTCGCCCTTGAGCCGCAGATGCACGGGCTTGGCGTCACCGGGGCCACCGGTCTGGATCAGGATGTCGGTCTCGATGCCGGGGATGCGGTCCAGCCGCTCCTCGAGCCGGTCCACGATGCTGTTGCCGTCCATGCCCGGCTCGCCGGCGCGGGTTTCCCAGCGGGTGAACTCGAACTGCACCTGGCCGACCGAATCGAGTGGTGCGCTCGCCCCCCCGGTGTTCGAGTTCAGCCCCCCTTCGCCGGCGAAGGCGAACACCGCCGCGACGCCCTCGGTCTGCATCGTGACCTGCTCGGCCTCGCGCACCAGCGCGTCCTTCTCCGACAGCGAGAGATTGCCGCGCGCGCGCACAAAAACGATGCCGTCCTCGGCCTCGGTGTCGACGAAGAACTCCACGCCGCGATTGTTCTCGCCGTAATAGCTGAAGGTGGTGACCACGAAGGCCGCCACGGCGAGGATCACGAGCACCGGCATCAGCGGATTGCGCACGATCGCGCCGATGAAGCGGCCGAAGGCCGTGCGCCGGTGGCCGACCTCGATCGCGCGTTCCGGCGCGGGCGGGCGCAGCGCCGCCAGTGCGATCGCCACCGCCATCGTCGCGAGCGCCAACAGCACCAGCCCCGGCAGCCACGGCCAGCCGATCGCCGGCGCCGTCCCGGTGACATAGGCGGGGTTGAGCGTCTGCATCGCGCCCACGAACATCACCCACAGCGCCGCGAAAGCGAGCACCGCGCGCAACAGCCACGGCAGGCTGCGCAGCGCCGCGCTCGCGCGGGCGAAGATCTGCGCGAGCTGTCCCGTCACCCCGCCGATCACCGGCAGGTAGATCAGCGCCACGACAAGCGACGCGCACAGCACGAAGATCAGCGTGACAGGCAGCATCCCCATGAACTCGCCCGCCACCCCGGGCCAGAACAGCATCGGCAGGAACGCGCTCAGCGTCGTCGCGGTCGAGGCGATGATGGGCCAGAACATGCGCTTGGCCGCCAGTACATAGGCCCGGGTGGGCGAATACCCCTCGTTGATGCGCTTGTCCGCGTATTCGACCACGACGACGGCGCTGTCGACGAGTATCCCCACCGCGAGAATCAGCCCGAACATCACGATGTTCGAGATCGCCACGCCCATCACGCCCAGGAGCAGGAAACACAGGAAGAACGAGGTCGGGATCGCGAACCCCACGAGCATCGCCGGGCGCACCCCGAGAGCTGCGAGCACCACGATCATCACCAGCGCGACCGCCGTGAGAACCGAGCCCTCGAGCTGCGAGACCATCGCCTCGACATTGCGCGAGCGGTCGAGCGAGGTCTGCACGCTGAGCGCCGCGCGCAGCTCCTCGGGCCAGCCCGCCTCGACGGCGGCGACGGTCTCGCGGACCTCGGCGGCGGTGTCGATCTGGTTGAAGCCCTTGCGCATCACCACCTGAAGAGCGACCGTGCGCTCGCCATTGAAGCGCGCGGTACCCTCGCGATCCTCGAAGGCCAGCCGGATATCGGCGATGTCGCCCATCGTGACGACGCTGTCGCCGCTGACCCGGACGGGCAGGGCATAGACGTCCTCCGGGCTGGTATAGGAGCTCGGCACCGAGACGGAGAAGGCGCCCGCATCGGTCTCGAGCTCGCCCGCCGCAACGAGCTGGTTGTTTTGCGAGACGACATTGATGAGCTCGCCCGCCGTCAGGTTGTAGGACTCGAGCCGGAGCGGATCGACGATCACCTCGAGCATCTCGTCGCGCCGCCCGGCGATCTCGGCCTCGAGCACCGCGTCGATCCCTTCGACGGCGCGCTGCATCTCGGTCGCCGCGCGCAGCAGCGTGCGTTCGGGCACATCGCCCGAAAGCGACACGATCTGAATGGGAAATTCGGAAAAGTTGAACTCGTCGATCTGGTAACGGTCATACCCATCGGGAAAATCTGCCTCGGCGCGATCCATCCGGTCGCGCACTTCGGCCATGGTGGCGGTCGCGTCCCAGCCGAACTCGAATTCCAGAACGATGCCGGCGAAGTTCTCGGTCGCCGTCGCCGTCATCGATTCGAGCCCGTCGAGATCGGAAAGCTCATCCTCCATCGGCTCGATCAGCAGGCTTTCGGCGTCCTCCGCCGAGATCCCTGGAAACGGCACCGAGATGAACAGCGCCGGCACGTCGATATCCGGCTCGCCCTCCTTGGGAAGTTGCGTATAGGCGAGCCCACCGGCGACCAGCGTCGCGGCGATGAAGGCGAGCACGGTGCGCGCGTGGCTTGCCGCCCAGTCGACGATCCCGGTCATTGCGCGGGCTCGCCCGCCCCGGGGCCGGGCTCGGGCAATGCCTCGAGCCGGTCCTCGACCGCGTCGAAATCGAGGATCGGGTCCGCCTCGTCGGCCGGGTCGGGGTCGTCCTCGCGCAGCGTGACGTCGAGGTGCGTGCCCGCGCTGACATATTCATGCCCCACCACGATCACCCGCACCGTCGCGTCGAGTCCGGCGACCCAGACCCCCGCGGCGGTGTCGCGGATGATCTCGACGGGGGCGAATGCGGCGCGATCGTCGCTGTCGACAACGCGCACCCCGACACGACCGTCATCGTCTAGGGTGAGCGCGGAGCCGGGCACGAGGTGTCCCTCGGCGCCCTCGGCCTCGATCAGCGCGTCGGCGGACTGGCCGTCGCGCAGCGTTCCGTCCGGGTTGTCGACGGTGATCTCGACGCGGAAGGTGCGGGTTTCGGGATCGGCGGTGCGCGACACGAAGCTGACCTCGCCGGTGACGGTGCGCCCGCCCGGCAGCCGCGCGCCGGCGCGGGCGCCGGATGCGACGCGGTCGATCCGCGCCTCGGGCACGAAGCCGGCGATGCGCATCGGATCGAGCTGGATCAGCGTCGCGCAGAGCTCGCCGGGTTGCAGCAATTCGCCGAGCTCGGCGGTGTCGGTCTCGAGGATCCCGTCGAAGGGCGCGCGGATCGCGAGCCGGTCGATCTCCTGCTCGGCGGCGGCGAGGGCGGACTGCGCGGCGCTCTTGGCCGCGCGCGCGCCGATCAGCCGGGTCTGCGCGGCAAATCCGCCTTCGGAAAGCCCCTCGGCGGCGCGCAGCTCCTGCTCGGCTTCGGCGAGCCGGGCCTCGGCCTCGGCAAGCTGGGCCTCGCGCGTGCCCGACTCGATACGGCAGAGCACATCGCCCGCCGCCACCTCGGCCCCCTTGCGCAGCGGTTCGGCGGCGATGCGCCCGGCGGTCTCGGCGCGCAGGTTCACCTGCCGCGCCGCCTCGGTGCGCCCGCGCATCAGCACCGTCTGCTCGACCGGGGCGCGGGCGATGTCGCGCGCGACCACGCTGACGGTGCGGTCCTCGGGCGCGGCGTCCTCTTCTTCGGGCGCGTCCTCCTCCACGACGTCGCCGCCGACGGCGAACGCCATCAGCGCCTCGCGCTCGAGGATCACGACATAAAGCGCGGCCACGACCGCGGCTGCGGCAAGGAGCGAAGACAGACGCATCACGTCCTCTCAGGGGTCATTTCACATACGGCGTGGCCGCGCAGCGCCCGCCCTGCAGCGCGCCACGCAGTGGCATACGCTAAACTCTACCGTTCAGATTAAACTTTTCGCGGCGCCGCCGCAATGGGTCGCGCGCCGTCCGGTCGAGGGCTTGGCAACGGGCGCCCTCGCGGGCTAAGAGGGGGCAAGCGATCGGAGGGCGTCTTGAGCAACCCGGACAGTTTCATCAACGAGGTCAGCGAGGAGCTGCGCCGCGACAGGTTCTTCGGCTGGGTGCGTCGCTATGGCTGGATCGTGGCGCTCGTGCTGATCGTCGGCTTCGGTGCGGCGGGCTGGAACGAGTGGCGCAAGGCGCAGGACCGGGCCGCGGCGGAAGCCTTCGGCAACGCGGTGCTGTCGGCGCTGGAAGCCGACGATCTCGAGGCGCGCACCGAGGCGCTGGCTGCGATCGAGGCCGATGGGCGGCGCGCGGCGGTGCTCGGGCTTCTCAAGGCCGGCGAGGCCGCAGAGGCCGGCGACGCGGAGGCCGCGCTCGCCGCGCTCGAGGATGTCGAGAGCGCGAGCGACGCGGGGCAGCGCTACCAGCAGCTCGCGATGCTCAAGCGGGTGATGATCCTCGGTTCCGACATGCCCGAGGACGAGCGCGAGTCGACCCTGCGCGGGCTCGCCGAGGCTGGCCAGCCCTTCAGCGCGCTCGCGCGCGAACAGCTCGCCCTGCTGCAGATCGAGCAGGGCGATGACGAGGCCGCGATCGAGACCCTGCGCGCGCTCATGGACGGGGCGGATGCGACGGCGGGGTTGCGTCGGCGTGCGACACAGTTGATGGTAGCGCTCGGCGCCGATCCGCAGCCCCAGAGCTGACGGCGGCGCGGCGATGTCGCACGCAAAGATGCGGCGCGCGAGCGAAGGCGAGAGGGGACGAGAGCGGTGATATTGACCCGGACAGCCATGGCGCTCGCGGCGCTGGCGGTGCTCGCGGCCTGCGAGGAGGACGTCATCCTCGAGGGCGATCGCTTCGACCCGCGCGCCCCCTTCGATCCGACCGTCGCCGAACAGGCCGAACAGCGCGCCGCGCCGATCTCGCTGCCCGCCACGGTGAACCATGCGCGCTGGAGCCATCCGCGCGGCTCCGCGCAGCAGCGCATCACCCATCCGCAGCTCGGCGCCGACCTGTCGCGCGTCTGGGGCGCGGATATCGGCCGCGGCGACGAGCGCCGCCACCGCCTCACAGCGACGCCCGTTGCCGAGGACAGCCGCATCTTCACCCTTGACAGCCGCGCCACCGTGACCGCGACGAGCACCGACGGCGAGCGCCTCTGGCAGGCCGATCTCACCCCGTCCTATGCCGGGCGCGACGATGCCTCGGGCGGCGGACTCGCGGTGGCCGATGGCCGGCTCTATGTCGCGACGGGCTTTGGCCGCGTCACCGCGCTGGACACGCGGACGGGCGACGAGCTCTGGTCGCACCGCTTCGACGCCCCCGTGACCGCCGCGCCGACGGTATCGGGCAACAGCGTCTATGTCGTGGCTGCCGACAGCTCTGCCTGGGCGCTCGACGCCGGCAATGGCCGCGTGCGCTGGCAGCTTCCTGGCACGCCGAGTTCCTCGACGATGGCCGGGGGATCGAGCCCGGCCGTCAGCGGTGGCACCACGATCTTCCCGTTTCCCTCCGGCGCTGTGACGGGCGCGCTCAATGACGGCGGCGCGGAGCTTTGGGCCACCACGGTCGCCGGCCAGCGGCTGGGCCGCGCGCATTCGGGCATTCCGGGGCTGCTCGGGCTTCCGGTTATCGACGGCAATACCGCCTATGTGGGCAATCACAGCGGCCGCATCGCCGCGCTCGACATCGAGACCGGGGAGCGGCGCTGGACGGCCGACGAGGGCGCGACGGGGCCGGTCTGGCCCGTCGGCGGGTCGCTTTTCGTGCTCACTGAAGAGGGGCGTCTCGCGCGGCTGTCGGCATCCTCCGGCGATCAGGTCTGGCAGGTGCAGCTGCCCCATTTTCGCAGCGACGACGAGGATCGCCGCGCCGAGATCGTGACCCATCACGGTCCCGTTCTGGCGGGCGGCCGGCTCGTCGTGACGTCGAATGACGGGGTGCTGCGTGGCTTCGATCCCGTCTCCGGCGAGCTCGTGGAGCGCCTGGTGCTGCCGGCGTCGGCGACGACCGCGCCGATCGTCGTGGCCGGAACGCTCTATGTCGTGACCAGTGACGGGACGCTGCACGCCTATCGCTGAGCGCGCAGCGGTGCTATAGCGCCGCTCTGGAGGGCGTCATGACCTTGAGCGTTGCGATCGTGGGCCGGCCCAATGTTGGCAAGTCGACGCTGTTCAACCGGCTGGTGGGCAAGCGGCTGGCGCTGGTCGACGATCAGCCCGGGGTGACGCGCGATCTGCGCGAGGGGGCGGCCCGGCTTGCCGATCTGCGTTTCGCGGTGATCGACACGGCCGGTCTCGAGGATGTCACCGACGACTCGCTGCCCGGCCGGATGCGCAAGCTGACCGAGCGCGCGATAGCGATGGCGGATCTGTGCCTGTTCATGATCGATGGCCGCACCGGCGTGACCGCCACCGACGAGGTCTTCGCGGAAATCCTGCGCCGGCAGGGCACCGAGGTGATCCTGCTGGTCAACAAGGCCGAGGGGCGCGCCGGCGAGGCGGGGATGCTCGAGGCTTATGCGCTCGGGCTCGGCGAGCCGGTGGCGCTGTCGGCCGAGCATGGCGAGGGGATGGATGACCTCTATGCCCGGCTGCGCCCCTTTGCAGACGCGGCCGAGGCCGAGGCTGCCGAATCCGCGCCCGAGGTCGATGTCGATCTGCCCGAGGACGAGAGCGCCGCGCCGTCCTTCGCGCCGACGCCCGAACGCCCACTGCAGATCGCCGTGATCGGCCGGCCCAATGCCGGCAAATCGACCCTCATCAACCGGGTCATCGGCGAGGACCGGCTGCTCACCGGACCCGAGGCGGGCATCACCCGCGATGCGATCTCGCTGCCGGCCGACTGGCACGGCACGCCGGTGCGGATTTTCGACACCGCCGGGATGCGCAAGCGCGCGCGGGTGACCGACAAGCTCGAAAAGCTCTCCGTGGCCGACGGGCTGCGCGCGGTGCGCTTCGCCGAGGTCGTGGTGGTGCTGCTCGATGCGCGGGTTCCCTTCGAGCAACAGGATCTGCGCATCGCCGATCTCGCCGAATCCGAGGGCCGCGCCGTCGTCGTCGCGCTCAACAAATGGGATCTCGCCGACGACAAGCAGGCCCGTCTCAAGGGGCTGCGCGCGGATTTCGAGAAGCTCCTGCCGCAGCTGCGCGGCGCGCCGCTGGTGCCTGTGTCGGCGCTCACGGGCAAGGGGCTCGACCGCCTTCACGAGGCGATCGTGTCGGCGCACAATGTCTGGAACAGCCGCGTGCCGACCGCGAAGCTCAACCAGTGGCTCGCGCGGATGGTCGAGGCGCATCCCCCGCCCGCGCCCGGCGGACGGCGCATCCGGCTGCGCTACATGACGCAGGCCAAGACGCGCCCGCCCGGCTTCGTGGTCATGTGCTCGCGCCCGCAGGAGCTCGGCCAGGGGTATGTGCGCTACCTCGTCAACGGGCTGCGCGCGGATTTCGACATGCAGGGCACGCCGATCCGGCTGCATCTGCGCTCGCAGGGGGATCGCAACCCCTACCGCAACAAGGTCAAGCCCGGCCCCTCGAAGTTGCGCAAGCATCTCGACAAGCCGGGCTCGCGGCGCTGAGGCTCAACCCGCCCGGGTCCGGATCTCGGCGCGCGCCTCGAGCGTGCGATGCACCGGGCAGCGATCGGCGATCTCGAGAAGCCGCGCGCGCTGCGCGTCATCGAGCGATCCCTCGAGCCGCACGACGCGGTGAAACATGTCGATCTTCGCGCCCTTTTCGCAATCCGCGCAGTCCTGTGCGTGCGTTTTTTCGTGCGAGACATCGATCGAGACATGCGCGAGATCGAGCCCCTTGTGGCGCGCATACATGCGAATCGTCATCGCCGTGCATGCCCCGAGCGCGGCGTTGAGCAGGCCCTAGGGGCTCGGGCCGCGATCGGTGCCGCCCATCGCGGCCGGTTCGTCGGCGACGAGGTGATGCGCGCCGGCCATGATGTTCTGCAGGAAGCCGTCGGGGTCGGCCTCGCTGACGCGGGTGACGCCCTCGGGGGCCGCATCCTGTGGCGCATCGTCGGATCCGAGGTAGCGTGCCGCCCAGGTCGCGACGACATCGGCGACATAGTCGGCATCGGCGGCGTTCGAGACGAGGTGATCGGCGTCGTCGAGCGTGACGAAGCTTTTCGGGTGCCGCGCCGCGGTGAAGATCCGTGTCGCGTTGTCGATCCCGACCACCGTGTCGCGGGGCGCGTGCATCACCAGAAGCGCGCATCCCAGCTCGCGGATCGCCGGTTCCAGCGCCGCCGCCGCGACATCGGCGACGAAATCGCGCCCCACCGTGATGGTGCGCCCGCCGAGTTCGACCTCGGCGGTGCCGTCGGCATCGATTCGCTCGAGCGCGTCGGCGAAATTGTGGGTGACATGCTCGGGATCGAAGGGCGCACCGATCGTCGCGACGGCGCGCGCGCTCGGGATGCCCGCCGCCGCGCGCAGCACGGCCGCACCGCCAAGCGAGTGCCCGATCAGCAATTCCGGCGCCATGCCGCGTCCGGCCAGCGCGGCGGCGGCCGCCTCGAGATCGGCGACATTCGAGCTGAAGGTGGTCTGCGCGAAATCTCCCGCCGACTCGCCCAGCCCGGTAAAGTCGAAGCGCAGCACGGCGATACCACGCGCCGCAAGCCGGCGCGCGATGCGCCGCGCGGCCACGTTATCCTTGCCGCAGGTAAAGCAATGCGCGAGCAGCGCGGTCGCGCGATACGGCCCCGCCGGCATTTCCAGCCGGGCGGCGAGGCTGTGGCCGTCATGGCCGGTGAAGTCGAAGCGTTCGGTCGGCATGGGGCCTCCAATCATCCGCGAGCATGCCGTCCGCGCCCGCGGCGCGCAAGGCCGCGCGCGGGGGTTTCGCCCGGCGCGCGCCCGGCCTATCGTCGCGCCATGTCGGCCATTCTCAATGCCCGCCTCGATGTTGCGCCGTGGCGCGATCCGCGCAGCGCGCGCCTGCCCGGGATTCAGCCGCTCGATCCGGCAACGTGGCTCTTGCGTGACGATGCGTTCGCGCTCCAGATGGCCGAGCGCGACCGTCTTCTCGCCGCGATCCCCGAACGTGTGCACGCGATGGAACCGCATGCCGAGGCGGCGGCCCACGAGCTTCGCGCGCTCGTGCTCGGGCGTCTGGGCGCGGCGCCGGGGTATGATTTCGGGCGCGGGTGCGTGACCCGGCCCGACGGGGTCGCGGTGCGGCGCGACGGGGCGCCGCTGATGGTGCTGGGGCGGCTGGTTCAGGAGGATCTGTGCGTGCTGCTGCCCGATGGCGGGGGCGGGCATGTGCTCGCGGCCGCGGTGCTGTGCTTTCCGGCAAGCTGGACGCTCGCGGAGAAGCTGGGCCGGGCGCTCATCGGGATTCACGCGCCGGTCACCGAATACGACGCCGATCTCGCGCGACGGGTGCAGCGGCTTTTCGATGCCCTGCACCCGGAGCGCCCGCTCTGGCGGGCCAACGCGCTCGGTTATGCCGACCCGGCGCTGCATCAGCCGCGCGGCGAGGCCGATCCGCGCCCGCCCGCGCCCGATCCGCCGCCCTTCATCCGCGCCGAGCGGCAATGCCTGCTGCGCCTGCCCGAGAGCCGCGCCTTGGTCTTCTCGATCCACACGCAGGTCGTGCGCCGCGCCGACGTGCCGGACTGGCCGGGGCCGCTGCATTGACGGGGCCCCGCGCCGCGCTACTGATTTGCTGCGAGGCGACGTCCGCCGCGCCGGCGCACTGCCGGACGCCGAGGTTGAACTTCAATCACGGAGTGGTAGCGTACGCGCGACGGCGAAATTCTGCCGCCGCAATTCACAGGAGAGGAACCGATGTACAAGAAGATCCTCGTCCCCGTCGATCTCACGCACGCGGATCGCCTCGAGAAGGCGCTGCAGACGGCGGCCGATCTTTCGAAGCTCTACGGTGCGCCCGTGTGTTACGTCGGGGTGACGCCCGAAACCCCGTCGCCCGTCGCCCACAACCCGACGGAGTTCGCCCAAAAGCTCGAGGCCTTCGGGCAGGCTCAGGCGGGCAAGCACGCGATCACCGCGACGACGAAGTCCTACAGTGCGACCGACCCCGCCATCGACATCAACAAGACGCTCAGGAAGGCCGTGGAGGAGGCCGGGGCCGACCTCGTGGTGATGGCGAGCCATGTTCCCAACGTGACGGACTATATCTGGCCGTCGCATGGCGGTTGGGTGGCGGAGCATTCCGACGCGTCCGTTTTCGTCGTGCGATGAATGGCGTGCGCGCGGTGATGATCCGTGTCGCGGCGCCTCCGGCGGTGAACGGCAGTAAATAAGGGAGACAGTGATGAGCGATCGAACCGAAAGCGAAGACGAGGGAGAGGCAGTCCCGTCGCCCGAGGGGGCCTCCGACCTGATCGACACCGATTACGAAATCGGTCAGGACAATGTCGAACCGAAGATCGGGCCTTTGCAGCTCGACTTTCACAACCCGGTCTTTGCGGTTTCGGCGCTCCTCGTGGTCGTGTTCGTCATCCTCACCGTGGCGTTCCAACCGCAGATGGAGCCGATCTTCGTGGGGATGCGCGACTTCGTGACCGGGAGCTTCGACTGGGTCCTGCTCATGGCGAGCAACATATTCGTGCTCGTCTGTCTCGGGATTCTGATCTCGCCGCTGGGCAAGGTGCGCATCGGCGGGCGGGACGCGACCCCGGATTACGGCTATCCGGGCTGGTTCGCGATGCTCTTTGCCGCCGGGATGGGCATCGGGCTGATGTTCTTCGGGGTGCTCGAGCCGGCTTACTATTTCGCCACGCCGTGGGAAGATCAGCCGCTGATGCATACCCTCGGCATGGTGGATGGCGAGGTTGCGGACCCGGCGACGGTCGAGGCGGCGCGCGCGATGGCGATGGCGGCGACGATCTATCACTGGGGCCTGCACCCCTGGGCGATCTACGCCGTCGTCGCGCTGTCGCTGGCGCTGTTCGCCTATAACAAGGGCCTGCCGCTCACCGTGCGCTCGATGTTCTACCCGATCTTCGGCGAGAAGACCTGGGGGCCGATCGGCCATGTGATCGACATCGTCGCGGTGTTCGCCACGCTGTTCGGCCTGGCCACGTCGCTCGGCTACGGTGCGACGCAGGCAGCGGCCGGGATCGGCTATGTCTTCGAGATCGAGGCGATCGACGGCGACAGCATCACGGCCGCGGTTGTCCTGATCGGTATCATCACGCTGCTGGCGCTGGTCTCAGTGCTGCGCGGGCTCGATGGCGGCGTCAAGCGGCTCTCCGAGTTCAACATGATCCTCGCCGGGCTACTTCTGCTCTTCATCATCATCGTAGGGCCGACCTTGGCGCTGGTGACGGGATTCTTCTCCAATCTGGGGTCGTATGCGTCCGAGACGCTGGCGCTGTCGAACCCCTTCGGTCGCGAGGACGACGGCTTCCGGCAGGGTTGGACGGCGTTCTACTGGGCCTGGTGGATCAGCTGGTCGCCCTTCGTGGGGATGTTCATCGCTCGCGTCAGCCGCGGGCGCACGGTGCGCGAGTTCATCACCTGCGTGCTGCTGATCCCGACGATCGTCTCGACGATCTGGATGACCGCCTTCGGCGGCACCGCGATCAGTCAGCTGGTCGAGGGCGCGAGCGACAGCGCCGTGTTCGCCTTCGTGATCGCGGATTACGTGCCGGAGCTGTCGCTGTTCGGGATGCTCTCGGAGCTGCCGCTCGCGGCGATCACCTCGACGATCGCGATCATCCTCGTGATCGTGTTCTTCGTGACCTCCTCGGACTCCGGTTCGCTGGTGATCGACACGATCACCGCCGGCGGCAAGATCAACGCGCCGGTCTCGCAGCGGGTGTTCTGGGTGATCTTCGAAGGGCTCGTGGCGGCGGTGCTCTTGTTGGGCGGCGGCCTCGCGGCACTGCAGGCGGCGGCGGTCTCGACGGGGCTGCCCTTCGCGATCGTGCTCCTCGGGGCGTGTGTCGCGCTCGTCATGGGCCTGATGCGCGAACCACGCAGCTGACGACGGCCACAAGCGACGCGAAAGGGCGCCCGGCAGGGCGCCCTTTTTTCATCAACCGCGTCACGGAATGCCCAATGTCGCGCCGTTGCGGCACCGTGCATGAGCGTGACCGGGCATCTTGGCGCCACGCGTTGGAGCCATGGGTTTTAACTTGCATGCTGCGACGTTAGGTGGCGCAAGAGTGTGCCTGCGCTTGGCGCATATGACGCCGCGGGTGCCGGACGATCGTGCGACGCGGCTCGACATGCGCGATGGACGCCGTGCCGTGTTTCGGATGCGACGAGGGAGCTTGATGCTGACAGCGACAACGCGCCTGACAGTGGCCGGTTTCTTCGCGACGGGCGTGACCTTCGGACCCGGGCGGATGGCGTTCGGATTGTTCCTGCCCGCCTTCCGGGAGGATTTCGCCCTCACGACATCGATGGCGGGGCTGATCGCGAGCGGGGGATTCCTGGCCTTTCTCCTCGGGCTACTGGCGTCGGCGTGGATGGCGCGTCGATACAGCGCGCGCGCATCGGTCGTCACCGGCGCGGTCTGCGCGTCGGTGGGCTTTGCCGCTGTCGCTTTCGCCTGGACGCCGACCGCCCTGGCCGCGGGAATCGCCCTCGCGGGCAGCAGTGCCGGGCTGTGCTGGGCACCCTTCAACGACGCGGCCGAGCGCGTCATCCCTCAGGCTGCGCGCCCGACTGCGCTGTCCGTGATTTCAACCGGAACGACTTTCGGAGTTGCCGCCGCGGCGCTGCTCGCGCTCGCGGTGATCGGGGACGTGTTCGACTGGCGCGGGGCATGGCTCGGCTTCACGGTCAGTGGTCTGTTGCTTGCGGGGCTCGCTGTGGCCGGGCTGCCGCCGGGCCGGGGCGCGACGCCGGCCGGCAATGCGGTCGATGATATCGTGACGTTCAGCCTGCCATCAGCGGCCGACGCGACGCCCAGCCCGAAAGAGATCGCGACCGAGACGAGCCTCACGCGGCGCGGGGTGATGCCGCTCTATGCCACGGCGCTGTGTTTCGGGATGACGAACGCGATCTTCCTGTCCTTCGCGGCCGACCGGGTGGTGTCGGCGGGCGGGTTGCCCGGCCTGCCGGACACGGTTGCCTCGGTCGTCGTTTTTCTCGGTTACGGGATCTTCGGAATCATCGGCCTTGCGACAGGGCGAGTCGAGGCGCGGATCGGCCTCGCCGCGCTGTTCTTTGTGATCTTCGGGGCGGGGGCGCTCTCGCTGATCCTGATCGCGCTCGCGCCGACATCGTGGAGCGCGGTGATTGCAGCCTCGGGCCTGCACGGCATGGCGATCATGATGGTGAGCGCGGTGTTTTCGTTCTGGAGCGTCCGGCTGTTTCCCGGTCGCAGCACCCTGGGCTTCACGGCGGCGTTGCTGTGCATGGCGGCGGGCAGCGTGCTGGGTCCGGCGCTGGCGGGGCTGCTGGCAGCAGCGCAGGGCCCGGAGGTCATGTTTCTCGCCGCGGCCGTCCCGCCGCTCGCCACGGCGCTGTGGTTCGGCGCCCGGTTGATGCGGGCGCGACCGCGGCTGCCGCCAACGCCGCTCGGGTAACCAAAGCCGTGGCCCCGGTTCAGTAGCCGCGCCCGGTATCGACCTGGTGAAGCAGCGGCGCGCCCGCCTCGCCACGGCGAATGTTTTCGGCGATGACCCGCGCTGCGGTCCGCGGACGGGTCTCGGCGGCGATATGCGGCGTCACCGTGATGCGCGGATGGGGCCAGAAGGGATGTTCGGGCGGCAACGGCTCCTCGCGGAACACGTCGAGCGTGGCATGGGCGAGCTGGCCGGCGTCGAGCGCGGCGATGAGCGCGTCGTCGTCGATGAGAGGGCCGCGTCCCGGATTGATCAGGCATGCGCCGCGCGGCAGCCGGGCGAGGGCATCGGCGTTGATGATACGCTCCGTTTGCGGGGTCTGCGGCAGCAGCGTCACCACGATCTGCGCCTCGGCCAGCGTCTGCGCGAGCCCCTCGTCCCCGGCGCGACAGCGTACTCCCGCGACCTCGCGGGGCGTGCGGCTCCAGCCGAGCACGGGAAATCCGAGCCCGGTGAGCGCGCGCGCGCAGGCCTGCCCGAGCGCGCCGAGCCCGAGCATCGCGACGGGTCGCTCGCGCGCCAGAGGCGGCACCCGGTCATGGCGCCAGACCCCGTCCTGTCCGGCGAGATGGCCGTCGATGTCGAGGTGATACCGCAGCACATGCCCGGTGACGTACTCGACCATTCCCTCGCTCAGCGACGGGTCCACCATCCGGCACAGCGGCACCTGCAGCGTCGGGTTGCCGACGATCCGCTCCACCCCGGCCCAGATATTGAGGACCGCCTTGCAGTTCGTGAAGGGTGAGAAGTCCTGCAGCGGGCTGCCCGGGGCGTAGATGATGTAATCCACCGCGGCCGGGTCCGGCGCGCTTTCGGTGAGGGTCACGTCGAGCCCGGCCTCGTCGAAGGCCGCGCGCAGCGGTTCCTGCCAGTCGGGCCAGCGATCGGCGCCGGCGGCAAAATGGGCGGTAATCGACATTACAGTCCTCTCGGTCGGTGGATGTTGGCGCTCTGGATGAGCCCGAAGCCGAGCAGCAGCACGAGCATCGCCGAGCCGCCATACGACACCAGCGGCAGCGGCACCCCGACCACCGGCGCGAGCCCCATCACCATGGCCATGTTGGTGGCGAAATAGAGAAAGAAGGTGACCGTGACCCCGAGCGTGAGCAGCATCGCGAAGCGGTCCAGATGCTTGAGCGCGGCGACGATGCCGAACGTCACGATCAGCATGTAGAGCGCCAGCAGGGAAACGCCGCCGACGAAGCCGAACTCCTCGGCGAGCGTGGTGAAGATGAAATCGGTGTGCTTTTCGGGCAGGAAATTGAGCCGCGACTGCGTCCCTTCCATGAACCCGCGCCCCGACCAGCCCCCCGAGCCGAGCGCGATCATCGACTGGTTTATGTGGTAGCCGGTGCCGAGCGGGTCGATCGTGGGATCGAGAAAGGAGTCGATGCGCCGGAACTGGTAATCCGCGAGCAGCTGCCATTCGGTCCCGCGCGAGGCCAGGACCGCCGCGACGAGCCCGCCCGCCCCTGCGATGACCACCGCGAAATAGAGCCAGTGCACCCCGGCCAGAAACATCACCGCCCCGCCGCCCAGAACCAGCAAAAGCGCGGTGCCCAGATCGGGCTGACGCAGCACGAGCGCCGCCGGCACGATCACGATCACCAGCGCGCAAAGCACCCAAAGCGGGTGCGAGGTCCGCCGCAGCGGCAACCAGTCGTAATAGGCCGCGAGCGCCATCACCATGGTGATCTTGGCAAGCTCCGAGGGCTGCAGCCGGAAAAACCCCAGATCGATCCAGCGCCGCGCGCCCATGCCGACCACGCCGAACAGATCCACCGCTATCAGCAGCAGGAGCGACAGCGCATAGGCCAGCGCCGCCATGTTGCGCCAGAACCAGATCGGCACGAAGGCGACCACGAACATCATCACGAGCCCGACCGCAAAGCGCATCATCTGCGGCTCCGCCCAGGGTTGCAGGCTGCCCCCGGCGATCGAGTAGAGCATCAGGAACCCGATCGAGGCGACAGCCACGAGCAGCACGACGAGCCCCCAATCGAGGTAGAAGACTTTCGCAAGGCCGGCCGGCACCCGCTTGACGCTGTATTCGAGATAGGTCATCCGCTTGCGGCTCGGCGACGCAGTGTGAGCATGCGGGCGAGGTCTTCCTGCTGGGTCTCGATGCGGTTGCGCTGGGGTTCGGGATAAGCCTCGAGCGGCGGCATGCCGCCATGCAGCGCATGCAGCAGCACGTCGCGCACGATCGGTGCGGCGGCCTGCGCGCCGCTGCCGCCGTGCTCGACGATCGTGGCCACGGCAATGCGCGGTGCGGCGGTGGGGCCGTAGCCGACGAAGAGCGCATGGTTGCGCCGCTCCCAGGGCAGATCCTCGCTGCTGAGCACGCCGGTCGCGCGCTCATCCGGGCTGATATTGCGCACCTGGCTGGTGCCGGTCTTGCCCGCCATGCGCAACTCGTCGAGCACGACGCGCACGCTGCGCGCGGTGCCGCGTGAGTGGTTGTTGGCCGCGTCCATTCCCTCGCGGATCTTGCGCAGCCAGCGGTCGCTGATGTCGAGCTGGTCGGGGGTGGCGATTTCGGCCTCGACGCCGTCGCGCGCCTTGAGCAGTCGCGGGGCCACCTTGCGCCCGCTCGCCAGCCGCGCGGTCATCACCGCGAGCTGCAGCGGTGTCGAGAGGACTAACCCCTGTCCGATGGAGGCGTTGATGGTGTCGCCGACCTGCCAGCCCTCGCCGCGATTGGCGCGCTTCCATTCGCGCGTCGGGTTGAGCCCCGCCGCCACCGAGGACATCGGCAGATCGAAACGCTCGCCGAAACCGAACCGCGCCGCCATCGCGTTGAGGCGGTCGATTCCGACGCGCTCGGCGAGCTCGTAGAAATAGATGTCGCAGGATTCGCTGAGCGCGGAGACGAGATTGACGCGCCCGTGCCCGCCGCGCCGCCAGCAATGGAAGCGGCGCCCGGAAATGTCGCGATGCCCCGGGCAGAAGACGCGCTCCTCGTCGTCGATCTCGCCCGCTTCGAGCGCGGCGAGCGCGGTGACCATCTTGAAGCAGGAGCCGGGCGGGTAGGTGCCCTGCACGGTCTTGTTGCTCATCGGGCGCAGGCGGCCGTCATTGAGGGCGGCGTAGTCCGCGCTCGAGATGCCGCGCACGAAGAGGTTGGGATCGAAGGACGGCGACGAGACGCTGGCGAGGATCTCGCCGCTGTGCACATCCATCGCGACCGTGGCCGCGCTTTCGGCCCCCATCCGCGCCTGCGTGTAGCTTTGCAGATCGGCGTCGATGGTGAGTGTGACTTCGCCGCCGGCCTCGCCGTCGCGCCGATCGAGCTCGCGCATCACGCGCCCGACGGCGTTCACCTCGACGCGGCGCGATCCGGCCGTGCCGCGCAGGGTATCCTCGAAATGGCGTTCGGCACCGATGCGGCCGATCTGGAAATCCGGGATCTGCAAGACCGGGTCGGGTACCTCGCGGCGCTCCAGGTCGGTCTCGCTGACGGGGCCGACATAGCCGATGACATGCGCGAAATCCGGCCCCGCCGGATACAGGCGCGACAATGCGGCTTCGTGGGTGACGCCGGGCAGGGCCGGGGCATTGGCCGCCACGCGCGAGATGTCCTGCCAGGAGAGCCTGTCGGCGACCGTGATCGGCACGAAGGGCGGGTGACGCGCGGTTTCCTCCAGGGTGCGCGCGATGGCGCGCTCGGGCAGATCGATGAGCCGGGTGAGTCGGTCGAGCACCTCCTCGACATCGCCGGCATCCTCGCGCACGATGATGATGCGGTAATTCTGCTCGTTGAGCGCAAGCGGCGTGCCGTTGCGGTCGCGGATCACGCCGCGCTCCGGGGGAATCAGGCGGATATTGATCCGGTTCTCGTCGGCGAGCAGGCGGAACTGGTCCGTCTGATCGACCTGCATGTTGCGCATCCGCCAGGCCAGCGTGCCGGCCACGGCGAGCTGCGCGCTGCCCAGAAAGAGCGCGCGGCGCGTGACCCGGCGCATGATCCAGCCCGTATCGCGATCGGGTCCCTTCATAGCCTGCGCCCCCGCGAATCGACTTCGCCCGTGGTCGGCTTGCGCAGCCGAAACGCGACGAAGCATAGCCCGACGACCAGCGGATAGGCGAGGATCGTCGCGACCATGTGCAGCGCCACCAGCCCGAGATCCGGCTGCGGCACCACCGTCACGGCGAGCACCAGCCGGTTCACCAGTACCATCGCCGTGATCAGGAGCGCAACGACCAGCCATTCCGTGAACAGACCGAGCTCGCGCATCTGGACATGGCGTGCGCGCAGGAACTCGGTGCCCAGCAGCACGATCAGCGCCCAGAGCCCCGGCGGCCGCATCAGCAGGAAATCCTCGAGCAGGAAGACCGCCGCCACGAGCAGCGCGGGCACGTAATCCGGCCGCCGAAGCACCCAGGCGAGAGTAAGGCACAGCATCAGATCCGGCCCCGGCCAGCTGGTCGGCACGGTGCTGAGCGGCAGCAGCCGCAGAAACAGCCACAACGCCGCGAGCCCCACGAACAGCGCCGCATAGCGCCACCGGCCCGTGGCGGGTTGGCGCGCCTCAGCCATCGGCGGGCCTCCCCTCCGGCAGCCGCAGCGCCTCGCCGGGGGTGCGCGCCGTCTCCGGCGCGGGCTCCAGCCGCGGCATGATGAGGGTGCCCGGGTCCTCGATCCGCTCGACGGGTTCGGAGCGCAGAACGCGCAGGAACTCCAGCCGTTCGTAATCGGCCGACAGCCGGACCCGCAGCCGCCGGTCCGGCCCCTGCGCGAGCTCGCCCACGAGCAGCCCGGCGGGAAACACCCCGCCATCGCCCGAGGTCACGACCCGGTCGCCCGGGCGCGTATCGTCCGGATCCTCCAGAAATTCCATCAGTGGCAGGGGGTTGTTGTCGCCCGTTAGGATCGCGTCCTGGCCCGAGGGTTGCACGGTGACCGGCACGCGGCTGTTGGTGTCGGTCAGCAGGACGACGCGCGACGTGCCCTCGCCCACGCCCGAGATCCGCCCGACGAGGCCGAGCCCGTCCATCGTCGCCCAGCCATCGCGGATGCCGTCGCTGCGGCCCACATTGAGCAGCACCGATTGCCGGAAGGGCGAGCCTGAATCGGCCATCACGACGCCGGTGACATGGGTCAGCTGCGGATCGAGCTGGACATTGTTGAGGTCGAGAAGCTTGGCGTTCTTCTGTTCGAGTTGCAGCGCCGCCTCGCGCCAGGCCTTCATCTGCTGCAATTCGCGGCGCAATTGCTGATTCTGCTCGTAGAGCCGGGTGAAGGAGCGGAACTCGTCGATCATCCCGACCGCGCCGGTGACCGGGCGCATCGCCCAGTCGAAGCTCGGCACGACGGTATCGACGAGATCGGCGCGCAGCCGCTCCATGCGCGGGC
>LFIK01000372.1_pt1 | contig 33500 bp, 36 predicted proteins | sample 643401 | NCBI WGS metagenome assembly LFIK01 (sample SAMN03777447, study PRJNA286221) | soda lake metagenome | biome: soda lake; feature: Kulunda steppe; material: water; isolation source: sample T5-Br brine of Lake Tanatar-5 | place: Russia: Kulunda steppe | collected 2010-07
CAGGTGCCGGGGGCGCACGCATCACACGAGGTGCGCCACCTGCTGTCCAGGGCCAAGGCCTCCATGCCCGCGCCGGCCAGCAGACCTGCACCGGCAGCCGCTGCCGCCGCCCACGGAGCGGACCCGGGACCTGCCGCCGCTGCTGCTCCCCACCTGGCTGGCGCGGGTGAGCCGCCTGCACACACGCGCACATGTGCAGACACACACATGTAAACACACGCGCGCCACTATGCGCACATACACCCACAGCCACGCACGCACACGCACGCCCGCACCCACGTGAAGTCCACTCAAACCGCACAGGGTGCCGACAAGGCACAGGCAGCGAACGCGCTGTGCGTGGCTTGCAATGGGCGGCACGTGTGCGTGGCTTGCAATGGGCGGCATGTGTGCGCGGCTTGCGATGGGCAGCACGTGTGCACGGCTGCGGGTCGCCGCGCCCCGCGTGCTTGCATCAGGCCTGTGTAGCAGCCCCCAGGACCTGTGCACACCACTATGCATGCTGCCGCCCCGCGTGCCTGCGCCAGGCCAGTGTGGCAGCCCTCAGGGCCCATGCGCACATACCCACAGGCGGGCGTGGCCAGCTGTTCCAACAGAAGCACGTGCATGGCTGGCACGTGTTCTGGTGCACGCCCTGCGTCGCCCTCACCTGCACCCACACTCACCCCCTCCTGGCCACCGCTGCTCTACTGCCGCATGCACGCCCCACCTGCCCAACCCCGCGCCTTTCCGCCCCCCAACCCAGCCGCTGCATGCGCACGCATGAGCTGAGACCATCCTGTGTGCGCGCCTCCCCCCCCCTGCCCCTGCGCTGCACGCATGCACCGCCGCCAACCTCCCTTACATACGTGTGCCCTCGCTGGCGTGCTCGCAGCCGCAACGTCGCTGCACAAGCCGCCGCGCGCGGGCCCTAGGCCGGGGGGGGGCCTGCCCATGTCCACCATGCGCTTCGCCATGTTTGGGCGGGACATCAGCAACAGGAAGGCCAGCGCGGAGGGGGTGCAGGTAGGCCTGGGCCTGGGCGGGCAATCGAGGTTGCGCGTGTGCAGGTGTCCGAGCAAAAGTGCGTGTTCGGTGCACAATCGTTGCGCATGCGCGCCACACGTGTGCATGCAAAGATTAAGATGTGTGTGTGTACACAGCTTACGTCTGTATCACTTTGCATTTGCACTGGCAAGGGTCGTGGGGTCCAAAGGGGGCAGTGCAGCTCACGCTGTCCTGTGCAGAGGCTGCTAGCGGTGCACAGTGGCGTGCAGCTCACAGTGCTCAGTGCAGCGGCTGCCAGAGGTGCACGGTAGCGTGCAGTGTGCAGTGTCCTGTGCAGAGGCTGCCGGTGGTGCACAGTGGCGTGCAGCTCACAGTCCTCAGTGCAGAGGCTGCTGGCGGTGCATGGTAGCGTGCAGCTTGCAGAGGGTGGGAGTGCACACTACTGACATACGCGCTGACGCGACCACGTCTTGTGCATCACCTCAAATGCAAACACACTCACACACTACTGACACAAGCGCTTACAGTATGCCTGCTGCCTGCCTGTCCCCCCCTAATTCCTTACTTCTACCCCAACAGCTTGCGCACGCACGCACGCTTGGATCACGCATCACATGCAAACTCATGGTCCACCTGCCCCCCCCACTTCCCCCAAAAACACCCTTTTCCCGCAACTCAGGGCGGCCAGCCCTCATTCCTGGGGAGGGCGGCCGCCGCCCAAGCCGCACAGTCGCACCGCACCACTGCATCCAACGGAGCTGGCGGGCCACGCTCCTTCGTATTTGGCAGGTGAGCCAGGCGCGCACACGCTTGCGCATTCACACAAGGACACATTCTCACAAGGGCAAGCACACACACAAACATGCACACGCAAACACAAACACATGACATGCACGACACGCACGCACGAACACGAACACGTGCACACACACAGAAGGAAAAAACAAACGCTTTGCAGCGCCCTGAGAAACAGCCACCAGGCCACCAGCAACATCAACGCAGGCACACACAGAGGGCAATCACACGAGCGCACACATACCCTGCAGACTTGAGCAACAGCCACCATGCCACCAGCAAGACCAACGCAGGCACACACAGAAGGCAATCACACACGCACACACACGCCTTGCAGCGACCTGAGCAACAGCCACCAGGCCACCGGCAACACCAACGCGGGCGACGCCTCCAATCGGGGTGGGGAGGGCTCGGGGGCCGGAATCAATGCCACCGCGGGCACAGGCAGCACAAAAGCCAGCGCCCCATCCTTTGCAGGTTTGTGGGCGCGCGTGTGCGTGCCTGCATGTGCAAGTGTGTGTGTGTGTGTTTGTTTCCTGTGTGTGCATGCGCCTGCATATGTGTGTGTTGCTGGTTGGTCAGGTGGGTGGGTGCTCACGCACACGCACAATTGAGTGCAGGCAAGCCACCATCTGTCCTTTTATGGCGTGCTTAGGAGCAGTGTCAGTGCGCTTCGTGGGCCAACGTCTGCTCATGTGTGTGCGTGTGTGTGTGAGCCTGGGGCTGTGGTGGTGTGCCAGTGCTGTGTGTGTGTCCAATGCTGTGTTTGTATGTCCAATGCTGTATTTGCATGTCCAATGCTGTGTTTGTATGTCCAGTGCTGTGTTTGTATGTCCAGTGCTGTGTGTGTGTGTCCAATGCCGTGTTTGCATGTCCAATGCTGTGTGTGAGAGCCCGGGGCTGTGGTGGTTTTCCGGATGCTGTGTATGTCCAATGCTGTGTGCGAATCCAAGGTTAAGTGCGCGCATGTGACCTGTGAGGCTGTGTGTGTGCGCGCATGTGTGTGTGCTGGTGCTCGCGCATGGACACCTTAAAAGCTGTGGGCGAGAGCTCAAAATAGGTTATGTGGGTGGACTGCCTGCAGGGGCTTGCTCATATGCATTCAGCTTGCATGGCCAGTCCAGGCCGGGCTAGTCTCGTCATGGCCATTGGCTTGCATGGCCAGCCCGGGCTGTCCTGCCCGGCCGCTTGCAGCTGATGAGCACGCTCATGCAAGCTTGCGTTGCCTGCTGAAGGCATCAGGCCCTTTGGAGCCATGCACGTTATGGCAAGCACGCGCGCAAAAGCTGAGGCCCGCTCGCTGAAGTCCTCTGGTCACGCAAGTGACCGATATCGGGCATATGATTGCGCACACACATGCACACGCGCTATCACATAATAGTTTGCGCGCACTGATGTTCTGATGTTCACATGCCCACGCGCACACTATGCAACACACACACACACATGCACATACACATACACATGGGCGAGCCCTCTGCCCGCTTCCCTTCCCTGCACAGGCGTGCGGGGCATGGTGTCCTTGCCCCCCGGAGGACCACACGCAAGCAGCGGCACCAGCACTGGTGCCGCCGCGCGCATGCTGCCCCCGCCCGCGCGCCCCAGTAGCGCTTCCCTCATGGACCTCCTTGGCGGCGCCTCCAACGGCGCCGGCGGCAGCACGGCGGCAAGCTTTGGCGCAAGCGTGCGCAAGGCGCCGGTGGACCTGGCCAGCCAGATGCGCAGGATTGCGGAGGGCACTGTGGGCGGGGGGCGGCGCTAGCAGGGTTGCGGCAGTGGTGTGGAGGTGGGGGGGAAAGGGGGGCAGGTATGCTTGGTGGGGGGGCGGTCGGTGCAGGGGGAATTGGGCCAGAAGTGCGACTTCAAGGGGGAGGTATCACTCCTGTGTGCAATGGTGGCAAGTTGAAAATGCTCCCTTTAGTGAGGGCCCCCTGCTTCTTGCCATGGCTGCTTTGGGCACTTTGTGTTCTATATGCGCACAAAATGCGAACCCAGCAAGGTGGCTGTCCCAAGGCACAGGGCAGCGCGTATGCCAGCCTGTATGCATGCCTGTGCTTTCCCTTTCTTTTCACTTGGAGCATTTGCATCCCCTGCCTGACACTCGGTTGTACTTTATGGTATGAGGCGACTTTGCTGCGATGGTCTGTCACACAAAAATGAGACTTGCAGGATGGGCAGCAGGATTGCTTATGAGGTTGTGTGAGCTCGGACTTGGCTCCCTCTGTCCGAGTTCTCTAGCCGTGGATCCTGTGCCCGTGGGAGCCTGGGAAGCCTGGCTGCAGCACAATGTCATGCTGACTCGGCATGGCCGAGTCATCATCATGTGTTTTATAACATGAACGTAGACCATTCAAGAGCTGTGTAAACCCAGTGACCCTTGGTATGTAAGCTGCTGACTCAAAGCTCTAGACTGGTGAGGTATTGAGCCGGCCAGTCAGCAGAGGAGTGTATCTACTAGTATCTTGGGCAGTCTGCTGTGGAAGTAGAGGATCTGGCTGGCTGGTGCTCTTCGTGCTGCCAACACTTCAAGCGGCCAGCACAAATGGGTGCATGAAAGAGGCCAAGTTACAAGTTAGGATAAACAAATGGGTGCATGAAAGAGGCCAAGCGTTCACGGGTACGGGCGTCTCAATCAGAACCTCTTAGCTTTCACACCTGGAGGCAAACTTTTTTTAGCCTCTTGAAAGCTCCGCAATGGAGACTCCTGATGAAGCACATCTAATTGCGAGTCAGGGTTAACCGCCAGCCTGATCGTTAGGCTGATTGGTTTGTTGCTGGTCTTCACCAGCCAAAGAATAGTCCATAACATCCGAGATGAAATGGCAAAGTTTGTTGTGCTGTTGAGATAGGAAATCAAAGACAGTCTAACCAGGCAAGGCACACAAGAAAAAAAAGAAAAACTATGTAGGCAGTGAAGCACTCCCTACATCAATTAAGGAAAAAGAGTCACCTAGGGCCTAAGCACCGTATGACTCTTCTACCACCAAAGAAAACAAGAGAAGTCAATGTGGATCAGGGGGATGACTAGCAGTACCCCATCCCTGGTCTTGATGATGATTTGTAGCAAAAGTTTTCTCATGAGCGCGTCTGGTACTAACAAGAGCATGAAGCTTCCTAGCAAGCTTGGTGGCTTTCTGAGGATCTAAACCAAGATGTTTCAGAGGCTCTAAACTTTAAGGGCTGTAGATGGTTTTTGTCCTGAGCATGACATTAAACTGCGGCTGGGAGGACTTGTCCTTGTAGGTCCCCAGATCGAGCCGGGCTGGGGGTAACGGTGTTTTTTTTTCCGAAAGAAACACACTTTCCTTAATTCACACCTCGGGTGTATCCTGAGTGCGTAGCTTTTCCTCTTTTACCTCCCACTCCCAAAAGGTGTGGAGACTAACAATGGCCGCAGCTCGGCGAGGGTGTTCACAGAGCACGCCATGCTGGTGGTGAGCTGCTTCGAGCTGGCTCCTAGGCCTGGTATCCTCACAGTACCTGACCTCCACAAGATGGATGTGCCGCTGATTGGGTGGGAGCTGACTGGGGTTCCGGACTCTGGACGAAGGCTGGCAGGCTGTTGCTGTTGCTGAGAGTCCCTATCCCCTCTGCACCCTGCCCTACTTCTTAATGCATATCTAGGGTGGACATCTGGTAATTTTTTTGCTTTTTTAGTAGGCATTTCAGTAACTAGTATAGCATCTGGGCGGCTAGTAGTCACTTATGGTAAGTCTTTGCTTTGAAGGAAACTGGCGAGGGATGAGCCATTCTGGGACGGTTCTGTTGGTAGATACTACAGGGATTCATAGGTTTTGTAAATCCCCTGTAAAAATCAGAGCTCCGTCTTGGATACCGCGCTTGCCAAACGATAGGGATATGTATTGTTACATCCCTGTAGGCTAAGCGGTCTTCGCTGCCAATATCCACTTGAACAAAACATCTTCCCAAGGAGCCTGCTTCTATAGCTTTCATGATGAGTCTATATGCAATGTTGTGGATTTCAGTAATCATACCGGAGATAATCTGGTGTTGACAACCTGATAGAATGTGTAGGACACTGTCTGAGTGATGGCAGAGGAGGCATAGAAAACTGATCAAGGTTTTAAATCGAACAGCGTGCTTCTGATTGAAAAGGGTACCTGTGCGGGAGAGGAAGATGTTTTCCTTCATCTTGTACATTGTCCAGAAAGCGTTGCTGATGCTTTTTTGGGCTAAAGGAAGTCAACCTTTGTAATATGAGTAGTAACCAGTAGTAGGGTTCGTCTGTCCAAGTTTATTTTTGGAGAGCGTATTTGTCTTCAGAGCATCATAGAGATACGAGAAATAAATGAGCTTTGGGGTAGGTAGGTTAGAGGGCCTTGAGGATGTTGAATCAGAGGGAATGTCCCTTTTGTATGCAAGCCAGATTATGAAAAGGGCTGCCATTAATGCTAGCGCATGGTATCCCTGTGTCTGCAAGATTTGCGTCGACTTGAGTTGCTTGATACTTGGCCACAGCATCCACACACTCCTCACCAGCAATACCAGCGTGAGTTTGACTTTAAGTAGGTGCACAGGGTTTGGTGAGTTGCAGATAATTTGCATGAGTATCTTCAAAAATCCCCGTGTACGTGGTGGCGGTGAAGCTCAGGGTACAACAAGTGTTCCCTGATTTGGTGGAGAGACAAGAGGCTGTCGGTGGCAATATGTGAGTGGCCATGAAGAATGGCGGCTGTGATAGCAGCCAGTTCAGCTCTGTTGATAGTGTTTGTAACGTAACGCCCATACCATTTGGTTCATACATACATGCATACAAAATACAAGGGGCCTCCACAGAAAAGGACTGGCAGAAAGGGAAGAGAGGGAACGAGTACTTTTTTATGAGAGAGCACACAAACAAGTCTTGACAATGAAGAAGAACATGTATCTCATTTTGAATACAGCACAGGAATTGAGCACAGCATGTATCTTGAGCACAGGAACACTTGTCACAGTGGCCATTTCCACCGCGCTAAATGGATTATTCCACCGTGAGAATACATGCTCGCAAACAAAACCTGCTCACACGCATAATTTTTGGTGTCTTGGTGTTCTTGTAATAAACAAACATCACCGTGAAATAATAAGAGTGAAAAGACCCAGCCATTGGTGAGATGTGCATTTTGGGTCATTTCCCTTAAAGAATTCAGCAAATGGGTGCAAATGGGTCAAAAACTGACCCCTCCAAACCTGGGGTTCAACATCCAATTTGAATTAGCAGCATAATATAAGTATAATGGTGAGGTTTTGGGGGTGAAAGGTGCCCTGATGAGCTCGTGGTAAGGGAGCACGTGCGCTATCTATGCCAAAATAGGCCAAAAATAGGGCCTGAGCACCCACCCAGGCCACCAGAGTCGTCCATTTCACCTCAACTTTTGGCAGCAGCCTATTCATACAATATTGTCACAGCTTGCATCAAAAAAATAGCATGCCCGAACTTTGGCTCAGTCACGGAAGAACATAATAATGATAGCAAATATTGTTTATGGAGTCTTATCAATGGAGTATCGTTTGATTTTGATAAAAGCATGACAGCTAGGGTGATTGTTTTGGGGCTGGTCTTTGTTAGATGAAATGTAATCCATAATGTCTGAGATGAAATGGCAAAATGTTTTGTGCTGTTCAGAGAGGATGTCAAAGACAGTCTGACTCGGCAAGGCATGCAAAATTAAAACGTGTTCCAAGCATGAGTGCATATGTGAATCAGTTTGGAGATCGAGGAGGGAGAGGCAAACCGAGGACAATGAGTCACACGTTTGCTATTGCATTCTTGAGGGTCCAGATCATTAGAAAATTCCTGGTTCGGTTGAAATGCACTTGATGCAGCTGAAACACGTCTGGAAATTTTTCAACCGCACATCAACAGAGCATGGTTGAAATCAATCGAGGGTTAACTTACGCCGCTTCAGTTGCATTGCAAACGAGGGGGAAACCCTTGAAGGAGAAGGGTACATGGAGAATTACTGATGATCAGCAATGTCCATGATCAGCAATGTCCCTCCACACTTTCCTCAATCTAACATGTCCGCAGGAAAGTCTGTATTACAAATAGGGCCTGCAAGAAGGCTTGTGTATAAGAGCCACAGCCTTGCAAATGAATCAACGTGTTGATCCATTAATTGATTGTTGGTAGAGTATTGTGAGCTGGCACGCCCTGTGCATGGCAAGAGCAGTCTAATGGCTTTTATGGGATTGCACAATGCAAGCCAGTTGCAACACGCTCACAAGTTGTATCAGTGCCAAAAGAGTTGAGTGAAATAGCTTGATTTGCTAGGATAGATAACCCTGGTGCCATCCATTGAGGGAGGTGTGAGGAAAAGAAGGAAACAAGTGTTACACAGCCTTTTAGTGTAAAAGGCCAATACCAAGCCTTGTATGGTACATGCCAGATACACACTTGCAAAACGAGAGCAGCAAAGATCTTAAGCCTATCAGGCCAGCAATCTGGACCCCTTTAGCATCTTAATGGGGTTTACAACTGAGGCAAAGCAGTGTCTAAATCATCTACATGGTCTACTTCCTTACACATTATAGGCAAGGCTGTGTGTCTTGTGTGTGTGAAAGAGATGCTGTGACAACTTTGTGTGTGTACTCAATTAATGATAGAATAAAGAAGACAGACCAGCAAATCATCAAATGTACTGCTATGTTGGCTATGGGAGCATAGTTGGTGCTCTCCTCTCTCTGGGTTGAGTCAGTCACTACCTCAGTAAATGCAGTAAGCGGGCAAAGCGTGAGGGATACATTTCCGGCCATTGCACCTTAACAAAGGAGTAGGACGCATGTACCCCTACCCAAAGAGATCCATCGCTCCCTAAAACAACGCCCCTGAAACTCCCCGATTTTTATCAACCTCAACATGGTATGCATCGATGACATGACAGGAGAATACAAGGGTATGCTCACTCCAGAACATTTTAATATCCTCTATAAGATTCAATCATGCCAAGCATTCTGGAATCCACGATTTAATTATAATACCCCTAAAAGCTTTGCCTCTGAGCTTTTAGGCCTCCTCAACCAGTCTACCTTGCATGGCAAGAAGACACCTAGGAATATCAAGATAAATACTCCTACAGGCATGCTCTCCCTCCCCATTTTCACTCTGCCTTCTAAAATGGGATGACCAAAGAAAAATGGCTTCTACTCTGAACCACAACCCCAAATGCCTCAATTACTGTAGCAAAGCTCCTCACGACAGTGTCTTCCGAGCCACTCTAAATGTTTTTTCATACAGAATTTTTTGCTTCTCTATCTGCCATCCTTTGCATGACGACCAAATCATGTACCAGCTCTTAGACATGTTACTTATTCTGTCATTGCAGCCCCTTTCATGTTTCTTCTATGTTGAAGAGGAAGAATGAGCACCAACCCATACTCCAAACTCCTCAACATCTACCCACTTATGTTGCGCTCTAGGTACTACATCCTCTTCAGACCTCCACTATGCCAATCCCTCCTTTTGGGTTAACAAAGAAATTCTGTTCCCCTGCCACAGGTGAAATGTGTACGCACAGAGTTGCTGTTTGGAACATAGCAGATGCCTGTGTCTGAATATCCACGAGCAAACCTGGATCAGGGACCTGGCTTGTGACACTCCTGAAGCAAATTGTAAGCACTAAATTATCAGTAACGACCCAATCCTAGGGGTAAGGGGACGACCATCTCCGGTTTGACAACTGTTACCATAAAATCATCTGTAGACTCATAATGAAAGCTGCTTTAAGCAGGCTCCCTTAGGGATGTTATGTCCTTTGGATATTGCCAGTAAAGACCGCCTGGCATTACAAACCTTGAATATCCCTGAAGGATGGACAAATAGAACCATCATGCCTTACTGGCTTTTCCCTAGCCGCTTCCCTTCCAAGCAAAGACTCACTGCCAGTCGTCCAGGCGCTATACATGTTCCAGAAATGCCTACCAAAAGAAGAAATGCACCAGATGCCCACTCTTGGTATCTATTGGTACCTCTCTTGATCTATATAATCAAGCAGTAGGGCAGGATGTAGAGGGGAGGGGGGGCTCTCAGCAACAGCACCAGCCTACCAGCCTTTCTCCGGGGTCCGGAACCCTAGTCAGCTCATACCCAATCAGCGGCACATTCATCTCGTGGAAGTCAGGTTCTGTGAAGTTACCAGGCCTAGAAGTCAGCTTGAGGTTGGCAAGCAACAGCACAGTGCTCTTTGTCAGCATCTCTGGCAAGCTGCCGCCAAGGTTAGCCTCCAGACTATCCTTTTGGGAGTTGGCGCCACAGCATGGAGCCTCTAAAAAACCTTGGTCTTAATCCTCAGAGAGTCACCAAGCTTGCTATGAAGCTTCATGATCATCTGGTTCAGTGCACTTAGAGAAAACTTATGTGACCTCTCATTGCCAAGGTCAGGAATGGGGTACTGCTAGTCACGCTCTTGATCCCTATTGACTTCTATGATTTCTGCTTTGCTGGTGGAGGGGTTGTACGGTGCCTAGGCCCCCCTTCCATTGGTGTAGGGAGTGTTTCACTGCCTACGTACTTTTTTTTGGAGTAGGATGGTGTCAAAGTGGTACACACCATCGGACACATGAGTTCTTGATTTATGACAATTCGGTGACCTCAGTGTGCTAGATCAAGTGCTTTTATTTTGCTGCATTTTTAAAGATACTCCTCTAAATAAAATATGATGTGGTCGGTGCTTGAAAAAAGTCTACTGGTTCCATCCAGTGCTGCTGTGTTCAACGCAATGATGTGCCTTATCAGGAAGAACGACCTCTGAAAATAACCACGACTTTTTCAAGTTTCTTTGCAGGTACGGCAAGTGAATGGTGCTTCAAAAAGAACTGTTCATTTTCCTAACATTGCTTTCCACATGCAGCCTAGCAGTCACACTTTTTTCATATCGAAGGCTTATCACACAAAACCTTGTAAAACCTCAGGTATAGTTTATTACCTTTTTCATTTTCTATATGCACTTGCACACCAGTATCGGTGGATGAGACTCATGGCACTTCGGCCAACATGTCTCCCTAACCATAGTTTATGCAGGGTATTTCCTGCACAATTTTCTTCCTCTTTTCTGTCAGGGGATGAATCTTTGGTTACCTTCTTCTCTTTATCATGGTGGAAATGGACATTGTGACCGAGGCTCTCATGCTGCTGTTAATAATGAGGTGCAAGTCTTTATCCATTGTCAAGATTTGTTTGTATGCTCTTGCGGGAGCGAATATTCGTTCCTTCCTCTCTGTTTGCCAGAATTCTGCTATGAGGAGGCTTCTTATATTTTGCATGCCTTGCCTAGGCAGACTTCTTAAACAATTAGCCAAACGTCCAGGCTGGCGTTTAACCCTGTAACCTAGTAAAACCTGGCTGGCAGCAGGTGTGAAGATCTGCTGACCAATTTAAACACTGAGTTACCTAGTGTAACTGGCTCCCTGCTCACAAGCAAATTATATCTTATATAAGAACAACAATGCTGAGAACTTCTCCTTAAAGGCAATCATATTTTTGTGCAGGCTCCTTTCTCAAATATATCCAGATTGCGGGATTACTTTATTTAGGCCATGTGTGCCTTCTTTAATTAGGGTTTTGGTTGCTTCTTGAAAAACTGCCCTTGTTCAGCGGATACAGCTATGTGACCTTGCCTTAGATTATTTCAGGTTGGTAGTGACTCGCAGTTGTCACATGAAAGCTGAACTTTGTGTACCCCAACAACAACTTTTGAAATATGTCCAATTTATTTCTCGAAAAGTCCATTGGGGCAAGTCCATTGGCACAGTCACAAGTTAGCGCAACTTACACACACATATAACTTCTAGATTTGGCTTTGATCTGATCAATTGTGTTTAGATGATCTTCAAACTAAAAGTGCGCAGTTCTGTTGCAGGACATTTGGGATGACCTAGCAGACAGCGAGAGTAACTTGCCTGTGTTGGAGAGGTGCCCAAGCACCATAGGGATGGCCAGCGTATAATTTACACGTGGACATGTCACGACGAATTGTAGTCAGCGATGAATCGTAGTCAGAGTGCTTGAGTTAGTTGGTGGGGGTTATGTTTGAGGTGTTTTGTGGCTTGTGTATCTGAGATGGTAATTCACCAATGACGGTGATTTGGCGTGACAGACAAGTACAGAGGCCTTTTTATTCAATTCATTGCAGCACCACCATAATCTCCTGTTACTTCCAAGCAACACTGGCTACAATACACAGTTGCTCAAATCAATAATAGCCACTTTATTGTATATGTGGTCGGCAACATGAAAAGTGGCTTCGGTCTTAACCACACAATCAGTAAGTGGTCCAAGTCAGAACCTCTCACAATGTGAGGCTCTCAAGCAGCGAATAATAGCCACACAACATTAAACGGCACCATCTTCTATAGAAACACAACAAAGGGTCTCCCCATACATTGAGCATAACAGGAAGTCTTGCATACACTCTGCTGAAAGTAAGTCAACAGCAACTAAGGCTGTTGCCAAGTTAGGCAAAAGAAACTTCTCAGCAGGTGGAATGTACAAGCAAACCACGTACAGTCGTGCATAAAATAGATTATTAGCACTTTTGGGAAACCTTAGGGTAGTGAACATCCGTGTATCATGTGCATGCACCTTGAAGTCACCTGACCCAAATTCCATCAGAAAATGTTGACTCTGTCCTAGCCAGAAGGCACCAGGCCTGTCTTAGCCAGTGACCTTGGAATTCTTTTGCTCATTGAGCATGCGCATGCACTGAGTCTTTTGTGCACAACAGGTCTTAGCGCAAGTGTCAATCACCATAGAGAAAGACGTTAAACACAAAAATTGCATTTACAAATATCACAGCGCAATCTAAAAGGTTATGTGTGGCATAATGAACAAAATTGCAGTAACATGGCAGAATTGATGGGAGGATCCGCTTCACCGAGTTTTTAGGCAGGAAATGGCCATAAAAAATTAGGGGATCAAGATAAAGCAGGGCATGCAATCCTCGAATGTCATAAACTGACTTACAGGATTATGCAGCAAAGAAAATCTTACTCTTGTGAGCTCGATTTTATGGAAGCTTTGCATCTTTTGAGATGCAAGCACACTTCATCACCAAACTCTGACGACCATTGATGACCCTTGCATAACAATTTCAGCGGCCCCAGGCCTCTAAACTTATCCTTTAAAATGCACTCAAAACCTTAAAGCCCTCCTGTGCATTCACATGATAAAGGACATTATTATTGAAGCAAAGCGAATGCACTGGTGGGGAAGAGCTTGTAGTGAACAGGCAAAATGGCCATAATAGAACATAGTTGTGAAAGAGCTAAAGCCTGTCCTCTTGCTGGTCTTATAACCTGCCAAAAACCATAGCACATGAGATCAAAGCAACACAGGCTGTGCCTTTGGGAGCTCTGCTCTGCTTATTGAAAGTGGCTGTAAAACCAACAAGCTCCATGCATGCCTTGACCTTATCTGCTGCCTTTAAATACCTGTGCTTTCTGAATTCCAGATCCAGGTAACTGTAGAGGTTTTTGAACTCATCTTCTTTGTTTTTGTGCAGTGTAGCAGTTGGCTTTTGTAGCACCTTCAGCCGTCCATAAAGGCTTGCTTGGAATTTGACCCATGAGAGCTTAGGGAGTGCAACATCCCAGTAGTCGCTGTAAGGGTCTGCATTTTAAGTTACCAACAGCAACATTGTATGCAATGCTGTTTAATTTACCATCGACAGCATTGCATTTCATAAACCTTTTGTAGGATGGAAAAATGTCGTGTTTACTTAACCACAACTTGCTCAGGTGTCATTAGCTAATGCACAAGCCCTAATGGGCCAATTGTTGGCAAACAACTCAAGACTAAGAATAGCATTTCCACTTTCACTTCATAACTAAAATGCTGTCTATAGAACTTAGATACAAAATTCTATTTGAAGTGTATATGAAGCACCAATTATCTGTTGCAGACTAAGCTATGCAGCTATGTACGAGGTCATACAGACAATGATATCTGGCAGTTTTCAAATCTTAACCCGCCTCATCATACTCACTAAATTCTTGAATGATTCCTCTTGACCTAATCTTCTCAATGTTGATCCTCCTCATTTCCTCCGGGTCTGAATTGTCAGGAGACTTGAAAAGAGAGGTCTGCAAACAAAAGAGGCAGCGTGCAATGCTAGAAAACATGTCGAGACTCGTACTACTCAGTGTTTTTCAACCTGTTTACTGCTTCTTGCCTGTTGCCTGTTGCACAGCTGCTCATTTTCAAAGGAGACAGGAGTCTCCTCGCTCTCATGACTGCCCAAAAAAAATCAGCAGTTACCAAACTGGACTTTCCATCTTCTAAAGGGAGTCTACTGCGATGCTATATAATAGCCCCATGGTTATCCTCAAGATGATGCTATGCTACTTCAATTTTGAATACTGTGATACTTGGGGAAGCCTTGGGAAAGCCTCAAAAGAAGCATTTACTACACTAAAGACTTCAAGGGAATCCTGAAGTAAGGTCTCCCACCCATATCTACCTGTGAAACCCACTCAATTTAGAGATTTCTATGCAGAAGGCACTGTTAACAGGATGTTTACAGCCTTCCCCTTCTTTTTTCAACAGTCAGCCAGAATCTTCAACTTTTTCTGGTGCCCATTCAGGCATTAGCAGCCTTAAAGAGCAGATATGAGAGGATCATGAGACTGATCATCCTGCTTAACTTCTCAAAGTTAAAAACCAAATCTATTGGCCTTGAATCTGTCAGGATGCCTCACCTCCTCAGTCTTGTGTCCTGGTGTCAGTGTGTTCACTGCCAAGCTTGCAGACCAGTGAAGCTTCAGCACACCTCCATGACTGATGAAGGTGTTCCAGAGCCGCTCCAAGCCAAGCCTGTCCAAGACCTGCAACGTGAATCAGGCATCAAATGAATGGCAGACATGTATAAATAATTCCCAGAAGTATAGCGCCTCTGCTTGCAAAATTGGTGCACATCTATGTACATGTGTGTACGTGTGCATCAACAAGATCAATGCTGGCAGTCATAACCACTCTCACCTGCTCAGCCTCATCAGAGTTTGTCACGTAGTGGTATCGCAAGTCAGCCATGGCTTTCCTCAAGAGTGCTACCTGATCACAGGGCAGGGATTGGAGATTACCATATGAATTTACTGGAACAAGGAACTCTCTACCTGCTGCCCTGCTGCTTTGCTTAAGTTTCAATAAATCCTCTTGCTTGCGGCTAGGTAACATGTGGATAATAGTCATCAATTGGAGTTGAAATGCTGGACATGAATGTCAGATGAATTGACCTGCCTTGACCTTTAAGGATGCAAAAAAGATTTTGTCTTCCATGCCTATTTTGTTTCCTCTGAGCTCTAGCTTTCACAATAATTTGCCCATTGCACTGCTGCATGCACCACGTGCTGGAAGTGCCTGAGGCTCTCAGCGAGGAGTGAAATCTTGCCCCTGCATGTTTTGCAAAGGTGGACTGGGCTTGACTTGCGACATGCCTTCAAGCAAGGAGATGCAGGTATTTGAGGCCAAATGGAAGCCTTTTATAGCCCTTGGTCTGAAATGGCAATTCTGGCACGGATTCAGTTGAAAGTGGCACCAGAACCACTTCATCTGCAACTGTTTGGGTGAATCAGGGTATACTTATCTGATTCCTTTTAAGTCCCTGGACATTGAGAAATGATAAACTCAAACAGATGACTTGCCCTTCAGAGTGACCTTAAGACTGCTGACCAGTTCCTACACACAAATGCTCCACTGCATTCAAAATTAAGAAAAGGACCATCAAAGATCAGAGTACTCCAAGGAGTTTCCCTGCCCACCTGCTCCTGAGCGCGTTAAATCCACTGTGCTCCTGGCAGGTCTCATGGCACGTTGTTCTGGAGGACGTCAAACCCAAGTTGCTCAAGGCGCTTTGCCTCAGGAGAGGTGGACAGCAAGGACGAAGCAGACTTGCATAGCATGTAGAAGTCGTCCAGGCTGCTGTCATCTCTGATACGTGCAAAACCATTGTTGCTTGTGTTTGCCGCAAAGTCAAAGTTGCTCAGCAGCTTGTGCACATGAAATATGTAATCCACGCTGTGCTCAGCCTCTTCAGACAGCTCCTTGGACCACATGAAGTAGACGTCATTGTCCATGTCATACTTGTCATGCTCTCCTCGTAGTGCCAGACTAAGGCAGTAGGCCTTGCTGACGCCGGTATGTCTCAACGAGATGTCCCCGCGCTCTGATCACATAGGAGCATATCACAATTTGTGTGCTTGTCAGTGAAGAGAGATAAAAATTAAAGAGCACTGCATGCTGTGGATGCATTTTACTGCTTCCTGCAAAGACATTTAGTGAATAAATGAACGGGTTGGTTTGCTGACAGTGTGCCATAAACCTTCATGTGACAATCTCAACGTTTTGTACACCCAACACAGTGTTGAACTGTTTTGGCTCATCGTGACTGTCTGTTCAAAGCCTTAGGCCTGTGTCCTTGTCATCCTCATGATGAAGAATCAGCCTAGTCCACTCAATGATTTTCCTATTTATGGTATCGTGCATGCAAAAAAATGTCCAAGGGCTCAGTAGTGTCTGGACTTCTAGAGCACTTTTGGCTAAGCCTGGAAAGTAGGTCCAGGACGCTATGTAGATTCTAGGGAAGCTCAAACTCCTACCGCTTTGTATCCTGTGGCTCATATTGAAAGGCTGCCCCTTTCCATAACATTTTCAAAAAGAATCATCTAATTAAGATCATCCCAAGGCATCAATTCGTGCCTTTTTTCTTTATTCAGAATGATCGCAATTTGATGCCTTAAAAATTTTATTCTCTGAGAATGGAAGTTTGAAATGTAAGAATATTAATGCACTCAAAAACAATACAATAAAAAAGATTTAGTTGAAAAACAATGAACAAAAAATTATCAATTTGGCCATTTACAGCAAATCAGGCCTAAGGATACAGAATCTCAGCCCTGACAACCCAGCACATCCTTACTACAAACGCTACGATGGCGACCATCATCAATGTGGCCACAATAATATGCTGTCTTTGATGCAGGACTGCAATATGCTGGAAATTTGGGGCCTTGCGTGTGGGGTGAAATGGATGACCCTGTCGACCTCAAAATATTATACCTCCATGTTAGACCTGATTTGGGTAATTTGCACCTCTGCCGCGCCACCAAGACTCAACCATAGTCATTTTCACCTTAACAGCACATCCTCTTCGCTTCCTTTTCATATTGATTCTGATCCAGAGCAATGTAAGGCTGAGAACGGGATACAGATCCTGTTTATCTGGATACTTAGAGCTCAGTAAAGCTAGAAATGACCACCAGGCCCAAAACTCACTCCATCCAGCCAAGCGACAGTTAACCCTTAGGTCGAAGGGTCGTCAATTTAAGTGCACTTTCTATAAGAGATTTTTTTGCACATGTCCATTCAAATCCACATTGAGTAAAGCCATCCCGCAAACATTACATACCCGATCGTCATCCATAGCCGCCCCTAAATATTTGACAACATGTATGAAACAAATAACGCTTGCAGATTTGCTTATTCTTGACTGAGCCTGGCACGTAGTGTTGAATTATTGATGGATTCGTAGTTTCACTTTCACTACAATTCTTGAGAGTTCTATCAAGCTGCTGGTCATTTTTGTGACTTGCCTTGAACCAAGTAAACAGGATAAGAAGCTGGCATGCTAGGGAAATTAATTCCTTATTTAAGACAAGGACGCAGCTTTGGGCTACCTACCAGAAATGCAGTTCCCTTTTTGTAATCTAAATCAGTGAAACAAGTGAGAAAATTCCCCTTACCATTCACAGCAAAGACCATCCAATGTCTTCTCCTCACTGCGCTTGTTGTGCAAGAGATTGCATGTTGAGGCATTTAAGCAATCAGGTCTCAAAGCAATCACGGCATGGCCATGAATGCAGCCATCATTTGTTGTATCATTAACGTCGGGCAGGGGTCTTGCCGTGACTCGTCGAGACTCGCAGAGTCTCTTTGGGGAATGGGGGGGACCCTTGTCAACGACGAATGTCACCTATTTGACTGGTAAACGCCGTTATTGTGCAAAAATCTGCTAGAAAGCCCTCAAATTATCCCAAGCCATTCATAATAGCTTGAAATAAAATTTACACTGAGAGAAAAGGTGGTGTGGGACGATGAGGAGCGTTATGATGTGATGAGCTTGGACATGAATGACAGGCTATTGGGCTGCCATTCCTTCCAGAGAGCTAGCACCCCTGCCAATGCTTCAAACGAACGAAAAATGGAAGGAGAAAGGGAAGGGAGGCACTTGGCAGCAGCAGGCACCTCAGACCCCACCATTCAGTGTGTCAATTTCTTGCCCCTGTGGGCTTCCAAGCATGGCTTCCCCACCCTTGCCACAGTGCAGCTGCTATGCATGCTCCCACAGCTTGTGTCTGCGAGCGTTACTGATCAGTTTGGGGCCAGATGTGCACCAAGCACTGCTCAAGGCTTGCTTTGGCGCGCGCGCAGAAGCTGATTTCCATCTACTGCGACGTTGCAGATAACACAAGGACTTATCTGTGGGCGACCTGGAGTCCAGCCTGCAGCTCCCTTGCCAAACAAGATGAAAAGAATGCCAAGGATTAAGCAGCTAGGTTTATAAGGGTGAAATTGAGGGGGGAAGAGCGGGGGGGAGAGGATGGAACAGCCTGTGACTCATCCCGGCCTCTGGAATGACCGAATCTGTTGAAATTATTTATCTTTAATTATTTCGAAGTTCCATGAAAATTCTTAGGACCAAAGGAAGCGCCTGAGAAAGTTTTCTAATGATAATCTCCCATATAGATAGGCCCTACCCATCTGCAACAAGTCTCGCCGAGTCTCGGCAAGTCTCTTTGGCAGACTGGACCACCCTTTTACCCATCCTTATGTATCATATGTAACTGAGAGATGCATCTGAAAAGGAATTTTGCGGGTCAATTTTCTTATATTGGAGAAAGTAAAGCATTTCATCATGGCAAGATCAGTGCTGAGGATGTACACTTATTTCTCTCATACCAGATGTACAATACACTTCTTATTATTTCTGATACTATGGATTTTTTTGTTGGGCTGGCAGTGATCAGCAAGCCCAGCAGTTACCCATCTGGCTGGAGGTCCAAACCCATTAAATGGGCTGTAAACTATCACATGTGACGTCCTACATCGCGTCATGGATGGCACATGTGTACAGCGCAACTGTACAGCGCAACAAAAACTAGATCACACCTCGCGTTGCAGCACCATCCTGGGCCATTCGCGCCCAAAGGTCATTTGAATGCTCGCCTGCGCATAGCACGCAGATCATTGCACGTGTTCTGTGCACTCGCGTTACGCCAGGGTCAGCAGGGTCCAAATCAAACAACTTGTGAAAACTAGTATGGTGCATGTCAGGCATACAAGATGACTCCTTGGTAAGTTCCTGAACCCCACAGTTTGTTTACTTGCAACGATAACATGAACTTGCCTGTCATGCATTTCACGCAGGCACCCTCATTGCACTGTCCTTAAGCTTATGAAGGGCCAGAAGCTGGATGCCCTGGAAAATTTTAGCCAGCAGGGCTTGGCGTAGCAAGCCTGCTAGGGCTCCTAGCGACACCTAGTGTGGCGAGACAGGTTCCTTTGCTCCACATGCAGGCCAGCCCCCCATTGATACAATGGATTTGATCAATTATATCACTTCAGGGAACATTATTTGTCCTTCTTAACTGCAAATTCTGCTTAGTCGAGTGAATACTTGAAATGACGCATCTATGGAAACACACTGCACGTGTACCAAGCCCGTACCTGCTGCATCACTGGTTCCGATGTAGAAAGCCCGCAGCACGCCATCAACTCTGCCACAAATGATGTATGTCGACATACGTCCCAGGGACGTCCCTGGGACACTTGTGTTCTTCAAAAGCTTGCAAGCCACCTTGGCTGTCGCTGGGCCTTTCCATTGCTCCGACAGAGGAAGGTAGTCGTTGATGTCTTGGAGCACACGCTCCCAGTCGACAAACTCTGCCTTGATGCGAGACCCCACCTTAAATACACTCGGGAAGTCTTGCAGCTGCACGTGGTTGACGCCTGCGACGAACGTATCTGATTGGCCAGTCACGGACACTACGTGTGTGCACCCAATTGGGTTTGCAAAGGGACAGGAAGCGCACTTGCACAAGTGTGTCTTACCTGCTGCGCCAAAGGTGCCTACATTGCGCACGCGCGTCATCATCAGACTTCGTTACGGTACTTACGTTAGTTAACCCTCCGATTCCGGAAACAGAGGCAAACATGCACTGATCAGGCTATCGCCAAGAAACTATACAAATAATAGTTATGTTTAAAGTGTTTGTTTCAAATCGACACCTCGCGCGAAGTTGGGGTAGTTAATCTACAATGTTTATGTGATTGTGTTGACACATTGCATTGATAACTTTATAGTATTCTTTTAATTCTTCATCAGAGCGTGTCGTCAAGATGACGGAGAAGGTCAACTCTGCGCAGAGCACCATCCATCCCTCAGCAGCAGTTGCAGCAGCTTAGTGCGTGGGACACATGCAACTTGACGCCTCTGTGCCCACCTGCAGGGCAAACAATCTCCAGCCAGGCGCCAGAGTCCTATCTTTGGGGGTGGTTCCATCTTCAATGTTTTGGAGAGCAGCTTTTTCGGGAAATTCCGCGATGCAATGCTGCCGATCAGGTAAAGATGTGTTGGCTAAGCACAAGCATCTTTTTTGTAGCTGGGCGGGGGGTAGTGTCCGTGCATGTGCGCGCACATGCATGTATGCAGGTTTGGTACTTATAAGTACGTGTTTACTTATGAGAGGAGTACCATCGCAGTGGCATAAACCTGTCTGGCTCTTGTTTCATGTACTTTTCCATTGTTTACACGTATGTCAGCCAAGATTATCACCCCGTGCTCTCATTGCCTCAGGTGCAGCAGTATTCGATTTGAAGACTTTCAGATGCCGCGCATTGTGGTGGTTGGCGGGGAGTCAACAGGGAAGTCAAGCCTGCTTGAAAATATCACGAAGTGTGCAGTATTTCCACGCGATCGCGACATCTGCACCAGAATGCCCATCCGTCTGCAACTCACAAATGTGATAGCTGCATCAGACAGTGCTGTTGAAGTGCAATTTGGCGACCAGCCAGTGGTGCGTCTACAGGACAGCAGCGAAGTACTGAGTGCGGTTGAGGTGCGTGTGTCAGTTGTGTATAAAAGTGATGCAAGTTGAGTGTTCACGGAGTGACATTTGGAAGTAGCACACGTTTTTGCCAAAAAGAGTATTATGGTTCTAGTACTTACATCCCAAAAGCAGTCGCATTGCTTGGCAGAGGATTAATGTAGGACTGTTTCCATGCCCATTACATAGGATCCCCTGGCTGGCTATATATAGTATTCAACCTTTTGCCACTAGGAAGCTACACTTGCCAGCTAGGAGCCACCCGAGGTGAATAGGCTTCCTCAATCTAGTCCTTCAAACCAGTCGACCTGATTGGCAATTTCAAGGCGGATGCCTTGTTGGCATGAACCCTTGCTTTTGCGCCATCGGGTGGGCCCTAGACCACCACCAGCAAATTTTTGAGCGCGTTCTTTATACACTACGATGCTCTTCAGAGTGTTAACAAATCACTGGTGCATGATTGGGCAAGTCTGACAATGAGTGCCTGGATGCTGTGCATATTGATGGAATTCCGTATTTCCTTTTCTTTACATACTGGCACTAATTGCCTAAAGCTGTTGAATGTGAGGTTGAAGTCAGGCAGAAATTTAATAATTGTGTGTTGCGTAGCACTCAGCTTACCAAATTCTTTTTGATGATACCAAACACTGATTTTTTTATGCAAACACGTGACCAAACCTAAAAGATGTGGTGGTTGAGGAGCTCTGCAGGGGGGGTGTAAGTAAGCCATTTTAAGGGAGTCTCTCTTCCAAATTTTTTTGGGAATCTATGCCGCACATTTAAGTGTTTTCATGCAAACTCATGCTTTGCTCTCTAGAGCAGTATCACTTCTGGAACACCATGCTCAATCCCTGACACACCATCAGAAACAGCATACATAAGGGAGAATACCGGGGAAGTTCAATCTGAGGGATAAATCAACTTTAAAAAATGTCAATCTGGAATCCCTTTAAGATTTTGCAAGGGGGCTCCAATTCTTAAGTTGCAGGGGCATAAGCCCCTGCGTCCCGTGGGGGCTCTTTACACGACTCCCACACCTTTTGCAATACTTAGTCAAAGGGGGGATTAAATGGACACCCTGGACCCGGACTTTGCTCTACAAACCCATTAAGGGGAAAGAACTCAATCATGTCCTTATTTGCAGAATGATGCAACCGAGTGATTTTTCCACCTGTTGGAGCTTCAGCCTTGCTTGCTTGCATGGTGCTAAACTTCTGCCAGCTTCTACCCTTCTGCCTTTAACCCCAGAGCATTTGATAGCCAAACTTGGTTTCAAGGATGCACGTAAAAGGCAAAGAAAGTATAGACCTTGCATGTATGACTTTTGCATTTATAAACATGTATTCTTTGGGCTCAAGAGGAGTTTGGCATAAGAATCCTCGCCAAGATGGCATTGTGACACCTCCCGGGTTCTCTTAAAGAATTCTTAGAAAAGATTTGGAGCAAAAATTTAGGAGCTGGCGATACCCATTTTAAGCCACTTTCCTCAAAACCACTTAGCTGACATTTAGGGCCATGCATGGTCAAAGACAGAACCCATCAAATCGTTATCTCAGTATCTTAGAATCCTATTAGTGGTTTCTAAGAGGTGAGGAGTGGGCCATGGTCACTCATGGCACGTGCTCCACGCCTAAATTAGGCCAAAAAATTGAATTGACCCCAAACTGTGTTTATAGTTTGATGTGTCTAGTCGGTTTTTCCCCAAGAAATTTCAGTTTGTGCCCTGGAAGGGCAACATGCCTGCATCTTGGGCTCCAGATCATATCAATGACTAGTCTTGGTGAAGGGCCAACTTGAGGAGTCACGCTTTGCTGAGCAAAATTTCAAATTCGGTTTGCTTTTCAAATGCTGCAAATGAGCCATTGAGGGAGTCTAGGCTGCCCTCTTGGTCTGCTTTACCAGCTTGTGTTGCGCAAATTACTTTGACTTGTCAACGTCCTCTACAGATTCATTATGGAATCTGAGGCCTTGTTTCTTGCAGGCAGCCATGGACTTGCTACCACCCAACAGCATCTGTGATACAGAGCTGGTTGTTCGGATCAAAGAGACCGGAATTCCGACATTTGAATTCTTAGATTTACCAGGTACAGTTTTTCAGCATTCTCACCATATTTGCAGCGTGAACTTGCCCTCTATTGTTTCTATGTGCTAGAGTTTCAGATGTTGATATTGAATCAAAATATTGAACGTTAAGATGAAACAGGCAGGTCTAGAATTTACGTCATAGCAAACATCGTTTATTAGTAACCTTGCTTGTTGCAGGCATCCGCGCTTATCCAGCTGATATGGCTGCGAGGACTGAAGCACTCGTGCGCAAGTACTTGGCAGAGGAAAATACTTTGGTCATTTCTGTTGTAAGGGCAACTGATACGCGCATCACAAATGATAGGGGATATGCCCTAGTACAGGTTGGTGTTGACCTTAATTTAATTTAGCACATGATTCTGCCTTCACTTCATGCCGCTGCTCATGTGTTGAGATAATTCTACCTACAACAACCTTGATGGCCAAGGTCAAACTCAAATTTGTTTTTAAGTTTTATTCACTGTGCATGTGGCATGGTGCATCGGTCCCCTTGCCTGTATACGATATATGATGGCTTGTCCTCATGCATGCAAAGAAAGCCTTTTTTGCGCGCAAGTGCTCCTCAAATTGACAGTCTAAAGCCTAGGAAATGACGGAGAGGACCATCCCTGTCACATTGCATTTGCCTAACACTCTTCATATGAAACCCTAAGTAAGGGGCTCTCGTGGTCTTGCACAAAATGGACCCTCCCTTGGGGCCTCGCAATTTTTTTGACCTGGGTCAAACCCAGGTCAAAATTGTAAAAAAGATGTGCGTGACTGTAGCCCAAAAGGAGCACTATTAACATAACTACTTTTTTATTCAAGGCATCTAGATTCTTAAAGCATGTTATTGGCTTGATCAAGGTAAATCAAGATGGATACAGAGAATAGAAGCAAGAGACAATTGGCTACATGGGCCAAGGTGATACTGCATGCAAGAGTAAGATTTTGGGGGACAGGGATGCGGGAGCAGTCACAAATGCCTAGATAGGGATGTCAAACAGGGAAGTGGGAGCGGTCACACATCCCTAGACAGGGATGTCAAACTGGGACGTGGGCAGGGATGTCGTCAGCTGTTAGCGGGGCTGTAAGGGATTAGAAATGAACATTACAAACCACATCCCTCGCTAGAAAATAAAAGCAAATATGTTGTCAGGTGTGACCTAGGTCAAAGATGATAGGAAGCTGGTGGATACAAAGATGACGCCAGCACATTTGCAGCGTTTCATATCCACAGATGAATCAGCCTATTGCAAAGCTATTATTGAGCTCAAGAATTAATCGATATTACATAACAAAGGATCGGCATTTAGCGTTGTATGACAATTCTATAGCGCTACATAGAGCTACATAGCGGTATAGCGCTATGTTTTGCTATATTTTAGCTGCAATAATTGCCAGAACTCCGCCTTACACTTCGAATTTCGGCATCAGTAATGGAAGGCAGGTTTAGCACCCTGCATAATGCCCCACACAAAAAATGAAAATGAACTTTTAATTCTGTTGGGGCTAGGGGCCCCTAGCAATCAGATATAGCGCTATATCTGACACTTAAATTAATTTGAATTCACGAGCAAGCCTTTGTACACCTGGGCCCTCATCCCTCATATTCCCCCTATAGTCAAGACAGCTCCCGTGCTGCTTAAAAAATGGGAAATGTAGTTTTCCAAGGCACTCCCTACCTGTCCACTCTCAAGTGCTGATTGCTGCCCAATGCTAATAACTCTCTTCTACTGTCTCCTCAACAAAATCATCCGCTGGTGCTGGTGCTGGTGCTGCTACTGCTAGTTGCATGGCTGCTTGCATGAAGCTGCGTGCATGGACACAACCCACTCAAGCGCAGGGCACTTCAGCTTGATGAAGGGGACCTCATCCTTTAAAATATGAATTACCAATAGACAATGGAACTGCTTGTGCTGTGCGGGGCCCATCGAGAAGGACTTGATGTGCTGCTGCTTGGCCACTGGTTTCTCAACACAGGCTACCTCCTACACCTCGTTCTCTTCGTCCTCCCTTCTGGCATGCTCCCTGGGGATTTTGCAAACCCCTGCTGCTTGCAGTGCTTGCCGCGTGCAGTTGTGATGCTGTGTCGCCCAGGGGTCGCGGGGCTGAGGTTGGCTTGCAACGTATGCACTTCATCACTCAGCCCCACTATGGCTTATTCTCCATCGTAATTGCCTGTCAGACCACTTGCTAAGGGAACCTCCTGTTGTCTTCTTGAAGAAGTCTGCTGGTGTGGCACTGCCCTGGACATGGGGCTGCATGTCATCCGTCCCCAGTTTCGTCTATGGCCTGTCCCCGCACCTAACATCTGCTTTTTAACTCTTCAGGGGTGAATTTTCGAGGTTCGATTTTGGCACATGCTATAACTGAAAATCTTACTGCGCTTTACACTTATAAGCGCTATTAGCATATGCCAATCCCTACTCATAACATGAACTGAAACCTCTTAAAGTAAATGGAGGGTTGTGCTTTGACATCACAGTTTGACCACCTGCCACATCCTTATCCTTAGGAAATTAGGGATCTTCCCATCAGAAATTCATTCATATATATTCATACGCATGCGCAAAATGTGAATATTCTGCAAATATAATGCACCTTGGTAGTCAGAGAGCAAGCATTTATAAAATCATTGCTTACCAAGTTTTCAGGTAAAGCTTTGCGCTAGGTAGATAGCTAAACCCACATTCTCTGCATCCCTCCATCCAATTGTTCAGCAGTCTTTTTAAATCATACTGCAAAAGAACTATCTTGACTCCTCTTGATATTCATTACAAAAGATGACACAAGCTGGTGCTCTGAGTGGGCCACAATGCCAAATTCTTGAAATTTCTGCCAAGCTGAATTCTCATGCTTGGCAGCTGTAGGCAATGAGTGCCAGAATGCATACTTAACTTCAGGCCCCGGTCAAGCTTAATGGCATCCCTACCCAAGAGATCAGTCTCCGTACATTTTTCCAGGTCTTTTTTCTAGCCTTTGGGCTGCAGTATTTTTGCAGGAGCGCGATGTTTTTTCCTGTGGGCACAAATTCGATGTGTGTGAATATCTAAGAATTTGTGTCTGGAAAACCCCCATTTCCTAAGGGAATTCGATGTGGAAGGCAGTCACACTGGATGTCAAGTCCACATCCCTCAGTCCGGATAAGAAATTTCATTTGCGTGCTCTGTGTCAAGAGGATCTGTTTGTTTTTGACATTTGAGCAGTAGCAGCAACTCACCTGTTCATAGTGTGAGCATGAGCGCTGCATGGGCCCTACCCCGGGTTGCACATCATCTTAAGATTCACCAACTTCCTATCATGTTGGAGGATCACCAAGCTTGACAGCTCGTAGATGTAACTATCCAGATCGGTGCAAAATCAAGCATGGATGATGTGCGCATGTCGTGCGTGCGCGCGTGCAGCGGATGCACACCCTTGCAGGCATGGAGCGGCTGGGCACACCATTGCCCAGCTAGAGCATGTTGCGCGCGCACACACCCAGCAGCACATGCGGCAAGCTGCATTGCGCAGTCCATGTGAAACAACTGAGCTGATGATGTGCTAGTATGTCTGAGCAGGGCTGCATCAAGCACGGAAGGCGAGCATCCCAGGGGCCTGACCTGACTCTCCTCTACCTTCCACAGGACCCTACTTCTCCTTTGACCTCTCCCCTTGACCCTGCTCGTGATGCTGCCATTATCTGATGGTTGACCTGAGAGGAATGTCCCATTCCGCTGCCCGGCCCCATAGAAAAATCCCCGGGCTAATTCCTATGGTGCACACCATCCACGGAGGCCTCAGGGCCCTTCCGGAAAATTTTGGAATTTTCAGGGGGGTAGGGATTGGGTGGGGGAGGCAGTCCCTGCCCAGGATTTCTTCATTTTGGGGGCAGGGATGTGGGAGCGGTCACACCTGCCGCATCCCTCGCGCAAAAGAAAATGCAGGGATGTGGGCAGGGATGCCATCAGGTGTGACCGCCCCCTTAGATTCTGCAACTTTGTGCTCAGCATCGCGGAGATCATTGCAGCGCATACCCCAAAGTACACCTGAAGTTCTAGACATTCGTGAGTACCGCTTGTTTCACACATCACTGCGCAGACCAGAAAGGAGTGGTACCATGGCATACATATGTAGAGCGCAGTGCCACAATGCCTGCACACACAAAGTGCAAGCACAATCTTGCACATGTTCCTGCCTGCATCTTTGAACACTTCTGCACTGAGCTTTGTGTTGGGAGTTTAGGAAAGATAACAAAAGCGCCCTGCAGCCTGTTTTGGATACTGAAGATGACTGAGAGGGATAGCAGGAGCGTGGTCGTGGTCTGGAGGGCAGTCACGATGACACTGTCCCAGCCAGAAATGAAGCTGCAATCTGAAACCTTGGATGATCTGCAATGTCTTTATCCGGAATTGATTCCTGTCCAACATAAAGCCTCCTTTGCCAAAGAGTGCCATGTGAAGCAGAGGGTTTTTGAAATAATTATAGCAGAGGGGGCTATCTGAGGCCCAACATGGGTATGGTCTTTGCATGCTCCTAGGGCATGATCTCCCTGACGCGCATTTTTCAAGCTTAGTGTTTGATAGTAGCCCTGGTTGCAAGCTGTTTACAGCACCTGAGCTTGAAAACTGCGCGTCAGGGAGACCATGCCTAATGGGCCGTGGCATGAACCATACTTTTCACAGCCAGATGTCCACACCAGATCAGCCACAGCATCAAATTAAATGATTTTTGGTGTTTTGGTGCTCTTGTAATAACATCATTGCAAAAGAATTGAAGTGAAAACACCCAGTGGTTGGTGAGATGTCGATTTTTGGTCATTTCCCTTAAAAAAATCAGCAAAAAGGGGTGCCAAAATGGGTCAAAATCCGGACCTCCTCCAAACCTGAATTTCAACATCCAAGATCAATTAGGAACATATTAGAAGTATATTGATGGTGTTTTGGGGATGAAAAGACATGTGGTTGTGTTGAGGGCATACATGTGCTGTTTATGCCAAAATTGGCCAAAAACAGAGGCTGAGCACTCAAGCAGGCCACCAGGGGCGTCCATTTCACCCCAAATCCTGCCAGTAGCCTAGTTATATGATAAAAATATAATTTACATCAAAAAAGGATCAAGCCCAGGCTTTTGTTCAGATAACCCCATTTGTCATAATTCAGAGAAAAATTTGTAATCCAAAAAATTTGCGTGTGACCGCAATATTTTGCCTATGTCCCAAAAACATTGCCCGAATAACCAAAACAATTTGCCTGAATTATGAGATTTTTAGCGTGTGACCACGACCTTAGCCAATTGTCTTTGAGAAGCCTTTAAAGGCTGCCGACATTCCTCATATGCACACTCAGGAGCTTGGTCTGGAGGGCAAAACAGTCATGGCCTTAACAAGGACAGACCGAGTCTCTCCTGCAGAATTTCAAGAGCTTGTGCTGGACCGTATTATGATGTCGAGCTCTGAGTTTCCAAAGCCACTTTTTGCGTGTGTTGCAATTGTCAATAGAACAAGCGACGATGTGGTGACCCTGGCCGAGCACACAGTGATGGAGACAGAATGGTTTGAAAGGTGCGTCGGGTGATGATACAGGCCCAGTATGCCTGTGGGCACATGAGGAATTGATCATCTTGAAATGAATAAGTGCTATTCGTCCATTTTACAGACAAATAGCAAAAGCAACCTGTTTCATGTCCACCTCTGCGTCAACTCAGAGATAGAGAAGAAGGGTTGCCGCTCATGTGCACCACTGCAACAGCACTGCAACAACCATTTTGCAGGCATGTTGCCTCATGGTACGCTGAACGGCCGAAGCCGGAGTTGGAAAACATGGCTTCACGCATGACGCTGTTTAATCTCACAAAACGGGTGGATGTGCTGTACAGCCAGTACATCACTTCAGTTTGGAAGCCCCGTGCGCTCCAGGTAGATATCCGGGCCATGGATGTATTGTTTGCTGCGATTGTGCTACAAGTCACAATCAAGTCTGTCAAATCTAAGTGTTCAAAGATTTCGATTTGTCAAAATTTGGACGTGAACTCCATTGTCCTTAATGGCTATATGTTTTAAAGCAAAGTACATTATAACAACCCACTTACTTTCCTGTTGTCAATTTCACATTAGGTTTAAGTGCTAGTGAGAAGCAGGACCATGAGACTCATTTATGACTGCCATTGCGCAATGCAGCTGATCACCGAGAAGGCGAATGACACAAAGATGGAGCTCTCTGATTTGGGACCAGATCCATCAGGCTTGAATGAGACGTTCATACTGGCTTTAATTTCAGCCGAACTACGAGCAAGGGTTGAGGCTGGCTTGGTGGAAACAGTGAGTGTCAGACTGCAATATCAAATTCAAATTTTAAAACTCGATCAGAAATCGGCTTAATGTTGCCAAGAACGCCCTCATTTTGAGAGCCTATGGGTTTCAGAATTGCACATCACAAAGGCGTGAACTATGGATTTTGGGAGTCTACCTGTTCCAGAACTGCTCATAACAATGGCGCGGGCTATGGATTGTGTGGATCATGAAATGGCTGCAAGCCTTTTCTACATGAAAGACTGTGCTGTTACTTTCAACATGACAGGTACATTTAGTTCATTTAAGGCTTTTAATCTGTAGCTTAATTGCCCTGTCCCTGCTTTTTCGCTTTGTTCAGGAAAAACGTTTTGAGTTTGGCTCAAAATTGCAACCTTGCTTCGAGAGCATGGCCAAGCCTTGGTTGCCATGGGTGCGCACTCAGATTGAGTCAACAAGGGACACCATGCGCAATTGGAAGATAAAAAGCTCCACCCTTTCCTCCCGGAACTCCTCTCAGCAGTGGTAGAAGTCTTCGCCAATGACAAGTCGCAGATGAAAAGGGCGCGCTTTGAGGACCTGCAAGGCCGCGTGTGCCAAGTGCTTGAACAAGAGTACGCACAAAAATTACAAGAGAGATTTCATGAGCTGGAGGACGTTGTCAGAGCCAGCTGCGTGCCACTTTATGTGCTTCCCAAGACCAAGTCCATTCCACAAGCGGTAATGAGCTCAAATTTGGCACAGGCACAGGCCCCTTCTACAAGCTCTTGCGCCAGCAGTTATTCCTTGTTTTAAAGGTCCACTGCCGACATGCTGCTAGCTCGCAGGAATTGTCGCCATTAGGTGTGCGGGCCTTGCTATTGGCCTGCACGCCCTCCAAATTTATGATGCTACCTTAGCCCATCTTCTGGCCTGATTACTTGCTTTCCAACTTCATATCTGGTTATGGTGCGCACCTCCACAGGGCAACAGTCAAGCCTTGAGCACTAGAGGCACCACAGGGCAACAGTCAAGCCTTGAGCAGTAGAGGAAGACTTCGGGATTGCTGCAAGCAAACTGTGATCATGGGCCAAAACCTCAAACAAATCACCCGCCTGCGCGCAGTCACCCTCCATGTCCTCAGGATTCTCCTTTCCGCCTGCGTTTGGAGTGCAGCAGCCCGCAAGCACCCCTGCGCCTGCCTTTGGCTACACGCCCTCCCTGTTTGGCACACCCACCCCTGCTAGAGGAGGCAAGCCTCCAGGTGTGTGCACATTCATGCTCACATTCATACACACACTCACACAAACAAGCACATGCACACAGGACGAAAAGGCTGGGGTGGAGTCAAAAGCGCCTGTGGAGGCAATGCACACCTGATGTGCCATTTCAGGCATGCGCACCCGAATGACCCAATCCTCTGTGTAATGGATGCTGTTGTGCCACTGCTTATCTGTGCTGACGGCCAAGTCAACCGTGCTTTTGGCTGTGCAGGCTGCCACTCTTTGCCGGTTTGCACCCTTCTCACAATTGCATCTTACCCCTCTCACAATTGCATCTTACCCCTGACTCACAGCCTCTGCCCTCCACCTCCAACGCTGTGCAGCCCCTGCTTCCAACCCTTTAAGCACAGCGTCCTCGCCAGAGGTACTTGGACATGGCTTCTATGGCACCTCTAGCTCCAAATCATTTGGCGCCTCCGTCGCCCCACCGGCCTTTGGCGGGAGTATGCCGGCATTTGGCGCCTCCGTCGCCCCACCAGCATTTGGCGGGAGCACGCCGGCCTTTGGCGGGAGCACGCCGGCATTTGGCGGTGCGTGCCCCTGTCTGGCTGGCCTTGCATCTGTATCTCTTCACGAGGGAGCATTTGTGGTGGGGTTAGTCAAGAAGCGCAGGTGACAGCACGCATGTGCGTGTGGGTATGTGTGGACATGGCGTGCCTCTTGCCCAGTGTGCTGTGCTGTCCGCTGCCTGCGCTTCTTGATCCTTGCTGCTTGTGCGTATGCATCTTGCCCTGTCCTTAAGCCTGGAGCGTGGAATGGCAAGGGGCACTCTATGCCAGCTGCTTGCTTGCCTGCCATTGGCCATCACGGTTCTCCCCCCTGTTTGCTGTGTTGAGCGAGTGCACATTTTAATAGGGGAGCCACCTGTCAGGCACCAAAAAGGGTGTTTGTAGTAGGCACACAGACTCTTCGCAAATTCAAGCAAATCCAATGTGAAATTTTGTAAGTTGCAGACTGTTCAATCGCAAGCACGGGTGTACACTTGATCATGTGTATGGCTTCGAGCAAGCATATATGAGCAAGCCAGCACCAGTGTGAGCAACAGCCAACTGGCTTTGTCTGCCCTCTGCGTGCCTTGGTTGCCTGCCTCCCCCCAGACACCTTCATGCCAAGCGAGGCCTGTGCAGACACCTTCATGCCAAGCGAGGCCTTTGCAGACACCTTCACGCCAAGCAAGGCCTTTGCAGACACCTTCATGCCAAGCGAGGCCTTTGCAGACACCTTCACGCCAAGCGAGGCCTTTGCAGACACCTTCACGCCAAGCGAGGCCTTTGCAGGCTCTCAGTCGGGCTAGTGCTTCGCCCGGGGGCCCCAGGCCAGGATTTTTATAAGGACGCCAACGCATGTACGTGCATGCTCAGCTCCTGGCAGGCTGTCACACCGCATGCCAGTGCGCGTACGTTAGGGCCTCCTCAATCCCCCATTGCACGCAGTGCACCTGGGGAATATTTGCAGCTGCCTACCCAGCCAATGCTCGTGCTCGCACTGCGCACCAGCCCCACTTCCAATACGCAGAAGAACACCCACACGTGTCTCAATTGCTGAGCGTGCACGCACACCCTTGCAGCCTTCTCCTTTGGCACTCCTCGTTCGACGGGCAACGTAGGCCAAAGTGGGACCTCAGCTGCTATGCCTGACCCCTTGGGCGCCCTTGCTGCCCCAGGTGCAGCAGCACCTTGTCGATCCACGCGTGCCATTCCATTCTCCAAAACGGTGAGCAGCGTGCAGTCACTCACATCCCTCTTACATGCAGTCACTTAAATTGGCGCCATGATCTGCACCCAAGCAATTCATCATAACAAGTGGCTTCCTGACCCATCTTAAGCTATGGCCATCATACCCAGCAAGCAACAGCATTGCCGCTTTAGATGTGCCTGTCACATTCGTTAAAAAGCGTCATTATGGTTGATCAAGGGCTGCAGTTAGCAGCGCTTCAGGCATTATGTGAGCAGCACACGCACCTCTTAACCCCAGTGATTTGCACCCTGCCCATGGCCAAATGGCACCGCTCGCCTTCCTTGCCAGATCCTGTCTTCAGCATTCCCTTGCCTGCCCCCCCTGCCCATTGGGAGGGGGTTAGATAAACTTCCCGACCCACCCCAGCACCTGTAGCAGGCCATGTTCTGCTCTACCTGTCTGCACCCGGTGCATTTCTTGGCTCAGAATATTGCTGTCTCTGCACAATGCCCAGGTGGAGAACAATGGCACTGACTATGTCAACGTCATGAGCATCACCGCAATGCCGCAGTATGTTGATAAATCCACGGAGGAGCTGAGGTGTGTGTGTGTGTGCCTGTGCGTGTGCACGTGCGTGTGTCTGTGTCTGCATGTTGTGTGTGTTAAGCGTGTGTGTGTCACATGGCTTGAGCATACTGCAGCGCCTGAGCTGCATGGCGTGCGCTCGGGTGCATATGCTTGGACCCATGGGTGCATATGCTTGGACCCATGGGTGAGGTCTTGGACAGCAGGCACGCATGCAGGGAAGGGCAGTTTGTGCATTCCTTTGTTGTTCAACTCAACCAGGTACCTGGGCCCCTTGAACTGAGCCTGGTCCAGCTATAGGGTCTAGCTATAGGGTCCAGTGCATGCTGCGGATTCGGCTGTGCTTGTGCGGGCTGCAAGGCAGCAGGCAGAGCATGTGCGCATGCACACTCTGAATCAGGTGGTGGTGGTGGTGGTGGTGGTGGTGGTGGCATGGCTTGCGTCTCGCAGCACGCTGCATGGCTCTTGAGTCACACAGCACACTCCAGAGTGTGAGTGTGGGTGGCCAGGTATCCAGTAGGCTGCATGGTGTGGGCCTAGGCAGGTCTATGTTGCGCAGTGCACAGTGTAGGAAGGGTGCATCACGACCTCATACATGGTCCCCATATATGCATCAGGTCCCCATACACGCATACTTACGTACGGACGTACGTACGTACATACATACATACATACATACATACATACATACATACATACATACATACATACATACATACATACATACATACATACATACATACATACATACATACATACATACA
>LFIK01000373.1_pt1 | contig 33444 bp, 29 predicted proteins | sample 643401 | NCBI WGS metagenome assembly LFIK01 (sample SAMN03777447, study PRJNA286221) | soda lake metagenome | biome: soda lake; feature: Kulunda steppe; material: water; isolation source: sample T5-Br brine of Lake Tanatar-5 | place: Russia: Kulunda steppe | collected 2010-07
GCAAGCGCCCGGAACGGGCGCGCAGCGAGGGTGGGTGGGCGGGCCCTGCCGCCGAAGCGGCGCGCGGGCCTGCAATCATGCAATGCGGATCAGCGCTCGGTCAGTTTCAGCTCGATCCGCCGGTTGCGCGAGCGCGCTTCGGCGGTGTTCGCCGTGTCGACCGGACGATACTCGCCGAATCCCGCCGCCGACAGCCGGAATGCCGGAAAACCCCGCTCCTCGGTCAGGTAGCGCACCACCGACAGCGCCCGCGCCTGACTCAGCGCCCAGTTATCCTCATACCGGCCGCCCGGAGCAATCGGCAGATTGTCGGTATGTCCCTCGACCTGCAGGATCCAGTCGATTTCGGGGGGGATGCGATCGGCAACTTCGTTGAGGATCGACACCACATTGCCGATCTGCGCCCGCCCCTCCGAGGCCAGATCCGCCGACCCCACCTCGAACAGAACCTCGGAAGAGAAAACGAAGCGGTCGCCCACGATCTCGACCCCCTGCCGCCCCTCGAGCACCTGCCGCAACTGCCCGAAGAACTCCGATCGGAACCCTTCCAGCCGCTCGCGCTCCTGCGCCTCGCGCTCGGCGCGGGCGCGTTCCTCGCTGGCGAGCCGCGCCAGCGCGATGTTCAGATCCGCACCCAGGCTTTCGATCTGGGTCTGCGCCGCTTCCTCGCGCGCGCGGACTTCGCCCAGCAACTCCTGCAGGCTGCCCACCTGGCCGCGCAACGACGCGACCTGCTGGTTGAGCACCTCGAGGCGGCGCGCATCCACGGCGCTCTGCGCTTCCTGCTCGGCCAGGCTGTCCTCGGCCAGTGCGCGCAACGCAGCAAGCCGTTCACGCTCGCTCACTTCCTCGGCCAGCGCCTCTTCGGCCTCCGTGGCCCGTGCCCGCGCCGCTGCCAGCAACGTCAGCGTCTCCTCGGCGCGGCGGCGTTCCTCCTCCAGTGCCAGCGTCATCGCAGTCAGCTCGGCATCCGCCCCTTCCAGCCTTGTCCGCAAAGCCTCGGCCGCAGCGGCATCGGCAAGCCGCGCGCGCTCCTGTTCCGACAGCGCCGTCTCCACTTCTGCCAGCCGCGCGCGCAGCGCCTCGGCGGCGGCGGCCTCGGCCAGGGCCTGCGCCTCGGCCGCGTCCAACGCCGCATCGGTCTCGGCAAACCGCGCGCGCAACTCCGCCAGCCGCGCCAGCGCCTCAAGCCGCTCTGCCTCTTCCTGCGAGACCTGCGCCTGCGTGTCTTCAAGCGTGGCCTGCAACTCTTCGGCGCGCGCAATCGCCGCGATCCGCGCCGCCTCCTCCAGCGAGAGCCGCGATTGCGCCGCGTCCAGATCGGCCCGCAGCGCATCAGCTTCGGCCTGCGTCTCGTCCAGCGCTGCAGCCTCGGTGCGCGCCTCATCGCGCTCGCCCTCGGCCTGCGCCAGATCGGCCAGCACCTGCGCCAGCGAGTCCTCGAGTTCCGCCTGCGCTGCCACCCCCGCGCGGCGCGCTTCCTCGGACCGATCCAACGCCGCAGCAAGCTGCGCCAGGCTCGCCTCCTGCGCCACCGCCTCGGCCTGCGCCTGCGCCAGCGCGGCCTCGACCGCGTCGGCCCGCGCGGCGGCCAGACGCGCCGCCTCTGCCTCGCTGTCACGTTCCTCCCGCATTGACGCAAGGGCCATCTGCAGCGCTTCCTGTTCCGAGATCAGCACCTCCTGCGCGGCCTCGAGTTCGGCCAGATCGGCGCTGAGTTCCTCGCCCCGCGCGAGCGCCGCATCACGCGCCCCGATCAGCGACGCCACCTGCGCCTCGAAATCCGTGATCTGCGCCTGCGCTGCCTCAAGTTCGGCGCCGCGCGCATCCAGATCGCGCGTCAAAGACGAAATCTGCGCCTGCTGGGCGGCGGCCAGCGCGCGCGCCTCACCCAGATCGCCCTGCAGATCGTCAACCTGGCCTTCCAGCGCCTCGACACGCGCCCTTGACAGCCCCAACGCCCCGGCCAGCGAGGCGACCTCGGCCGACAGCCCCTCGAGTTCCGTGTCCTGCGCGGTGATCGTGTCACGCAGCACGAACTGCACGATCATGAAGATCGACAGCACGAACATCAGCACCAGCAGAAGCGCGGTCATCGCATCGACGAAACCGGGCCAGATCGCCGCGCTGACATCGCGTCGCTGCCCTGCCCTGCGCGCCAGCGGCATGGCGTCAGCCCTCGTCCCGGCGCATGCCGAAGCCCACCCGCGACAGTTGCCGCACGGCCTGGGTCAACCCCGACAGGTCGGCGCGCAGGTCGGTCGTCGTCTCGATCCGCCCGGCCGAAAGCTCTTCGGCGATGCGCAGAAGCTGCGCGTCGATGTTGCGCAGACGCAGGCGCATTTCGGCCTGGGCATGGGGGCCGCCCTCTTCGGCGAGGGTGCGGTATTCCGCCAACAAGGCCTCCTGCGCCTGAATAAGCCGCTCGAAATCGGGCGACGTGCTGGCTGTCGCGGGGGCCGCAGTGCCCGCTGAAAGCCGGTCGATGGCCTCGACCAGAAAGCCAAGCGCCTGGTCAAGCTGCGCGCGCTCATGATCGGCCTCGCTCTGGTTGCGGCGCAGCTCTTCCATCTGCTCGGCCATGGCATCGAGCACCTGCACCATCGCCCCCATTTCCGAGCCGGGTTCGACGTCGCCCGCCACACCCAGCCGGGTGATCGAACTCAGCCATTCCTCGAGCTGGCGGTAGAAGCGGTTCTGGCCGTGGCCCGCAAAAAGCTCCAGCATCCCCACCACAAGCGAGCCCGCCAGCCCCAGGAGCGACGAGGAAAACGCGGTGCCCATGCCGCCAAGCTGCGCCTCGAGTCCGATCATCAGGTTGTCGAAAACCTGGATGCCGGTCTGGTTGTCGTCGGGCGCAAGCGAACGGATGGTATCGACCACGGCGGGAACTGTCGTCGCCAGCCCGTAGAATGTCCCCAGCAGGCCCAGAAAGATCAGCAGGCTGATGATGTAGCGGGTGATGTCGCGCAGTTCGTCCAGCCGGGTTGCGACCGAGTCGAGGATCGAGCTGGCCGAGGCGCTGGAGATCTGCGAACTCCGCCCGCGCCCCCGCAGCAATGCCGCCAAGGGCGCAAGAAGCGAGGGCGGGACAGTCGCTTCATGGCCGGGGGTGTCGGCGGCGAACCCCTCGATCCAGATGATCGAGCGGTTGAGCTGGATCACCTGCCAGAAAGTCGCGAAGACCCCGATCACAAAGACCAGAAAGATGAAGCCGTTCAACCAGATATTGGCGAAAAAGATGCCCGAGACAGCCGGAAACGCAAACCATGTCCCGAGCGCCACCAGCACGATGACGATCAGCATCATCACGATCTGGCGTACCGGGCGGGAAAATTGCGTCTGGGCCCCAATCCGGGGTCTTGCCATGATGGGCGTCCTGCTCCTCTTGTCAGAAATACAGTAGGTCACTCGGCGAGCAGTGCCAACTGGGTTTTTCGTGAAAATCCCTGTTGCCGCGGGCTGTGCGGACAAAGCCACAAGCTGCGCCCCCCCGGTGCCTGCCGCGTCGGCATCGGTCGCGCGTTGCCGCGCCGACGCGGCCGGTCGGCGCGACAACTCGACGAGGTTCGCCGACTGGCGACAAGCCGCAACAGAGGGAACGGTCTCATACGCAGGAAGCCGGGGGCCTATCGATACCCCCGCCCCGTACGCTGCAAATCACAGTCGCAACAAGACCTGCGGCAGGTAGTCAAAGCCGCTCTCGCGCAGAGAGGGCGCTACATCGACCAGCGCAACAGGCCGGTCACTTCGTCGGGCTATCGGAGCGCCAGAGAGAGACCAATCAGCACCAGCGCCAGCAACAGAATGCCCAAGCCGGACATGACCAGCCCGCGATCAGTGCGCCGCGGCATTGTGAGATGCGCGCTATCTGCGCTGTAATCTGCGACACCCCGTAACTGATGGGGCGCATCGGCGGCGCGCATCTCCGACCGCTCTGCCGAATGCTTGCCGCTTTCTGACACATGCTGTTGCTGCGCCCCGGATCCGCCCCGCAACCTTCCCGCCGCCCCGCGTTCGCGCTGGGCGTTCAGCCACACCGCACAATCGGGCGGGGGTTGCGACTGAAGATCGTCACGCAGCCGCTCGGCCGTAGCGTTCGCCCCAACCTTGCCGGGGGGTGAGCCCGCCTCGGTCTGCGATGCCCCTTCGCGCAGGTCGCGGGCGAAGCTTTGCAATGCAGTACCGCTGAGGATCGGGTCAGCGGCAGAAACCGGTGGCGCCCCGGACCCACCCGCGCGGCGCGCCGACCGCAGGCGTGGCCAGCGCACCCAGACATCGCGCGGAGGATGGTGGGGCAGAACCATCTTTGCGGGATTGGCGATGATCCCGACCCGCGCCTGCCGGTCGGAAAGGGTTTCGCGGCGGCGCGCGGCAGGGTCGGAAGCGGCGGTCGGGTAACTTTCTGGCATGGGTCGTTTCGCTTGGCTGGCGGGACACTGTGATCATGGACAGCAGGTCCTAACAAATCGCTAAGCCCGCCCCCGCCGCCCGCGCTTGGGAACCTTTGAGGCGAAGCCAGGCGGCCGGCGTGCAACCCAGGCGATGAATTTCGCCAAACGCGGATGCCCCCTCAGCGCCTGGATCGTGTTGTAGGATCGGGCGAGTTCGGTCTCGCTCAGCGTCGCGTGGATCTCGCGGTGACAGATATGGTGCAGCAGCACGACGGGCCCGCCCTTCCCGCCGCGTAACCGTGGGATGAGGTGGTGCAGGCTTTGCGGCACCTCGGGCGGGATCGGGCGCTCGCAGAGCGGGCAAATCGGCAGTTCGCCCGCGCCCTCTGGCGATTCGTCTGGCATTTCGGCCCTGTCCAAGATATCGACGCGACGCGTTGGCAGATGTGACATCAGTGCGGGAAAACAATGACGCAAAATGACACGATGGATGAGATTGCGACCGAGGCCGTGATCGAGGGGCTGTTCGAGGACTGGAATCGCGCGTTGCGCAGTTGCGATCCGAAATGTGTCGTGGCCCTTTATTCGCCGGATGCGACGCTGGAGCCGACCCTGTCGAACATCGTGCGGGACACACCTCAGGCGATCGAGGATTACTTCACCCATTTCCTGCGCCTGAAACCGCAGGGCAAGATCATCCAGCGGAAGATCCGCGTCTATGACCGCGTTGCTGTGAATTCCGGCGTCTATTGCTTCGAGCTGGAAGAGGATGGGGAGAAGCGCAGCGTGATGGGCCGCTTCACCTTCGTCTATCTGAAGGAACCCGAAGGGTGGAAGATCATCGAGCATCACTCCTCGCTGATGCCCGAGGGGGACGGCTGACACCCTAGCCCCTTTCCCTTGGGCCGTCGTCTGCCTATCGTGACGTTCGAGCAAACCTGACGGACCGCGCCCATGCCCTCGACCGACACTTTCGCCGCGCTTGATTTCGCGGTTCCGGGAGCCGCGACAATCCCGCTGCATCTGGTCAGCACCGAACGGTTTTCCGACTGGAAAGCCACGCAGCCCGTTTCCGTCACGGACTGGCTGGAAACGCTCGACTTCACCGCAGGCGCGGGTAGCGTCGCCCTTGTGCCGAGCGCGGATGGCGCGCTGGGCTGCGCCGTGGTGGGTCATGGCAGCACCAGGGACCGTGCGCGCGGACGCTTTGCGCTTGGCGGCGCGAGGTCGCGCCTGCCTGCGCAGGGGTTCACGCTGTATCACGACCTGTCCCCGGCGGAACTTGCGCAAGAGGCGCTGGGCTGGTGCCTGGCGGGCTACCGTTACGACCGCTTTCGCGACCGCCCGGCGCCAGCATTGGCCAGCCTCGCCGCGCCCGAGGGGATCGACCACGCCGAAATCGCAGCCATTGCCGCGGGCGAGGCGCTGACGCGCGATCTGATCAACACACCCGCCTCGCATATGGGCCCCGAAGAGCTCGAAGGCGCGATGCGTGCGCTGGCCGAGGCACATGGCGCGACGCTGAACGTCACCACGGCAGACGACCTGCTGACGGCGAATCTGCCGCTGATCCATGCGGTCGGGCGCGCCTCGACCCGCGCGCCCCGGCTGCTGGACCTGCGCTGGGGCACGACCGGACCGCGCCTGACGCTCGTGGGCAAGGGCGTGTGTTTCGACACCGGCGGGCTGAACCTCAAACCCGGCGGGTCGATGGGGCTGATGAAGAAGGACATGGGTGGCGCGGCCACCGTGATGGGGCTCGCGCAGATGATCATGGCACGCGGCTGGCCGGTGCGGCTGCGGGTGCTGGTCCCGGCGGTCGAAAATGCGGTGGCGGGCAACGCCATGCGCCCCGGTGACATATTGATCGCCCGCAACGGGGCGAGTGTCGAGATCAACAACACAGACGCCGAAGGGCGGCTCGTGCTGGCTGATGCGCTCAGCCTCGCCGATGAGGAAACCCCGGATGCGCTGGTCTGCATGGCGACGCTGACGGGCGCGGCGCGGGTCGCGCTGGGGCCGGATATCGCGCCGTTTTTCACCCGCGACGCCGCGATCAGCGCGGCGCTGATGCAGGCGGGCACACAGGTGGCCGATCCGGTCTGGCCGCTGCCGCTGCACCCACCCTACGAGACACTGATCGAGCCCGGCATCGCTGATCTGGACAATGCGCCCTCGGGCGGCATGGCCGGCGCGGTCACGGCAGCACTCTTCCTGCACCGTTTCGTGGAAAAAACGGCGCGCTTCGTGCATTTCGACATCTACGGATACCAACCCAGATCTGCCCCGGCGAGGCCCAAGGGCGGGGTCGGGCAGGGCGCGCGCGCGCTGCACGCGGCACTGCCTCGCCTGTTGGGCGTGTGACGCAGCATCCGCATATCCCTTTCGATCCCGCCGGGAACGCGCCCTCGGGGCGTGCGGGGTGGGTGGGTGGGCACACCCCGAGGGCGCTTTATCGCGCGTACGTCCCGGCAGGGCAGGACAGCCCCGCCCACACCCTAAGCCAGCAAGCGATACTGCCATGACGCGGCGAGAGCACGACCCGCGCATAACGCCCTTCAGCGGCCGCGTTGCCCATACCAGCCTGCGGGGACTGATCGACGCGCCGGACTTCAGTGACGGGCAGATGATGCGGCTGCGCGCGTCGCTGGCAGACCTGCAGCGCTCACCATCCGGCCCGCGCGACCGACAGGTGCTGCGCGGTGCGCGGGTTTGCGTGATCGACCGGCAGAACGGGTTTGCCTATATCAGGGCCGAGCCCGATGGCTATTGTGGCTGGCTGCCCGAGGCAGTGCTGGGGCCGGATCATCCGGTCACGCATCGCATCAGCGCACCGGCGACGCATCTCTACACGCGCCCTGACCTCAAGAGCCCCGAACACGCCGCCCTGTCATTGAATGCTCGCGTGGCGATCACCGATGGCACCGGGCGATTTCTGCGCTGTGATGACGGGTTCTGGCTACCCGAGCAGCACCTCGCCCCGCTGGAGACGCCCGCACACGATCCGGTGGCCGTCGCGGAAAGCCTGCTTGGGGTGCCGTATCTCTGGGGTGGCAACAGTTCTGCGGGCCTCGACTGCTCGGCGCTGGTGCAGCTGGCGCTGCACGCCTGCGACCGGCCTTGCCCCGGCGACAGCGATCTGCAGGAAACCGCGCTTGGCATCGCCCTGCCGCCGGGAACAGCCCCGGAACGCGGCGATCTGCTGTTCTGGCCCGGCCATGTCGCCTGGGTCAGCGCGCCCGATACGATCCTTCACGCCAATGCACACAGCATGTCGGTCGCTCATGAGGCCCTTGCCCCGGCGCTTGCACGCATCGCTGACGACGGCCCGTTGACTGCGCACAAGCGGCTATAGAATCAGTCTGCAGGGTCAGACCAGATCCTGTGCCATCGCGATGAAGGTCTCGAGCGTCTCCTGCCGGTCCGCGCGCCGGGTGCGCGCCAGTGCCGAGAGTACGGCGGCATTCACGCCGCGCCCGGTCAGGAAGCGCGGCGGCGAAACCACCGGGCTTTCAGGTGGTGCCAATGAGCCGCCGGTCCAGCCGGCTCCAAGCGCGAGCCACACGCCCGGGCTGCGGGTCGGGCAGGCAGCGGCACTGTTTGCGACCTGAAGGCGGTGCTCCTCGTCCGGACTGGCGACCCAAGCCGCGCAGAGTGCCATCATCTCGGCGTCGAGCGGGTCGAGCAACCCCTCCAGATAGCGCAGGCATTCATGCCCCCACCAGATCGAGACGCGCCTGGTGAAGAGTTGCGCCATGAACGTCACGGCCTCTTCCGGGGTGGGGCTGTCGAGCAACCGCCGCGCGAACTCGGTGCCGACCTCACCCTTGCGGGGGCGGGCGTCCATGTCCTCGGCGATCTGCGGCATCTCGGCGAACAGGGCTTCGGCCAGATGGCATCGCAACGCCGCTGAATGAGCGGTCTCTGGCGGGGGGCTTCCCTGTGATCCTGTTTCCGGTTCCATCATCATGCTGCCTGTCATTATTGCTCCCGATCTGTATGGTGCCTGCCTCTTTCTGTTATCTTTGCCCGCCATCGCCCACCGCCCGCAAAGTGCGGAACCGGGCGGCGGGATCACGTATTGATCAACACGATACTGCCGGAAACCTGATAAGTCCCCCCGGCCTTGTGTTCGGACTGTATGCCGGCCTGTGACCTGAACTCCATCGCGGCCTTGAGTTCGATGGTCGGGGACTCGATCGTGACTGACATGTTGTCGATCACGATCTTGCTTGACCCGACCTGAAGCAAAATCTTCTGACCAGCGGTTATCTTGAGCGTGTCGGTCACATCGAGCGTGTCGCTGATCCCGATCTCGGTGTCGCGATTCTTCCCGACGGTCAGTTTCTCGTTGTTATGGATCTCGGTGGTGCGATCATTCTCGACGATCCAGGTATGGTCGTTGAGAACCCGGCCATTCAGGTTGTATTGCGCGTGGATGCGCATTTCCTCGTTGCCAGAGGTGTCGTCAAAGACCAGCTCGTTGTAACCGCCGCCCCCCGGGGTGGTGTTGGTCTTCATCCCACTGATCATGTTGTCGCCGGGCAGATCAAAGGGCGGCTTGTTGTCTTCGTTATAGACGCATCCGGTCACAATAGGCTGCGAGGGATCGCCGCCGAGAAACTCGACAATCACCTCCATTCCGACGCGCGGGATGACGATGCCGCCCCATTTGTTGCCCGCCCAAAGCTGCGCAACGCGGCAGCGCATCGAATGCTCTTCGTTGTAATCCCAATGGAACTTGACGAGGATTCGACCGTGTTTGTCACAGTCTATCTCTCCATCGCCGACAACCATTGCCGTTTGTGGCCCGTGCGCACGCGGGGTCGTCGCGAGTGCCTCGGGCGGTGCAACCGGGTTCGTCGTCTCGGCGAATTCATAGGTGGCAGTGTAGCTGTCGGTTTCTGCAGCCTCACCACCGCCAGTGCGGTATCCTTCGGTCACGAACCGATGCGTCGCGGACAGCCCGACAAAGGTTCGACCAGACAGCTCTGCACGATCGGGCGAGTCGACAGTGACGCGAATGCCGGGGCCCACGCCGAGGCAATCCCCTTCGGCATAGTGATGCCAGTCCTGCGCCGAATGCTGCTTCAGCCGGGTCTTGGCCAGTTGTTCGCCATCTCCCTTGTCCGGATAGCCGCCCGGAAAGATGAAGCTCTCGATCTTGCCATGTGTGTAGCCCGGCGACGCCTCTTCCCGGGCATCCATCGATTTCGTCGGCGTCTCGAAATTGTAATCCAGCATCATGACGCGACCGGTGGTCATGCGCCGTTCGGATCGCCAATCATAGAAATGCTCCTGATCACTGCGGTATTGCTTGACCGTCGGGTAAATCGTACGGCTGCCGCCCGGCGCCTCTGGCAGGCTGTCGACCTCGTCGAACAGAAAGATCATGTGGCTACCAAGCGAGTGGTTGGCCACATAGTTGATGCCATACATCGACATCAGCCGAGTCACGAAGTCATAATCTGTCTCGGCGAACTGGACTGTGTATTCCAACTCGGGAAACACGCCTTGGACAAGTGCATGATGGGGCATGCTGTAGTCGTCGAGGACTTCGGCGATAATCTGCGGTGCGGTCTTGTTATGAAAGATCCGCTGGTTCTTGCGCAAAGTCAGAAGCCATATCCATGGCCGCAGGATCAGCTTGTATCCCATCCCCCCCCAAAGCAGGTTGGTCTCGGACGCTTCGGTGAGGATCCCGTCGAAAAACCGGGGCGGATGGTCAGGGTCGATCGTCTCGATCTCGACTGTCACGTTCTTGCCGAGGAGCTTGGTGAAGTTAACCGACCCCCCCTCGGACAACACCTCGACTTCGAACTCGCCGATGGTATTGACCCCTTCGGTGCCTCGGAAGGCGACAAGCACCAGATCCGTGCCCGGCGCGTGAAGTTTGCCAAGCCTGTCTTCTTGAGAAATCATGCCCAGACTCTGCCTTGCCCATAGAAACAGCAGTGCGCCCATAGTCGCTGGCACGCCACATCAGACGCGCGGAATTCGATGACCATACTATGGCAGGCGCGGAAAAGAAATCTTTTGCTACGCATAACCCAATGTGCGCGCTGAATGCGGTACTTGAAGACCACGGAGCGGAGATACGGCGGCATCCTCGCGCCTGGTCGGTGCCGCGACACCCCTTTCAGGCTCCCGGCAAGACAAGCGCCCCCAGAAGAAGCGCCAACACCCCCATCGCCCGCGCATATAGCGCCAGCCCCCGGCGCAGGTGGCGCGGGGTCGGGTCCGGTGCTGTGCCGTTCACCCAGGGCTCGGCGGCGACGCCTTCGGCATAGGCGCGCGGCCCGGACAACCGCACGCCCAGCGCACCCGCCATCGCGGACTCGGGCCAGCCCGCATTGGGCGAGCGATGCGTCCGGGCATCGCGGCCCATGCAGCGAAAGCTCGCCCCGACCCGCCCCGAGACCAGCGCGAACAGCGCCCCGGTCAGCCGCGCCGGGATCAGGTTCACCAGATCATCAAGGCGTGCCGCCGCCCAGCCGAATTGGCGATAGCGTGCGGAGCGATAGCCAATCATCGAATCAAGCGTGTTGATGGCCTTGTAGGCCGCAATACCCGGCAGTCCCGCCAGCGCGCCCCAGAAGACCGGCGCCACGATCCCGTCAGAAGTGTTCTCGGCCAGGCTTTCCAGCGCCGCGCGCGCAATGCCCGGCGGGTCGAGCAGCGCCGGGTCGCGGCCGACGATCATCGCCACCGCCGCACGCGCGGCCTCGGTGTCGCCAGCCTCCAACGGGGCGGCCACAGCGGCGACATGGCTGTGCATCGACCGCATCGCAACCAACGGCCAGGCAAGCACACCCCCAACCGCAACCCCGACCCAGCCCGCAGGCAGCGCAAGTTGCACGGCCAGAGCTGCCACCGCCACACAACCGACGACCAGAGCCACGGCCAGCGCGCCGCGGCCCCGCCGCCCCGGCGCCGGAGTGTTCAGCCGCCGCTCGAGCATCGTGATGGCCGCCCCGGCCCACGTTACCGGATGCCCGATCCGCGCATACAGCCAGATGGGCCAGCCGATCACCAGATCGAGCGCCAGCGCCACCAGCATCATGCCCGCGAAACTCAACTCTCGCCCCCGCGAAACCGCCGCAGGCCGCGCCAGCCTGCCGCACGCAGGGTCGGCCCTGCATCGTCCGGCACTTGCCCCGGTACGAAGATCAGCGCCCGCGCCGCGCCGGTATGCGCCATTGTCCAACCCATCGCCCCAAGGTCACGCGCAAGCCGTGGCGTCGGATCATCGCAAGGACCCCGCATCCGCAGACAGCGCGCGCCACTTTCCGAGGCGAGTTCGGTCAAGTCGGCAAGGCCCCCGCCCTGCTCCCACGCCGACACCAGATCACTGATATCGGCAAAGCCACTGTCGCGCGAGTCGGTCCGACGAGGGCCGCCCCAAAAGCCGCCCAACACCTCGTAGCGCGGCGGCGCGGGCAGATGCGCCAGCACCTCGCCGCACCGCGAGGCCCAGAGCAACTGCTCGGGGACGGAGAACATCAGCGGATCGCTCGCCCCTTCGCAGGCGATACAGGCGCGCGCCAGATCAAGCGGATCACCGTGCCACCCTGCCAGCCGCGCCAGCGCCACCAGCCGCGCGGTCGAGACCCCCGCCCCCAAACCCGGCGCGACCGACGCATGCAAGGACACCCGTCCCGGCAACCCCAGCCCCAACCGCGCAAGAAAGCGCCGCGCTGTCACAACGCCGACCCCGGCCCCCGACAACCGCACGCCGCGGGCTGTGCAAGCGCGCCCGGTCACACCGACCGCTGCACATGGCAGGCTGATCAGCACCACTGGCCCCGTGCGCCCCATCCGGCCCTGGATCCACTCTCCGAAATGCCCCGCGACGTGCACCTCGCGCATCATGGCACCTTGTTCACACAAGCAATCGTGGCACCCGCCCCCCCGGTAAGCACAGTCACCGACAGCGGCGCGACCTCGCAGCGCAGCGCAGCGGGGCCCAGCGCCAATGCCGCGCGGATCACACCGGCATGGGCCACGACAGTCACCACACCCGAAAACCCCTCCAGCACCGGGACCACACGGGCGCAGACATCATCGAAACTCTCGCCCCCGGGTGGACGATGCGCAGCGAGTTCCACCTGCGACAAAGGGCCGAGATCGGGCAATTCGGCAAAGGGCATCCCCTCCCACGCGCCGAAATTCTGCTCCCACAAGCGGGGGTCGCGCTCGAACTCCGCGCCCGGAAACAGGGCCAGCGCTGTCTGCACACACCGCCGCGCGGGACTAGAGACGACGCGCGTGACGTCCTGACCTGCCAGCCAATCCCGCAGCCGCCCCAGCGCCTTTACGTCTGTCAGATCGGCATCGACATCGCGCCGTCCGGCCAACCTGCCGCCATGCAACGCCAGGGCATGACGGATCAGGATCAGTCGCGTGATCTCGCGCATCCGGTTTTTCCCTTGCTGCGGCCAGCGCATCTCTGCTTTATGCGCGCGGCAGGGGCAAGAGGCAGCATGGCTCGGATCATCCTCATCACCGGTGGCGCGCGATCGGGCAAATCGCAACTCGCCGAAGCCCGCACACTTCAGCTTGGCCGTCCCGCGCATTACATCGCCACAGCCGAGGCGCATGATACCGAGATGGCGCAACGCATCGCCGAGCATCAGGCACGGCGCGGACCGGACTGGACGACCGTTGCTGCCCCGCGTGACCTGACCGGCGCGTTGCGGGCCACGGATGGCACGGCCCCGCGCCTTGTCGATTGCCTGACGCTGTGGCTGAGCAATCTGATGCTGGCCGAAGACGACTGGCAGGCCGCAACCGACGCGCTGACCGAGGCGCTGGGGACGCAGCGCGCGCCGATCGTCTTCGTGACCAACGAGGTCGGCCTCGGCATCGTCCCCGAAAACCGCCTTGCCCGCGCCTTTCGCGATGCGGCCGGGCGGGTCAACCAACAGGTCGCGGCTCTGGCGGATGAAGTCATCCTGACAGTCGCAGGCCTGCCAATGAGAGTGAAGTGATGCAGTTCGAGAAACTCGATTCAATCCCCGCTCTGGCCGCAAGCTTGCCGCGAGCCGACGAGAATGCGCGCGCCGAAGCACTCGCGCGGCAGAACAACCTGACCAAGCCGCCGGGCGCGCTGGGGCGGCTCGAGGAACTGGCGATCTTCATGGCCGGGTGGCAGGCCAATCCGCGGCCCCGGATCGAGCGGGCGCAGGCGCTGGTCTTCGCCGGCAATCACGGCATCTGCGCACAGGGCGTGAACCCCTTTCCGCAAGAGGTCACTGCCCAGATGGTCGCGAACTTCGATGCCGGCGGAGCGGCGATCAACCAGCTTTGTGCCGCCAATGGCGCAGCACTCGGGGTGATCGCGCTCGACCTCGACCGCCCGACAGCCGATTTCACCACCGGCCCCGCGATGACAGTGGCCGAGACGCTGGACGCGATGAACCGTGGCGCGGCGGCGGTTGATCCGAAGGCGGATATTCTGATCCTGGGCGAAATGGGGATCGGCAATTCGACCGTCGCCGCAGCACTGGGAGCCGCATGCTTCGGCGGCAGCGCGGCAGAATGGGTCGGTCCGGGCACCGGATCCGACCCCGCCGGAATCGCCCGCAAGATCGCGGCCATCGAGGCCGGGCTGCGACGCCATGCGGGACAATCACCGATGCAGGTGCTCGCAAGCCTGGGCGGGCGCGAACAGGCGGCGATCTGCGGTGCGGTGCTGGCGGCGCGCGCGGCGCGGGTGCCGGTCATCCTTGACGGATTCATCTGCACGGCCGCAGCGGCTTGCCTGCACGCCGCAGACCCGCACCTGCTGGCGCATTGTCTGGTCGGCCATGCCTCGGCGGAACCGGGCCACCGGCGCCTCCTGGCTGCGCTGGGTCAGACCCCGGTGCTGGAATTCGACATGCGACTGGGCGAGGGCACGGGCGCGGCTCTGGCGCTGGGCATCCTGCGCAGCGCACTCGCCTGCCATAACGGCATGGCCACCTTTGCCGAGGCCGGGGTCGCAGGGGGATGATCCGTGCCCGCCTCGCCGAGGCGCAGCTTGCACTGATGCTGCTGACGCGACTTCCTGCAGGGCGCCTGCCCGACCCTGCGCCGCGCATCGGGGCGGCGGGATGGGCGTTTCCGCTGGCCGGGCTGGCGGTCGGCGGGGGCGGGGCGCTGATGCTCTGGGCCGGGGCGGCGCTGGGCTTGCCTTTGCCACTTGCGGCAGGGCTGGCCATCGCGGCCATGATCGCGCTGAGCGGCGCGCTGCACGAGGACGGCCTCGCCGATCTGGCCGATGGGCTCTGGGGCGGGCATACCCCCGCAAGACGGCTCGAGATCATGCGCGATTCGCGGATCGGCAGCTACGGCGTGCTGGCGCTTATCCTCGCGGTGGGTCTGCGCTGGCAGGCGCTGGTCTGGCTGGCGGCGCTCGATCTGCGGCTTGCGTCGATTGCACTAATAGGCGTGGCGATGACCAGCCGCGTGGCCCCGGTCGCGTTGCTGGCTAGCCTGCCGCCTGCCCGCGCCGAGGGGCTGGGCCACGCCGCCCGCGACGCGCGCCCAGCCACGGTACTGGTCGCGCTTGCGCTGGCCGTGCTGCCGCTCGCAGCACTGCTGCCGCTTGCGACGCTCGCGCTCATGCTCACCGTGCAGGCCTTCGCGGTGCTGGCGCTGGCGGGGCTGGTCCGGCAACGCCTCGGCGGGCAGACCGGGGATGTGCTGGGCGCGGCGCAGCAACTGGCCGAGCTAGCCGGCCTGCTGGCGATTTGTGCCATGCTCGCAGGCTGAGGCAGTCCGCCGCGCATCCCCTGCCCGTCCGGGGCGCGCCCACCAGCCAACCTTTTGCGCCCCAGACGGGCAGGGGATGCGCAGCTTGCACCTCGTCCCGGATGCAGGGAATGCTTATACTCGAGCAAAGAAAAGGAGACCCGCATGGACCCCCAGACCCGCACCGAACTCGAGGCCGCTGCCTTCCGCACGCTGCTTGCCCATCTCGACAAGCGCCACGACGTGCAGAACATCGACATGATGAACCTCACCGGCTTTTGCCGTAACTGCCTGTCGCGCTGGTATCAGGAAGCCGCCGAGGCACGTGGTATCGCCATGGACAAGGAAACCGCGCGCGAGGCGGTCTATGGAATGCCCTATGCAGAGTGGAAGGCGAAATACCAGACCGAGGCCAGCGCCGAGCAACAGGCGGCCTTCGAGACCGCCTTTGCCGAGAATGTCGGCGGGAAACGCCAGACATGAAACCCGCCGACGCGCTGGCCCGCTTTGTCGAACAGGGACTGCGCGCGGGCCACAGCCGCGACGAATTGCGCGCGGCGATGGAGGGCGCGGGCTGGACCAGGGTTGAAATCGACGCCGCGCTTTCGGGCTGGCACGATGCCGGGTTGAGCCTCGCCGTGCCCCGTCCGCGCCCCTCAGTTTCGGCGCGCGAAGCGATGCTGTATGGTCTGCTGTTCTTCGCGCTGCTTAGCCTGTGCTGGAACCTTGTGACACTCGGATTCGCGCTGATCGAGATCTGGTTTTCCGACCGCCCCGAGATGCGCTTTCAGCGCCATCTGCCCCGCTGGTCGATCGCCACGCTGATTGTGGTCACGCCGCTTTTCGCGGGGCTCTACCTCTATATCGAGCGCCAGCACCGCGGCCGCGCAGGGCGGTCCGGCTCGGTCATCCGCCGCTGGTTCGGTTCGGTCACTTTCCTGCTCGCGGCGCTGACGCTCCTGGGCGCGGCCATCTCGGTCGTCTATGGCGTGCTCACCGGTGACATGACGGCGCAGAACACGGCAAAGACCGCGCTTGTCGTCTCGATCGCGACGCTTGTGCTGCTGTTCTTCCGCGACTTCATGCGCGAGGCGTGAGATGCGGCTCGCCGTAATCGGCCTTGTGACGCTCGCGGCCCTGGCCATCGGACTTGGTCTGTGGATAACGGGCGGGGCAGAACAGGCCCGCCGCGATGCGCGCGATGATCAGCGGATCTCCGATCTGCGCACACTGGCATTACATCTGCGTTGCCTTGACAAGCAGGGTCTGGCCATCACCGCCCACAGCCCCCGCTGCCAGCCGCCCGCGCCACGCAATGACCCGCTGACCGGAGAGGCCTATGAGGTCACGCGGCCTGCGCCGTCGACCCTGCGCCTTTGCGCCCGTTTCGAGAATGACCCGCCGCGCCAGAGCGCTGTTTCCGGGTTCGATCCCGAAACCGGCTGCCTGACGATTTCACTCGCGGAGGAGGTGTAGGACCGCTCAGATCGCGGCCTTGCGGCTTTCCTCGATGTAAATCTCGCGCAGCCGGGTCGCGAGCGGCCCGGGCGCCCCGTCGCCCAGGCTCACCCCGTCGATCGCCACCACCGGCATGACGAATGCGCTGGCCGAGGTGACAAAGGCCTCATCCGCTGCTTTCGCCTCATCCACCGTGAAACTGCGCTCTTCGACCGGCATTTGCGCCTCGCGCGCGAACCGCAGCACGGCGGCCCGGGTGATTCCATGCAGAATGTCGTTCGACAGCGCCCGCGTGACGATCCGCCCGTTCTTGATGATATAGGCATTGTTCGAGGTGCCCTCGGTCACCTCGCCCTCCTGCACCATCCAGGCATCGTCGGCACCCGCCTTGACCGCAATCATCTTGCCCATGGACGGGTAGAGCAGTTGCACCGTCTTGATATCCCGCCGACCCCAGCGCAGATCGTCTATGGTGACGACCTTGATACCCTTGCGCGCCTTGGGGCTATCCACAAGCGCGGGGTTGGACTGGGTGAAAAGCACGACAGTCGGTTCGGTGATTTCCGGGTCGGGAAACACGAAATCGCGATCCCCGGGCGCCCCGCGGGTTACTTGCAGATAGATCATCCCCTGATCGAGCTCGTTCCGCGCCACGAGTTCGCGATGCACCTCCAGCCACGCCTCGCGGTCCAGCGGGTTGCGGATGTCGAGTTCCCCCAGCGACCGCTCCAGCCGCGCGAAATGCCCGTCGAAATCGATCAGCTTGCCGTCGATGACCGTCGTGACCTCATAGACCCCATCCGCCATCAGAAAGCCCCGGTCGAAGATCGAAATCTTGGCCTCGCCCTCGGGCAGATAGTCGCCATTCACATAGACAATCCGGGTCATGCCTTACATCCCTTCGGGCAATTTGCGCACGGCGCCCATGGCCGCTGAGGTGGTCAATGCCGCATAGGCGCGCAGAGCGGTCGTCACCTTGCGCGGGCGCGGCTTGGCGGGTGTCCAGCCCTTCGCGTCCTGCGCCTCGCGCCGCGCGGCAAGCGTGGCATCATCCACCGCCAGATTGATCGTCCGGTTCGGAATGTCGATCTCGATCCGGTCGCCCTGCTCCACCAGCCCGATCAGGCCGCCTTCTTCGGCCTCGGGGCTGACATGTCCGATCGACAGCCCCGACGTGCCGCCCGAGAACCGCCCGTCCGTGACCAGCGCGCAATCCTTCCCCAGCCCCTTGGACTTGAGGTAGCTCGTCGGATACAGCATCTCCTGCATCCCCGGCCCACCGCGCGGCCCCTCATAGCGGATAATCACAACCTCGCCCGCCTTGACCTTGCCGGTCAGGATGCCGCTGACCGCGTCATCCTGGCTCTCGAACACATGCGCGGGGCCGCTGAACTTCAGGATCGACTCATCGACCCCGGCGGTTTTCACGATGCAGCCCTGCTCGGCCAGATTGCCGAATAGCACCGCCAGGCCGCCATCCCGGCTGAAAGCGTGCTCCTTGCTGCGGATCACGCCCTTCTCGCGGTCCATGTCGAGCGACTCGTAAGCCCGCGACTGGCTAAAGGCCTGCGTCGTGCGCACCCCCCCCGGTGCAGCCATGTAAAACTGGTGCACTTCCGGGTCCTCGGTACGCATGATGTCCCACATGTCGATCGCCATGCCCATGGTCGGGCTGTGCACGGTGGGCAGGTCGCGATGCAACAGCCCCGCGCGGTCCAGCTCTCCCAGGATCGCCATGATCCCACCCGCGCGATGCACGTCCTCCATATGCACGTCATCCTTGGCCGGGGCCACTTTCGACAGGCAGGGCACATGCCGCGACAGCCGGTCGATATCGGACATCGAAAACTCGATCCCGCCCTCATGCGCGGCGGCCAGCAAGTGCAGGACCGTATTGGTCGACCCGCCCATCGCGATATCCAGCGACATCGCATTCTCGAACGCCTTGAAGCTCGCGATATTGCGCGGCAGAACGCTCTCGTCATCCTGCTCGTAATAGCGCTTCGCCAGATCGACCACCACATGGCCTGCGCGCAGGAACAACTGCTTGCGGTAAGCATGGGTCGCCAGGGTCGAGCCATTCCCGGGCAGAGACAGCCCCAGCGCCTCGGTCAGGCAGTTCATCGAATTGGCAGTGAACATCCCCGAGCACGAGCCGCAGGTCGGGCAGGCCTCGGCCTCCATCGCCGCCACCTGCGCGTCGGTATACTTGTCATCGGCGGCCACGACCATCGCATCCACCAGATCGACAGCCTTCGACACCCCCTCCCACTCGACCTTGCCCGCCTCCATCGGCCCGCCCGAGACGAATACGCAAGGGACGTTCAGCCGCATCGCGGCCATCAGCATCCCCGGTGTGATCTTGTCGCAATTGGAAATGCAGACCATCGCATCGGCGCAATGGGCATTGACCATGTATTCGACCGAATCCGCGATCACCTCGCGCGAGGGGAGCGAATACAGCATCCCGTCATGGCCCATGGCGATCCCGTCATCGACCGCGATGGTGTTGAACTCCTTGGCCACGCCCCCCGCCTTCTCGACCTCGCGCGCGACCATCTGGCCCAGATCCTTCAGATGCACATGACCGGGCACGAATTGCGTGAAGGAATTGACGATGGCGATGATCGGCTTGCCGAAATCGTCATCTTTCATGCCCGTCGCCCGCCAGAGCCCGCGCGCGCCCGCCATGTTGCGGCCATGAGTGGTGGTGCGAGAACGATATCTGGGCATTGCACTTCCTCCTGAAAACTGGCTCAGCCATAACGTATGGACGCTCGCGCGGAAAGATGTGTCAGCCCCAGAGCGCAGGCAAGGGGGGGTGCACGCCCCTGTCATCATAGAGCAGCGGCGGGTCACGGTCCTCGGCCAGCAACAGCGGCCCGTCCAGATCCACCAAATCGGCACCCTGCGCGACCAGCACGGCGGGCGCCATGGCCAGCGATGTGCCGACCATGCAGCCCACCATGACCTTGTAACCCTCGGCCCGCGCCGCATCGCGCAGCGCCAGCGCCTCGGTCAGCCCGCCCGTCTTGTCGAGCTTGATGTTGACCATATCATATTTCCCCCGCAGCCCCGGCAGGCTGGCTCGGTCATGGCAGGATTCATCCGCGCAGACTGGCAAGGGGCGGTCGATCTCGGCCAGCATGTCATCCGCCCCTGCAGGCAGCGGCTGCTCGACCATCGCCACACCCAATCGCAGCAGATGCGGCGCCAGCTCGGCATAGACTTCGGCCGTCCAGCCCTCGTTGGCGTCAACGATGATCCGCGTGTCGGGCGCGCCGCGCCGCACGGCTTCCAGCCGCGGCATGTCCTCCGGCGTGCCCAGCTTGACCTTCAGCAGCGGTCGCCCTGCATGCCGCCGCGCTGCCGCCTCCATCCGCTCAGGCGTGTCGAGCGACAGCGTGAATGCCGTAACCACTGGTCCCGGCGCCATCAGCCCGGCCATCTCCCAGACCCGCTGCCCCGCCGCCTTCGCCTCCAGATCCCAGAGCGCGCAATCCACGGCGTTCCGCGCCGCGCCCGCCAGCAATACCTCTTGCAGCCCGGCCCGCGTCACCTCCTCGGGCAGCCCCTCGACTTGCGCCCGCACCGACTCGAGGCTCTCGCCATAGCGGGCATAGGGCACGCACTCCCCCTGCCCGCGCACGCCATCCCGCGCCACCTCGACCCGCAGCACCTCCGCATGGCTCCGCGACCCGCGCGCGATGGTGAACACTTCTGCCAGCGCGAACCGCTCGTCGAAAACCTGCACCCCGCTCCCCTTTCATCTTTAACAAAAATATCCTGGGGTGAATTGGGCCGCAGGCCCAAGAGGGGCAAAGCCCCTCAAACCCCAGAATCTCTTGGGGCGCAGCCCCGCAATTTTCTGACACCAGGGTCAGACCACCGCCAGCGCATCGACCAGCCGCCCGGCGCCATGGCGGAACGGATCGACCGTCGGCAGCCCCAGCCGCGCCTCGATCTCGGCGCAACAGTCCAGTGCCTCCTCCTCCGAGAGACTCGCCGTGTTGACCGACACGCCGACCACTCGGCAGGCTGGATTGGCCACGCGCGCCAATGCCAGTGCCATATCGCGCAACTCCTCGAGCGCGGGTAGCGCGTAATCGGGCAGGCCGCGCATATGGGTGCGCGTCGGTTCGTGGCTCAGGATCAGCGCGTCGGGCTGGCCGCCATGGATCAGTGCCATGGTCACCCCGGAATACGAGACATGAAACAACGAGCCCTGCCCCTCGATCAGATCCCAATGATCGGGGTCGTTGTCGGGGGTCAGCCACTCGACCGACCCGGCCATGAAATCCGCGATCACCGCATCCAGCGGCACCCCGTCGCCGGTGATCAGGATCCCGGTCTGTCCCGTCGCGCGAAACGTGGCCTTCATGCCCCGCTCGCGCATCTCGCGCTCCATGCACATCGCCGTGTACATCTTGCCGACCGAGCAATCCGTGCCCACGGCCAGACACCGCTTGCCAGTCCGCTTCACGCCATTGGCAATCGGATATTTCACAGACGGCACGCGCACGTCATGGAGCTTCTGCCCGGTCGCCTCGGCCACCGCCTTGAGGTCGGGTTCGTCGCGCAGCAAGTTGTGCAGCCCCGAGGCCAGGTCGAACCCCTCTTCGAGCGCCGCGACCAGCACCTTCTTCCAGGCGGCCGAGATCACCCCGCCGCGATTGGCCACGCCGATGACCAGTGTTTTCGCGCCTGCGGCTTTCGCTTCGGCCAGGGTCATCTCTGGCAGGCCCATATCGGCACGGCATCCTTCGAGCCGCAGCTGGCCCAGCGCATATTCAGGGCGCCAGTCCTTGATGCCCTGCGCGACCTTGGCGGCAAGCGGGTCGGGCGCATCGCCGAGAAACAGCAGATAGGGGGTCGGGATCATGATGGCCTCCGGTATAAGCGCGCCTTTGGTCAAGTTTCGCGCAAGACTTCTGCAATTTTCTCGGAAATCGAAGGGGTCATGCAGGTTTGGCGCGCAACTTCTCCACCTTTCGTCGCCTGTTGCACAAGAATTGCCCGGAACACCGTTCGCCCGCTTTCACGCTGCATCGCAGCAGCTGCGCTTTGCGTATGCAGAAAGAATCTTGCGCCCCTCTGCGCAACAATATACTCCAGCGCGCGTGAATTGCGACATTTCCTGACCCGAAAGGTGCCCTGATGAGCTTTCGCCTGCAACCCGCCCCGCCTGCCCGCCCGAATCGCTGCCAGCTTTTCGGACCAGGGTCGCGCCAAGCGCTGTTTGCGAAGATGGCCGCGTCCGAGGCGGATGTGATCAATCTCGACCTCGAAGATTCGGTTGCGCCGAGCGACAAGGATACCGCCCGGGAAAATGTCATCACCGCCACGCATGATATCGACTGGGGCCGCAAGACGTTGTCGGTGCGCATCAACGGGCTCGATACGCCGTTCTGGTATCGTGACGTGGTCGATCTGCTGGAGAAAGGCAGCGACAGGCTCGACCAGATCATGATCCCGAAAGCGGGCTGCGCTGCGGACATCTACGCAGTCGATGCACTCGTCTCGGCCATCGAGGCAGCCAAGGGCCGTCCGCGGCGGATCAGCTTCGAGGTGATCATCGAATCGGCCGCCGGGATCGCGCATGTCGAGGAGATCGCCGCCGCCTCGCCGCGGCTGCAGGCGATGAGCCTGGGCGCTGCGGATTTCGCGGCCTCGATGGGCATGGCGACAACCGGTATCGGCGGCACGCAGGAGGATTACTACATGCTGCACGACGGGGCGCGTTACTGGGCCGATCCATGGCATTGGGCGCAATCGGCCATCGTCGCCGCCTGCCGCACCCATGGTATTCTGCCGGTTGACGGCCCCTTCGGCGATATCAGCGATGACGAGGGGTATCGCGCCCAGGCCCGGCGATCGGCGACGCTGGGCATGGTCGGAAAATGGGCGATCCACCCCAGGCAAGTGGCCCTTGCCAACGAGATATTCACCCCTTCGGACGCGGCGGTGGCTGAGGCGCGAGAGATCCTTGCGGCGATGGAAGAGGCCAAGTCGCGCGGTGAAGGGGCGACAGTTTACAAGGGACGGTTGGTCGATATCGCCTCGATCAAGCAGGCGGAGGGCATCGTCCGACAGGCTGAAATGATCGCCGGCTGAGCGCTCTTGGTGACAGGAGGTTTGGGGGCCGGGGTTGGGGCGGCGCTGCGCGCGCCCCACCCCCGGCCCCCACTAGGTAAGCCTTTGGCTTCGCCAAAGGCTGCCGGGTGGGCGGGGCCACCACGGCGGGCATCCTGCCGCAAGCGCGGTGCCGATTGACCACCCAAGGCTGAGTATTTCCGGCAAGAAAATGGGGATCAGAGATCCTCGACCATCACCACACCGTCGAGCGATTTCACGGCGCCGCGGATCTGCGGAGTGAGCGCGTAGTCGGAGCCAGTCTCGATCTCGTATTCCTGTCCGGTGGTCGGGTCGGTGATACAGAACCAGAGCGGGCCGCGAGCGCGCGCAGGGCCCTGCTGGCAACGCGCGAGGAGCTTGGCCACTGCAGCGATGCTGCCCGGATCCTCGACATGGACGCGCAGCCCGGCGGCGCCCAGATCGGCGACGACCGTGTCGATGGGCTGCACCCCCCGCGCCAGCAGCTTGAGGGTCTCTGCCTCCATCGTCGCCTCGACTGTCAGGACGACATTCGCTCCGGTCTCGAGATGGGTTCGGCCCGCTTCGAGCGTGTCGGAGAACACCGTCACCTCATAGAGTCCTGTCGGATCGGAGAGCTGGACGAAGGCGAAGCGGTTGCCACGGGCGGATTTACGTTCCTGCCGTCCCGAAACGGAGCCTGCAATGCGCGCAACCATTGGCCCCTGCGCGGCGCGACGTTCGATTTCGGCCAGGGTGAGGACGTCCTTGCGCCGCAGCGGCCCCGCATAGTCGTCGAGCGGGTGGCCCGAGAGATAGAAGCCCACGGCCTGGTGCTCCTGCGCCAGCCGTTCGGTGGGCAGCCAGTCCTCGACCGGGGCGAGGCGCGGCTCGGGGATATCCTCTCCCGCCTCGCCGAAGAGCGAGACCTGGCTGGAGGCGCGCGCCTCATGGATTGCCGCCGAGTAGCTGACCAGCGCGTCGAGGCTGTCGAAGACGCGTCGGCGGTTGCGGTCGAGCGCATCGAACGCGCCGGCGCGGGCCAGCATCTCGAGCGAGCGTTTGCCGATGCGCTTGAGGTCCACCCGGCGGGCGAGGTCGTAAAGCGTGGCGAAGGGTTTTGTCCCGCGCCCGTCGACCAGCAGGCGCATGGCCTCGACACCGACATTCTTGAGCGCGCCGAGGCCGTAGATCAGCGCGCCGTCGCCCACGTCAAACCGCGCGCGCGAGCGGTTCACGCAGGGCGGGATGACGGGGATCTCCATCCGGTCAACCTCGCGCTTGTAGATGGCGAGCTTGTCCGTCAGGTGCAGGTCGCAATTCATCACACCGGCCATGAACTCCACCGGGTGATTGGCCTTGAGCCATGCGGTTTGATAGCTGACCACGGCATAGGCGGCGGCGTGCGATTTGTTGAAGCCGTAATTGGCGAATTTCTCCAAAAGGTCGAAGACCTCGGCGGCCTTTTTCTCCTCGACTCCATTGGCGAGTGCGCCCTTGACGAATTTGGGCCGCTCCTTGGCCATCTCCTCGGCGATCTTCTTGCCCATGGCGCGGCGCAGCAGGTCCGCCTGGCCGAGCGAGTAGCCAGCCATGACCTGGGCGATCTGCATCACCTGTTCCTGATAGACGATGATGCCCTGCGTCTCCTCGAGGATGAAATCGATCGACGGGTGAATCGATTCCAGTGCGCGCTGGCCGTTCTTCACCTCGCAATAGGTCGGAATATTCTCCATCGGGCCGGGGCGATAGAGGGCGACGAGGGCCACGATATCCTCGATGCAGGTGGGTTTCATGCGCCGCAGCGCATCCATCATGCCCGAGCTTTCCACCTGGAAGACGGCGACTGTGCGGGCGGAGGCATAGAGCTTGTAGGTGGCCGCGTCATCCAGCGGGATCGCGTTGATGTCGAGATCGACCCCGCGCCGGCGCAGCAGATCGACCGCGTTCTGGATCACGGTCAGGGTCTTCAGGCCCAGAAAGTCGAACTTCACCAGACCCGCCTGTTCGACCCATTTCATGTTGAACTGCGTCGCCGGCATGTCCGAGCGCGGGTCACGGTAAAGCGGCACAAGCTGGTCGAGCGGGCGGTCGCCGATCACCACCCCGGCGGCATGGGTCGAGGCGTTGCGCAAGAGTCCCTCGATCCGCGAGGCATGGGTGAGCAGGCGGTCGACGACCTCTTCCGCCTTGGCGGCCTCGCGCAGGCGCGGCTCGTCGGCAAGTGCCTTTTCGACGCTGACGGGCTTGACCCCCTCGACCGGGATCATCTTCGAGAGCTTGTCGACCTGGCCGTAAGGCAGCTGCAGCACCCGGCCGACATCGCGCACCGCCGCCTTGGACAGAAGCGCGCCGAAGGTGATGATCTGGCCAACCTTGTCATGGCCGTATTTGTCTTGCGTGTAGCGGATCACCTCCTCGCGGCGGTCCATGCAGAAATCGATGTCGAAATCGGGCATCGAGACCCGCTCGGGGTTCAGGAAGCGCTCGAACAGCAAGTTATAGCGCAAGGGGTCCAGATCGGTGATGGTCAGCGCATAGGCCACGAGGCTGCCCGCGCCTGACCCGCGCCCCGGCCCCACCGGAATATCCTGCTCCTTGGCCCATTTGATGAAATCGGCGACGATCAGGAAGTAACCGGGAAAGCCCATCCCCTCGATGATGCCAAGCTCGAATTCCAGCCGCTTCTCGTAATCCTCGACCGGGGCGGCATGGGGGATGACCGCCAGCCGGGCTTTCAGCCCGTCGCGCGCCTGGCGGCGCAGCTCCTCGACCTCATCCTCAGCGAAGCGGGGCAGGATGGGGGGGTGCGTGTCGGCGCGAAAGGCGCAGCGGCGCGCGATCTCGACCGTGTTCTCGATCGCCTCAGGCAGGTCGGCGAAGAGGGCGGCCATCTCTTCGGGCGTCTTGAGCGAATGCTGCGGGGTCAGGCGGCGGCGCGGGGCGGCCTGATCGACATAGGTGCCCTCGCGGATGCAGATCAGCGCATCATGCGCCTCGTACATCTCGGCGTCGGGGAAATAGGCGTCATTGGTGGCGACCAGCGGCAGGCCCAGAGCATAGGCCATCTCGACCATGGGGCGCTCGGTCAGGCGCTGGGCATCGGGCATCTGGCCCGCACTGTCCATGTGCCTCTGCAATTCGACATAGAGGCGATCAGGATAGAAGCCCGCAAGCCGTTCCATCAGGCCGCGCGCGCGCGCGGCCTGATTGGTGGCGATCAGCCGTCCCACCGGGCCGTCCGACCCGCCGCTCAGGCAGATCAAACCCTCGGAATGCTTCGCCAGTTCTTCCAGCGTGACCTGCGGCACGGGCCGGTCGCGGGTTAGATAGAGGCAGGAGTTGAGCGCCATCAGGTTCTCATAGCCCTGCCGAGACTGCGCCAGCAGGACCACTGGGGCCGGGGCGCGAGGCTTCTCGCCCGGGGCTGTCGGGTCATAGGCGACCGAGATCTGGCAGCCCAGGATCGGCTGCACCCCCGAGCCCGAAGCCAGCACCGAGAATTCCAGCGCACAGAACATGTTATCGGTATCGGTGACGGCAATCGCCGGATAGCCCTGCTCGGCGCAGGTCCTGACCAGTGCCTTCAGGCGCAGTGCCCCCTCCAGCAACGAATACTCGGTATGGGTGCGCAGATGGATGAAGCGGGGCAAATCACTCATGGCGGAATCCTAGAACCCGTATGCGCGGCGCGAAAGTGGAAATTGCATCCCGGTCACAGACGGCAGGCGCAGCGCGCAGGGAATTGACCTTGCCGTCCGGAGGGCGCACAAGCAAATGTGATGTTGTCTGCCGCTGCCCGGACCGGAACGTGAATGCTGTCATAAGCCGCCGAACCCTGCTGCTTGGCGCAGGGGCCCTGACACTTGCGGGCTGCGCCGTGCCGCGCGGCGCGCCTTCGCGGGCCGAGGTGGTAGCCGGTGCCGGCACACCCGAGGCCGGTTTCGCGCTGGAGGTCGTGACGCGCGAGCGTCTGGCACTTTACCCGACATGGGGTCGCGACGCGCATGCGCGCACTGGCTGGCCCGCGCCTGCGGGCATTCCGATGGAGCAGCGCATCGCCGCGGGCGACACGCTGAACCTGCGCATCTGGGACGCCGAGGAACGCTCGCTTGTCAGCGATGACGGCGCGCGCTCGGCGGACGTGTCAGAGGTCACGGTCACGGGCACCGGCAACGTCGCGCTGCCCTTTATCGAGCCTGTGCCCGTCGCCGGGCTGAGCGCCGAAGGCGCCCGACAGCGCCTGCAGGACGCGCTGCGCGAAGCGGTGCCCTCGGCGCAGGTGCAACTGTCAATTCGGCAGGGGCGGCGCAATTCGGTCGACCTGGTCGGCGGGGTCGCCAACCCCGGGACCTATCCATTGTCCGAACGCAACCTCGCGCTGACGAGCCTAATCTCATCCGGGGGCGGGGTGTCGGAGAGCCTGATCAACCCGCAGGTGCAGATCACCCGTGGCGGCCATGTCTATCGCCGCCCCCTCCGGCATGTTCTGGACAAGCCCGCCAATGACCCTGCGATCATCGGCGGCGACCGGATCGTTATCGAGTCCGACCCGCGCAGCTTCACCGCGTTGGGGGCCGCGCAGCGCGAAGAGGTGATCGGGTTCGACGCCGAGACGGTCAGCGCCCTGCGCGCGCTGTCGCTGATGGGCGGCCTCGCCGACACTCGCGCCGACCCGCGCGGTATCCTGGTGCTGCGCCGCTACAGCTCGACCGCGCAGGGGGCGCCGGATACACGCGTCGTCTTCAGCTTCGACCTGACGCGCGCCGATGGCATGTTCAGCGCCGACGAGTTCGCCTTGCAGGATGGGGATATCGTCATGGCGACACAGGCCCCGGCAACCACCGCGCAGCGTGTGCTGATGCTGTTCGGGGCCGTGCTGGGGACGGGGCAGGCTGTCAGCAACCTGTGATTCGGCAAAGATCATCGTACGTGCAGGCGGGTAGCCCTGGCGGCCGGGAATGGCGATTTTGCTTGTCATGTCCGGCGCGCGCGGCTTTTGTCGACACATGCACGCAGAAACCGGACCAGTGATGACCCGCACCACCCTGCTGAAGGTCGAAGGGCTCAGCAAATCCTACCCCGGTGTGCGCGCCAATGACGATGTCTCTTTCCGTATCGCCGAGGGCCAGATCCACGCGCTTCTGGGCGAGAACGGGGCGGGGAAATCCACCCTCGTCAAGATGATATACGGGCTGGTGCGCCCCGATGCGGGCCGGATGGAACTGCGCGGGCAGTCCTTTGCCCCAGGTCAGCCATCCGAGGCAAGGAAAAGCGGCGTGGCGATGGTGTTCCAGCATTTCAGCCTGTTTGACGCGCTCGATGTGGCCGAGAATGTGGCGCTCGGCATGGAGAACCCGCCGCCGCCACGCGATCTGGCGCGGCGCATCCGCACTGTGTCCGAGGAGTATGGCCTGCCGCTCGACCCGTCGCGGCTGGTGGGGGAGTTGTCTGCCGGCGAGCGTCAGCGCGTCGAGATCGTGCGCTGCCTGCTGCAGGACCCGAAACTGCTGATCATGGACGAGCCGACTTCGGTTCTGACCCCGCAAGAGGTCGACATCCTGTTCCGCACGCTGCGCAAGCTGGCGGCCGAAGGGACTGCGATCCTTTATATCTCGCACAAGCTCGAAGAGATCCGCGCGCTGTGCGACGAGGCGACGATCCTGCGTGACGGGAAAAAGATCGCCACCTGCGACCCGCGCGAACGGACGGCGCGCGAGATGGCGGAACTGATGGTCGGCGAGTTGCTGACCCCACCCGAACGGCCCGCGCGACCCCGGGGCGATGTGGTGCTTGCGGTCGAGAAGCTGTCGCTGAAATCGGCCAACCCCTTCGGAACCTCGTTGAAGGAGATTTCTTTCCAGCTTCACGCGGGCGAGGTGCTGGGCATCGCGGGCGTCGCAGGCAACGGGCAGGACGAGTTGCTGCTGATGCTCTCGGGGGAGTTGCGCGCGCCGCGCAATCAGGTGCGGCTGCGTGGACAGCCGGTCGGGCATCTGGGGCCCACCGGGCGGCGCGGGCTGGGCGTTGTCGCCGCGCCCGAGGAACGGCTGGGCCACGCCGCCGCCCCGGATATGAGCCTGACCGAGAATGCGTTACTCTCGGCTGCGCGGCGCAAGGGTCTGGAACAGGGCGGCTTCATCGACTGGGCGCGGACCGAAGCCTTCGCCCGCCAGATCATTGCGCGCTTCGATGTGCGAACGCCGGGGCCGCATGTGCTGGCACGCGCCTTGTCGGGCGGCAATCTGCAGAAATTCGTCATCGGGCGCGAGATCGAACTCGACCCCGATGTGATCGTCGTCAACCAACCGACATGGGGCGTCGACGCGAGTGCCGCCGCAACCATCCGGCAGGCGCTACTGGACCTCGCGGGCAAGGGCGCCGGGGTACTGGTCATCAGCCAGGATCTCGACGAATTGCTGGAGGTCGCGGACAGTTTCGCGGCGCTGAACGAGGGGCGGCTGACCCGCGTCCGCTCGGCCCGCGGACTGACCGTCGAGGAGATCGGGCTGATGATGGGTGGATCGGGCGACATGCAGGTCGCACATGAGGCCGCCGAATGATCCGGCTCGAGAAACGCAAGGAACCCTCGCGCATCTGGCGCATCGCCAATCCGTTCCTGGCGGTGGCGCTGACCATGATTGCAGGTGGCCTGATGTTCGCGGCTCTCGGCAAGGACCCGCTCGTGGCGATCCGGCTGATCTTCTTCGACCCGCTGTTTTCCGAGACCTTCGCCAGCTACTCGCGCCCGCAACTCTTGATCAAGGCCGCGCCGCTGATCCTGATTGGCGTGGGCCTCGCCATCGGGTTCAAGGCCAATATCTGGAATATCGGCGCCGAGGGGCAGTATATCATCGGCGCGCTGTTCGGCGCCGGGGTGGCGCTGGCCTTCTTCCCCGCGCCGGGGTGGTATATCTTTCCGCTCATGATCCTCGCCGGGGCCTTTGGCGGGTTTCTCTGGGCGATGATCCCCGCCATCCTCAAGACGCGCTTCAACACCAACGAGATCCTCGTCTCGCTGCTGCTCGTCTATGTCGCCGAGCGAATCCTCGCGGCCATGGCGCTGGGGCTGATGCGCAACCCCGACCAGCCGGGCTTTCCCGGCTCGCGCGACCTGCGCCGCTACGAGGCCGCGCATAATGCCGAGCTGATCGCCAATACGGGCATGCATTGGGGCGTGGTTGCGGCCATGATCGCGGTGATCTTCGCCTATGTGATGATGACGCGCCACATGCTGGGCTTTCATGTCAAGCTCGCAGGCCAGGCCCCGCGCGCAGCGCGCTTCGGCGGTGTCTCGCCCGCGCGGCTGGTGGTGATCTGCCTGGGCATCTCGGGCGCGCTGGCGGGTCTCGCGGGGATGTTCGAGGTCTCGGGGCCCGGCGGGCAGGTCCGCATCGAGTTCGCGACCGGTTACGGGTTCACGGCGATCATCGTGGCGTTTCTGGGCCGACTCAACCCGCTGGGGGTGGTGCTGGCCGGGCTGCTGCTGGGGCTGACCTATATCGGCGGGGAACTGGCGCAGATGATCCTGCAGATTCCCGGTGCGGCTATCCAGGTGTTCCAGGGGATGCTGCTCTTCTTCCTGCTCGCCCTCGATTTCCAGACCAACTACCGTATCCGCCTGACACGGGGGGCAGCAGCATGATCTTCGGCTCGATCAACCCGGCGGTGCTGATGGCCGCACTCATGGTCGCGGCGACCCCGATCCTGCTGGCCGCCATCGGCGAGCTGGTGGTCGAGAAATCGGGCGTGCTGAACCTCGGGGTCGAGGGGATGATGATCATGGGCGCCTGCATGGGCTTTATCATCGCCGTCAACACCGGCAGCCCGTTGATCGGGTTTGCGGGCGCGGCAGCGGGGGGCATGGTGCTGGCGGCGCTATTCGCACTTCTGACACAGGCGCTGATGACCAATCAGGTTGCCTCGGGCCTTGCGCTGACGCTGTTCGGACTGGGGCTGACGGCGCTGTTGGGCCAGCAATATGTCGGCATCACCCCGCCGCGTACCCCGCGTCTGGATCTCGGGCCGTTGTCAGAGATCCCGTTTCTGGGGCGCGCATTCTTTCGCCATGACATCGTCGTGTACCTGACCGTTGCGCTGGTCGGCGCTGTCTGGTGGTTCCTGAAATTCACGCGCGCGGGCATGATCATGCGTGCCGTGGGCGAAAACCACGAGGCCGCCCACGCGCTGGGCTATCACGTCAAGCGCGTGCGCCTGTTCGCGATCCTGTTCGGGGGCGCCTGCGCGGGGCTGGGGGGTGCGTATCTGTCGCTGATCCGGGTAGCCGGATGGACGGAAGGAATGACCGTCGGCGCGGGCTGGATCGCGCTTGCGCTGGTGGTCTTCGCAAGCTGGCGTCCGTGGCGGGCAATGGCGGGTGCCTATCTGTTCGGCGGGGTTGTTGTGCTGCAACTGAATTTGCAGGCGGCGGGCGTACGCATCCCGGTCGAATACTTGTCAATGTCCCCGTACCTGATAACGATCCTCGTGCTTGTTCTCATCTCCTCGGGCCGCGCGCGTGCCTCGCTCAACGCACCCGGATCGCTGAACAAACCCTTCCACGCCTCGAGTTGAGGCATCACTTCTCAACAGGGAGACCAACCAGATGAAAAAACTGCTCACAGCCGCAGTGTTTGCGGCGCTCGCCACCCCGGCCATGTCGGACGACCCGACCAAGGTCGGCTTCATCTATATCGGCCCGGTGGGCGATTTCGGCTGGACCGCAGGCCATGACCGCGCCCGGCAGGAACTTCAGGACCATTTCGGCGACGCGGTCGAGACCAGTATCGTCGAGAATGTCGATTACGGCGCCGATGCCGAGCGCGTCATGACGCAGATGGCGCTGTCGGGCACCGACATGATCTTTGCGGCGTCCTTCGGCTATGGCCCCGATGTGAATTCGGTTGCGGGCCGCTTCCCCGATGTCGCCTTCCAGCACGCGACCGGCTACATCCAGGACCACCCCAACATCTCGCTCTATGACGCCCGCTTCTATGAGGGGCGCGCGGTGCTGGGCCATATCGGCGGCAAGATGACCGAGACCAACACCATCGGCTACATCGCCTCTTTCCCGATCCCGGCGGTGGTGTCGGGCATCAACTCGGCCTATCTGCACGCCAAGGCCGTCAATCCCGATGTCGAGTTCCGCATCATCTGGACCTATAGCTGGTTCGACCCCTCGCTCGAGGCCGATGCCGCCGAAACGCTGATCGAACAGGGCGCCGATGTGATCATGCAGCACACCGATTCGACCGCCGCCGTGCGCGTGGCCGAGGATGCGGGCGTGATGGCATTCGGTCAGGCCAGCGACATGGTTGATTTCGGACCGACCGCGCATCTGTCGGCCATCGTGGACCGCTGGGCCCCCTACTACATCGACCGCGTCCAAGCGCTGAAGGATGGTACATGGGAAGCGCAGAATTCGTGGATGGGCTTTGCCGAAGGCATCATCGAGATGGCGCCGTGGAACGACCGCATCCCGGCCGAATTACAGGAAGAGGCTGACGCGCTGGTCGCGTCGATCGCCGCGGGCGAGTATCATCCCTTCACCGGGCCGATCAACCGGCAGGATGGCACGCCCTGGCTTGCCGAAGGCGAGGTCGCCGAGGACTCCGCCCTGGCTACGATGGATTTCTTCGTCGAGGGGATCACCTCGGAATTCCCGAACTGATCCCGCAGGGAACAGATCTGTACACCCCCGGGCCACGCGTCCGGGGGTTTCGCATTTCCACGGCCCGCAACCACATGCGGGCAAGAACCGCCAAAGACTGCCCATGCTGACCCGCGCCCGCCTGCTGACCCTTTCCATCGCCCTCGCCGGGGTAGGTGTGTTTCATGCAGCGAATCTGCCGCTGCCCTTCCTGTTCGGGCCGATGTTCGCCTGCCTTCTGGCGGCGCTGGTCGGGGTGCGGATGCAGGGGGTGGGCGAAGTTTCGGTCGCCGCGCGCACGGTGTTGGGCATTGCCGTGGGCGCCTCGATCACGCCGGCGATCCTCGGGCAAGTTCCGCTGATGGCGATCACGCTGGCGATGATCCCTGTCTATGTGGCGATGATCGGGCTGATCGGCGTGGCCTTCTTCCAGCGCATATGCGGCTTCGACCGGGTGACGAGTTACTACGCCGCAATGCCTGGCGGGTTTCAGGACATGGTTCTGTTCGGGCAGGAGGCCGGGGGTAATCCGCGCGCGCTGTCTCTTATTCATGCAACCCGGGTTCTGGTCATCGTGTCCATCGTGCCGGTGCTGCTGACCGGCGCCTTCGGCCTGAGCCTCGACCAGCCCATGGGCGCGCCGGCCGCCGACGTGCCACTGACAGAGATGGCACTGATGGTGGTCATCGCCTGGATCGGCTGGAAGGGCGGTGCGCGCATCGGCCTGTTCGGGGCCGCGATCCTCGGGCCGATGATCCTGGCCACAGCGCTGTCGCTGGGCGGGTTTCTACAAAATCGTCCACCTGCCGAAGCGATCATGGCGGCGCAATTCCTCATCGGGATGGGGATCGGGATGGAGTTTCGCGGCGTGACCCTTGGCGAGCTGCGCCGTGATGTCGCCGCCGGGGCTGTCTTTGCGATCATCCTGGCTGGACTGGCCGGAGTCTTCACCCTGATCGCCGTCCGTATCGGCGGCGCTCCGATGCTCGAGGCGTTCCTGTCCTTCGCCCCGGGCGGACAGGCCGAGATGACCGTGCTTGCCATCGTCGCCGGGGCCGAGCTGGGCTTCATCGTGATCCACCACCTGACACGGCTGGTCATCGTCATCACGGCTGC
>LFIK01000374.1_pt1 | contig 33399 bp, 32 predicted proteins | sample 643401 | NCBI WGS metagenome assembly LFIK01 (sample SAMN03777447, study PRJNA286221) | soda lake metagenome | biome: soda lake; feature: Kulunda steppe; material: water; isolation source: sample T5-Br brine of Lake Tanatar-5 | place: Russia: Kulunda steppe | collected 2010-07
CGCGAGATCATGCGCCATGATCCGCACACGCTGATCGAGGGGTGCCTGATCGCCTCCTTCGCCATGGGCGCGCATGCCTGCTACATCTACATCCGGGGCGAATACATCCGCGAGCGCGAGGCCCTGCAGGCGGCCATCGACGAGGCATACGAGGCCGGGTTGGTGGGGCCCGATGCCTGCGGGTCGGGCTGGGATTTCGACATCTACCTGCATCACGGTGCGGGCGCCTATATCTGCGGCGAGGAAACGGCGCTGCTCGAGAGCCTCGAGGGCAAGAAGGGGATGCCGCGCATGAAGCCGCCCTTCCCGGCGGGTGCGGGGCTCTATGGCTGCCCGACGACGGTGAACAATGTCGAATCCATCGCCGTGGTGCCGACCATCCTGCGGCGCGGGGGGGCGTGGTTCGCGGGCTTCGGGCGGCCCAACAACACCGGCACCAAGATCTTCGCCATCTCGGGCCATGTGAACACGCCTTGCGTGGTCGAGGAGGAAATGTCGATCAGCTTCGAGGAGTTGATCGAGAAACATTGCGGCGGCATTCGCGGCGGCTGGGACAATCTGCTGGCGGTGATCCCGGGCGGCAGTTCCGTTCCTTGCGTGCGCGGCGAGAAGATGCGCAACGCGACCATGGATTTCGACTATCTGCGCAACGACCTGCAATCGGGCCTGGGCACGGCCGCCGTGATCGTGATGGACAAGCAGACCGATATCGTCAAGGCGATCTGGCGGCTGGCGAAATTCTACAAGCATGAAAGCTGCGGGCAATGCACGCCGTGCCGCGAGGGCACGGGCTGGATGATGCGCGTGATGGAGCGGCTGGTGCGGGGCGAGGCCTCGGTCGAGGAAATCGACATGCTGTGGGATGTCTCCAAGCAGGTCGAGGGGCACACGATCTGCGCGCTGGGTGATGCGGCGGCCTGGCCCATACAGGGGCTGATCCGCAATTTCCGCGGCGAGATCGAGGACCGCATCAAGGCGCGGTCGGCGAAGGTGGCTGCGAAAGTGGCGGCGGAGTAGGCATGACCGGGGCTGGCCATCATCTCGCGCAACTCAATATCGGGCGGCTTGTCGCCCGTCCTGATGACCCGCGCGTGGCCGAATTCATGGGCGCGCTGGACCGGGTGAACGGCATCGGCAAGCGTAGCCCCGGTTTCGTGTGGATGATGGAGGGCTCGGGCGAGCCGGGCACCGGGAACACCGAGAATTGCATTGCCGGTGATCCGCAATTCGTGGCCAACCTGACGGTCTGGACCGATGTTGCGTCGCTGGAAAACTTCGTCTGGAACACGGTGCACCGGCAGTTCTACGCTCGCCGGGCCGCGTGGTTCGAAGGGATGGACGCGGCCCATTTCGTCATGTGGTTCGTGCCCTCCGGGCACCGGCCCACACTGGACGAGGGGTTGGCGCGACTGGAGCATCTGCGCGCGCATGGGGCCAGCGATCATGCCTTTGGCTGGGACTGGCTGGCCGAGGCGAAACTTTGGGAACGGCGCAACTGCGCCGCCGCAGCGGAGTGACGCACATGAAAACCCCCTTCAAGACCCAGGCGCTGGCGCTTGTGGCCGCCCTGTCCATCACGGGCAGCGCCAGTGCCGCCGCAACGCAGGCCGAGATCAACGCGGCCCTGCGGGGCAATTCAGACATCTACAATGGTCTGTTCACCGCGGCGCTGATCCGCCATATCGTTGATGTCTGCCCGGCGATCGAACCGCCGGGGCGGCTGCGGCGGGTCAGCTACTTCCTGTCGCTCTACAACCAGGCCCGCGGCATGGGGTTCTCGCGCGCGCAGATCGAGGGTTTTGTCGAGGACAAGGACGAACAGGCGCGGATGCAGGGTCTGGTCGACAGCCATCTGCAGCGCGAGGGGGTGGACCCGGCCAGCGAGGCCGAGGTTTGCGCCTTTGCCCGCGCCCAGATCGCCGAGCGCACGGCGCTTGGCCGCCAGATGAGGGAAAGATAGCGCATGAGCAATCTCCGCAAGATCGTGATCGACGGTGCCGAGATCGAGGTGCCGGTCGAGATGACGCTCATCCAGGCCTGCGAAGAGGCCGGAATCGAGATCCCGCGCTTCTGCTATCACGAACGCCTGTCCATCGCGGGCAACTGCCGCATGTGTCTGGTCGAGGTGGTGGGCGGCCCGCCCAAGCCTGCGGCGTCCTGTGCGATGCAGGTGCGCGACCTGCGCCCCGGCCCCGAGGGCCAGCCGCCGGTGATCCGCACGAACTCTCCCATGGTGAAGAAGGCGCGCGAAGGGGTGATGGAGTTCCTGCTGATCAACCACCCGCTCGACTGCCCGATCTGCGATCAGGGCGGCGAGTGCGATCTGCAGGATCAGGCGATGGCCTATGGCGTGGATTTCTCGCGCTTCCGCGAGCCCAAGCGCGCGGTCGAGGACCTGCAACTCGGGCCCCTGGTCGAGACGCATATGACGCGCTGCATCTCGTGCACCCGCTGCGTGCGCTTCACGACCGAGGTGGCGGGCGTGCAGGTGATGGGCCAGACGGGGCGCGGCGAGGATGCCGAGATCACGACCTATCTGGGCGCGCTGATCGAATCGGAAATGGTGGGCAATATCGTGGACCTCTGCCCCGTGGGCGCGCTGGTCTCCAAGCCCTACAGCTTCACCGCGCGACCGTGGGAGCTGACCAAGACCGAAACCATCGACGTGATGGATGCGCTCGGCTCGAACATCCGCGTTGACACCAAGGGCCGAGAGGTGATGCGCATCCTGCCGCGCAACCATGACGGCGTGAACGAGGAGTGGCTGTCCGACAAGTCGCGCTATGTCTGGGACGGGCTGAAGCGGCAGCGGCTGGACCGGCCCTATATTCGCCGTGACGGCAAGCTGAAACCCGCGACATGGCCCGAGGCACTGGCGGCTGCGGCCGCCGCCATGACCGGCAAGAGGGTGGCAGGGCTCGTGGGCGATCTGGTTTCGACCGAGGCGGCCTATGCGCTCAAGCTGTTGGTCGAGGGGCAGGGCGGCACGGTCGAGTGCCGCACCGATGGCGCGCATCTGCCGGCTGGCAACCGCTCTGCTTACGTGGGCACGGCGCTGATAGAGGATGTGGACCACGCGCAGAAGGTGCTGCTGATCGGAACCAACCCGCGGGTCGAGGCGCCGGTGCTGAACGCCCGCATCCGCAAGGCGTGGCTGAATGGCGCCGATGTGGTTCTGGTGGGCGAAGGCGCGGACCTGACTTACGAGTATGAGCATTTCGGCACCGACCGCGCCGCGCTGGAAAAGCTGGCGGGGCTGGATATGAGCGATCTGGCCGAGAAGGAGTGCGTCGTCATCGTCGGGCAGGGTGCGCTGCGCGAGGCCGATGGCGCCGCCGTGCTGGCCAAGGCGCAGGCGATTGCCGAGAAATCCGGCGCCAAGTTGATGGTGCTGCACACGGCTGCGGGCCGCGTGGGCGCGATGGATGTCGGTGCGACCTGCGAGGGCGGGATCACGGCGGCGCTCGACGGGGCCGAGGTGGTCTATAACCTCGGCGCCGATGAGTTGGAGATCGCCGACGGCCCCTTTGTGATTTATCAGGGCAGCCATGGCGACCGGGGCGCGCATCGCGCAGATATCATCCTGCCCGGGGCGGCCTATACCGAAGAGCCGGGGATCTTCGTCAATACCGAGGGGCGCCCGCAAGTCGCGCTGCGCGCGGGCTTCGGGCCGGGCGAGGCCAAGGAAAACTGGGCCATCCTGCGCGCGCTTTCGGGCGAGATGGGCGCGGCGCTGCCCTTTGACAGCATTGCCGCGCTGCGCGAGCATCTGGCAGCGGCGCATCCGCATCTTGGCGAGATCGACTTGGTGCCAGAGAATGCGTGGCAACCGCTCGAGGCGGCGGCGCTGGGCAAGGGCGCGTTCCGCCCCGCCATCGCGGATCATTACCTGACCAACCCCATCGCGCGGGCCTCGAAGCTGATGGCAGAGCTTTCGGCCATGGCCAAGGAACGCCGCACCGCGCCGCTGGCAGCCGAGTGAGCGATGCGATGGCCCGCTGTTGCCGCATCTGCGATGATCCTCTCGCTGCCGGGGTGCGCCCGCGACGCGGCCGAGCCGCGCCTGCGCGAGCCGCCGCGCAATGCCGAGTATCTGGGCGTGGACACGCTGCTGCTGGACGACACCACGGTGATGATGCTGGTGCGGATGCGCGGGGCGCGCGACCGCTCGGATGTGGTGGCCTATGCGCGTTGTGCCGCGGCGCAATATGCGCTAATCCGCGGCTACAGCTTCGCCCAGCATGTGCGCACCAATGTCGAGCGGCGCGGCGATGTCTGGGAGGGGGATGGCGGTTTCGTCATCTCGCCCGACCTGCCGCGCGGGCTGCGCAACATGGATGCGGAAGTCATCGTGGATGATTGCCGGGAACAAGGCATCCCCACGGTGTAAGGAATTGAGGGACCGATGAACGCATTTCTGGAAACCGGGCTGGGGATCACGCTGCTGATCATGGCGCAGTCGATGCTGATCGTGACCTTCGTGATGGTCAGCCTCGTCTTTCTGGTATATGCCGACCGCAAGGTCTGGGCGGCCGTGCAGATGCGGCGCGGGCCCAATGTGGTGGGGCCATGGGGGCTGTTGCAGACCTTTGCCGACGCCATCAAGTTCGTGGTCAAGGAAGTCGTGATCCCGGCGGGCGTGGACCGCCCGGTGTATTTCCTCGCGCCACTCCTGTCCTTCGTGCTGGCGATGCTGGCCTGGGCGGTGATCCCGTTCAACGATGGCTGGGTGCTGGCCGATATCAATGTCGCGGTGCTGTTCATCTTCGCCATCACCTCGCTCGAGGTTTACGGCGTGATCATGGGCGGCTGGGCGTCGAACTCGAAATACGCGTTCCTTGGCTCTCTTCGGTCCGCCGCGCAGATGGTGTCCTACGAGGTGTCGCTGGGTCTGATCATCATCGGGGTGATCATCTCGACCGGCAGCATGAATTTCGGCAATATCGTCGCGGCACAAGACACGGGCTGGGGCGCGCTGGGCTGGTACTGGCTGCCGCATCTGCCGATGGTGGTGCTGTTCTTCGTAAGCTGCCTGGCCGAGACCAACCGCCCGCCCTTCGACCTGCCCGAGGCCGAGTCGGAGCTGGTGGCGGGCTTCATGGTCGAATACGGCTCGACGCCCTATCTGCTGTTCATGGCGGGTGAGTATATCGCCATCTTCCTGATGTGCGCGCTGATCAGCCTGCTGTTCTTCGGCGGCTGGCTGTCGCCCATTCCGGGGTTGCCCGACGGCTTCCACTGGATGTTCGCGAAGATGGCGTTCTTCTTCTTCCTGTTTGCCATGGTCAAGGCCATCACGCCGCGCTACCGCTACGACCAGCTGATGCGGATCGGCTGGAAGGTGTTCCTGCCGCTGTCGCTGGCCTGGGTGGTGGTCGTGGCGTTTCTGGCGAAATTCGAAGTGGCAGGCGGCTTCTGGGCGCGCTGGGCCATCGGGGGCTGAGATGAGCGAGACTGTCGATAATATGGTGCTGGAGCAGTCGCGGCTGATCCGCGGCGAGTGCAAGCGCATCGACCAACGCTTCGATGCGTCGGGCAAATCGAGGAAAAGCTGGGGGTGAAGGGATGAAACACTTCGACTGGAACCGCGCCGTCAAATACACGCTGATGACCGATTTCATCAAGGGTTTCGGGCTGGGCCTGCGGTATTTCGTGGCCCCCAAGCCGACGGTCAACTACCCGCATGAGAAGGGCCCGCTGAGCCCGCGCTTCCGGGGCGAGCACGCGCTGCGCCGCTACCCCAATGGCGAGGAACGCTGCATCGCCTGCAAGCTGTGCGAGGCGATCTGCCCCGCGCAGGCCATCACCATCGACGCCGAGCCGCGCGAGGACGGCTCGCGCCGGACCACGCGCTATGACATCGACATGACCAAATGCATCTATTGCGGTTTCTGCCAGGAGGCCTGCCCGGTCGATGCGATTGTCGAGGGGCCGAATTTCGAATTCGCCACCGAGACGCGCGAAGAGCTGTTCTACGACAAGGAAAAGCTTCTCGCGAATGGCGAGCGCTGGGAAGCCGAGATCGCGCGCAATCTGGAAATCGACGCGCCCTACCGTTAAGGGCTGCGTGCAAGGGAACGAGGACGCGCCATGGGCATTGCCGACATCACCTTCTACGCCTTTGCGATCACGCTTCTGGGCGCGGGGTTTCTGGTCACGATCGCGCGCAATCCGGTGCATTCGGTGTTGTGGCTGATTCTGTCCTTCATTTCGGCAGCGGGGATGTTCGTGCTGCTTGGCGCCGAGTTCATGGCGATGCTTCTGATCATCGTCTATGTCGGCGCGGTGGCGGTGCTGTTCCTGTTCGTGGTGATGATGCTGGATGTGGATTTCGCAGCCCTCAAGGGCGAGATGGCGCGCTATTTCCCCGTCGGCGCGATTGTCGGGCTCGTGCTGCTGATGCAGATGGGGCTTCTCTTCGGCACCTGGCAAGAGGCCGAGGCCGCGCGCGATCTGCGCCAGGCCCCGACCCCGGATCTGGCCGAGGCGCACAACACCAAGGCGCTGGGGATGATCCTCTATGACCAGTATTTCCTGGCCTTCCAGGTCGCGGGGCTGATCCTGCTGGTGGCAATGGTCGGCGCGATCGTGCTGACGCTGCGCCATCGCAAGGACATCAAGCGGCAGGACGTGGTGGCCCAGATGCACCGCGACCCGGCCAAGGCGATGGAACTGAAAGACGTCAAGCCGGGGCAGGGGCTGGGCTGAGCCCCGCGCACGCGCACAAGAACGGGCCACAAGGTCCGCGGAATAGGAACGAGGGACCGGAATGGTTGGACTGGAACATTACCTGACCGTCGCGGCGGCGCTGTTCGTGATCGGGATCTTCGGGATATTCCTGAACCGCAAGAACATCATCATCATCCTGATGTCGATCGAGCTGATGCTGCTGGCGGTGAATATCAATCTGGTGGCATTCTCCAGCTTCCTGGGCGATCTGGTCGGGCAGGTGTTCACCATGTTCATCCTGACCGTGGCCGCGGCCGAGGCCGCCATCGGGCTGGCGATCCTTGTGTGCTTCTTCCGCAACCGGGGCACGATTGATGTCGAAGACGTCAATGTGATGAAAGGCTGAGGCGATGGCGACGATTGTTCTTCTGGCCCCGCTGATCGGCGCGATTATCGCAGGCTTCTTCTGGCGCATGATCGGCGAGAAACCGGCGCAGGTGGTGGCGACGGGGCTTCTGTTCCTGTCTGCGTTGCTCTCGTGGGTGATCTTCCTGACGCATGACGGCAGCGTGCAGCAGATCACGCTGATGCGCTGGATCGACAGCGGCACGCTGGTCGGTGACTGGGCGATCCGGCTGGACCGGCTGACGGCAGTGATGCTGATCGTCATCACCACAGTCTCGGCGCTCGTGCATCTCTACAGCTTCGGCTACATGGCGCATGACGACAATTTCCGCGAAGGCGAGAGCTACCGCCCGCGCTTCTTTGCCTATCTGTCGCTGTTCACCTTCGCCATGCTGATGCTGGTGACGGCCGACAACCTCGTGCAGCTCTTCTTCGGCTGGGAGGGGGTGGGTCTCGCATCCTACCTGCTGATCGGCTTCTACTTCCGCAAGCAGTCGGCGGGCGCTGCAGCGATGAAGGCCTTCATCGTCAACCGCGTGGGCGATATGGGGCTGATCCTCGCGATCATGGTGATCTATTTCCTGATCGACTCGATCCAGTATGACGACCTCTTCGCCGCCGCGCCCATGCTGGCCGAAACGACTGTGCGCTTCCTGTGGACCGACTGGAATGCCGCCAATCTGATCGCCTTCCTGCTGTTCGTGGGCGCGATGGGCAAGTCGGCGCAGTTGTTCCTGCACACCTGGTTGCCGGACGCGATGGAAGGCCCGACGCCGGTCTCTGCGCTGATCCACGCCGCCACCATGGTCACGGCGGGCGTGTTCCTGGTCGCGCGCATGTCGCCGCTGATGGAATATGCCGAGACGGCGATGGCCTTCGTGGTGCTGATCGGCGCCTTCACGGCCTTCTTCGCGGCGACCGTGGGGCTGGTGCAGAACGACATCAAGCGTGTGATCGCCTATTCGACCTGTTCGCAGCTTGGCTTCATGTTCGTCGCCGCCGGTGTGGGCGTCTATTCGGTGGCCATGTTCCACCTGCTGACCCACGCCTTCTTCAAGGCGATGCTGTTTCTGGGCGCAGGCTCGGTCATTCACGGGATGCATCACGAGCAGGACATGCGCAATTACGGCGGGTTGAAGGACAAGATGCCCTATACCTTCTGGGCCATGCTGATCGGCACACTCGCGATCACGGGCGTGGGGATTCCGCTGCTCTATATCGGCTTTCCCGTGGGCTTCGCGGGCTTCGTCTCCAAGGACGCGATCATCGAGAGCGTCTATGCCTCGGGCACTGATTACGCCTTCTGGATGCTGGTGATGGCCGCGCTGATGACCAGCTTCTATAGCTGGCGGCTGATGTTCCTGACCTTCTGGGGTGAGCCGCGCGGCGACAAGCACACGCATGAGCACGCCCATGAAAGCCCGCAATCCATGCTGATCCCGCTGGGCGTGCTGGCCGTGGGCTCGGTGCTGGCGGGGATGGTGTTCTACGGGCCGTTCTTTGGCTAGACCGATCAGGTGCGCGAGTATTTCGGCGCCGCGATCTTCATGGCCGAGGACAACAATCTGGTGTCCGAGGCGCATGACGTGCCCGCCTGGGTGATGCTGTCGCCCTTTGTCGCCATGCTTCTGGGGCTGGGGCTGGCCTATCAGTTCTACATCCGCGACACCTCGATGCCCCGGCGGCTGGCCGAGACTTTCCCGGGTGCGTATCAGTTCCTGCTCAACAAATGGTATTTCGACGAGATCTACGAGGCCCTCTTAGTGCGCCCGGCCATGGCCGTGGGCCGGTTCTTCTGGAAGCGGGGTGACGGCACCGTGATCGATGGCGGCATCAACGGGCTGGCCATGGGGATCATTCCCTTCTTCACGCGGCTTGCCGGACGCGCGCAATCGGGCTTCGTCTATCACTATGCGACGGCGATGGTGCTGGGGATCGTGCTGATCGTCACCTTCGTCACGCTGGCCGGGGGGTCGAACTGATGCTCAACCTTCTGTCCATCATCACCTTCACCCCGGCCATCGCGGCGGCGATCCTCGCGATCTTCCTGCGCGGCGAGGACAAGGCCGCACAGGACAACGCCAAATGGGTGGCACTGGTTGCGACGCTGGCGACCTTCGCGGCCTCGCTGATCCTGCTGATCGGGTTCGACCCGCAGGACACCGGCTTCCAGTTCGTCGAGGAACATGACTGGATCATGGGCTTCACCTACAAGATGGGTGTGGATGGCATCTCGATCCTGTTCGTGTTGCTGACGACCGCGCTCATGCCCATCACCATCGGCGCGTGCTGGAATGTCACGCACCGGGTGAAGGACTACATGATCGCCTTCCTGATCCTCGAGACGCTGATGATCGGCGTCTTCACCGCGCTCGATCTGGTGCTGTTCTACCTGTTCTTCGAGGCGGGCCTGATCCCGATGTTCCTGATCATCGGCATCTGGGGCGGCAAGGACCGCATCTACGCCGCGTTCAAGTTCTTCCTCTACACCTTCCTCGGCTCGGTGCTGATGCTGGTCGCGATGATCGCGATGTATGTGGATGCGGGCACCACCGACATCCCGACATTGCTGCAACACCAGTTCAGCACCGAGACGATCAGTCTTGCCGGCTGGCAGATCATCGGGGGCATGCAGTCGCTGCTGTTCCTGGCTTTCTTCGCCAGTTTCGCGGTCAAGATGCCGATGTGGCCGGTGCATACCTGGCTGCCCGATGCGCATGTGCAGGCGCCGACGGCGGGGTCGGTGATCCTGGCGGCGGTGCTGTTGAAGATGGGCGGCTACGGCTTCCTGCGCTTCTCGCTGCCGATGTTCCCGGTGGCCTCTGACATCTTCGCGCCGCTGGTGCTGTGGCTGTCGGCCATCGCGATCGTCTACACCTCGCTGGTGGCACTCATGCAGGACGACATGAAGAAGCTGATCGCCTATTCCTCGGTCGCGCATATGGGCTTTGTCACCATGGGCATCTTTGCGGCGAACCAGCAGGGGCTGGATGGCGCGATCTTCCAGATGATCAGCCACGGCTTCATCTCGGGCGCGCTGTTCCTCGCGGTGGGGGTGATCTATGACCGGATGCACACGCGCGAAATCGTTGCCTATGGCGGGCTGATCAACCGGATGCCGGTTTATGCGGCGATCTTCCTTCTGTTCACCATGGCCAATGTCGGCCTGCCGGGCACATCGGGTTTCGTGGGTGAGTTCCTGACCTTCCTTGGCGTCTATCAGGTCAACACCTGGGTCGCCTTCTTCGCGGCGACGGGGGTGATCCTGTCAGCGGGCTATGCGCTGTGGCTGTTCCGCCGTGTGGTGATGGGCGAGCTGATCAAGGAATCGCTGAAATCCATCAAGGACATGGACCGCCGCGAAAAGACGCTGATGGCGCCGCTCATTGTCATGACGCTGCTTCTGGGCGTCTACCCTTCGCTTGTCACCGATATCATCGGCCCCTCGGTCGCGGCCCTTGTGGATGGGCACGACGTCGCGCTGCAGGCCCATGAGGCCGCGTCGCAGATGGCACAGAACTGAAAGGTCCCGCGATGATCCCTGCAGATCTCTCCACGGCCCTGCCCGAGATTGTCCTTGCCCTCTTTGCCATGGCGGCGCTGATGGTGGGCGTCTTCGGGTCCAAGGACAAGATGGCCGAGCCGATCCTTTATGCCACGGCGGCGCTGATGGTGCTGCTGGGGCTCTATGTCGGCTCGCGCGGGCTTGGGGGGGTGACGGCCTTCAACGGCATGTATATCGCCGACCCCTTCGCGCATTTCTCGAAGATGATCATCCTTTTCTCGGCGGCGGTGGTGATGGTCATGGGCCAGGGCTACATGGCGGCGCGGGGGCTTCTGAAGTTCGAATACCCCATCCTGATCGCGCTGTCGGTCGTGGGGATGATGCTGATGGTCTCCTCGGGCGACCTGATCACGCTCTATATGGGGCTCGAGCTGCAATCGCTGGCGCTTTATGTCGTCGCCACCATGAACCGCGACTCCGAGCGCTCGACCGAGGCGGGGCTGAAATATTTCATCCTCGGCGCGCTGGCCTCGGGCCTGCTGCTTTATGGCGCGTCGCTCACCTATGGCTACGCCGGCACGACGCTGTTTGCGGGCATCATCTCGACCATCTCGGAAGACGGCATGTCTGTCGGGCTGCTGATGGGGCTTGCCTTCATGCTGGCGGGGCTGGCCTTCAAGGTCTCGGCGGTGCCCTTCCACATGTGGACGCCCGATGTCTATGAAGGCGCGCCCACCCCCGTCACGGCCTTCTTCGCCACCGCGCCCAAGGTCGCCGCCATGGCGCTGATCGCGCGGCTGGTGCATGAAGCCTTCGGCGTGGTGCCCGGCGACTGGACGCAGATCATCGCCTTCCTGGCCGTCGCGTCGATGTTCCTGGGCGCCATCGCGGCCATCGGGCAGCGCGACATCAAGCGGCTGATGGCCTATTCCTCGATCACGCATATGGGGTTTGCGCTGGTCGGGCTGGCCGCAGGCACGGCGCAGGGCGTGCAGGCGATGCTGGTCTACATGGCGATCTATGTGACGATGAATATCGGCGTCTTCGCCTTCATCCTCACCATGTCGCGCGATGGCCGCGCGGTGGCCGAGATCGACAGCCTGCGCCAGTATTCCAAGGTGGAACCCACGCGCGCGCTCGCCCTTCTGGTGCTGATGTTCAGCCTTGCGGGCGTGCCGCCGCTGGTGGGCTTCTTCGGCAAGTTCTATGTCCTCTGGGCCGCAGTCGAGGCAGGCATGGCCTGGCTTGCGGTGGCGGGGGTCGTCGCCTCGGTCATCGGGGCGTTCTACTACCTGCGCATCGTCTATTACATGTATTTCGGGGATGAGGTCGAACCGCTCGACCGCGTGCGCGCGCCAGTCGAGGCGACGCTTCTGATCGTGGCGGCGGCGGTCATGGTGCTGGGGGTGATCAACCTCTTCGGCATCGAGGGGCTGGCCGCGCTTGCCGCCGACGCGCTTGTCAACTGAGTGGCCCGCGGGCACGGGCCGCATCGTTCTGCCCGAGATCGACAGCACCAATGCCGAGGCCGCGCGCCGGGCGCGGGAGGCGACTGGTCCGGCTTGGATCCTCGCGCTGCGCCAGACGCAGGGGCGCGGGCGGCGCGGGCGCGTCTGGCACGACCCGGCTGGCAATTTCGCTGCGACTTATCTCAGCCGCCCCGAGGGGCCGCGGGCGCAGGTGGCGCTGCACTCCTTCGTCGCCGCGTTGGCGCTGCACGAGGCGTTGGTCGCCGCCACTGGCCGCGCCGAGCCCTTTGCGCTGAAATGGCCCAATGACGTGCTGCTGAATGGCGGCAAGCTGGCGGGGATATTGCTGGAGGGGTTGGGCGACGGGCATCTGGCCATCGGCATCGGGGTAAACCTGCGTCACGCGCCCGAGGGCGAGGCGGGCGCCGTGAGCCTGATGTCGGAGACCGGCTGCGCCATCGCGCCGGAGGCGTTTCTCGACCTTCTTGCCCCGGCCCATGCGCGCTGGACGGCGCTCCTTGCCCGGCAGGGCTTCGCGCCCATCCGGGCGGCATGGCTCGCCCGCGCGGCGCGGCTGGGCGAGACGATCACCGCGCGCATGATGCAGCGCGCCGAGACGGGTATCTTCGAGGGCATCGACCCGACCGGCGCGCTTCTGTTGCGCACGTCGCAGGGGCGCATGGCGCTTGCGGCGGCGGATGTGTATTTTGCGGCCAAGTGACAGGGCAGGGGGGCGGGGGCGATGCTGCTGACCATCGATTGCGGCAACACCAACACGGTGTTCTGTGTCTGGGACGGGGCGCAGGCGGTCGGGACCTGGCGCACCTCGACCGAGGCGACGCGCACGGCGGACCAGTATTTCGTCTGGTTGTCGAGCCTGATGAACCTGACCGGCATCTATGCCGATATCACCGATGTCATCATCGCCGCGACCGTGCCGCGGGTGGTGTTCAATCTGCGCGTGCTGTGCGACCGCTATTTCGGCACGCGCCCGCTGGTGGTCGGCAAGCCCGACTGCCTGTTGCCCACGCCGCCGCGGGTCGAAGCAGCTGTCCGCCCCGGCCCCGACCGGCTGGCCAATGCCGCCGGCGCCTTTGACCGCCATGGCGGCGATGTGGTGGTGGTCGATTTCGGCACGGCGACGAATTTCGACGTGGTGGCTGTCGATGGGGCCTATGTGGGCGGCGTGATCGCGCCGGGCGTGAACCTGTCGCTCGAGGCGCTGCACCAGGGTGCCGCCGCGCTGCCGCATGTCGATGTGACGCGGCCCGAGAAGGTCATTGGCACCAATACGGTCGAGTGCATCCAGTCGGGCGTGTTCTGGGGCTATGCCGGGCTGATCGAGGGGATCACCACGCGCATCAAGCGCGAATATGGCCGCCCCATGACAGTGATCGGCACGGGCGGGCTCGCGCCGCTGTTCGCGCAGGCCGACAACCTGTTTGACAGGGTCGAGGACGATCTGACATTGCATGGCCTTCGCGTCATTCACCACTATAACCGGACAAACGGCATCAGGGAGCACGCATGAGCAAGGACCGGCTGATCTACATCCCCCTCGGGGGCGCGGGCGAGGTGGGCATGAACGCCTATGTCTTCGGCTATGGGCCCAAGGGGCGCGAACGGCTGATCCTCGTCGATCTGGGCGTCACCTTCGGCGAGATGAGCGGCACGCCCGGGGTGGACCTGATCCTGCCCGACCTGCGCTGGCTGGAGGAACGCCGCGACCGGCTGGAGGCGATCCTGATCACCCATGCGCATGAGGACCATGTCGGCGCGCTGGGGCTGATGTGGGAGCGGTTGCAGGCGCCGGTCTATGCGCGCGACTTCACCGCCCGCATCGCGCGGCTGAAGATGCAGGAGGCCGGGCACGAGCCGGGCCGCGTGATCACCGTGGGCAAGGTGCCCGAGGCGCTGGATCTCGGCCCCTTCCGGGTGCAGTTCTTTCCCGTCGCCCACTCGCTGCCCGAGGCGTCGGGGCTGATCATCGATACCGATGCGGGCCGGATCGTGCATACCGGCGATTTCAAGACCGACCTCACCCCCACGCTGGGCGAGCCGCATGACCCCGAGATGCTGGCCGAGCTGGGCCGCACTGGCGTCAAGGCGCTGCTTTGCGACAGCACCAATGTCATGAACCCCGATCCGGGCCGGTCCGAGGCGACGCTGATCGAGCCGCTGACCGAGTTGATGCGCGAGGCCAGGGGCATGGTCGTGGCCACGACCTTCGCCTCGAACGTGGCACGGCTGAAGACGCTGGCCGAGGCCGCGCATGCGGCGGGGCGGTCGGTCTGCCTGATGGGCCGGGCGATGCTGCGCATGACGCAAGTGTCGCGCGATGCGGGCATCCTGACCGATTTCCCGCCCACGGTCAGCCCGGAAGAGGCCAAGGACCTCCCGCGCGAAAACCTTGCGCTGATCGTCACCGGCAGCCAGGGCGAGCGGCGTGCGGCCTCGGCGCAGCTGGCGCGGGGCAGCTATATGGGCCTCGAGATGAAGGAGGGCGACACCTTCCTGTTTTCGTCCATGACCATCCCCGGCAATGAGCGCGAGGTCGGCCGCGTGGTGAACGGGCTGTCCGAGATGGGGGTGGATGTGCTCGACAATGCCGGGCGGCGCTACCATGTCTCGGGCCACGCCAACCGCCCCGATCTCGAGGCGATGCACGAGCTGATCGCGGCCGACATTGTGATCCCGATGCATGGCGAACACCGGATGCTGCGCGAGCACGCGAAACTCGCCATCGCGGCGGGGCGGCGGTCGGCGGTGGTGCCCAATGGCTCGGTCTGTGACCTGACGGGGGATGCGCCCGCGCTGGTGGACGAGGTGCCAGTGGGCCGCATCTATCTTGATGGCAGCCAGTTGATCGGCGCGATGGACGGGGTGGTGCGCGACCGGCTGCGCATGGCGATGGGCGGGCATGTCTTCGTCACCCTGATCCTCGACGAGGAGAACGAGTCGCTGGGCGCCCCCTGGGCCGAGATCGCCGGGCTGCGCGCGGAGGCGCGCGGCGGCAAGGCGCTGAACGAGGTGATCGAGGCCGAGCTGGAAGAGTTCGTCGCGCGCGCCGGGCACAAGGTGCTGGCCGATGACGACCGTCTGAATGACGGGCTGCGCCGCGTGGTGCGCCAGGTGGTGATGGAAGAGCTGGGCAAGCGCCCCGAAGTGACGGTGGTGGTCAGCCGGTTGCTGGGCGAGTAAGAGCGCCCGCAAGCGGAGCCCACCCACCCGCCCATGCCCCGCTTGCGGGCGCTGGCCCCCGTGCCGGGGGCCGGGGCGTTGCTGCGGCTGAGGGGCCCTATTCGCGGGTGATGAATTGCAGGATTTCGCGCGTCTCGCCCTCTTGCAGCACCAGTTCCCAGCGGCCGGGGCGAGTCAACTGCCCGCTGCCCGACCACGCGCCCGCGCTGTCGGTGCCAGTGTCGAGCGGGATCGGATTGCCGCCCGAGGGACGCAGCGCCACCTCGGGGCTCTGGCCGTCGGCATGTTCCACGGTCAGATCCACGCGGTAGCTGCCGTCGATGGCCACCGCGGTGCGGATCTGCGGGTCGATTTCGACCGTGTGCAGCAGCAGCGTCTGGTTGGCGCCGACGATGGGCAGCGGCTCGCGCACGAAAAAGGTGACCGAGGCCATCAGCAGGATGAAGGCCAGGATCAGGCCAAGCAGTGTCAGGGCGATGATGCGGGTGGGCATGGGTGTCCCTCGCGAGCCGGAGTGTGCCATTCCGGGTAACTGCCATGACCGGGGCGGAGGGGCAAGGCGCCCGACGCGACCCTGCGGCATCGCGGCACGCAGGCCCCCGCGGGACGCATGACGACAGAGGGTGCAGCGCGCTCAGCCCTGCGCTGCATCCAGGACGGCGCGTACTTTGGAGGCGAGTTCCTTCTGCCGGTAGGGTTTGCCCAGGAACGCGATCCCGGGGTCCAGCCGACCGTTATGCACGATGGCGTTTTCAGTATAGCCCGAGGTGAACAGAACCGGCAGATCGGGACGCAACTCGCGCGCCGCCGCCGCCAACTCGCCGCCATGCATGCCGCCGGGCATGATCACATCGGTCAGCAGCAGGTCGATCTTGACGGGCTGTTCGATGATCCGCAGCGCCTCGCGGGCATTGGCCGCTGCGCGCACCTCGTAGCCGAGATTGCGCAGCTGCTTGCACAGGCTGTCGCGCACCAGTTCCTCATCCTCGACCACCAGGATCTGCTCGGCACCGCGCGCGGCCTCGCTGCCGTTCGACGGGGCTTCTGCCTCGGGTGCCTTTGCATACACGCGCGGGAAATACATTTTGACCGCCGTGCCTTCGCCAGGCTCGGAATAGATCTTCACATGCCCGCCGGATTGCTTGACGAAGCCGAACACCATGCTCAGGCCAAGACCGCTGCCCTTGCCCACCTCCTTGGTGGTGAAGAACGGCTCGAAGGCGCGAGTGATCGTCTCTGCCGTCATGCCGTGCCCGGTATCGGTGACCGTCAGCAGCACATACTGCCCCGGCGTTACATCGACATGGCTTGCAGCATAATCGTCGTCCAGCCAGCTATTCGCTGTCTCCATCGTCAGCTTGCCGCCATCGGGCATCGCATCGCGCGCATTCACGGCAAGGTTCAGCAGCGCCACCTCGAGCTGTCCGGGGTCGATCTCGGTCCGCCACAGCCCCGCGGCGCGGATGATCTCGATATCGATACTCTCGGGCAGGGTGCGGCGGATGAGCGTTTCGGACGCGGCGAGACGATCATTGAGCGCCAGCACCTGCGGCTCGAGCGGCTTGCGCCGTGCAAAGGCCAGCAGCCGGTCGGTCAGTTCGGCACCGCGCTCGGCGGCGCGGACCGTGACATCGGCCATCAGTCGGGCCTGCTGATCCTCGGACAGATGGTCGAGCAGCAGTTCGGCATTGCCCAGGATCACCGTCAGGATGTTGTTGAAGTCATGCGCGACGCCACCGGTGATCTGCCCCACCGCCTCGAGCCGCTGTGCCTGCTGGCGGCGCTCTTCCGCGGCCCGTTGCTCGCTGATATTCGCCAGGCTGCCCAGCATCCGCACGGGCTTGCCGGAATCGTCGCGGAAGATGATCCCGGAATCCAGAACCAGCGCCCAGGAACCATCGCCCAGCCGGAACCGGTATTCCTGGGTGAAGCTGTTTGCGCCGCGCTCCATTGCGTCGTCTTCGAGCTTCAGGATCCGCTCCAGGTCTTCGGGATGAACAAGATCGCGCCAGCCGGCAGTTGTCCATTTCTCGGGTTCGCGCGCGTGGCCGAAAATCTCGGTCAGACCAGGGCTCCACCACAGCTTTCCGGTCAGCAGGTCCAGATCCCAGATCGCGTCGCTTGTCAGGGCCGCCACCAGCCGGAAGCGCTCTTCGCTGATCCGGCGGTCCTGCTCGGCCTGCTTGCGGCCGGTGATGTCGCGCTGGATCGACACGAAGCTTGTGATCTGCCCCGAATCGTCACGGACCGGGGTGATCATAAGCTCCAGGCAGTAGGGCTCGCCGTCCTTGCGGTAGTTGATCAGCTCGCTCCGCACGGGTTCGCCCACCACAAGCGCCGCGCGGATACGGTCCAGCTCGGCGCGGCTGGTCTCCGGGCCCTGGAACATGCGCGGGGTTTGGCCAAGGACCTCTTCCCGGCTATAGCCCGTGAGCCGCTCAAACGCCGGGTTGACGAAGGTGATCTTCGGGCCGCCGGGTGCGTCGAGCGTGGCGGCGTCGGTGATAAGCACCATGTCATTGAGGTTCTCGACCGCCTGGCCCAGCAGACGCAGATCCTCATTGCGCTGCCGTTCTTGCGTCACATCGCGGAAATAGACCGCCAGCCCGTCCGGTACGGCGCTGGCATTGACCTCTAGCCACATCTCCAGCGGGGCGAAATACGCCGTGAAGCGGCGACTCTCACCATCGGCGCAGACCTGCTCGTATTTTTCTTGGAATGCGCTGCCTGCGGTGTCGGGGAATTCGTCCCAGATGACGCGGCCCAGCAACTCGTCGCGCCGCCGCCGCAGCAGCCGTTCGGCCTGCGCGTTGACATAGGTGAAGCGCCAGTCCCCATCGAGGGTGTAGAAGGCGTCGCTGATATTCTCGAGCACATTCGTGCGTTGGAAGAGCGCCTCGTTCAGGCGCTGTTCGACGCGCCGCAACTCGGTGATGTCCTGCAGGGCGCCGTGCACGGCGATGATGCGCCCGTCATTGTCACGAACAGGCGTCCCGATGGTGCGCACCCAGATGCGGTTGCCCTTGGCCGTCAGCAACTCGAAGATTTCATCGAAATCCTGCCCGTCTGTCGCGCAGCGCCAGAAGGCGCTGGCGACGAACTCGCGGTATTCAGGGACGTAGAAGGCGATCGCCTCGGCCAATGCGGGCTCGATCCCGGTCTCGATCTCATGCAAGCGGAAGGTGCCGTCAGTCCATGTCAGCGTCTCGCTTTCGAGATCGACCCGCCAGCCGCCAAGACGCACCTTTTCTCCGGCCAGATCGAGCAGTTCCGCTGACTGCTTCAGTTCGTCCTGCAAGCCAATGATCTCGGTGACGTCCTGAACCACCCCGATAACCTTGTCCCGACCGCCCAGCCGGTAGAGATTTCCGGTTCCGCGCATCACCCGGATGGCACCGTCCCCCCGCACGATGCGATGCGTGAAGACATACCTGTCGGACCCGCTGTCCCTGAACTGCAGCGCATTTGCCGCCACCCTCGGTCTGTCTTCGGGCAGGACGAGTTCGTAATACTCCTCGCGGTTGGGGGCGGGTTTGTCCTTGGGCCATCCGTAAAGTTCGTAGATCTTGTCCGACCACTCGTTCTGCTTCGTTGCGAGGTCGAACTCCCATTCCCCCATGCCGAGCAGATCCTCGGCGGCGCGCAGCCGCGCCTCGAGCGAGGCCAGCCGCACCAGCCGCGCCTCGGTCTCGTCGGCGCGCATGACCAGGTCATGGGCAAGGCCCGTCAGCCTGTCGCCGTCGCCAGTCGTGCCGATGCTGTCGCGCAGGTCGTCGGAAATCTCGGTGACATCGAGCACGCGCAAGATGATATAGTCGAGTTGCCCGCCCTCATCGAGCACCGGGGCGCTGATCACGCTCCAGAACCGGTCGCGCGGCGCGCCCTCGCCATCGGCGACCGCGAAGCGCATGACCGGCAGCACGTCGGTCGTGCGCGTCCGTTCCACCCGGCGCAGCGAGTCGCGCAGCCGCTCCATGTCGCGCGCGCCTTCCGTGCCGGGCCTCGGCGGAAAGGCGTCGAAGAAGATTTGTCCCGCAAGCTCCGAAGGCGTCCGCGCGACGGCTTTCGAGAACTCGGCGGTTCCGGCGACGATCGCATGCGTCCCGGTTTCAAGAACGATCATCCGCCCCGGGGCCGCGTCGAACAGCCGCGTGAACGCGGCATCGGCAAGGCGTGGATGCCGCGCCTCGCGCGCGTATTCTGCCTCGCGCTCTTGCAGGCGCTTCTCGGCCAGATGCTCGCGGCTCAGATCGGTGAAGGTCGCCAGCACGGCGGGCCGCCCCGCATGCACCACCTTGCGCCAGTGGACCGAGGCATGATGCACGGCCCCGGCACTGGTCGTGAGTTGCCACTGGTCGGGGTAGGCAGCCGTCTCGCGCGCGTCGGCAAGAAAGGCTGCGATGCGCTTGCGCAGCGCTGCCTGCTCATCGGGCGGGCGGATATCGACGATGCTCAGACCGGTGATTGTCTCGCGATCAAGGCCGAGCCAGTCGCAGACGGCCGTGTTCGCCGCGAGAACTTGCAGACTGTCCTGGCAGAAGATCCAGATCGGACTCGGAAGCAGGTCGAAAGTCTCGAGTTGCTCGACAGAAATCTCGATCATCGGGGCAGGACACAATCTTAAAATATTGGCACAGCGTTATCTTGCAGCAGCCGCTGCGCCAAGTCCACACCCCGTTGTCAGCCGATCTCTGCCTCCAGGAACAGGCGTTCCGCGTCCTCGGCCGCCATCGGGGGCGCGACCTGATAGCCTTGCGCCATGTCGCAGCCCAGTGCCGCGAGGTGCGCGAGCGTCGCCTCGTCCTCGATACCGTCGACAGTGACCTGCACATCGAGCGACTTGCCCAGCTTGACCAGCGAGGCCAGCACGCCCTGCGCCTGTTCCGACTGGTCGAGGCCCTGAATGAAGCTGCGGTCGATCTTGAACTCGGCGAAGGGCGCCCGCACCAGCCGCGTCAACCCCGACGCGCCAGTGCCGAAATTGTCGAGCGAGAGGACGTAGCCCGCCAGCCGCAGCCGCGCGAGCGTCTCGACTTCGGCTTGCGTCAACTCGGCGTCGCCGGCCTTGGTGATCTCGATGATCAGTCGTCCGGGTATCAGCTTGTGCCGGTGCACTGTGTGGTCCAGCCGTTCGCGGAACTCCTCGAGTTGCACAATGGACAGCGGCACATTGATCGCGATCTGCACGGCCGGGTCGGGCAGGCCCGAGATGAACGCGCAGGCCTTGTCCAGCATCAGGAAGGTCAGGTCGGTTTCCAGCCCGTGCGCCTCGATCGCTGTCAGAAAGGCTGACGGCGACAATACGCCATGTTCCGGGTGGACCCAGCGGACCAGCGCCTCGAAGCCGACGATCTGCCGGGTCTTCAGGCACAGCTTGGGCTGGAAATAGGGGACGAGGTGCTCTTTGCAGAAGGCGGCGCGCAGATCGGCCTCGGTGGGCGTGAAGGCCGTGTCGCTCTTTGTCTCTGGCGCGACTGCCGCGGGCGCGGCCGTGTCCGAACGGACGAGCAAGTCCTTCAGCGCCCGGCGGCGGATCGGCTTGGGCAGACCGCCAAGGACCTCGTGCCCGTAATGGCGTGCCGATTGGGCAACCGTGTCGATGATGCGTTGCCCGTAACCGCTGGTCACGATGATCTGCATGGGCGTGTCGTGGTCGAGGTCGCGAATCACGTCCAGCGCATCGTGGCCGGGCATGAAGGTGTCGATCACCAGAATGTCGGGCCGAAAGCTGCCCAGCGCCTCGCGAAACTCTGCGTAGTCGGTGACGGCATGGACCTGATATCCGAGCGAGGACACCTGCGTCGCGATGGTGTGGGCGACGTCGGGCTCGTCATCGAGAACCAGAATCCGATGCCCGGCAACGGAGTCGGCGTCCGGCGCCCGCTCGCGCTTGAGCGCCTCTTTCGGCGCATCCTGTATGTTGACGATGTTCGAAAGCATGGGTCTATCCTCTGCCGTTCGCCGCGCGCGCGCGATCGGGTCGCGCCTGCGCGTGGCGTGTCTGTCGTTCTGCCATGCAATGCCCGCATGGCGTGGGGATGGTTCGAGGCCGGCATGACGCCGACGATGACAAGGGTCAGGGTGCGCGCTTCGGAAACTGATGGAGCGGGCTGTCCTTTCGCGGTTCCCCCGGCGGACTCCCCGGCCCGCCTGGAACACCCGGGCCGGGGAGGGCGCCCTCCGACGCGTTCTGTCGCGTCGTGGCGCGCGAACGCGTGTTGTCGGAATCGGTTGCCGGGCGCGACAGATCGACGAATTCAAGATACGGCGTCAGCGTCTCGGTCTTGCGGTTGGCGAAGCGCTTGTCCTTTTCTTCGGCCAGACCATCGGTCAGCAGCGGATCCCCCAGTTTCCACTCGCCGGGGGTATAGGCCCCCACGCTGCTGGCGATCTGCAGCGCATCGATGGTGCGCAGCGCTTCCGCGACAGAGCGCCCCACGGCAAGCGGGTAGTCGAAGATCGCCCGGATGATGCCCTGCGGATCGATCAGATAGGTCCGGCGGGCGCAAAGCGGGCCATTCCACTCGGCCTCTCTGGACACCATGCCGCAGGCGCGCGAGATGACCCCATGCGGGTCGGCGATGTGCGGGAACTCGATCTTGGTCTTGTAGACGGCCTCGATCTGGCGGGTCCAGGCGCTGATCTCCTCGACCGTGTCGCGGGTCAGTGCGATGACCCGGACATTGCGCTCTTCGAATTCGTCGATGCGCTTGGCCAACTCGCCCAGTTCGGTGCTGCAGACGGGCGTATAGGCGGCAGGGTGCGTCATCAGATAGACCCAGCCACCGCGCGCCCATTCATGCAGGCTGAGCGTTCCGCGCGTGGTGACTGCCGAGATGTCGGGAAAACGGTCATTGACCTGCGGCTGCCAGCCCGGCTTTTCATTGCCGGCACTCGGAACCTTGATCGACGTTCCCAGCCGTCGTCCGTAACGGAAGATGCTGACTGACATTCTTGCCTCTCCTGTGTTTCTCAGCGAGCCTCGCTTGAGGTTATCCACAACAGGAACGGCGTTATTGGGGCAGATATTTATAAAATTATTCAATCTCAGGCAGAGTTGTTTCCGGGACGTGACTCTCCTTGCGCGCAAGCTTCAGGCGGCGACCAGATAGCCGACCCCGTAGACGGTGCGGATGAAATGCGGCTGGGACTCCGGCACCGGCAGCTTGCGCCGCAGGCGGCTGACGATCCCGTCGATGGCGCGCTCATTACCCGACCAGTTGCGCCGCCGCACTGTCTCGATGATCTCGTCGCGGCTGGCGATCCTGCCCTCGAATTCCATCAACGCGGCGAAGACGTCGAACTCTGCCGCAGTCAGCGCGATGTCGCGCCCCTCGGGGTCGATGACACGGCGTGCCTGCAGGAAAAGCTGATATCCCGACAAGGTGAAATCGGGCGCGCCGTCATGCTGCGGCGCGGGCACCTCGCCGGGCCGTGCGGAAAGGCGCCTGTGAAGCGCACGCATGCGCGCGACCAGTTCGCGCGGGCGGAATGGCTTGGCAACATAGTCGTCGGCCCCCATCTCGAGGCCCAGCACCTGATCGACTTCGGCCGTGCGGGCCGAGAGGATCAGGATGCCCGCGCGGCTGTGCTCGCGGATTTCCGGCACGAAGGACAGCCCACTGCCATCGGGCAGGTTGACATCGACGATGAAGATCGCGGGATCCACGGCCCGCATCTTCCTGCGACATTCCGCAAGCGATGCAGTGCCATGGACCTCGAAGCCGTCGCCGGTGGCAACCCTGTCAACGAGTTGCAGAACGTCCGGGTCGTCTTCGAGCACGATGACCTTACGGTTTTGCATCACTGTTCTTTCCTCACGTTTACCGCGCTACGGGTCGACCTAAAGTTGTGGGAAAAGAACTCTTGGCGGCGTGTCGGCCATTCTGCAAACGCGCGCCTTATCTACACAATATACGATAATTTAACGCCGAGCACCAGATGTTTCGATTACGCTGCCAGCTTGGACCAACCTTCGGCGCATTGCTGATGCACCGAGTGCTTCGCTTGAGAGTTGTAGCGTGACGGTCGCCTCAGGCACTGACGCGTTGGGCTTTGTCCCCGTCGGCGCTGCGCCGTGGGGCAGGGCGCTTCGATGCGTTGCTGCGCTTGAGAGTCGCTTTCATCGCTTCCGCCTCGCGCGCCAGTTCGGCAGAGCTTTCACGCGGCAGCCCTTGGGCGAATGCAGCCAGCATCCGCAGATACGCTTCCTGCTGCTGCTGGAGGATACGGACCCAGATGACTGATCCCTTCATCCAGAACGAAATCGGATCGAACATGACCGCTTCCTCCCCTCGGGCAACGTCCAAGGCGCTCCTCGCATGGACCTGTTACCCTGTCAGATGGTCGGTGCCGGAACCGTGTTCAAGGCGCGTCCCGTCAGCGCCATCACTTTACGCTACGTAAAGCATAGGGCGAGTGTGGCACGGATGTCAAAGCCGAGTGTGTGCCGCAGGCCGGATTTCTGCATGAATGCCCGCGCAGGGGGCATCGGCGCGGCTCAGCGGATCAGCACCTCGTCGGGACGGGCAAGGCCGAGCACGTCGCGCGCCCGTTCGTCAAGCAGGTCGAGATCCAGATAGTCGTCCGACAGGCGCAGTGTGCGGTTTTCCAACTCGGCGAGTTCCAGCGCCAGCCGGTCCCTCTCGGCGCGCAGCTCGACCGACTCGGCCTCGACCTGCACGCGGTTGAACAGCCCGAAAGAGCCCTGCACCGCCGAAAAGGTGAAATAGAGCGCGAGCACCAGCGATGTCCCGAAATAGAACAGCGCGCCAAGCGCGGGGCGAGTGTGTTTCATCTGTGTGCCTGTCCCGATGCGGTTGGATCCACATTCCGCGCGAATCATGCCACAGCCGCGCGGGTTTGGGAATCCCCTGCAGTGCTCAGCGCAGGAATATTCCCGCAACCACCATCATCAGCCCCAGGGTCGAGATCGCCAGCGCGGCGAAATTCACGACCACGGCCTTTTGCATCCGTGCGCGCAAGGTCTCGTCGTCAAGCCCAGCGCGACGCAGGCGCAGCACATAGATGATGCACCACACCAGCGCCAGCACCCCTGCCATCGCGACCGCCGCGCCGGTCCAGATCAGGCCTGCCATCAGTGCCGTTCCGTCATCAGGGCCGCGACGCCGGGCAGGGTCTTGCCCTCCATCCATTCGAGGAACGCGCCCCCCGCGGTCGAGATGTAGCTGAAGCCGTCGGCCACGCCCGCGCGGTTGAGCGCCGCGACCGTATCGCCCCCGCCCGCGACAGAGACGAGCTTCTCCTCGCCGCTCAGCCGCGCGGCCTCTTGCGCGCAGGCATTGGTGGCGGCGTCGAAGGGCGTGATCTCGAAGGCACCCAGCGGGCCGTTCCAGACCAGCGTGCGGCACTGCCCCAGCACGGCGTTGATCGCGGCCACTGTCTCGGGGCCGGCATCGAGGATCATCGCATCCTCGGGGCAGGCATCGACGGGCAGCACCTCATGCGCCGCCCCGGCGGCGAATTCACGCGCCACGACAATGTCGTGCGGCAGGTGGATCACGCAGTCGCCGCTCTCGGCCTTGTCCATGATCTCGCGCGCCGTGTCGGCCATCTCGCGCTCGGCGAGCGACGTGCCGATGGCGACGCCCTTGGCGGCCAGAAAGGTATTCGCCATGCCGCCGCCGATGATCAGGTGATCGACGCGTGTGATCAGGTGCGACAACAATTCGAGCTTGGTCGAGACCTTGGCGCCGCCCACCACGGCGGCGAGGGGGCGCGCCGGGTCGCCCAGCGCCGCCTCCAGCGCCTTGAGTTCCGCCTCCATCAGCCGCCCCGCGCAGGACTGGCGCAGATGCGCGATGCCCTCGGTCGAGGCATGCGCCCGATGCGCCGCCGAGAAGGCGTCATTGACATAGAGATCACCCAGCGCCGCAATCGAGGCGGCGAGCATCTTGTCATTCTTCTCTTCGCCCGCGTGAAAGCGCGTGTTCTCCAGCAGCAGTACGTCGCCCGCCGCCATCTCGGCGACGGCGCGCTTGGCGGGCGCGCCCATGCAATCCTCGGCAAAGGCGACGGGCTGGCCCAGCGCTTCGGCCAGGGCCGGGCGCACCTGCTCGAGCGACATTTCAGGCACGCGCGTGCCCTTGGGGCGACCGAAATGCGCCAGCAGCACGGCCTTGCCACCCGCTTCGGTCACATGGCGGATGGTGGGGATAATCCGCGCGATGCGGGTGGTATCGGTCACGACGCCGTTTTCCACCGGCACATTCAGATCCACCCGGATCAGCGCCGTGTGGCCTGCGAAATCCAGATCGTCGAGGGTGTTGTAGCGCATGGTCCCGCTCCCGCATCGCTCAATTTGGCGCTATGTGGCGTGAAAGCCGGGGTGGGGTCAATGCCGGGGCGCGGCGCGGGGGCTTTTCCTGCGGTCCCGCGCGCAGTAGGTTGGCGGCAGACGACCTCTCCAGATGCGAAGGATACCAGATGACCGAAATCAAGGACCCCGAGAACACCATCCTGATGGAACTCGCGGGCGGCACTGTCACGATCGAGCTTCTGCCCGATATCGCGCCGGGCCACTGCGCGCGGATGAAAGAGCTGGCGCGCGCCGGGGCGTATGACAATGTCGTGTTTCACCGCGTGATCGACGGCTTCATGGCGCAGACCGGCGATGTGGCGAATGGCAAGACCGACCGCAACTACAACCCCGCCCGCTGCGGCACTGGCGGCTCGGACCTGCCCAACCTCAAGGCCGAGTTCTCCGGCGTCCCGCATGATCGCGGCACGCTGGGGGCGGCGCGGTCGCAGAACCCCGACAGCGCCAACAGCCAGTTTTTCATCAATTTCAGCGACAACCACTTCCTGAACCGGCAATACACGGTCTATGGCCGGGTGATCGCGGGGATGGAGCATGTGGACGCCATCACCCGCGGCGAGCCGCCCGCGGACCCCGACAAGATGCTCAGCGTGAAGGTGGCCGCCGATGCGTGACAGACTGATCTTTGCAGGGCTTTTCGCCCTTGGTTTCGCCATCCTCGGCGCGTCCTGGCTGGACCTGAACCGCGCCAGCGCCGAGACGACCGTCCCCGAGGGCCATACCGGCCCGGTGATGGAGATCGAGGTTGCCGGTCAGGCCAACGGCACCATCCGCATCGCGCTGCGTGACGATCTGGCGCCGGGGCATGTGGAACGTATCGTCACCCTGGCCGAGCGCGGCGATTATGACGGGGTGGTGTTCCACCGCGTGATCGAGGGCTTCATGGCCCAGACCGGCGATGTCGAGCATGGGCAGGTCGACGGCAATCGCGGGCGCTGGGGCACGGGCGGGTCGGACATGCCCAACCTGCAGGCCGAGTTCACCGACCAGAGCTTCGAGCGTGGCGTGGTCGGCATGGCCCGGTCGCAAAGCCCCGATTCTGCCAACAGCCAGTTCTTCATCATGTTCGCGCCTGCGCCGCATCTGGACGGGCAATATACCGTCGTGGGGCAGATGCTCGATGGCTACGATGTGCTTGACGAGATCAAGCGCGGCACGGGCGGGAATGGCGCCGTTATGGGCACGCCCGACCGGATGGAGCGTGTGACAATCACGCAGTGAACGAAAAAACCGGGGCCCCCGCAGGGCCCCGGTTCGCAATTTCCAGACGGTCAGCCAGATCGGCCTCAGCCGCCATGCGCCTCGTTGAAGCGGGCATCGATGCGCGCGGCCAGTTCCGGATCGGCGGCAGCGGCTTCCCCGATGGCGATATACTCATCCACGGTGATGTCGGGCGACTGCTCGACCACTTCGAGGATGGCCGCATCGGCTTCCTGCACGATGGCCATCTGCTCGTCTTCATCGGTCACGTTCTCAAGCTGCGCGAGATAGGACTCGCGCGTCTCGGCCACGGCGAGGGCCGCCGTGATGAACGCATCGACCATGGCGTCATCTTCGGCCAGTTCGGCCCCCGGGCCCGGGTCCATCATCATGTCGTCTTGCATCATCTCGTCCTGCGCCGTGGCCTGATCGGCGAGGAACGGCGTCGCCACCAGCCCGGCTGCGAGGATCGTGGATGCGAGAAGGCGATTGAGTGCCATGAAAGTCTCCTGTCTGTTTCTGCCACACCGGACCTTGCGCCCAGCGTCCGCACAGATCTAAGGGCGCGCTTTACGGCATGCAAATCGGTCAGCAAGAATTTGCTTGTTTTACCGACTGTTGCAGGATGTTCTTAACAGTTGCAAATCTGCATCATCGCCCCAACTCCCTGATCCCGCGCGACAATCCTTCGAGTGTCATGGGCACCATGCGGCCTTCGAACACATCGCGGATCATGCCGATGGACTGGGTGTGGCGCCACTGCGCCTCGGGGGTGGGGTTGATCCACAGATGGTCGGGCCACTGCGCGCGGGCACGGTTCAGCCAGACCTGCCCGGCCTCTTCGTTCCAGTGCTCGTTCGCGCCGCCGGGCAGGGCGACCTCATAGGGTGACATGGCCGCGTCGCCCACGAAGATGCATTTCCAGTCGCTGCCATACTGGCGCAGCAGATCCCATGTCGGCAGCCGCTCGGTCCAGCGCCGGGCATTGTCGCGCCAGACGAACTCATACAGGCAGTTGTGAAAGTAATAATGCTCGAAATGCTTGAACTCGGATTTCGCGGCGCTGAACAGCTCTTCAACGGCGCGCACATGCTCGTCCATCGACCCGCCGATATCCAGCAGCAGCAGCACCTTGACGGCATTGCGCCGCTCGGGGCGCGTGCGCACATCCAGCCAGCCCTGCTCGGCGGTGGCGCGGATCGTGTCGTCCAGGTCAAGCTCCTCGGTCGCGCCGTCGCGCGCCCAGCGCCGTAGCCGCTTGAGCGCCACCTTGATATTGCGCGTGCCAAGCTCCACCGTGTCGTCCAGGTTGCGGAACTCGCGCCGGTCCCAGACCTTGACCGCGCGGCGGTGGCGCGAGGCGTCCTGCCCGATGCGCACGCCCTCGGGGTTGTAGCCATAGGCGCCGAAGGGCGAGGTGCCGGCGGTGCCGATCCACTTGGATCCGCCCTGATGGCGCTTTTCCTGCTCGGCGAGCCGCTGTTTCAGCGTCTCCATCAGCTTGTCGAATCCGCCCATGGCGTTGACCTGCGCGCGCTCCTCGGGGGTAAGGTGCTTCTCGGCCAGCTTCTCCAGCCAGTCGCGAGGCAGGTCCAGCCGTTCGACCATCTGCCCCAGGTCGATCTCGTCCAGCCCCTTGAACGCCGCCGAGAAGGCCTGGTCGAAGCGGTCGAGATGGCGCTCGTCCTTGACCATCGCCGCGCGGGCGAGGTGGTAGAACCCCTCGACATCGTAAGTTACCAGCCCCGCGGCGACCCCTTCGAGAAACCCCAGATATTCGCGCAGCGAGACCGGCACACCATGGTCGCGCAGGGTCTGGAAGAAGGGCAGGAACACCTCAGAAGGACCATTCCACCGCGATGGTGACGAAAAGGCCCACCAGCCCGCCCGCGATCACACCCACGGCCGCGTATTGCGCGCGGTCCTTGCCGTTGCCACCCATCTTGCGCGCTGATCGCTCGCCCCACAGGCCGCCACCCAGCATTCCCAGTATCACGATCATTCCTGTCCCCTGTCCTGGCGCCCCCGGTCGCGGCTCAGCGCGGCCGCCCCAGCGCCGCGACCTCTTCGCGCCGCGCGCGCGCCGCCTGTTCCGAGCCGAAGCCGAACACTGCGAAGGGCGCGGCCTGACGGCGCAGGCGCTCGGCCTCTGCCGTGCGGTCCATACGCTCCAGCGCCTGCGCGCGCAACAGCATCAGCGAGGACAAGAGCGCCCCGTTCTCGGAGCGGCGCGCGGGCGGCATGGCATTGTCGGTCAGCCGCAGCACCAGCGGGTCCTGCCCGGCCGCCAGCGCCTGCGCGGCCAGATGCAGCTCGACATGCGCGCGCGGCACCGCGCCGCCGGGGCGCGCGCCATAGATCAGCGCCGCCTGGGTCAGCGCCTCGATCGCGCGCTGGCCGTCGCCTTCGGGGGCGAAACGCGCGCTCAGGAACAGCGCCAGCGCCAGCCGCTCGTCGCGCCAGCCCGCGCGCACCGCAATGCCCAGCGCGTCCTGCGCCAAGGCATGCGCCCGCGCGCGCCGGGGCGCGCCCAAAGCGCCCTCGATCGCGACGGTCCAGGCGCGCGGGGTCGGCACGTCATCGAGTGGCGGCCCCTCGCGCTCGCCCCGCGGGTTCAGCCGCGCGAGGATCGCGGGCAGTCGCTCGGCCACCTGATCGCGCGTCATGCCAGGCCGCAGCGCCGGGTCGTTCCAGACCCGCAGCACCAGCATGTCGTATCCGGTCAGCGCGGTCTGGAAATTGTCGTCATTCATGACCGACTCGCCGATGCGGAACAGGTCATTGAGCGGCCCCATCGCCTGCGCGACCTCTTCATGCAGGCAGTCGCGCATCTCCTGCACCGTGCTGTCCGAGGGGGCCACGACCAGCACCTTTTCGCGCTGCACCACCCGCGTCCAGTCCAGATGCGCGCCGCGCGGCGACGTGCGGAACGCGTCCCAGCTATCGACATTGGGCAGGATGAAGCAGGCCGCTTCGGGAATGACGCGGCGCATCGTGGCGCGCGGCACGAAATCGACCACGATCTGGCCCTCGGCCTCGCCGCGCCGTACATCAAGCCCGGCCTCGCGGCGCAGCCGGTCGATCAGCCGGTCGGTCTCGATCACGCCAAGCGGTGGAATGTCCCCGCGCAGACGGATGCCCACCGGCCCCTCGAAACGCGAGAATTGCGGCACTTCGCGCCCCGATTCCAGCCGGAAGCCCAGCTCCAGCACGTCCTGGACGATCTGCGCATTGTGCCGCTCGGGCGGGAAGGGGTCGGGCGCGCCGAACAGCGCGCGCGAGCTGATCGCGGGCGATTGCGCGGCCAGATCGATCGGCGCCCGGCTCGCCTGGGGCGGCGGGGGCGGGGCGGCGCAGGCCGCAAGCGCCAGCCCCGCGGCGACAAGCAGCCGCCCCGTCATTCCGGGCGCGTGTATTTGACGAAAGGCGTGTTGGTGCCGATGCGGTCATAGAGCCTGCGCGCCTCGGCGTTGAACTCCTGCGTCAGCCAGTAGACGCCCGGCACGCCGCGCGCATCGGCCGCGTCATACACCGCCTGTATCAGGGCCCGCCCGGTACCGCGCGCGCGCGCGCGGTCATCGACATAAAGGTCCTGCAGGTAGATGATCCCCTCGGGCCGCCAGCAATGCGCGTGATGCAGGAAATGCACCAGACCGACCGCGCGCCCGCCCTCCCACGCCAGCAGGCCGGTGGGGCTGTAGGGGTTGTCCGAGAACAACGCCTCGAAGGTCGCGTCATAGATGTGCAGCGGCAAGGTGGTGTCGTAGAAGTCCAGATAGGCGTGCCAGAGTTGTGCCCATTGCGGCTTTTCCGACGGCATGACGGGGCGGATCTCGACGCTCATGCGTGTGTCCTCACGAGGCAGGCAGATTGCAGGCGCGGCAGGGGCGTCGCATGGTCACTGGCATGGCGAGAGGGTAGCGCAGTGACAGCGGGCAAGAAAGGGAAAACCATGCGCATCGCAAACTCCTTCGACACAATTGCCCGGAGGCCGGGCAGCTAGCGCCCCTGACGCCGCGCCAGGAAGGCCAGCCGCTCGAACAGATGCACGTCCTGTTCGTTCTTCAGCAGTGCGCCATGCAGTTTCGGCAGCGCGTCGGGGCCGTCGCGGCGCAGATCCTCGGGCGCCAGATCCTCGGCCAGCAGCAGCTTCAGCCAGTCCAGCACCTCCGAGGTGGACGGCTTCTTCTTCAGCCCCGGCGTTTCGCGGATCTCGTAGAACTGGCTCAGCGCGGCGGTCAGCAGCGCGGGTTTGATCTGCGGGAAATGCAACGAGACGATGGCGCGCAGCGTGTCGGGGTCCGGAAAGCGGATATAGTGGAAGAAGCACCTCCGCAGAAAGGCGTCGGGCAGGTCCTTCTCGTTGTTCGAGGTGATGATGACGATGGGCCGCTGGCGGGCGCGGATCGTCTCGCCGGTCTCGTAGACGAAGAACTCCATCCGGTCGAGTTCCTGCAACAGATCGTTGGGAAACTCGATATCGGCCTTGTCGACCTCATCGATCAAGAGCACCACGCGCTCCTCGGCGTCGAATGCCTGCCACAGCTTGCCCTTGCGGATGTAGTTGCGGACCTCGTTGACGCGCGCATCGCCGAGCTGGCTGTCGCGCAGCCGCGACACGGCGTCATATTCATAGAGCCCCTGCTGCGCGCGGGTGGTGGACTTGATCGACCATTCGATCACCGGCAGCCCCAGCGAGGCGGCGATCTGCAATGCCAGTTCGGTCTTGCCGGTGCCGGGCTCGCCCTTGACCAGCAGCGGGCGCTCCAGCGTGATCGCGGCATTGACCGCGACCTGCAGATCCGCGCTCGCGATATAGCGGTCGGTCGAGGTGAATTGCATCGCAGGCTCCGGGGTCCGACGCGGCGCGAATGCCGCATTGCCGCGCAAGCTAGCCTGCGAAGTGCCCGACGACAAGCGCAGACCCTTGTACGAAATGTGCCAGAACGCGAAAGCGCGTGACAAGCCCCGGCGCATCCGCTATCGCACCCGCGAGGATGTGGCATGTAGGTGAATCATAATGGGGAAACCCAGCGTCCATGACCGGATCGAGACCGAGGAGCGGAGCATGAAGCCTGAAACTTTCCTTCCCGAAGACTATCGACCGGCGGAGGACGAGCCGTTCATGAACGAGCGCCAGCTTGAATATTTCCGCCGCAAGCTGCTGGTCTGGAAAGAGGATATCCTCAAGGGCTCGCAAGAGACGCTGGCCGAACTCGCCAATTCCAGCCGCAACATCCCCGATATCGCCGACCGCGCCTCTGAAGAGACCGATCGCGCGCTGGAGTTGCGCACCCGCGACCGCCAGCGCAAGCTGATCTCGAAGATCGACGCCGCGCTGCGCCGCATCGAGAATGGTGAATTCGGCTATTGCGAGGCGACGGGCGAGCGCATCTCGCTCAAGCGGCTGGACGCGCGGCCCATTGCCACGATGACGCTGCAGGCGCAGGAAGCGCATGAGCGTAGCGAGCGCGTGCATCGCGACGACTGAGCGGCGCGGACGGGGTTTTTCGGATGCACCGGGCGTCACCGCCCGGTGTTTTGCGTCTGATGGGGGGGTGATGCGGCTGCGCGGGCTCGAGGTGCTGGTTGTGGGCGGCGGGGTGGCGGGGCTCGCGGGCGCCGCCGCGCTCGCGCAGCGCGGCGCGACCGTGCGCGTGCTGGAGCGTGCGGCGGGGTTCCATGAGGTCGGCGCGGGCGTGCAGATCAGCCCCAATGGCGCGCGGGTGATCGCGGCGCTCGGGCAGGGCGCGGCGCTGGCGGGCGCGGGGATGCGCGCGCGCGCCGTGGTGCTGCGCGCGGGCGGCACCGGGGGGCAGGTGCTGCGCATGGACCTGCCCCAGGGCGGCGCGGGGTTCCACCTGCTGCACCGCGCCGATCTGGTGGCGCTTCTGGCCGACGCGCTGGAGGGGGTGGAGCTTTCCTTCGGGGTCGAGGTTGCGGAGGTCGATCTTGCCGCCCCGCGCCCGACCGTCACGACCACCGCGGGCGAGACCATCGCCGCCGATCTGGTGCTGGGCGCGGATGGGGTGCAGTCGCGCCTGCGCGCCCCGGTGGCGGGGCAGGCGGCAGCGCCCTTCTTCACCGGGCAGGTCGCCTGGCGCGCGCTGATCCCCGCCGAGGCCGACCCGGCGCCCGAGGCACAGGTCTTCATGGGGCCGGGGCGGCATCTGGTCAGCTACCCGCTTAGGGGCGGGCGCCTGCGCAATATCGTCGCGGTGGAAGAGCGCGCGCAATGGGCGGCGGAAAGCTGGACGCAGACCGACGACCCGGAAAATCTGCGCGCGGCCTTCGCGGGCTTTGGCGGGCCGGTTCCGGGGTGGCTGGGTCAGGTCGATCAGGTCGGGCTGTGGGGCCTTTTCCGGCACGAGGTCGCCGCGCGCTGGCATCGCGGGCGGGCGGCGATCCTGGGCGATGCCGCGCATCCGACGCTGCCCTTCATGGCGCAGGGCGCCAATCTGGCACTGGAAGACGCCTATGCGCTCGCCCGCGCGCTGGAGGCCGCCCCGCTCGAGGCCGCCCTCGCCACCTGGCAGCCGGCCCGGCGCGACCGGGTCTGCCGCGTGGTGGCCGCCGCCAACCGCAACGCGCGCAACTACCACCTGCGCCCG
>LFIK01000376.1_pt1 | contig 33269 bp, 31 predicted proteins | sample 643401 | NCBI WGS metagenome assembly LFIK01 (sample SAMN03777447, study PRJNA286221) | soda lake metagenome | biome: soda lake; feature: Kulunda steppe; material: water; isolation source: sample T5-Br brine of Lake Tanatar-5 | place: Russia: Kulunda steppe | collected 2010-07
TGAGGGGGTCCAGCAGGCCCTCGTCGACCGCCTGCAGCATCACCGGGTCGTCCATCTGGATCACCGACAGATACTGGTTGCCGCGGTTGGCGACCATCTTTTCCAGGTTCACGGCCGAGCGCGTGCCCTCGAAGACCACCTCGGCGCCGATCGCCTCGCGCATGTGGGGCACGACGATGGCTTCCATCCAGTTGGTGTGGCTGGCCGCGCAGCCGATCACCAGCTGGTTCGATTGCGCGCGGACGATCGCGGGGGTCGCCAGCGCGGCGGCGGCCCCGGCGGTGGTCTTCAGCAGCGAGCGGCGGGTCAGCTTGGGCATGTCATGTCCTCTCGGTCAGGGTGACGGTTGGGTCCAGAAATGGCATTCCATCTGCACGCAACCGCGTGACGGGCGAGAATCACACCCCGGATCGCCGCGCGCCGGGTGATTTTCGGGGAATGGCACAAAATATGGGCAGAAAAACCGCCGCGATGCTGCGGAACGGGCATCAAATGGGCGGGGCGGGGGGGCGGGTCGCGTGCGGCGCTCAGGCCGTCGCGCGCGAGGCGACAGAGGCCGAGGCGTCCTCGGACAGGGCCCGCGCCAGGGTCTCTCCGGTGTGGCGCAGATGCGCGGTCCAGGCCTGCGCCGCTGCATCGGGATCGCGCGCGCGCAGCGCCGCCATGAGCGCTTCGTGCTCCGCGACCGACTGGCGCCAGCGCTCGGGGCTCATGATCGCCATATAGCGCCCGCGCCGCGCCCGCAGCATCAGCCGACCATGTGTCTCGGCCAGGTCCGGATTGCCGCAGGCGGCGACGATCAGATCATGGATCGCGCTGTTGATGCCGAAATAAGGGTCGATCTGCGATCGGTTGTAGTGAAACACCATCTTGTCGTGCAGGTCTTCAAGCTGCGCGAGCGTCTGATCCGGGATGGTTTCGGCAAGCCGCCGCGCCGCCAGCCCCTCGAGCGCGGCGATCACGTCGAACAGGCGCAGCGCCTCGTCCGGCGCAAAGCCCGTCACTTCGGCCCCCCGATGGCGCGAGAGGGACACCAGCCCGTCGCGCTCCAGCAGCTTGAGCCCCTCGCGGACAGGGGTGCGGGAGACGTTGAGTTCGGCCGAAAGCTGGCGCTCGACGATCCTGTCGCCGGGCCTGAGTTGTCCGGTGACGATGGCGTCGCGCAGGTGATGAACCACGGCGAGCGCCATTGCGTGCTTGCTCGAAGACGCTTCAGAGCCCGAGGTCGCGGGCAAGGGGCCGGGGCGGGGTGGCGCCGTCATGGCGAAAGGCGGTTCCTTGTCGAAATGGAATGCCATAATGTGGTGCGGACGACCCTGCGTCGTCAACCCCCGCTGCCCTCATGCCTGGAACGGAGTTGCTGATGTCCTGCCCTGTCACGAACTTTCGGGGCTGCTGCTGGTGGCCCATGTGCTCGATGCACCCGACATGACGATCTTGCACCCCCTGGGGGACGCGCACGCCTTCGTCGGGGCCGCGCCATGCCGGTGACGCTGGTGAACCCGAACACGTCGGCGCGAACCACCACCGAGATGGTCCGGATCGCGCGCGCTGCGTGCCCTGCGCTGCAGGTGTCGGGGCTGACCGCGCCCTTCGGTGCCGACCTGATCACCAACGCGGCGCAGCTCGACGAAGCGGCCCGCGCGGTCGCCGCGCTTCTGCCTGCGCTGCGCGACAGCGATGCGGTGATCGTCGCGGCCTTTGGCGATCCGGGCTGCGCGGCGCTGCGCGCCCGGCTCGCCTGCCCGGTGATCGGGTTGGCCGAAGCCGCCATGGCCGAGGCCGCCGCCGGCGGGCGCCGCTTCGCCGTGGTTACCACCACGCCGGACCTTGTCGGGCCAATCGCCGGGCGCGCGGCGGCCTATGGCCACGCCGGTTTCGCCGGGACCTGGATCACGCCGGGCGACCCCGTGGGGATCATGGCCGATGAGGGCGCCCTGATCGCCGCGCTTGATGCCGAGTGCCGCCGTGCCATCGCCGATGGCGGGGCCGAGGCGATCGTGATCGGCGGCGGCCCGCTCGCCCGCGCGGCCGAGGCGCTGGCCGGCTCGGTCGGCGTGCCGCTGATCGCGCCGGTGCCCGCCGCCATGCGCCGCGCGCGGCACCTGCTGATGGAGGCTCAGCCATGACCGACGCGCTCGTTTGCGGCGATCATGTCCTGACCGGGTTTGCCGCCGATGGCAGCCCCGTCCTTCACGCGGATGCCGCGCTCTTGCTGCGCGACGGCAAGGTCGCCGCCATCGGCCCCGTGGCCGAGATGCGCCGCGCCCATCCGGGCCTGCCCGAACATGGCGGCGCGGGCCGGGTGGTGATCCCCGGCTTGATCAACGCGCATCATCACGTCGGGCTGACGCCGTTCCAGATGGGCGCGCGCGACCAGCCGCTGGAGCTGTGGTTCCCCGAACGGCTGTGCATGCGCGACATCGACCTGCGGCTCGACACGCTTTATTCCGGCTTCGAGATGATCGCCTCGGGGGTGACCTGCGTGCAGCATCTGCACAGCCGCGCGGCGGGCGATCTGGACGCGGTGCTGGGCGCGGCCGAGGCGGTCATCGGCGCCTACGAGACGCTCGGGATGCGGGCGTCGTATTCCTTTGCGCTGCGCGATCAGAACCGGATGATCTATGCCGCCGACGAGGTGTTCATCGACCGGTTGCCCGCCGCGCTGCGCGCGCCCGTGGCCGAGTATCTGCAAGGCTTCGCGCTGCCGCTGGAGGATCAGATCGCCGTGTTCCGGCATCTGCGCGCGCGCTGGCCGGGTGACGGGCGCATCGCCATCCAGATTGCCCCGTCCAACCTGCACTGGCTGTCGGATGCCGCGCTCGACGCTGCCGCGCGGCTGGCCGAGGCCACCGGCGCGCCGATGCACATGCACCTGCTCGAGACACCTTATCAGAAGGACTATGCCCTGGCGCGGACGGGCGGCTCGGCGCTTGCGTATATCGACCGCTTCGGGCTTGTCGGCCCCGACCTGACCATCGGCCACGGCGTGTGGATGACCGACGATGACCTTTCCCTGCTGGTCGAGCGCGGGGGGTGCCTGTGTCACAACTGCTCGTCGAACATGCGGCTGAAAAGCGGGACGGCAGACCTGAACGCGTTTCTGGCCACGGGGCTGCCGGTCGCGCTGGGCATCGACGAGGCCGGGCTGAACGATGACCGCGACATGCTGCAGGAGATGCGCCTCGCCATGACGGTGCACCGCCCGCCGGGCCATGACAGCCCGGCCCCCGGCGCGGCGCAGATCCTGCGCATGGCGACCGAACACGGCGCCGCGACCACCCCGTTCGGCGACCGGATCGGGCGTTTGGAGATCGGCTGCGCGGCGGATCTGGTGGTGCTGGACTGGCGCGCGGTCACCTGGCCCTGGCAGGACCCCGACACACCGCTTGTCGATGTCCTGATCCGCCGCGCCCGCGCCGGCGCGGTCGAAAGCGTCATGGTCGATGGCGACCTGATCTACCACCACGGGCAGTTTGCGCATGTGGCACGGGACAGCGTGCTCCACGAGATCGCCGACCGGCTGGCACAGCCGCGCTCCGAGGCCGAGCGCGCGCGGCGCGATCTCGCCCACGCGCTGATAGCGCATGTGCGCAGGTTTTACAGCGATCGGGCACTGTAGCGGCGGGGCGCGCGGTCCCGACCTGCGGCGGATGGCGCTATCTGCTGTCGGGTGGCGGCGGCGTGGCCGGGTTGGCAGGCGGGGTGGCCGGGTTGGCGGGCGGGGTGGTATCGTCCGGGGGCGCGGCGTCGAGGGTGGGCGGCGCCGTGGGCGCCGAAGCGCGGCGGGGCCTGCGCAGGCGGCGCAGCGCGCGGTTGCTCACCGTCATCAGATTGGCCACCGCGAGCACCGCCGCGAGCCCCGAGACCAGCGCCGCCAGCAGCGGGCTGGCGGTGAACCGGTCGATCCAGTTCGGGCGGATCAGCAGCGGCCGTTCGGCCCCGGTGAAATCGACCCTGAGCGCAGTGTCCCCCGCCGCGCTCAGCGCAACGATGCGCAAGCTGCCCGCCGCATCCGCCCCCGGCGTCAGGTGGCCGAAGCCGGTGGCCGGAACATAGGTGCCGATCTCCGCATCGTCGGGTGCGCCGCTGGCGCGGTGTTCGGAGCCCCCCGCCTGCAACAGCGCCACAGCCTCGCCGCGGCGCAGGATGCCGGTTCGCACGACCTCGGTGGTGCGCATCCCGGGCGGGAGCCAGCGCAGGACCTCGCGTGCCTCGAAGCTGCCGCCCAGCAACAGGCCGGTCTCGCCGCTGGCGGCGGGGCGGCCGATGTCGACCTGGCCCAGCCATGAGAGCGCGCCCAGCCGCTGCCAGGCGGCGGCGGGCAGGACGACGCGGGTGCCGGCGGGGTGTGTCTCGGAGCGGACGACGCGGATCGCCAGCGCGTCCGCGGCATCGACCATCACCTCGGCCACGCCGGTCGGCCCCCAGATGATCGGATCCCCCGCGGCTTCGGCGCTGCTGAACAGGCGTGCGTCGCACGGCCCCGTGCCGCGACCGGCACGCGGCGCCGGCGTCGGAAGCGGCACGCACACGGTGGCCCCGGTGATCGGCCAGGCGTTGGTATCGCCGGCGAAATGCAGCTGCGCCCAGCGGGTTTCGGCATCCACGACGAAGGTGCGCGCCACCCCCCAGCCCCCGGCGAGCGCGACCAGCACCGCCCCGGTCAGCACCGCCGCCAGCGCCGTCAGGCCCGGGATCAGCCGCCGCCCCGACAGCGCGGCGATCTTCAGCGACGGGGTAAGGGCCACAGCGGCACCTCGATCGGGGGGCCCATCTCGCCGCCCCGGATGGTCAGCACGGTCGCGGTGAGCGGGGTGTCGGCGGCCACCTCGGAGGGAAGCGCGAGCTCGCAGCGCGTGTCGAACGCCGTGCGCACCGGCGCGGCGATCCGTTCGCACGGCGTCGGATCGGTCAGCCCGTCGACGAAAACAAAGCTCTGCTCGGCGCGGAAGCTGTTGACGAGCAGCGCCGGAACCGGCGCGGTCGCCTCTGCGGTCGCCTCTGCGGTCGCCTCTGTGGTCGCCTCTGTGGTCGCCAGGACCGGCACCGCGCGCCCGGGGCGGGCATCGGTGCCCTCGGTGCCTGGGCAGGCGCCTTCGGTCAGCAGGACCGCAACGCCGTCGGCGCCCAGCTCGACCGCGCGCGATTGCCAGAAGTCCGTGCCATAGCGGCTGTCGAAGTCCAGCAGCACCGCGCCGGCGGGTTGGTCGGCCGGCACCTCGTAGACGCCGCGGGCCTCATAGAGCGCATCCGCCGCCACCACCCGAAGACACAGCGCGCTGCCCCCCATCCCCGCGGGAAGCCAGGCGCGAAACGCGGTCCGCGCCGCGCCGGGCGCCTCAGGGACCGCGTAGCCCGCCAGACGCGCGCCCGAGATCATCGGGCTCTCGCGCAGGCTCTCATCCAGGCGCGCGGGCTTCAGGGCGCCGTTGCCTTCCCGGGCGAGTGCGGGCGATACTGCGACGATGAGGAGCGCAAGGCTGCGCGTCAGGACAGACCACGTGGCGGAAAGGCGGTGCATCTTGGGTATCCGGTCCATCCTTTCAGGAACGATCGCGACTATAGCAGCGGTGCTGGCCTTTGCCAGCACCAGCCACGCCCAGACCGTGCGGATCGACAGCGGTGAGCAGACCGGCCACGGGGTGATGCTGCGCCACGGCAACACCTGTTACGTGGTGACCGCCGCGCATGTGGTCGATGCGTCGCCCATCGCGACGGTGCGCACCGCCGCCCCGGTGGTGGCCGCGACCGCAGTCATCCACTCCCCGTTCTGGGCGGGCATGGACATGGCGGTGGGCGTGCTGCATGGCGCCGACATCCTGCCCCGCTGCACCATGACGCTGCGAGAGCTGGCCGACGGTGTGCTGCGCGGCGACACGTTGCGCGCGCCCGCGCTCGTGCGGCTGCGCGACAGTGGCGAGGTCGAGCGCATGCCGCTGCGGCTGGACGCGACCGGGTATCTGGAGTTCACGGCCGCGCCGCTCGACCCCGAGGACAGCTTCTGGCGGGGCAGTTCGGGGGCGTTTGCGATGGACGGGGCGGCGCTTCTGGGGATGGTGGTGCGCACCGACGCGGGGGGGCGGGGCGGGCATTTCATCCGGATCGAGGAGATCGGCGCCAATCTTGAGCGCTGGATAAGCCGCGGCGTAAGCCTGCCCACCGCCGCGGCGCCGGGCGCGACGGGACCCGTGGGCGCGGGCGAAGGGCTGCGCATGCAGTTGGTCTCGGCGCAGCGGCCGCCGATCGGCAGCGACCACGTGCCCGAGAACCTGATCGGCCCTGGCGCCTATGTGTTCGAGCCCGGGCGCAACCGGATCGTGTTCCGGCTGTCCGGGGGAACGGCGGTGCCGGTGTCGGGGCTGAGACTGCACAGCGATCCCGCCGATGGCCAGACGATGCCGAAAGCGGTCCGGGTGGAGGTGTCGAGCACCGCCGACGGCGACCGCTGGCGCGCCTTCCTTGAAGGCGAGGTCGCCCCGGACGGGCGTCTGCACCTGCGCCGGTCCTCGCAACTGGCGCGCCGGGTCGCGGTCACGGTGCTGTCGGCGCGCGAAGAGGGTCCGGTGCGGATCGACCAGATCGTGCTCGAGTAGCGCAACGTTTGCGGATCACGGCGGTGGAACGCGGAATGTGACATTGGCCGAGGTGCCGCCTCGGCCGTGCCGGTAGGTCCCGGCAAGCTCGCCTGCGTCGTTCAGCCCCACCTCCTGCCACCTGCCGCCCTTGTTGATCCAGGTTCCATTCACGGTGTGCCGAAACAGGCAATAGCGGCCGTTGGTGTAGCATTCGCGCCCAGGATCGAAGCCTGTCAGGGTGGTGATCCAGATCGCTTCGCCGCGGCTGTTCGGTTCGGTTCCGTAACTGAACGACACCATCCGCGAGAAGTCTCCCTCCGGCGATCCACCATTCGTGAGCACGAACTCCATCCGCGGGTTCGATGCCAGCCACGCGCCCAGCGCGGTGTGCCGCAGGTCGGGGTCCGGGCTGTGCAGCCCGAAGTCGAGCGCGATGCGGCGCTGCTCGTCGCTGCCCTGTTCGAGCATGATCTCCATCGCGCGCCGCGCCACCAACGGGTCGGGGTCGGACAGGATTTCCTCATACGGGTTCGGGGCCGCGCGCTCCGCCTCGATCTGGGCGCGGATGTCATCCACGGTCAACGCCTGCGCGTGCGCCTGGGTCGTGACAAGCGCGCCCAGGGCGATGAAGGTCCACAGTGGCAGATGCAAGCGAAGCGGCATGGCGGGGAGGTCTCTCGATTCTGGTCTCGGGTCAGGCGCGCATCGGCTCGGGGCACGGTTCTTGCGGAGTCCGGCGCGCGGAGATTTCAGCAGATACCGCTCCGCTGATCAAGCCCTTGCGCGCGGGCGCACTCATGCGCGGTGCTCATCGCGCAGAACACCCACCGGATGCACCAGCCCCGGCCGCGCCGATCGATTGCCACCGCAAGTCACGGGCGGACAGCCGCCGCGACCGCCCGGTTCAGGGCGCGACACTCGTCCAGCCGCAGGCCGTGGCCAACGCGACGGGGTCCAGCGCCGTGTCCACGGCCATCGCGCGGCGGACCGCGCGCGCGGCGGCTGTGCAGCCGCGCAATCAATCGTTTTTCGCGGCACGTGCGGCGGTTCCGTGTCCCTCATCACCCGCGGACACGGCCGAGCCAGATTGCGCAGGCGTCGAGACTTGAACTGCGGCGACCTGCGCCTCATGCGCTTGTTGCTTGCCCTCGGCGTGCCGTCGGGCGCATGGTGTCGGGTGCAGTGTTTGGTTGGACGGCGACGCGCGACACCGGGCCGCGCACCGCTCGGCCGCAGCGGCGCCATTGTGTCGCCGTTTTGTGATGGTGTCTATGCTGCGACCCGGCTCGAGCGGTCGGCGCCGCCCGGCCTCCCGCGCGGCCGCGCCGCGCCCAAGCCCGTGCCCGGGGCGAACCGATCTGAACCGGCCCCGACGAGCGAGCCCATGTCATCCGAGCAGTGGAGTCCGATTTGACCGATGTGGTGAGAAAGCTCTTCGCGCTGCTGGAGGCCCGGGAACGGCGGCGCTTTGTCCTGCTGGCCGGGCTGATCGTGCTGGTGGGCTTCGCCGAATTCCTGAGCCTCGGCGCGGTCATGCTGGTGCTGAACGCGATTTCCGACCCCGAGCAGGTCTCGCAGATGCGTGTTCTGGGATGGGTCCATGACGCTTTCGGTTTCGACAGCGCCCTTGCGTTTCAGACGGCGCTGGTGCTGGGCACAATCGGCGTCATCATCGCCGGTCTGCTGGTCAAGGCCGCCGGCAACTATGCGGTCATCCGCTTTGCGGCCAATTGCGGCTTCACGATCGCGCATCGCATGCTGGGCGCCTATCTGCGCCAGCCCTACCCCTGGATCCTCTCGAAGAACCCGGCCGAAATCAGCCGCACCATCCTGCGCGAATGCGAAAGCCTGGTCGAGGTCGTGCTGGCGCCGATGCTGCGGGTCCTGTCCAACGTTGTCATCGCGCTGGTGATTGTGCTGTTCCTGCTTTCCGTGGCGCCGCTCGTGGCAGTGCTGGCGGTCACGCTGATCGGCGGGGGTTACGCGTTGATCTACCTGAGGTTGCGTCCAGTCCTGAACAGACTTGGCGACGATATGGTCAGGGCCAATGGCGAGCGCTTCCATCTGGTTCAGCAGGCGACATCGGGGTTCAGGGAGGTCAAGCTCATGGGATTGGAGGCCGAGTTCTCGCGGCGCTTCGAACGTCCCACGCGCAGCATGGCGCGGGCAAAGGCGCTCAATCAGGCGTTCAGCGACCTGCCGCGCCATCTTCTGGAGGCCATCGCCTTCAGCGTGCTTCTGGGCATGATCCTGCTGCTGCTGTTTCGCAATGACGGGGACGTTTCGGCCATCGTGCCCACGCTCGGGGTGTTCGCCTTCGCAACCTTGCGGATCCTGCCGGCGCTGCAGCAGATCTATCACTCCCTGGTCGCGCTTCAGTTCGGGGCGGCGGTTCTGGATCACATGCATGACGAATACCGCTCGATCGAGCACAGCATGATCTCTCAGGCGCCCCCGCGTTCGCGCATCCCGGCCATGCCGCTGACCCGCGAGTTGTCACTCAGCAAGCTGAGCTACGCCTATCCCACGGCCACGCGCACCGCGTTGCGCGAGGTCAGCCTGCGTGTTCCGGCGCGCAGCATGGTGGGCATCGTCGGCGGAAGCGGGGCGGGGAAGACAACGCTGGTGGATCTGATCCTCGGGCTGTTGCTGCCGAACTCGGGCGAGATCAGGGTGGATTCCACTCCCCTGACGCCCGATACCCTGCCGGCGTGGCAGCGAACGCTGGGCTATGTGCCGCAGACCATATACCTCACCGACGACACGATTGCGGCCAACATCGCCTTCGGCGTGCCGGCCCAGGACATCGACATGCAGGCGGTGGAACGGGTGGGGCGGATCGCGGCGCTGCACGCGTTCATCACCACCGAATTGCCCGACGGCTACCAGACCCGTGTCGGCGAGCGGGGCGCGCGTCTGTCCGGCGGGCAGCGCCAGCGTATCGGCATCGCGCGTGCGCTGTATCACGATCCGAGCCTCCTGATCCTGGACGAGGCCACATCGGCCCTGGACAACGCGACCGAGCGGTCGGTGATGGACGCCATCGCCGCCATTCGCCGGGACAGGACGATCATCATCATCGCCCATCGCCTGAGCACGGTGAAGGAGTGCGACACGATCTTCGTGATGGACAAGGGAAGCTGCGTTGCCAGCGGACGGTATGACGAGCTTGCCGAGTCCAGCGACGCGTTCAAGCGCCTGCTGGGGGCGGGATGACGGGCCGCGACGCCCCGCCCGGCGCTGCGCCTTCCTGCGGGACCGCTTCGGCACATCGACTGCCTTGCGGCGCATGTCGGCACACAATGCCGAACACGATGTTTCCGAGGCCATCAGCAGCATTCTTGCGCAGAGCTACGACAATCTCGAGTTGCTGGTCCTTGATGACGCGATTCAATGCCGGACAGCCGAGATCGTTCAGGCAGGCCTGGATCGCTGCATCGCCGCAGTCGGGCTGGCGCCTACGCTTGCCGGTGGGCGCGGCTTCCCAAGTCATGGCGGGATCGAACCAGATCGTCAGCGAGCCCCGGCGCTTGAGCGCTTCGATGTAGGCTGGCCAGTTCCTGGTCTTTTAGGTCGGAGGGATGGGTCTGTTCATGCCACACTGGCTTCAAGCGATGCATCCCTCACGGGATTTGTGCAACAGGGCCGATCTTGGCGTCAAACGGCATGCCACTTGGGGACTGTCGGTTCACTCTCCTGCGACCGTCCGCATTTCTTGTACAGGATCAGACCTCTTGGGCCGGTCTTCGTCTGAGCGCGCGCAGGCGAGCGATGACTGCCAGAGATCTTTCGTCTACCGCGACGGTGAAAACATGCGCCAGCACGAATGTGAGTGTCGCATAGAGGATTGCAAGCAGAAGCGGGTGGATTGAAAGATGCACTACAGCGAAGGCGACGAGGGTATAAAGCAGGGGAACATGAACAAGGTATAACGCAAAAGAAATCCGCCCGAACCAGCGAAAAATCGGCCTGCAAAGTGGGCGTTGCAAGCTTTGAAGCGAGATGATTGAGAGCAGTATGAGCGCTGCAGCAACGCTCGCGACTGGGGACTGAGACCGACCGATCCCTTGCAGGATTGGCATACCGTCGACGCCCAGACGCTCCGCCGCGCCCCGTCCCGGAGCGCCGAGGAAAAGTCCTGCCAGAAGGCAGACAAGCGGCAGGGCCGGAGGGAGCGCCCTCAGCCAGCCACGAACATGCGCCTCGTAAAGCAGTGCGCCGAAAACGAATGCCAGATAGGGTTCGGGCAACCACCAGATCCGGTAAATGGCGAGCCCGAGAATGATGAGAAAGAGAACTCGCAACTTCTGCGTCGCGACCGCATATAACAGAAAGATGCCGACCGAGCCGATGAGCTCGATTTGCATTGTCCAGAGCACGTTGTTGAACTGTGATCCGCCCTCGATGAAGTTGAATACCAGGCCATCAGCGATCGCGACGCCCAGCGACGGAATCTCGCTCTGATAGGTATGCGCCGCCCAGGGCGATGGCTCTTCTACGAATTCGACAAGCTCGAGGGTGGCGGTCGGCAGCAAAGTAAGCAGCACCCAGGCAAGGATGACGCTGCCCAAAACAGGTATGGCCAAGCGCAGATAGCGAGCGACGACTGTCACAACAAGCCACTCCCTCCGACGATCCGCCGCACCAGCGATCACGAAGCCGGAAAGGACAAAAAAGATCGAAACTGCAAAACGACCGTTCCATAGGAGGCCGAGCGGTGTGTCCAGAAGAAAGGCAAGGTCGGGGGCCGCAAAAGGCGGGATGAGCGAAGGATGAAGCAGGTAGAAGTAATGAAAGACAACCACAATGCAAGCGGCAATCCCGCGCAAACCATCGAGTGCGACAATCCGCTCAAGTGGCGACGAAAGGCTGGGTGAAGGCGCTCCGCTCATCGGATACCGGCAAGCTTTATCGGGCACTGAAGGCAGCTCAAGACGGCGCCATCGCGCTCATGACCAGGCCTGCTTGTGCACCCTAACATGATTATTCTGATACCCCCGAAAAAAACCCGCCCAGCTCAGGCGTTGAATCTGGCAGAGAGCCAATGCCGCGCCGTTCGCACTGCTGCATGAACCCTCGTCGCGGGACGATAATCTACCGGCGTGATGTCAGCAAGGAACCGCTTCGCTCTGGAGTCACAAAGCTGCAGATACATTCGCTTCGAGCCCGACCGACCGACCTCGCGCTTTCGCAGATCGGGATTTGTCAACATTTGCCACAGGGTCAGTTTGGGCAGGGCAAAGTGTGATTGCGATTCGTCAGAGAATGCGTCGACCGAGTAATGTCGCCGACCGAGCGCACGAGCCTCGGCAGGAGTTGGGTTCTCCAGTAGGCGATTCAGTGCGGCGCGTATGTCCGCAGCATTCAGCTTTGACTCCACGTCTTCTTTTGACATCATCCAGTCATCGAGATACCGAAATGCAGCTTCTTGTATTATCGCGATGCCATGCTCGCGCGCGGGTGCGGGTCCGTCAACTCTGCACAGAGTATCATCGGACCGCCTCTCGAAGCAGAAAAAAGGAGGCTGGTCTGTCTTCAGAAACAGTTCGACGAGACGTGCTGTCTCGATTATCTCCCGGCTTGGAGTATCGTCACCGTGATTGTGGAACAAGTATCCTTCAAGCAAGACGTTCGGCGAGCGAAGTTTTGGGGAATTGGCACCGATGAAGTATCCATGTATCTGAGCCTCATTGTCGTTGGCAGACAAGATTTTACTGAGTTGATCAAGTGTGGACCCGAACCAGCCGCAATCGACGGCACATAACAGGCTGTGATCGAGCGCACCAATCGACGCCAGGTAACGCATGTACGCGCTGCGCTCACGAACCGCGCGATCTTCTATCTCGGGCATCCTTGAGCACATGAATGCCTTGAGTTGTGTTTCGATTGCGCCATCATTCTCGACAAGTCTTTGAGCACTCAGAACTTCATCGGCGTCCGGAAGCCCATGGCTCGACAATTCATCGCTGCTTGGTGCAGAAATCATGAGAAATTCGCAATAACGGCGTATCGTCCCATGATCTTGACTGAACAGCAGGGTGCGAAGCAGTGATTCAACGCCCTCTTGTGTCGCTTCGAAGTTTGCCATGGCAACGGATCTTCGCGACACGTAGAGATATTCGGTGTCGACGTTCTGCCCTCGAGACTCGCAAACTTTTCGGAATGCACGCATGAGATGATATCCATCGCGCGACAGAAAGAGCAGTTTGCTTCTTGGAGTTCTTGTTTCGTGGCGACCCAGCAGCCATAGCGAAAACCCTGCGAGGAGCGGGCCCAGGATGGAGTAGCCGAGTTCGTGCAGAACATCGGCTTCTTCAGCCGATATGGGTGCGTGTCGGTGCTCTGAGGCTTCGCAGCTGGTATCTTGCCCGGGCATCGGCGCTTCATGCTGCGACATGTCGCACGCTTCGATCATACTTGTGGTGTTCCGAAGTCCTCAAACCGTGCGACCTTCCCGCGTAAGAGTCCGCGCGCATGATCAAGGAAATTTCTTTCGAGATCAATGCGGATTGTTAATGCCCGCTCTGTCGGCCCGGGGCGGTGTCAGCAAGGCATGATTGCTCGTGCTTTGCTCCGACGTGTCTGTGAGTTGGTCACGCAGCCGTCAGTTGTGCCGCGAAGGCTGTGGAAATTCCCTGATGGCGCACCCGCGACAAGTTGACGCGCCGTTGTTCAGGCGGCGAGGTCAAGGGGCACCGGCTCGATTGGCTGAGAGAGGGCCTCCCCATCCGACAACCATATGCGTCTGGATCTGGACGGACGCCAGCAGCTGTCCGAGCAGCATGGCTCAGACGCCCGCCAGCCGCGGCTGCCGAGCTATTCGGTCGCGTCGCCGAAGGCCATGCCGCCGCGGGCGACCTGTCCGGCGGGGCTGTCGGGGCGGTGGGCGTGGGGCGGGGCGAGTGCGGTGAACTCCTGCCATAGCCGCCCGGCGCGCAGATCGCCCCGCGCGCGCAGCCCCTGCCATTCGGCATAGAGCGCGCCGGCGCGGGGGAGTGCGTGCTGCGCCGCGCTCAGCCGCGCCAGATGCGGGTCGTCCTCGGGGGGCAGCGCGTCCAGCAGATCGGCATGGAGCCGGTCGCGCTCGGGGCCGATCAGAAAGCGATTGGTGCCGGCGATGACTTCGCGGTGTGTGCGCGGGGCGAGGTATTCGATCAGCGGCCAGTCATCCGTGTTCACCGGCGCGTCGGCGAAGATCCCCGAGCCCGCATTGCCCGCGTAGAACTTCAGCGCCCGGTCGATCAGCGCCGCGTCGGGCGCGTCGTCGCCGGTCATCGCGCGCCATTGCGCGGCCAGCGTCGCAGGCTCCAGCGGCGCGGGCTCCATCCGCCCCACCAGCGCCAGGATCGAGCGTTCGGAATACAGATCCCCGCGCCACAGCGTGAGGTCGGGGAACACCTGCGCCATGGTGTTCGCGATGATCTCGAACTCGGCGCGCGAGACCTGGTAGAGCGGCACCCACTGCACATAGGCGCCGCCGGGATTCAGGCGCGACGCGGCAAGGCGGTAGTGTTCCTCGGTGTAGACATTGCCGACGCCGGCGCGCCAGGGCGTGAACAGATCGGCGATGATCATGTCATAGGTGGCGCGCGAGCGGGCGAGGCATTGCCGCCCGTCTTCGCGGTGGATGGTCACGCGCGGGTCGGTGAACAGCCCGTTGGTGTAATCGCCGAACCAGTCGCGCGCGAAATCCACCACGTCGGGCAAGAGCTCGCACACCGTCACGCGGTCGGGGTCGGAGAACAGCACCGCGCCGGCCGATATCCCGGTGCCGAGGCCGAGGAAGAACACCTTGCGCGGGGCGGGGTGGGTCAGCAGCGGGATCATGGTCTGGTTGCGCTCGGGCACCAGCGCGCCGGAGCCCCCCAGCGTGTAGAAGTTGTTCACGCGGATGAAGCGCGCCGCGCCGCGTTCGACGACGGCGACATGCGCCGACGGGCCCTGGCGAAACGCCAGCAGCTCCTCGCCCGCGTTCAGGCGCGTGGGCTCCAGCCCCGGGCGCCCGGCCAGCAGCACCACCGCGCCGGCCAGCGCGGCGAAGCGCAGCCCGCGCACCGCCCAGCCGTCGCTGGGCCGCCACAGCGCCAGCACCAGCACCGCGTAGACCGCCGCCATCAGCCACAGCCCCTGCCACATGCCCACGAGCGGCAGCAGCACGAAGCCGCCGGCCAGCGCACCAAGGATCGCGCCGGTGGTGTTCACCGCAATCAGCCGGCCCAGCACCGCGCCGGGCGCGCCGCCGCCCTGCATCTGCCGCAGAAGATACGGCAGCACCGCGCCGAGGATCGTGCCCGGGATCAGCATTGTCAGCGCGGCAACGCGCCCGACTTCGAGCACATAGCCCGCGAAATCGGCGCTCCCGCCCAGATAGCGCAGCCCGTCGGTCAGGTGGTGAAACAGATGCGGCGTCGCGGCGATCACGGCGGTCGAGGCCAGCAGGAGCGCGGTCAGCACCGCCTCCGGGCGCACCCGCAGCCGGCCCAGCGCATTGGCCAGCGCCGCGCCCAGCGACAGCGCGGCCAGGAACACCGTCAGCACCAGCGCGTAGGTGTAGACCGAGTTCTGCAGCACCTGCGCAAAGGCGAGGGTCCAGATCACCTCGACCGCCAGCGTGGCAAAGCCCGAGGCAAAGGCCACCGCCCACAGCCGCGCGGGTATGGGGGCGTTTGCGGGTGCGGTCTTGGCCACGCGCGGCAGCACGCGCCGCGCCATCAGCAAAGCCGTTGCGCCGACGAACAGGTCCATCCCCACCGCCAGCAGATACGCGCCCGAGAACCCCAGCCAAACCGGCAGGAAGAACCCCGCCGCCAGCGCCCCCGCCGCGCCGCCGGCGGTGTTGAGCGCGTAGAGCGCCGAGCCCAGCCGCCCCAGACTGTCGCGCGCGCGGATCACATGCTGGCCCATCAGCGGCAGCGTCCCGCCCATCAGCACCGCCGAGGGCAGCAGGATCGTCGCGGCCACACCGGCCTTGAGCGCGGTTTCCAGCACCACGCTGCCGCCCACCATCGCAAACAGCGCCGGATAAAGCGCGAAATACGCATCGGCCACCAGGAAATGCCCCAGCGCCGTGGCCGCGACCCCGATCTCGACCAGCCCGAAGGCGCGCAGCGGCCGCTTGAGCCGGCCCGACAGCCGCCCGAACAGCCACCCGCCCAGCGCGATCCCCGCGAAGAAGATGGCGATGGTCAGCGCCGCCGCCTGCGCGGTGGAGCCGAACAGGAGCCCCAGTTCGCGCACCCACAGCACCTGATAGATCAGCGCCGCCGCGCCCGAGAGCGTGAACAGCACGCCGAGTGCCGGGGTTTCGAACCGCGGCTGCGGGGCGCTCTGGTCAAGGGCGAGGGACATTCGATTTCGTTACCTTGTAACATTCACGGCGACAAGGTGATTTCCCCACCGATCAGCTCCTTGCTGAAATCGGTGATCAGACTATCGGCGACCACGTCCCACGTCCCACGTCCCACGTCCCACGTGCCGCCCTGCGGCAGATGCACCTGCCCGGCGGTCCAGACGCCGTCCGCGCCCTTCTCCGCAGGGGCGGCTATGCGCTCGGTGCCCGCCTCGGGCAGCGAGAGGTAGAGCGTGACCTCCAGCGGGGTGAAGGGCTGGAAATCGCCGTCGAGCGGCACGATCTCGAGACGGTTCTGGCCGGGCTGCCCGGGGATCGGCGCGATATCGGCCATGGCCTCACGCGCGTGCAGGTGCAGCTCGGAGCGCGATGCGGGCGCCTCGGTGATCGCGCGCGGCGGCGGCGTCAGCCGGAACGCCGCAGTCACGGCAAGCAGCGCGATCATCAGCGCCAGCTCCACCCGCAACGAGCGGCCGAAGCGGGTGCGTGCCGTGCTCTCGTTTGCCGCCAACGCAGGCGTCATGCGCAGCCTGTGCCGCGCCGCAATCGCCAGCACACCCAGCAACAGCGCCATCTTGGTCACAAATGCCCATCCGTAGGCGGTGCTTGTCAGGAAACCGACGCTGCCGATCTGACGCCAGGCCAGCACCGCGCCCGACAGCACCAGCAGCGCGACCATCGGGACCGCAAGCGCCGAAAACCGCTGCATCTGCGCGGGCGCATCGGCGCGGCGCAGCGCCACGATCAGCACGGGCAGCGCGCCTGCCCAGAAGGTGACGGCGAGCGCGTGGACAAGAACCAGCGACGCCATCAGCGCCACGGGCTCGGCCCGCGCCGCGTGGCCCGCAGCGGCAAAGGACAGCGCCGCGAGGCCCCATGCCGCGAACACCGGCACCCGGTGGCGGCGCTGCGCGAGCAGTCCCGCGAGCACGCCACATGCGGCGGCCGGACCGACCGGGCTGCGCAGCGCCGCGTCCCACGCATCCGCTGAACGCAGCGCCCCGGTCCCCGTGCCCGCCATGTCCATGGCCTGCGTGGCAATCAGCAGCAGCGCGGTCGGCGCCACCGCCCGCAGCGCCCAGACCGTCGCAGCCGGCGCGCGGGTTTGCGACAGCCGCGCCCAGAGCGCACCGCCCACGCCCATCACAAGGCTCAGCGTCAGAAGCCCGCGCGCGACGGCGGCGGACCATGGCACCGGCTCGGGCGCGGCTCGGGCGCGGCCTCGGGCGCGCCGGTTTCCACGCCGATCGATAAGACATGCGTGCTTCCCACCGGATGTCCGTCATCCGACATCACCCGCCACGACAGCGCGTGCGTGCCCTCGGCCAGCGCGTCGGGCAGCGGCACGACCAGCCGTGGGCCGTCGGCGCGGGCGTCCAGATCATGGGCGCTGCCGTCGGGGCCGAAAAGCCGTGTTTGCAGTGCGCCGATCGGTTCGTTGAAGGTCAGCACGACTTCGGCCGGAGCGGCATCGAGGATCGCGCCGGCGGCAGGCTCGGCCGCGCGCAGCTGGGCATGGGCCAGCGCCTGCACCGGCAGGATCAGGGGCAGGATAAGGGCCGCAAGAAGAAGGACAAGCGCGCGCAGCATCAGGGACACTCGGGAAAAGGCCCGCCGGGCCGGACAACCGAACCCGGCGGAACGTGAGGCGCAGTGAACGGGTCCTCAACACTGCGTGGCATGCTGCAGACCGAGGACGGGACGCTCCCGCACCCCGGGCCTGCCGCGCGTCCTCAATCGCCGTGGCTGTGGCCACCGTGATCGCCGTGGCTGTGGCCACCGTGATCGTCATGGGAATGCCCATGCGAATGATCATGCAAGTGGCTGTGCGAATGGCCGTGATCTGCCGCCGGCAGCACCATCACCGCCGGGGCCGGGTAGGCCAGATCATGCGCCGGTTGCCCCTCGGCCGGGATCTCGATCCAGCGCGCGGCGCCATCGGCGCATTCCTGTACAACCGGGATATGGACCAGCTCGCCCACCGGCAGGGCTTCGGTGAAGCGCGCGCGGAAGACGAGTTCATCGTAGAACGCATCGGGCAGATTGCCTTCCCAGATGATTTCGCGCACGCCCTCGGTGATCTCGGCACCGTGGCTGTGATAGAGCTCGGCCAACGGGCCGGTCTCGACGCGGAGCTGCCAGCCGGCCTTGACCATGGGCTGCACGGCGTTGATGCCGTCGGGGATCGCCACGCGCAGCCGCAGCGCGTCCTGCCCGCCGGCACAGCCATGCGGGATTGGGATCACCATGCGCTCGCGCGCATTCTGCGTGACCTCGCCTTGTTCGAAGGTGGCGTGGGCGTGGCCCGCAGGCGCGGCCAGAAGCGCGGCGATGGCCGCGGTGAATAGAGTGCGCATAAGGTGTCTCGCATGCTTGCAGGGATGTCAGCCCGACCACGGGGGCCGAGCGTTCACAGTCAGGCGCGCGCGACGGGTGGCCCACGGACGGGCGGGCCGCGCGGGAGGTGAGGCCCGGCGACAATGTGGCGGGCGCCGGATGGCTGGGCCGCGACGATCCGGAACGCGGCGCCCGACGGGCCCGTGTCAATCGGCAGAGCCTTGGCATTGGCCCGCGTGCAGACGAGGCAATCCTGCGCCATGTCGTGCCGCATGTCGTGGCCATCGCGGCACAGTTCGTCCAGCGCTCCCCCCGCCGCGAGATACGCGCCCAAGGCCGGGTCGGTGGACGTGGCCGGCGCATGCTGATGACCGAGCCCCGGAACCACCAGGGCCAGCGCCAGCAGCGCGTCGGTCAGGCGGTGGGCAAAGGTTCTGGTCATCGGCATGTCATGGGGCTGCGTGGCGACCCGGCGTGCGTCAAGCTGCCGGTGCGCGCATCAGCGCGGGCAGGATGGCCTGGCAGCGCGGTCATCGCGAGACGTGGCAGCATTCCGCCCTTGCAGCCATCAACAGCGCCCCGCTGTCGCGCGAGTGCTGGAAACTCCTGCCGATCGGCGCGCTGCGGCGCCCATCCCGTCCGGCGCGGTGACGCTGGACCGGCAACGCCCCGACCGACGGATGGACCGCGCGCCGGGTGCGCGTCGTCGCGCGGGTCGGATCAGCGCTGTGCCACCATGACCGGCGGGGACTTTCCCTTCCGCGGCGTTTTCGCTAGGGCTGCGACAGGCACACGCGCACGGATGGGGCGGGGGACGCAGATGACCGTGACTCTCTATCAACGGGACTTGCCCGACGGGCTGGATCTGGGCCCGGTGGTCGCCATCGACTGCGAGACAATGGGCCTGAATCCGCTGCGCGACAGGTTATGTCTGGTCCAGATGTCGGCCGGCGACGGGGACGCGCATCTGGTGCAGATCGCGCCCGGACAGACCAGCGCGCCCAATCTGGTGCGGATGCTGGCCGACCCTGCGGTGCTGAAGCTGTTCCATTTCGGGCGGTTCGACATCGCGGCGATGGCGCATGCCTTCGGGGTCTATGCCGCGCCGGTCTATTGCACCAAGATCGCCTCGAAACTGGTGCGCACCTACACCGACCGGCACGGGCTGAAGTATCTGGTGTCCGAACTGCTGGGGGTGGACATCTCGAAGCAGCAGCAAAGCTCGGACTGGGGCGCGCCCGCGCTGAGTGACGCGCAGCAGCAATACGCGGCCTCGGACGTGCTGCACCTGCACGCGTTGCGCGCCGTTCTGGACGCGCGCCTTGCCCGCGAAGGGCGCAGCGATCTGGCGCAATCGTGTTTCGATTTCCTGCCTCGCCGCGCGGCGCTGGACCTTGCGGGCTGGCCCGACACCGATATCTTCGCACACTGAGGCGTGTCACACGCGCGCGCCTCCGAAAGGACAGACGTGCCCGCGCGCGACGCATATTCGAAGGTCATCGGTCTTCTGAAGATCGTGCTGCCGCTCGCGGCGCTCGGCCTGCTGTCGACGGTGTTCCTGGTCTCGCGCAGCATCGACCCGGATCAGGCTGTGGCCATGGCGCCGGTGGATATCGATGCGCTTGTGCGCGAGCCGCGGATCTCGCAGGCGCGGTTCGCCGGTGTCACCGACGAGGGCGCGGCGCTGACCGTGCTGGCCGAGTCGGCCCGCGCCGATCCCGACCGCGGCCTCAACGTGACGCTGTCGTTGCTGACGGGCACGCTGGAGACCGCGCAGGGCCAGCCGGCAAGTTTCCGCGCCGATGAGGGTCGGCTGGACGAGGCCGCCGGGACGCTGCTGATGCACGGTGACGTGCACCTGCGCAGTGAACAGGGCTATGATCTGCGTATGGACGCGCTGCGCGCGCGGCTGGACCGGACCCATGTTCACGGCTGGGGCGATGTGCACGGCGACGGCCCCGCCGGCACGGTCCGCGCCGAGGGCGTGGTGCTGCGGCCCTCGGAAAGCGACGAGCGCTCGACACTTCTGGTGTTCACCGGCAATGTGCGGCTGGTATACACACCTCCGGACCGAAGGGAGCAGCCATGAAACGCATGTTTTCGGGAGTGCTGGCGCTCGTGCTCGCCCTGGGCGCGCCGGCAGGCGCGCTTGCGCAGGGCACCAGCTTCGCGCTGGGCAGCGCGCGGCACGACGCCTCGGCGCCGGTCGAGGTAACGGCGGACCGCCTCAGCGTGGACCAGGCCAGCGGCGCGACCCTGTTCGAGGGCAACGCGGTCATCGGGCAGGGGGGGCTGCGGCTGTCGGCCCCCAGCATCCGCGTGGTTTTCGCCGAAGCTGACGCGGGCGGCGCGCGCCAGATCGAGCGGCTCAGCGCCTCGGGCGGGGTGACCCTGGTCACGGATGACGAGGCAGCCGAGGCGCAGGAGGCCGAGTATCTGGTGCCGCAGGGCCGGATCGAGATGCGCGGCGACGTGCTGCTGACGCAGGGCGACAACATCCTGTCGGGCGACCGGTTGGAGGTGAACCTGACCACCGGCGAAGGCAGCATGGAAGGCCGGGTGCGCACCATCATCCAGCCCGGCCGCTGAGCGATGCGCGACACCGGCAGCGGATCGGTGCCCGGGCAGGCCGGGCTGCGGGTTACGGGGCTGAAGAAAAGCTACAAGCGCCGCGTGGTGATCCGCGATGTCTCGCTCGATCTGGGCCGGGGCGAGGTGGTGGCGCTGCTGGGCCCCAACGGCTGCGGCAAGACCACCTGCTTTTACTGCATCGCCGGGCTGGTCAGCCACGAGGGCGGCAGCGTCGAGATCGACGGGCGCGACGCCACCGGCCTGCCGATGTATCGGCGTGCGCGGCTGGGTATCGGGTATCTGCCGCAGGAGATGTCGATTTTCCGCGGGCTCAGCGTGGCCGACAACATCATGGCGATTCTCGAAGTCACCATCGCCGACCGGTTCACCCGGCGCGACCGGCTCGATGCGCTGCTGCACGAATTCTCCATCGAGCATCTGCGCGATGCGCCCGCGCTGGCGCTCTCGGGCGGCGAACGCCGGCGCGCCGAAATCGCGCGCTGTCTGGCGTCCGATCCGAAATACGTGCTGCTGGACGAACCGTTCGCCGGTGTGGACCCGATCGCAGTGGGCGAGATCCGCGGGCTTGTTGCCGATCTGCGCACGCGCGGGATCGGCGTGCTGATCACCGACCACAACGTGCGCGAAACGCTTGAGATCGTGGACCGAGCGTATATCCTGCACGACGGGGTTGTGCTGATGAGCGGCACGCCGGCTGAGGTTGTGCAGAATGCGGATGTGCGCCGCGTGTATCTGGGAGATCGCTTCACCATGGGATGAGGCATCCGCGCGCCTGTTCCGCGCCGGCCGCGCGCGGGGTGCGCGGTGGCGATGAAGCTTGGACACGCGCTGGCGACCCGGGTGCAGCTGCGCGCCGGGCTTGCGCCGCAGGTGCACCGGGCGCTGGCGCTGTTGCAGCTCGATGCCGCCGGGCTGATCGACGAGCTCGAGCGCGAGGCGGCGCGCAATCCTTTCCTGCGGCTCGAACGCGCACCCCCGCCACCTGTGGCGCTTGCGGTGGCCGAGGTCGCGGCGGCCGCGCCGTCGCTCTATGAAACCCTGCACCGGCAGCTCTCCGAGCAGCGGCTTGCCGCTGGGGTGCTGTCGCTTGCCGTGAAGCTGATGGACGGCCTGCGCCCCGACGGGTATCTGGACCCCGATATTCTGGACAGCCTGCGCGCCGAAGGCGCGGCGCCCGGCAGGCTCGACGCTGCGCTCCGGGCGCTGCAGGCCTGCGATCCTCCGGGCGTGGGCGCGCGCGATCTGCGCGAATGCCTGTCCCTGCAACTGCGCGATGCGGGCCTTGCGCCCGACGCCGCCGAGGCCACCCTGCGCGCGCTGCCGGCGCTTGCCGCGCACGATCACGCGCGGGCCGCGCAGCTCATGGGGACCGACCACGCGGAAGCCGCGCGCCGCGCCGCGCTGGTGCGCACCCTGTCGCCGCACCCGATCGCGCCGCAAGCGGCGGATGCCCCGCCGCTGCTGCCTGATCTGCGCGTGCTCGAGCATCCGTGCGGAGGGCTCGAGGTCGAGGCCGTGCGCGATACCGTTCCGGCGGTCGGGCTCGATGCCGCGATGGTCGCCCGCGCCCGCACCGAAGGCTTCGCGCTCGACCACCTGGCTCGCGCCGAGGCGCTGCTGGAGGCGCTCAATTTCCGCGGCGACACGCTGCTGCGGATCGGTCGGGCACTGCTGGAGCACCAGCACCGCTTCGTCACCGACGGCATCGTCGGGCTGCGCCCGCTGACCCGCCGCGCGCTGGCGGCAGAGCTGGGCCTGCACCCGTCCACCATCACCCGCGCGGTTGCCGGCAAGTCGATCGAGCTGCGCGGGCGGCTCTGGCCGCTGGCCGGGTTCTTCTCGCAGGGGTTGTCGCAGGATGGCGAGGGCACCATTTCGGCCACCGTCGTGCGCACCCGGCTGGCAGCGCTTGTCGCCGAAGAGCCGCCCGGCAAGCCGCGCTCGGATCAGGCGCTCGCCGCGCTGCTGGCGCAGGAGGGCGTTGACATCGCCCGCCGAACTGTCGCCAAATATCGCGACGCGATGCGCATCCCGCCCGCCGCGCAGCGCCGCCGCACGGCGCCACGCGGGCGGCGCTGAGCGCGGACGTCGTGTCGGGCGCGCGTCGCGGGGCCGCGGCCGGCGGATAATCACAAGAGGGGAGAGGCACATGCAGTTTCAGATCAGCGGCAAGCAGATCGATGTGGGCGAGGCGCTGCAGACGCATGTCAGGACCGAGGTCGGCGACATGCTGGAAAAATACGCGCAGCGCCCCACCGACGCGCTGGTGGTGTTTTCGCGCAACGCCCACGAATTCACCTGCGAGACCACGGTGCACCTGTCCACCGGGCTGACGGCGCAAGCCAAGGCGCATGCCTTTGAAATATATGCTGCTTTCGATAAATGTCGCGAGAAGATGGACAAGCAGCTTCGCCGCTACAAGCGCCGGCTGAAAGATCATCACCGCACGCGCTCGGGGCCGGTTGAATTCGCCGGGGCATCCTCGTATATCCTCGCCGCAGACGAGGGGCAGGATGATGGCGAGCCCGAGACGCTGCAGCCGGTCATCATTGCCGAGATGGAAACCCGCATACCGGAGCTGTCCGCCGGAGAGGCCGTGATGCAGATGGAGCTTGCCGAGGCCCCGGTGCTGGTGTTCCGCAACGAACGCCACGGCGGGCTGAATGTCGTCTACCGCCGTGACGACGGCAATATCGGCTGGATCGACCCCCAGACCTGACCTGCGACCCCGCCGCGTGCCCGCGCAAGCCACGGCGCGGGCATACTTCAAGGAGCCGCACATGAACATGGCGAAGTTGCTCGCACCCGATGCCGTTCGCGTGTTCGCCACCTTCTCCAGCAAGAAGCGTCTGTTCCAGGACCTGGGCGAGCTGGTCGAGGCGGTGCACGGGCTCGACGCCGCGACGGTGATTGCAGCGCTGCAGGAGCGCGAGGCCCTGGGCACCACCGGTGTGGGCCGGGGTGTGGCGCTGCCGCATGCGCGGCTGGCGGGGGTCGACCGGGTGGTCGGCGCCTTCTTCAAGCTCGAACGCCCGTTTTCCTACGGCTCGGTCGACAAGGTGCCGGTGGATCTGGTGTTCGCGCTCTTCGCTCCGCGTGACGCGGGCGTCGAACATCTCAAGGCGCTGGCCTTTGTCTCGCGCACGCTGCGCGAGGGGCGCGTCTGCGCCAAGCTGCGCGCCAATTCCGACCCGGCAACGCTGCACGCGATCCTGTCGAGCTCGACCGACAGCCAGGCGGCCTGAGCCACGGGTCAGCCGACGCCGAAGCGTTCGGACCACGCGGGCAGGCCGACGCCGTCCGCAGGCGCCGCGTGCCAGACCCCGCGCGCAATGGCGCGCGTCACGCACAGCGCCGCCGCATGCCCCAGCACCAGCGGGTCGGGGGCGGGTGTCGGGCGCGCGCCGGTGGCCAGTGCAAACACCAGATCACCGTCGAACGGCGTGTGCGCGGGCACGATGGCGCGCGCGATCCCGTCATGCGCGGCCACTGCCAGCCGCGTGCACTGCGCCTTGTCGAGCGCGGCGTCGGTGGCGACGATGGCGAGCGTGGTCGCCTCGCCCGGCTGTTTGGTGCGTGGCGGCATCGCGGCCGGCCAGCGGGCGGGCGTCCCCAGCCCGCCGAACTCGGCCCCGATCTCGAACGGCGCGGCCCAGAATTCCGGCCCGTCGCCCACGGTGACGGCGCCCAGCGCGTTGACCGCCACCAGCGCGCCCACCGTGACGCCGCCCGCCAGCACCATCGACGCCGAGCCGATCCCGCCGCGCAGCCCCGCCACGCTGGCCCCGAACCCCGCCCCCGCGCTGCCCAGCTCTACCCGTGCCCCGGCAGCGGCCAGCGCCGCGCGGCCCAGCGCCGGGTAGGGGTTGGCGCGCCAGTCCTTCGCGCCGCCATTGAGCAGGTCGAACAGGATCGCCGCCGGCACGATCGGCACGCGCACATCGCCCACCGGGAATCCCCGACCGGCGGCGCGCAGCGCCTCGGCCACCCCCGAGGCTGCATCGAGCCCGAAGGCCGACCCGCCCGCCAGCACCAGCGCATCCACCCCGCCGACCAGCTTGTCGGGCGCCAGCAGGTCGGTCTCACGCGTGCCGGGGGCGCCGCCCATGACATGCACGCCAGCGGTCGCGGGCCGGTCCGGCACCACCACCGTCACGCCCGAGCGCAGCGCGGCGTCCTGCGCCTGCCCGACCGCCAGCCCGGCGACATCGGTGATCAGGTTGCGCGGACCGGGTTGCAGCGGGACCGGCGGGGCCGGGCGTGTCATCGGCGTTCCCTTCGTGATGGCCAGAAGCGTCGCTTGCGGCGCCACCCGCGTGCACAGCTGCCGGATTTTCGTGCGATTCGTGCCGATTTCAATTGTGTCTCGCGCGGCAGGATGTGAAAACCCCGCGGATCGATGACGCAGGCGGGCCGTCCCCGCGGGGACCGCACGCGCCGCACCGACTAAGGAGCCCGAGCCAGGATGGCGGAAGATTCGGACCCCAACGCCCCGTGGACAACCCCCGCCGGCATCGGCACCTCGGCCATCACCGCGGTGCTGTTCGTGCTGTTCGTGCAATACCTGCCCACCGTTGCGGCGGGCGAGCCGGTGCGCTGGGTGATTCCCTGGATCCCGAGCCTGGACATCAACCTGACCTTCTGGATCGACGGGCTGAGCCTGATGTTCGCGCTGCTGATCACCGGGATCGGCGCGATGGTCATGCTCTATGCGGCGAAGTATCTGGCCGGGCACCCGCAATACAATCGCTTTGCGCTGTATCTGTTCAGCTTCATGCTGTCGATGCTGGGGCTGGTGCTGGCCGACAACATCATCGCGCTGTTCGTGTTCTGGGAGCTGACCACGTTCACCTCGTATCTGCTGATCGGGTTCAGCCACACCGACCCCAAATCGCGCCGCAACGCGCTGCAGGCGCTCTTGCTGACCGCGGCGGGCGGGCTGGCGTTGCTGGCGGGCTTCATCCTGATCGGGATCACGCAGGGCACGTTCGAGCTGTCCGAGATCAACGCCGCCGGCAGTCTGGAAGGCGAGGCCTTCTACCTCGGCATCCTGATCCTGGTGCTGCTGGGCGCGTTCACCAAATCGGCGCAGGTGCCGTTCCATTTCTGGTTGCCCAACGCGATGGCCGCACCGACGCCGGTGTCGGCCTATCTGCACTCGGCCACCATGGTGAAGGCCGGGGTCTATCTGCTGGCGCGGATGCACCCGTCGCTGTCGGGCTCGGATGTATGGATCTGGGTGCTGTCGATCTTCGGGGCGGTGACGGCGGTGTTTGCGTCCTTCATGGCGCTGCGCCAGACCGACCTGAAGCAGACGCTGGCCTACACCACGCTGATGGCGCTGGGAACGCTGACCATGTTCCTGGCGGGCTCCACCGGCTACGCGATCACCGCGGCGATGACCTTCCTGCTGGTGCATTCGCTCTACAAGGCGGGGCTGTTCCTGATGATCGGCGTCGTCGATCACGCCACGCACACGCGCGATGCGACCCTGCTGGGCGGCTTGCGCGACAAGATGCCGATCACCGCGGCGGCGGCGGCGGCGGCGGGGCTGGCGATGGCCGGCATCCCGCCGTTTCTGGGCTTCATCGCCAAGGAGGTCGCCTATGCCGGCGCGCTGGAAATGCGGCTGTGGCTGTTTGTGGTGCCGATGGCGCTGGTCGCCTTCGCGCTGATGTTCGCGGTGGCCGGGATCGTGGCCTACAAGCCGTTCTACGGCCCGCAGGGCAAGCTTCCGGCCGAGCCGCATGAAGGCCCCTGGCCCATGCTGCTGGGTCCGGTGGTGCTGGGCGTGCTGGGGCTTGTCTTCGGGCTGCTCCCGGGGCTGAGCGCCTACTACCTGATCGAACCCGCCGTGGCCGCCGTGATGGGCGCGCCTGACGAAGGCGGGCGCGTCAAGCTCTGGGCCGGGTTCAACCTGCCGCTGCTGCTGAGCGTGATCACCTTCGCGCTCGGCTTCGTGCTCTACCGCGTGCATCTGGACCTGCGCGAACGCCTCGCGCGGATCGAAGCGGGCGCGCCCGACCTCGATGCCGGGTGGGACGTGTTCCTTGACCGCTTCATGGCGCTGGCCAAGGGGCAGACGCGCTGGATCCAGACCGGGGTGCTGCGGCAATACATGTTCGCCACCTTCGCGGTGTTTGCCGCCACGGTGCTGGTCACGCTGATCGCGCGCGACGCGGGCGAGGTGAATCTGGCCTTTGCCGGGCTGAGCTTCATGGAATGGGGCGTGGCGCTGCTGATCGTGGCGGGCACGGCGCTGGTGGTGCTGACCTCGTCGCGGATCGTGGCGCTGGTGGGGCTGGGCGTCGTGGGGATCGGCGTGGCGCTGATCTTCATCATGTATTCGGCCCCCGACGTGGCGATCACGCAGCTTCTGGTCGAACTCCTGGTGGTGGTGCTGCTGGCGCTGGCGTTCCTGAAGATGCCCAATCTGGACCCCGGCGGCGCGCAGCGGCACAGCATTCCCAACGCGGTCCTGGCCGGCGCCGTGGGCGTGCTGACCAGCATCGTGGTGCTGCTGGTGGTCGACCAGCCCTTCGACCGGCGCCTGAGCGACTTCTTCGAGGCCGCCAGCTGGACCGAGGCCTTCGGGCGCAACATCGTCAACGTCATCCTGGTGGACTTCCGCACGCTTGATACCTTCGGCGAGATCGCGGTCGTGCTGATTGCCGCGCTGGGCGCCTTCGTGCTGCTCAAGGGCGCGGCGCGGGCACGCGGGGCAAGGGAGGACAAGGAATGAACTCGATCATCTTTTCCGCCGCCGCCCGGCTGCTGGTGGCGCTTCTGTTCGTGTTTTCGCTGTTCATGCTGCTGCGCGGGCACCACCTGCCCGGCGGCGGGTTCATCGGCGGGCTGATCGGGGCGGTGGCCTTCATCGTCTACTCGCTGGCTTGCGGCCCGGCCGAGGCGCGCGCCGCGCTGCGCCTGTCGCCCGAGGTCATCGCCACATGGGGGCTGGGGATCGCGCTGCTGGCGGGGCTCTTTGCCTTCGTCATGGGCGACCCGCTGTTCACCGGGCAATGGTACTGGGTCGGCGGCGACAGCTACGAGACGGCGGCGTTCTCGATCAACTCGGTGCTGGTGTTCGATATCGGCGTGTATCTGGTGGTGCTGGGCGGGATCCTGTCGCTGACCTACGCTTTCGAAGAGGAGACCTGAGCATGGAAGCCCTCACCGCTCTCGTGATCGGCGTGCTGACCGCCGCCTCGGTCTATCTGATGCTGGCGCGGACCTTCATGCGCTTCCTGTTCGGGCTGGTGCTGCTGTCGAACGCGGCCAACCTGACCATCTTCGCCTCGGGGCGGATGACCAAGGGCGCGCCGGCGCTGGTGCCGTATGGCGAGGACGCGCCGCTGGGCGTGGTCGGCAACGCGCTGCCGCAGGCGCTGGTGCTCACGGCGATCGTGATCGGCTTCGGGCTGCTGGCCTTTACGCTGGCGCTCGCGTTCGAGGCGTATCGAAGAATGCAGACCGTCGACACCGACGCGATGCGCTTTGCCGAACCCAAGGAGGACGCCGACACATGAGTTGGGTTCTTGTGATGCCCATCGCCGTGCCATTCGCGGCGGCGGTGGGGGCCTATCTGCTGCGCAATTTCACCGCCGGGCGCTACGTTTCGCTGGCCGGCTCGGTGCTGTCGCTGGTGGCGTCGGCGGTGCTGATGGCGGCAGTGCTGGAGCACGGCGTGATCGCGGGGCAGATGTCCAACTGGGACGCGCCCTTCGGGATCACGCTGGTGGCCGACTACCTGGCCGCGGTGATGGTGGTGATCACCGCGATCACCGGGCTGGCAACCGCGATCTATGCGCTGGGCGAGATCCCCGAGCATGTCGAGGGTCTTGGCTTTCACGCGCTGTTTCAGGTGCTGATCGCCGGCGTCACCGGCGCGTTCCTGACGGGCGACCTGTTCAACCTCTATGTCTGGTTCGAGGTGATGCTGATCGCGTCCTTCTCGCTGCTGGTGATCGGCGGCGGCAAGGAGCGGCTGGACGCGGGCATCAAGTATGTGGCGCTGAACCTCGTCTCGACGCTGATCTTCCTGTCGGGGATCGGGCTTCTGTATGGCCTGACGGGCACGCTCAACATGGCCGATCTGCGCGGCGCGGTGGCCGATCTGGACAACCAGGGGCTGGTGACCGTGATCGCGATGATGTTCATGGTCGGCTTCGGGGTGAAGGCGGCGGTGTTCCCGCTGTTCTTCTGGCTGCCCGCCTCGTATCACACGCCGTATTTCGCGATCTCGGCGGTGTTCGCGGGACTGCTGACCAAGGTCGGGGTCTACGCGCTGATGCGGATGTTCACGCTGGTCTTCGTGGGCGATGTGGGCTTCACGCATGAGATCCTGATCTGGGTGTCGTTGCTGACCATGTTCACCGGCGTGATCGGGGCGGCGGCGCAGACCGATTTCCGCAAGATCCTGAGCTTCCACATCATCAGCCAGATCGGTTACATGACGCTGGGGCTGGCGCTGTTCACGCCGCTCGCGCTGATGGGGGGCGTGTTCTATCTGGTCCACCACATCATCGTGAAGGCGAACCTGTTCTTCGTGGCGGGGCTGGCAAAGCAATACGCGGGCAGCACGGACCTGAACCGGATCGGGGGCTTGTACAAATCCGCCCCGCTGCTGGCGGCGCTGTTCATCATCCCGGCGTTCTCGCTCGCGGGGTTTCCGCCGCTGTCGGGGTTCTGGGCGAAATATCTGATCGTCGTCGCCGCGCTGGAGATCGAAGCGTGGTTCGTCGCTTTCGTGGCGCTGCTGGTGGGCTTGCTCACCATCTTCTCGATGACCAAGATATGGGGCATGGCGTTCTGGAAGCCGCACCCCGACGGGATCGACCCCACCCCCGACCGCGCTCCGCCGGGCGTGACGCGCGCGATGATGGCGCCGATCGCCGGGCTGGCGGCGATGACCATCGTGATCGGCTTCTATCCCGAACCCTTCGTGCAGTTCGCCGAAACCGCCGCGATGCAACTCCTGTTGCCCAATGACTACGTGGACACGGTGCTGGGGGCGCGGCCATGAACGGACTGGTGATCAACCTGCTGCTGGCCTTCGCCTGGGCGGCGATGACGGGCGATTTCAGCTTCATGTCGCTGGCCACCGGCGCGGTGCTGGGCTTCTTCGCGCTGTGGATCTCGCAGCCGCTGACGGGGATCGACCGGCTCTATTTCCAGCGCTTCTGGCGGTCGGTCTATCTGGGCCTGTTCTTCCTGTGGGAGCTGCTGCTGTCCTCGGTCAAGGTGGCGTGGGACGTCATCCGCCCCGTGCCGCAGAACAATCCCGCGCTGATCGAAATCCCGCTGACCGTGAAGTCGGATTTCGAGATCCTGCTGCTCACGAACCTGATCTCGCTCACGCCGGGCACGCTCAGCGTCGACGTGACCGAGGACCGCGAGACGCTGATCGTCCACGCCATGTTCGCCGACGATGCCGAGGAACTGACGCGCGACATCAAGGAGGGGTTCGAGCGCCTGATCATGGGGGTATTCGAAAAATGACCGCAGCCGGGTTTCTGGAGATCGCCGTTCAGGTGTCGCTGTTCCTGATCGTTGTCGGCATGGCGGTGGCGATGCTGCGGCTGGCGATCGGACCGTCGCTGGCCGACCGCGTCGTGGCGCTGGACATGATGACGGTGACGATCATCTCGTTTTGCGGGGTTTACGCCGTGTTCATGGACGAGCCGTCGTTTCTGGACGTCGCCATCGTGCTCGCGCTGGTGGGCTTTCTGGCGACGGTGGCGCTGGCGCGCTACGCCGAACGGCGGCTGGAGCGTGACAAGGAGCAGCAGAAACAGATCGGGTCCGAGGAGCGGAAATCATGATCGAGGTTCTGGTCGGACTGTTCCTGCTGGCGGGCGCGGGCTTTGTGCTGGTTGCGGCAATCGGTATCGTGCGGTTGCCCGATCTGCTGACACGGATGCATGCCTCGACCAAGGCCGGCACGCTGGGCGCGCTTCTGGTGCTGGTGGGCCTGGGGCTCCATCAAGGTGACGCGCCGGTGATCACCAAGGCCGTGGCGACGGCGCTGTTTCTGCTGCTGACCGCGCCGATTGCCGCGCACATGATCGGGCGCGCGCATGCGCGGGTGATGCAGAAGCTCAAGAAAACCGGCAGCGCGCAGGACTGAGCCGACGGCAACGCGGCGCCTGCGCGATCAGGCTGCGGGGCGGGGGTCGCTGGTGTCGCCCGCGCTTGCGCGGCGCTTGCGCAATTCCGCGAAATGGTCGAGCTCGGCGCGTGTCCAGGCGGCGATGTCCCAGCGCCGCGCGCAGCGACGCAGACTTCCCATGCGCGAGGCGGCCTCGTCGGTTTCCATCGCAAGCGCCTGATCCAGCGCCGAGTCCATCGACGCGTGCGAGAACGGATTGACCGGGATCGCGCCGTCCAGCAGCACCGCCACACCGGCAAATTCCGACAGGATCAGCACGCCGGGACGGCCGGGGTCCTGCGCCGCACAGAACTCCGAGGCCACCAGGTTCAGCCCGTCCGCCAGCGGCGTGATCGAGGCGATGTCGGCGGCGGCGTAATACGCCACCAGCTGCGCCAGCGGGATCGATTGCGAGATCAACGTCACCGGTTGCCATTCGAGCGATCCATAGGCGCCGTTGATGCGGCCCGACAGCGCCTCGATTCGGTCCTGAACCTCGGCATAGGCGGTCATGTTGCGGTTCGCGCCCACCGACACCAGCATCAGCCGCACCTTGCCGTGCAACTCGCGCCGCCGTTCCAGCAGCCGCGCGAAGGCTTCGAGCTGCTCGATGTTGCCCTTGGTATAGTCGGTGCGCGAGACCGACAGGATCAGCTTGCAGTCACCCAGTTCCTCGCGGATCGCGTTGCGCTTCTCGATAACCTCGTCCGAGCGCGCGAGCTCGGCGAGATAGTCGAAATTCACCCCCACCGGGCGGGTGTGGATGGCGATGCGGCGGCCATAGTAGTTCAGCATCAACGGCATCCGGCGATCGTTCAGAGCGCCGCCGGTGGCGGCCAGGCTGGTGGGGGTGTCGCAGTCCTCGACCAGCTGCGCGCCGGTCAGGCTGCGCACCACGGCGGCGAAGTTCTGCGCATAGCGCGGGATGTGAAAGCCCACCGAATCGCAGGTCAGCAGGCTGTTGATGATCTCGCCCCGCCACGGCTGGACGTTGAACATGTCGGGCGACGGGAACGGGGTGTGGTGGAAGAAGCAGATCGTCGCGTTGGGCTTGAGCTGGCGCAGATAGCCCGGCACCAGCCACAGGTTGTAGTCGTGCACCCAGATCACCGCGTCCTCGGTCGCCTGCTCGGCGGCGGCTTCGGCGAAGGCCCAGTTCACCGCGCGAAAGGTGGGCCAGTCCACGGGGTCGTAGTTGTAGCGTTCCTTGAAGCCGTGGAGGATGGGCCAGAACGCCTCTTTCGATGTGATGTGGTAGAAGCTGCGCACCTGTTCGGCGGTCAGCGGCAGGCGGCTGACGCTGTAGGTTCCGTAGCTGTCCGAGATCTCGATCACCGGGTCAAACCCGGGGTTCGAGGTGTCCTCGGCCAGTTTCCAAGCCACCCAGGCGCCGCGGTCGGCCTTGCCCAGAAAGCCCTTGAGCGTGGGCACGATCCCGTTGGGGCTGGAATGCTCGCGCAGCACCAGCTGGCCGTCCTGCTCGACTTCCTCGTAGGGTTGGCGGTGATAGACGATGACCAGATCGGATTTCATGCGGGGATCTCCGGGGGGGCGGGGTGCAGGCCGTGGGCGTGGATCGCCTCGATGATGCCGGCGGCGCCGATGGCGGTGCAGCGATGCGCGCGCGGCAGATCGGCCACGGCGCGCAGCAGCCCCTCTTCGGAGCCGCCGACCACCGCGCCGCGCAGCCCGGTCTGGAACATCGACAGATCGTTGAGCGTGTCGCCGGCCACCAGCACCGAGTCCTGGTCCAGCCCCAGATGCGCCAGCAACCGTAGCAGCGATGGCCCCTTGCTGATGCCGCGCGGCAGGATGTCCACATAGCAGCCATGCGAGATCAGCACATCGTAACCGCGCGCGCGGATGGGCTCGAGCGAGGCCGGATCGAACAGGGCCGCGTCGTAGTGATAGGAGAGCCGGTAGCGGAACGGCGCATCCTGCAGCCGCAGCCCCGGCAGCGGTTCGATCAACCCGTGCAGCGCGGCGCCGTCGGCCCAGGCCTCGGCAATCTCGGCCTCGAGCGCGGGGATCGGCCGGAGTTCGGCGCCGTCGAATTCGGCGATGGTTGTGCCCACATCGCCCACCACATGCGAGGGCATTGGAACACCATCCTCGGCGCAGAAGCGCGCGATCGCGTGCGGGTCGCGGCCGGTGACGAAGATCAGCCCGACCTCGTGGCGCTGCGCCTCGATCCAGTCATAGAGCGCGCGCCGTGCGGCGGGCGTTCCGCCCAGAAAGGTGCCATCAAGATCGGTGGCAAGAA
>LFIK01000377.1_pt1 | contig 33254 bp, 32 predicted proteins | sample 643401 | NCBI WGS metagenome assembly LFIK01 (sample SAMN03777447, study PRJNA286221) | soda lake metagenome | biome: soda lake; feature: Kulunda steppe; material: water; isolation source: sample T5-Br brine of Lake Tanatar-5 | place: Russia: Kulunda steppe | collected 2010-07
CGCGCGGCCCGCCCGACTCACATCAGCGCCTGCCGCAACAGGTTCAGCCCGGTCAGCACCAGCATGATCAGCGTCCAGCAGCGGAACTGCGCGGCGTCCAGCCGGTCCTGCACGAAATAGCCCAGCCACAGCCCCAGCATCCCCGGCCCCACCAGCAGCGCCGAGAAGCCCAGCGTCGTGGCCGTCGCCACGCCCGAGACCAGATGCCCCCCGATCAGCGCGACCGAGCCGATCAGGAACACCACGCCCAGCACGCGCACCATGTCGTATTTCCCGGTATCGACCGAGATCAGATAGACCATCACCGGCGGCCCCCAGATGCCCGAAATACCGCCGTAGAGCCCCGCGACCCCGCCGCTGATCCACTCTGCCCGCCTGCGCCGCTGCACTGGCAGGCGCAACGCGACACCTGCCAGTTGCAGCACCGCAAACGCCACGATCGGCCCGCCCAGCAGCACCAGCAGCGCGCGCTCGGGCAGTGCCGTCAGGAATTGCGCACTGAGCACCAGCAGCACCACCATGATCGACAGCATCCGCCAGTAGCGCCGCACCGATCCCCAGGCGGCGAGGCTGCCCTGCCGCAGCGCCTGGCTGAGATTGGTCACCAGCGTCGGCAGCATCAGCCCGGCGAGCGCAAGCTCCACCGGCATGAAGCTCGACAGGCCGGAGATCAGGATCATCGGCATCGCGAATCCCAGCGCGCCCTTGATCGCGCCGGCAAAGAACGCGACCCCCATTGCAGCGACCAGCGCCCAGCCCGGCAGCCCGGCAGAGACAAGCTCCAGCATTCCATCTTCCTGTCTTGATGCGCGCACGCGCGCGCCCCGCGATATAGCGCCTCGGGCAGTGGGTTGCAGCCGGATTCGACCTGCGACACAAATGCAAAGAACGGCGCGACTTCAGGTATTTTTGTTGCGCTGGCCCAAGCTTCGCCCTATGTAATGCCGCAAATGCGAAATGACCCTGCTGGAGACCGCAATGCCCCATGATGGACAACCCCGCCCGTCGCCCGTGATGGCCGATCTGCTGGGCCAGACCCGCGCCGCCCTGCCGGTCTGCGAGGCGCTGCTGGACCGCGCCCGCAGCGAAATGGCCGCGCGTGTGGCGCCTGCGGGCAAGGTCGACCCGGTGCTGCTCGAGGCCGATCAATACGCCGTTCACGGGCTCGCCTGGCTGGCCACCTATGTCGAGAGCCTGCGCCAGATGCAGCACTGGGCCGAAGCGCTCGACGCCGAGGGCCGGTTCGGCGAGATGGAGCGGCTGATCCACCAGATCGCCTTTGGCGAGTATCTCGACCAGATCGCGGGCGGCATCCCGATGAATCAGGGCGAGTTGGTGCGCCTGTCGGATCTGGGGGTGACGGGCGATCTCGATAGCGGGGCGGCGGGCGCACTGCGCCGCGACGGCAACACCGACGCCGCGCGCATGGCGCTAGTCGCCTTGATGCGCGACAATCAGGGCCGTGCGACATTCGGCGCGACCGGACTCGATGACGAGTTGGAGATGATCCGCGACCAGTTCCGCCGCTATGCGGACGAGCAGGTGCTGCCCCATGCGCATGAGTGGCACCTGAAGGACGAACTGATCCCGATGGCGGTGATCGAGCAGCTTTCCGAAATGGGCGTGTTCGGGCTGACCATCCCCGAGGAATTCGGCGGGCTGGGGATGCCGAAATCGGCGATGGTCGTCGTCTCGGAAGAGTTGTCGCGCGGCTATATCGGCGTTGGCAGCCTGGGCACCCGCACCGAGATCGCGGCAGAGCTGATCATCTGCGGCGGCACCGAGGCGCAGAAGGAACGCTGGCTGCCCAAGCTTGCCTCGGGCGAGATATTGCCCACCGCGGTCTTTACCGAGCCCAATACCGGGTCGGACCTTGGCGCGCTGCGCACCAAGGCCGTGAAACAGGGTGATGACTGGGTGATCAATGGCAACAAGACCTGGATCACCCATGCTGCGCGCACTCATGTGATGACGGTGCTGGCGCGGACCGTCCCCGACACCAGCGACTATCGCGGCCTGTCTATGTTTCTGGCCGAAAAGACGCCGGGCACGGATGAGGCGCCCTTTCCCGACCCTGGCCTCTCGGGCGGCGAGATCGAGGTGCTGGGCTATCGCGGCATGAAGGAATACACGCTGAATTTCGACGATTTCCGCGTCGCGGGCGACAATCTGCTGGGGGGCGTCGAGGGGCAGGGCTTCAAGCAGTTGATGCAGACCTTTGAATCGGCACGCATCCAGACCGCCGCCCGCGCGGTGGGCGTGGCGCAGAACGCGCTCGAAGTGTCGATGCAATACGCCGAGGACCGCAAGCAGTTCGGCAAGGCGCTGATCGAGTTCCCGCGTGTGGTGGCGAAGCTCGCGATGATGGCGGTCGAGATCATGGTCGCACGACAGCTGACCTATTTCAGCGCCCGCGAGAAGGATGCGGACCGCCGCTGCGATCTGGAAGCCGGCATGGCGAAGCTCCTGGGCGCGCGTGTGGCCTGGGCAGCCGCGGACAATGGCTTGCAGATCCATGGCGGCAACGGCTTCGCGCTGGAATACCCGATCAGCCGCATCCTGTGCGACGCGCGCATCCTCAACATTTTCGAGGGGGCGGGCGAGATTCAGGCGCAGGTGATCGCGCGGCGCCTGCTGTAGGGCGGTGGCGCAGGCTGCGCGATTGCCGATTCAATAGGCCTCGACGCTGTGGATCGTGGGCAGATGCCGCGCAATCTCTAGCCATTCTGCGCCTTCGTCGAATGAGGCGAAGACCGACCCGCTATTGGTGCCGAAATAGAGCGCCGGGGCAGCGCGCTGGTCGGTCGCCATCGCCTGCCGCAGCACGGTGAAGAAACACGCCTTCTGCGGCAGCCCGTTGCGCTGGTCCTGCCAGCTTTCGCCCCCGTCGCGCGAATGCCAGACCGCCGCGCGCGCCTCGGGCGGGAAGCGCCCAGCCATGTCGCCGTTGAGCGGCAGGACCCAGATTTTCTGACTGTCCTGCGGGTGCACTGCAATGGGAAAGCCGAAGGTCGAGGGCAGCCCCGAAGTCCGGTCCTCCCACGAGCGTCCGCCATCGGGGCTGCGCCAGACGCCGTGATGGTTCTGCTGGTAGAGCAGGTCGCCCCCGGCCGAGGGCGCGCGCACCAGATTGTGCACGCAATGCCCGGTCTCGCCGCCCGAAGGCGCTGCCGGGTGGTGGTGATGGGCGCAGCCTTCCGCATTCGCCAACCGGTTGCGCCGCTCCCATGTTGTGCCGCCATCCTCGGTCGCGAACACCCCGGCGGCCGAGATCGCGACCCAGAGCTTGCGCGCGTCGCCGGGGTCCGAGGCGATGGAGTGCAGGATCAGCCCCGCCGCGCCCGGCGACCAGTCCGCGCGCGAGGGGTGCGCGCCCAGCCCCGTGACCCGCGCGAAGCTTTGCCCCCCGTCATGGCTTGCCAGCAGATCGGCGGGCTTGGTCCCGGCATAGACCACGCCATCCGCCAGATGCAGCGACCAGACCTGCGTGAATTCCTTGTCGAAGGGGGTGTCCCGCTTCTGCCATCCGATCATTGCGGCGAATTCGGGGTCATTCGCGGCCCAGTCATCCATCTGCCCCGAAGACAGCTGCGTCAGCTCCCAGCTTTCGCCATCGTCGTGCGAGTGCCAGACCCCCGCGCCGAACCAGTCGCCGCCCCCGCCCGCCCAGAGCCGCCCCGCGCCGTCGCCGATGACATGGTTGATGGGCCACCCGTCGCAATGCGGCCCCGAGACGGCAAACGCTCCTTCCGCCCGCTGGCGCAGCACGAACGCGCCCTTTGTCGTGCCCAGCAGGACCGTGCGTGTCATGTGATTACCCCCTGCGGCGAACTGTCGCACTCCGCAGGGCGCGCTGTCAATCGCGCGGGGTTCAGGGCCGCGCGCGCAGGATCCGCTGCCAGAGCGTGCCGCCGAATTTCGGCAGGAACCAGAAATAGGCGAAGATGGCGGCGAACAGCACCAGCGCGGGCAGGCCGGTCAGGTTGAACCCCTCCTCCGTAGTGTCGCCGGTGACCAGCGCGATGAGGTAGCCCAGCACCAGAAAGACGGTCAGGAAATCGAGGATCGCGGCAAGCACCTTGCGCCAGGTCGCGGCGCGGGGAGGGGCAGGCTCGGTCATGACGGCCTCCGGGAAGCGACATGCAGCATAGCAGGACGTCGCGTATTTCCAAAGCAAAAGCGGCACGCACCCGTCCGGGCCAGCGCCCGCAAAGGGTCATGCCCCGAAGCGGGCGCTTCTGCCAGGCGCTTTCCTCACACCCCTGCGTAGATCTGCGCCAGCCGGTCCACCGCCGCCTCGGGCGACATTTCCTCGCTTTCGCCCGTGCGGCGGCTGGTCAGTTCCACCACTCCCTTGGCCAGCCCGCGCGGGCCGACGGTAATCCGCCAGGGCAGGCCGATCAGGTCCATCGTGGCGAATTTCGCGCCCGCGCGCTCACCCCGGTCGTCGTAGAGCGGCTCCAGCCCCTTGGCCACAAGCGCGGCATATAGCTTCTCGCAAGCGGTGTCCGCCGCCGCGTCGCCCTGTTTCAGGTTCACGATCCCGGCATGGAAGGGCGTCACCCCCTCGGGCCAGATGATGCCGCGGTCATCATGGCTCGCCTCGATGATCGCGCCGAGCAGACGGCTCACCCCGATGCCGTGGCTGCCCATATGCACCGGCACCCGCTCGCCCTGGTCATTAACGACGACCGCGCCCATCGGCTCGGAATACTTGGTGCCGAAATAGAAGATCTGCCCGACCTCGATCCCGCGCGCATGGCGGCGGCGCTCTTCGAGCACGCGGGCGTGGAAGGTGGCCTCGTCATGCGTCTCGTCGGTGCGGGCGTAGCGCGAGGTGAACTCCTCCAGCACCGCCTGACACTGGTCCACCGATGCATAATCCACGTCCCGGTCCCCGAAGCGCAGATCGGTGATGGCGCTGTCGTAGAAGACCTCGGACTCGCCCGTCTCGGCCAGCACCAGGAACTCATGCGTGTGATCGCCGCCGATGGGGCCGCCATCGGCACGCATCGGGATGGCCTGCAGGCCCATGCGCTCATAGGTGCGCAGGTAGCTGACCAGATGGCGGTTATAGGCGTGCAGCGCCGCGTCCTGATCGATGTCGAAGTTGTAGCCGTCCTTCATCAGAAACTCGCGGCCCCGCATGACACCGAAACGCGGGCGGATCTCGTCGCGGAACTTCCACTGGATGTGATAGAGCGTCAGCGGCAGGTCCTTGTAGCTGCCGACATGCGCGCGGAAGATATCCGTGATCAGCTCTTCATTGGTGGGACCGTAGAGCATGTCGCGGCCGTGGCGGTCAGTGATGCGCAGCATCTCCTGTCCGTAATCCTCATAGCGGCCGCTCTCGCGCCACAGATCGGCCGATTGCAGGGTCGGCATCAGCATCGGGATGTGGCCCGCGCGCACCTGTTCCTCGTGCACGATGGCCTCGATCCGGCGCAGCACGCGGTAGCCCAGCGGCAGCCAGGAATAGATGCCCGCGGCTGCCTGCTTGATGAGGCCCGCGCGCAGCATCAGCCGGTGGCTGACAATCTGCGCCTCGGACGGGGTTTCCTTCAGGACAGGCAGGAAATAGCGGGTCAGACGCATGAGGCAGCTCCGAAGGTGAATTGCGAGGCCCGGCTTACGCGATCCGGCTCAGGCCGACAAGGCACCGGCTGCACGCCCCCGCCCGGCCCTGGCCGGGCAGCGCCCGCGAGCGGGTCATGGGCGGGCGGGTGGGGACCCCGAGCGGGCGCTTCTTCGCCCGCGTCATGGCGCAATGGCCGGGCAGGGGGGCAGCGGCAAAAAGCGCCCTGGCGCCGTGCCCACTCACTCAGCCTTGCGCGTGCCCCGAGGGCGCTTGTGACCCCCGGCGCGCGCGGCACATCGATCAACCGGAAGCCGGTTCAGAGCAGATCCTTGACCTTCGCCGCCACGGCCTCGGGCGTGAGTCCCAACTCGCGATAGATGTCGCCCGCCGGGGCCGAGGCGCCGAAGCCGTGCATCCCCACAAAGCCCGCTTTCTCGCGCCGACCCCGTTCGCCATAAAGCCAGCGGTCCCAGCCGAAGCGGATGCCCGCCTCGACGGCCACGCGCACCGGCCCTGCGGGCAGGACCTTGCGGCGATAGGCCTCGGGCTGATCCTCGAACAGCTCCCAGCAGGGGAAGGAGACGACGCGCGTGCCGATCCCCTCGGCCTCCAGCATCTCGCGCGCTGCCATGGCGATCTCGACCTCCGAGCCCGTGGCCATCAACAGCGCCCGGCGCTTGCCCGTCGCATCGGCCAGCACATAGGCGCCTTGCGCAACCTGGTTCTTGGACTTGTGCGCCAGACGCAGGGTCGGAAGGCCCTGCCGCGACAGCGCCAGCACTGATGGCGTGCGCGTGCTGGTCAGCGCCAGCTCCCACGCCTCGGCGGTCTCGACCGTGTCGCAGGGGCGGAAGACATGCACATTGGGCGTCGCGCGCAGCATCGCCAGATGCTCGACCGGCTGATGGGTCGGGCCATCCTCGCCCAGCCCGATGCTGTCATGCGTCATCACATAGCTGACCGGCACCCCCATCACCGAGGACAGCCGCATCGCGCCGCGCGCGTAATCGGTGAAGCACAGGAAGGTGCCGCCATAGGGCCGCAGCCCGCCATGCAGTGCGAGACCATTCATCGCCGCTGCCATGCCGTGCTCGCGCACGCCGTAATGGACGTAGCGCCCTTTGCGGTCCTCGGGCGTGAACAGCCCCAGCCCCGCGGTCTTGGTGTTGTTCGACCCGGTCAGATCGGCCGAGCCGCCGAAGGTCTCGGGGCAGACCTTGTTGACCACCTCGAGCACCATCTCCGAGGATTTGCGCGTCGCGACCTTGGGGGCCTGTTCCGAGATCTGCTTTTTCAGCGCACGGATCGCGCCGGCCAGACGCGACGGCGCCTCTCCGGCGATGCGGCGCGTGAACTCGGCCTGCTTGCGACCTGACAGCGCCGCCAGGCGGTCGGCCCAGGCGGCGCGTTCGCCTGCACCGCGCGCGCCATGCGCGCGCCATGCGGACAGCACATCGGCGGGGATCTCGAAGGGGCCGTGCGGCCAGCCATAGATTTCCTTGGTGATGGCGATTTCGTCCTCGCCCAGCGGCGCGCCATGCGCGCCCGCGCTGTCAGCCTTGGCCGGGCTGCCGAACCCGATGATCGTCTTGCAGTCGATCATCACGGGGCGGTCCGAGGACTTCGCCTCGGTCAGCGCGCGGTCGATATCCGACGGGTCATGCCCGTCGCAGGACAGCACATGCCAGCCGGCGGCGGCGAAGCGCGCGCGCTGGTCGGTCACATCCGACAGGCCGACGCGGCCGTCGATGGTGATGTCGTTATTGTCCCACATCACGATCAGCTTCGAGAGCTTCTGCCGCCCGGCAAGCGCGATGGCCTCGTGGCTGATCCCTTCCATCAGGCAGCCGTCACCCGCAATCACCCAGGTATGGTGATCGACGACCTTGGCCCCGAACTCGGCGCGCAGCTTCTCTTCGGCCATGGCAAAGCCCACAGCGGTCGCGATGCCCTGACCCAGCGGGCCGGTGGTCGTCTCGATCCCCTTGGCGTGGCCGTATTCCGGGTGGCCCGCCGTGATCGACCCCCACTGCCGGAAATTGCGCAGCTGATCGAGGGTCATGTCCTCATACCCGGTCAGATGCAGCAGCGCGTAAAGCAGCATCGAGCCATGCCCCGCCGACAGGATGAAGCGGTCGCGGTCGGGCCAGTCGGGGGCGCTCGCGTCGAATTTCAGGTGCTTCGAGAACAGCACCGTCGCGACATCGGCCATGCCCATCGGCATCCCCGGATGGCCGGAATTGGCGGCCTGCACCGCGTCCATCGCCAGGGCGCGGATCGCGGTGGCCTGGGTCCAGTGATCGGGATGCGCCTTGCGCAGGGCTGCGATATCCACGTCGTGCTTCCTTGTCTGGCCAGAGTTGAGCCGGGTCATACCAGCCCCAGCCGCAAGATCAAGCAAGCGCGCGGGGCAATCGGCGCGAGATTGTTGGAAAGCGCGGGCTTTGGCTGTAGGCTCGGCCCCGGTCGGCAGGGCAGGTTTCCCTGCGGGCGATTCGCCTGCGGGGGGTCGACTGGCCGGGATCGGCAGCGGGCGCGCACGGGCAAGACAGGGAAACGACGCAGGCATGAGCAAGATATCCGATCTGGAGCGGCGTCTGGCAAAGGCGCTCGACCGCATCACGCGCGGGGCCGAGGCGCTGAAACCGGGCGAGGAGAGCGGCGACATGGCCGAGCTGCGCGCCCAGCTCGAGTCCGAGCGCGCGCGCAACGCGCAGCTCTCCGAGCGGGTGAATGCCGTGCGTCAGCGGCAGGAGAGTTCGTTTTCCACGCTCGAGAAGCGGCTGGCGCGGATGACCGAACAGCTTGACCTGCAAAGCCTCGAGATGCTGCGGCTGAAAAAGGCCAACACCAAGCTGATCGAGGCCAATCGCAAGCTGCGCGAGGATACCGAGGCCAAGGTCATCGAATCGAGCACCATCAACCGCGCGCTTCTGGCCGAGCTGGAGGCGCTGCGCGCCGAGCGCGCCGCCGAGGCGGTCGAGATGGAGGATGTGCTGGGCGAGCTGAAGCCGATGATCACGGCGGGAGAGTCGAATGCCTGAACAGACCATTACCATCGGCCACAAGGAATTCACTGTCGCCTGTCAGGCGGGCGAGGAAGACTATCTGATCGCCGCCGCCGAAATGCTCGACGCCGAGGCGCGCACGCTGCTTGACCAGATCGGCCGGGTGCCCGCCGAGCGGATGCTTCTGATGGCGGGCCTGATGCTCGCTGACAAGACCGCCGCAGCCGAAGATCGGGCGCGCACGCTCGATGCAGAACTTGCCGATGCGCGCGCCGAGATCGCGCGGCTGCATGCCCGCCCCGAGCCCGAGCCGCGCCGCGTCGAGGTGCCGGTTGTCCCCGAGGATTTCACCGACGCGCTGACCGAACTCGCCGCCCGCGCCGAGGCCGTGGCCGCCGATCTCGAGGCGCGCGGCCGCGGCTGACCACCGCGGACCGCCAAGCGCGTGCGGGGCGGTCCCGCATCATCTGACCAGGCTCAACCAGTCGCAGTCGGCTCGCCCACGGGGCGTGGCAGATGCTGCGCGCCTCAGCGCTGGCCGGCGAAGCGTGTCTCCCACTCGGCCCGGCTCTCGTCGCTGATCTTGGCGAACAGCACATCCGGCACGGTGAAGCCGTGCCCCGCGGGCAGATGGTCGAGCGCGGCGGCGACATCCTCGGGCCAGGTCCAGTCGCTCGACCCCAGCGCGGCCATGATCCGCGCGCTCGCCTCGGGGATGAAGGGTTGCGCGACGATGGCGTAGAGGCGGATGAGGTTCAGGCTCAGCCGGATCTGCGCTGCCGCCTGCGCCGGGTCGGTCTTGTGGGTGGACCAGGGGGCCGCGTCCTGCAGGTATTCATTGCCCAGCACCCAGAGCGCGCGCAGTTCGGCGGCTGCCTTGCGGATCTCGATGGCGTCCATGTGGCGCATGTAAGCCTGCAACCGGCTGGTCAGGTCCGTGATCAGTTGCGCCTCGCGCGGGCCATATGCGCCGCCCTCGGGCACCGCCTCGCCGAATTTCGACCGGCAGAACTTGGTCACCCGGCTGACGAAGTTGCCCAGCACATCGGCGAGGTCCTTGTTGACCGATCCCTGAAAATTTTCCCAGGTGAATTCCGCGTCGCCACTTTCCGGGGCGTGCGACAGAAGCCACCAGCGCCAGTAATCGCTGGGCAGGATCGACAGCGCCTGATCCATGAACACGCCCCGCCCGAGGCTGGTCGAGAACTGCCCGCCATCATAGTTGAGGTAGTTGAACGACTTGATGTAATCGACCATCTTCCACGGCTCGCCCGACCCGATGAGGGTGGCGGGAAAGCTCAGCGTGTGGAAGGGCACATTGTCCTTGCCCATGAACTGCACGTAGCGCACGTCGCCCGCGCCCTCATCGGTGCGCCACCAGCGCCGCCAGGCCTCGGCCTTATGCCCGTGTTCGCGGGCCCATTCGGCGGTTGCGGCGATGTATTCGATGGGCGCGTCGAACCAGACATAGAAGACCTTGCCCTCCATGCCCTGCCACGGCGCCCCCTCGAATTGCGCGGGCACCCCCCAGTCGAGGTCGCGGGTGATGCCGCGATCCTGCAGCCCGTCGCCGTCATGCAGCCATTTCTTCGCGATCGAGGTGGTCAGAACCGGCCAGCCCTGCTGACGGTCGATCCAAGCATCCAGCGTGTCGCGCAGTTTGGACTGGCGCAGATAGAGGTGGCGCGTCTCGCGCACCTCGAGATCGGTCGCGCCCGACACCGCCGAGCGCGGATTGATCAGATCGGTGGGTTCAAGCTGCTTGGTGCAGTTCTCGCACTGATCGCCCCGCGCGCGCTCGTAGCCGCAGGCGGGGCAGGTGCCCTCGATATAGCGGTCGGGCAGGAACCGGCCATCGGTGGGCGAGTAGACCTGCTTCTCGCGGCGCTCCTCGATCAGCCCCGCCGCGCCAAGCCGTGCGGCGAAATGTTGGGTCAGCGCGTGGTTCTCGGGGCTCGAGGAGCGGCCGTAATGATCGAAGGACAGCGCGAAGCCGCGCGCGAGTTCGGTCTGCACCCCGTGCATCCGCGCACAGTAATCGGCGACCGACTCGCCAGTCTTGGCGGCGGCCAGCTCGGCGGGGGTGCCGTGCTCGTCCGTGGCGCAGATGAACATCACCTCATGGCCGCGCGCGCGCATGTAGCGGGCGTACAGGTCGGCGGGAAGCTGGCTGCCGACAAGATTGCCCAGATGCTTGATCCCGTTGATGTAGGGCAGGGCCGAGGTGATCAGAATGCGCGCCATGTCAGGGTCCAGTTGGGAATTTGCGCCATGTAATGCAAAAGCCGGGCAGGGGGAAACCCCGTTTCGGGCGGGAGGCGATGCGCGCGGCCGGTGCTGCGCGCCTTGCACCGGCGCGAAACCGTGCCGGGCTGCCGGCCTTCCGCCACCAGTGTCATGGGGGTGGCGGGACAGCGGCGGTCAGGGGCTTGTGGCCGTAATGGCGTCGCGCAGCGCGCTGGCGAAGTCGGGGTGGCCGTAGATGTCGTTATGCCGCGCGTCGAGCCGTACGACCGACCGGGGCGGATGGTCGGCAGCCTCGAGCCCCGCGACCAGCGCCTCGGCGCGCGACGGGGGGATGACCTCGTCGCGCGTGGCGATGATCATGGCAGTAGGCGTGTCACTGGTTTTCAACGCATCAAGCGCGGCCATCTCGTGGCGGAAAAGCAGGCGAACGGGCGCGAAAGGGAAGGACTGGCGCGCAACGGCCGCCAGGCTGTCGAAGGGCGTGACCAGCACGGCCCCGGCCAGCGGGCGCTCGGCGGCCAGATGCGCGGCGATGCCCGCACCGACGCTCAGCCCCACGGCGATGATCTCGCCTTGGCCTTCATCGGTGAACAGATCATGGATCGCTTCGGCATCGGCCATCAGCGCGGCGGCAGAGGGTCGCCCGGTGCTGGGCGCGTAGCCGCGAAAGTGAAACGCCGCAACCGGATGATCGGGCGCGATACCCTGCAGGAACAGTGCCAGATCGGCAGCGTTCCAGGCATTGCCGCCAAAGCCCAGCAGCAGCGGCCGGTCGGGGTCGCGCCCGGGCAGATAGACGCCGTGCAGCGTTGCCCCCTCGCGCGAGATCTCGCGCGTTTCGGCCCGGTCGGGCAGCGCCGGGGCGGGGCCGACAAGGCTGCGCGGAAACAGAAGCGATGTCTGCATCACCGCCAGCAGCGCGACCAGCGCGACCCAGATCAGCAGCGCGAAAAAGGCAATGCGAAGAAGGAATTCCATCACGCTCCTGCCAGATCGGCCAGTGGCATATGCGGCTTGAGGTCCAGAAGCGGGGTGCCGTCCAGCGCGTCGATGGCGTCGATCCCGATGCGCCCCGACCCGGCGTCGAGCGTCAGCACCCGCACCACGCCCAGCCCGATGGGGTTGGGCCGTGCGGGCGAGCGCAGCGCGAAGGTGCCCGCGCCCTCGGGCCGGTGGCGGGGCACCTGCCGCAACAGGTCGCGCGGCGCCTCACTCATCCAGTAGAGCGCGACCAGCAATTCGCCTGCAGCGATTCCCTCCAGCGCCGGGCGGTAGGCGGGGGCGATATGCAATGTCGCGGAGCGGCCCGTCTCGCGCGCCGCGCGCAGGTTCTTGGGGCAGGCGGCGCGGTCGGTCCACGGACTCTCGATATGCCCGATAAAACAGAGGGTTGCAGCGGGTTCCTGAGGCTCCGTCAGCCGCGATTCACCGGGGCGCGGATCAAACATCACGCCTCACTTTCACCACGTCCCCGAAACCCTTGTGCAACAACATATTTCTCGGAACTGTCGGCGCGGCTGGCCGGGGGCTTCACATTCGCCACCTTGCGGAAGCGCTGCTTGAGGACCTGCTGCAACTCGCCCTCGGCCCCCCCGGCAAGGACCTTGGCGACGAAGGTGCCACCCTCTTCCAGCACATCAAAGGCGAAATGCGCCGCGGCCTCGCACAGCGCCATGATGCGCAGGTGATCGGTCTGCTTGTGCCCCGAGGCCGCCGCCGCCATGTCCGAGAGCACCACATCGGCGCGCCCCCCGAGCCACGTCTTGACCTGCGTGTCCGCCCCCTCGGCCAGAAAATCCAGCACATGCGCCTCGGCTCCGGGCACGGGCTCGACCTCTTGCAGGTCCACCCCCAGCACGAAACCCGCGCGCTTGCCGGGCTTTTCGCCTAGCGCATTGACGCGCGCGACGGCCACCTGCAGCCAGCCGCCCGGTGCACAGCCCAGATCGACCACCCGCGCGCCGGGCACCAGAAAGCGATACTTGTCGTCCAGCTCGATCAGCTTGTAGGCGGCGCGACCGCGATAGCCCTCGCGCCGCGCGGCCGCGACATAGGGATCGTTCAACTGCCGCTGCAGCCAGCGGGTCGAGGATGTTTTTCGCCCGCGCGCTGTCTTGACCTTGACCTTCAACTCGCGCTGGCCGCGCCCGGAGGATTTGCCCGTGCTCATGCCTGCCTCACGATTCCAGCCCGAGCGCGCCGTCCCGGCTCATCTGCGCATACAAGAGCCCCTCGCGCAGGCCCCGGTCGGCGACCGACATCCGCTCGGTCGGCCAGACGCGCATCAGCGCTGTCAGGATCGCCGCGCCCGACATGATCTGCGTGTGCCGCTCGCGCCCGATGCGCGGGTCCTGGCGCCGCCCGATGGGGCCAAGCGCCAGGTATTCGCGGATCACCGCATCGACCTGCGCCGAGTTCATCACCAGCCCGTCCACCTTGTTGCGGTCATACCGCTTCAGCCGCAGGTAGGAGGCCGCGACCGTGGTGATCGTGCCCGAGGTGCCGATGATCTGGAACGCCTTGTGCGCGGTGTCGTCGCGATAGGGGGCGAAGGCTTCGAGCTGTTCCTCGAAATACCAGCTCATCAGCGCGAATCGCGCCGCGTCGTCATCGACTTCGCGGAAATAGTCCTTCAGCGTCGCCACACCCAGCGGAACCGAGATCCAGTCCACCACATGCGGCTGGCCGGGGTGGGGGTCGCGCACGAAGGCACCGTCATGCATGCGCATGATCGCATTGCGCCGCCCGGCAGGGGGCACGCGCGACAGGTCGATCCACACCAGCTCGGTCGAGCCGCCGCCGATATCGATGACCAGAAGCTGCTCGGTCTCTGGCGCGATCAGCGAGGCGCAGGAGACGACAGCAAGCTGCGCCTCTTCCTCGGCGGTGATCACGTCGAGCCGCAGCCCTGTTTCGTTGCGCACGCGCCGCATGAAGTCATTGCCGTTGCGCGCCCGGCGGCAGGCCTCGGTCGCCACCAGCCGCATGTTGCCGACCCTGTGATGCTCGAGCTTGGAGCGGCAGATGCGCAGTGCCTGCAGGGTGCGCTGCATCGGGCGGTGCGACAGCACACCCGACGTCTTGAGCCCGGTGCCAAGCTCGACCGCCTTGGAAAAACTGTCCACGACTTCGAATTGCGTGCCCTTGGGGCGCGCGATCAGCATCCGACAACTGTTCGTCCCCAGGTCGAGCGCCGCATAGAGCGGCGGCGAACTGGGCCGGGATTGGCGCGGTGCCTGCACCGGTCTGGAGGTCACGGCAGAATGGGCCGGACCGGTCCTTTTGTCAGCAGCGTCCGCGCCTGCGGGACGCTCGGGCGGCATAATTCGCCCTCCAATTTCGAGTTGGGTCCACGGTAATCCGGCACGCGCGCATAAGCAAGTATTTGCGCAACGCCGCGCGCGACGATCATGCGGCGCGCTCATCTTGTGGTTGCGGTTTCCGAACCCGTCCGCCATAGCGCGAGAACGGCCTATGTTTTATATGACAGTGGCGCAGAAGGGGTGGCAGATGACGCAGCTAGTGGTGGTGTATTGGCGGGACATTCCGGCGCAGGTGATCGTCGGCAAGGGGCGGCGCGCGCAAAAGGTCCAGCTCGCCGAGCGGTTCGAGCAGGCCATCGACCGCTGCGCGATGAAGGTGGGTGCGCGCGATGCAGACGCCTATCTGGCCGAATGGCGCAAGGTCACCATGGGCGAGGTCGAGGGCGATCCCGAAGCCGCTGCCCGGGCCGAGGCAGAGCGGCTGGAAGCCACCTATGACGATGCGCGCCTCAGGGCGCTGATCGCCGCTGACGGTTGGGGTTGAGGCGCGTCCGTTACGCCGTCAGGGGTGCCGAAAGCATGGGTCAGACAGTGCATGCCCGTGCGAATCACGAGGCAACGATGGGTGCGGTTTAACCCGAAACTCGGTGAGGATCCGTTGCAGAACGGCAACGCACGATTCTGACAAGATTGCAATAATCTGTTTTTTATCATAAACTTGACATGGGTTTTTGAAGGGAAAACAGGCGGCAATCCGCGGATCGCGCCAGTACCGAAAGCAGTCGATTTGCATTTGCCCGATGAGATCTCCAGATCTTCGGTGTGTGAGTAACTGTACAAGGGGGAACCATGAGACGACTGTTTGCGACCGCATCCATCCTCGCGCTGAGCGCAGGGGCGGCCAACGCCGGCAAGTTCGAGGAACCGGTGGTGGAGCCCGAGATCGAAGCCGCACCGGCACCGGCGCCCGCGTTCAACTGGACGGGTGCCTATGCCGGGCTGGGCGTGGGCGTGACCAACATGCGCGACCGCGTTTCACTCAACCCGACCTTCGATGTTGACGGATCCGGCGCGGGGATTTTCGGCTTCGCCGGGTACAACCTCCAGCTCGACAACAACTTCGTTGTCGGGGTCGAAGGTGACATCGGCTATAATCAGGGAACGGCCTCTGGATCTCAAAGTGTCGGGGGGCCCGTGCCGGGTGGCGATGTCAACGGTGACACAGCTATGGAAGTGACACGGGCGCCCCAAGAGGTCGAGACAGAATTGCGCACCTCCGGATCGCTGCGGATGCGGGCCGGGTATGCCATGGACCGCACGCTGTTCTACGGCACCGGCGGGGTCGCCGTGGGCCGCTACAAGGCGACTTCAGGCATGGCTGAGTTTTCGGAAACGCGCACTGGCTGGACGATCGGCGCGGGCGTCGAGCAGGCGCTTCAGGGCGGTTGGTCGATCCGGGGCGAATACCGATACACGGATTTCGGGTCATCGACGATTGGCGACGATGACCGCGGCATCAACGAGATCGACACGCGCCTGCGCACCCATGAAGTGCGCGTCGGAGCGGCCCTGCGCTTCTGATCCCTCGTCCTTCCCGAGAGCATGCCCCCGGCCGGTGCGGTCGGGGGCATCGCTTTTCCCGGCGCGTCTGGTGTCACCCGCGCGGCACGCTTCGCAGCGTTATCCGCGCCGCTGTCGCTGGTGGCGGTGGAAATGTCGCGAAAACGCCCTCGGCTCGACAAGGCCGCGCGTATGAGAGCGCTCAGGTCCACCCCTCCCTGCATATGAGAGGCAGGCATGAGGCACATCTGGGAGAGAGCCATGGCGTTGCTGAATTTCCGCCGCACCCCGTCGCCGCAGACAGGCGTGCCGGTCTCGCCCGAGATGGCGGCGCTGCTGGCGGGCTTCTCGCTTGAGGTGATGCCACGCACGGCGGCCAAGGTCGCCGATTTCGGCGCCCTGCTGCCAGCGGGCACGCGGGTCTATATCGCCCATATCGACGGCACCCCGATCGACGAGATGGTGGCCACCGCCGCGCGTTTGCGCGCCGAGGGCATGGAGCCGATGCCGCATTTCCCCGGCCGCATCATCGCGGGCCGCGCGGAGCTTGCCGACTGGGTGGCGCGCTACCAGGGCGAGGCCGATGTGCGCGAGGCGCTGATGCTGGGCGGCGGCGTGTCGGCACCTGTGGGCGATTACGACAATGCGCTGCAACTGATGGAAACCGGCCTGTTCGACGGCTTCCGCCGCCTGCATGTGGCGGGCCACCCCGAGGGTAACCGCGATATCGACCCGTCGGGCGGGCAGGACGTGCTGATGGCCGCGCTGCGCGCCAAGCAGGACTTCGCGCAGGCGCGCGGCATCGAGATGGCCATCGTCACCCAGTTCGCGTTCGAGGCCGCGCCGGTCCTCGCATGGACGCGCGCGCTGCGCGACGCGGGGATCACGCTGCCCGTGCATCTGGGCGTCGCAGGCCCTGCCAAGCTGCAAACGCTGATCAAGTTCGCGATTGCCTGCGGGGTCGGCCCGTCGCTGCGCGTGTTGCAGAAGCGCGCGCGCGATGTAAGCAAGCTGCTCCTGCCGTTCGAGCCCACCGAAATGGTGCGCGAACTGGCCGCGCACAAGGCCGCGCATCCCGATTGTGCGGTCGAGCGGTTGCATGTTTTCCCGCTTGGCGGCATCAAGGCCAGCACTGACTGGACCCAGGCGCAGGGCGGCGCAGCAGCGCGCCCGGCGCAAGCAACGGAGCAAGCATGACCCGTACTGTCATCGAATCGGCCAGCAAGACGGTCGTGATCGGCTTTGACGAGCCCTTCTGCGTGATCGGCGAGCGTATCAACCCCACGGGGCGCAAGAAACTCGCGGCCGAGCTTGAGGCGGGCGATTTCTCGACCGTCGAGCGTGACGCGCTCGAACAGGTGGCCTGCGGCGCGATGGTGCTCGACATCAATTCGGGCGCCGTGTTCTCGAACAAGATGGCCGAGGACCCGCGCTATGCCGACAACAACTTCGTCGAGCCGCCCCTGATGCGTGAGCTTTGCGCGCGGGTGCAGGCGCTGGTCGATGTGCCGCTGTGCATCGACAGCTCCGTGCCCGAGGCGCTGAAGGCGGGGCTCGAGGCGACATCGGGCCGCCCGCTGCTGAACTCCGTGACCGGCGAGGAGGAACGGCTCGAGGCGATCCTGCCGCTGGTCAAGCAATACAATGTGCCGGTGGTGGCGATCTCGAATGACGACACCGGAATTTCCGAGGACCCGGATGTGCGCTTCGCCGTGGCGAAGAAGATCGTCGAGCGGGCGGCGGATTACGGCATTCCGGCGCATGACATTGTCGTCGATCCGCTGGTCATGCCCATCGGCGCGATGGCAAGCGCGGGCCAGCAGGTCTTTGCGCTGGTCCGCCGCCTGCGCGACGAACTGGGCGTGAACACGACTTGCGGGGCGTCGAATATCAGCTTCGGTCTGCCCAACCGCCACGGGGTGAACGCCGCCTTCCTGCCCATGGCCATCGGCGCGGGCATGACCAGCGCGATCATGAACCCGGTCCGCGCCGTCGAGATGGAGGCCATCCGCGCCGCCAACATGCTGATGAACCACGACCCCAATGGCGGGGCCTGGATCGGGCTGGCCAAGGTGATCGAGGCGATGAAAACCAGCGGGCAAAGTTTCGCCGAAGCGTCGCGCGCGGCACATGAGGCCGGCGCCCGCACGGGCGGCCGCCGCGGCGGTCGCCGCGCCCGCGGATAATCCCGTCCGCCGCCCGCCGCGACGGGCGGCGGGCGCGACAGCGCGTCTCATTCACCTTTGCAGACATATCCCCGGGGGGGGGGCGCAAAGCCCCCCAAAGTCGCTCGCGTCCCGGACACCCCCGGCCCCGGTCACGGGGCGCGCGCTGGTTGGGCGGGCGGGGCGTGCCGCGGGGGCGGGGCAAGGGGTCAGCTGCGGAACTTGCCGGTTCGCCAGATCGCGACCTCTTCCAGCCACACCAGCCCCGATTGCTGGGCAAGGATCTCCTGCGTCAGCCGCTCGGCGATGGCTTCGGCCTTGGCGCGGTCGCGCAGCACCACTTCGAATTTCACGATGGCGAATTCGCGCACGAGTTGCGCCGCCTGCGCCCGGTGCACCCCGTGCGTGCCGCGCCCGCCGCCGGGAAAGATCGACCAGCCGTCCAGACCCGCCTCGGAGAGCAGCGCCTCGACCTGCGGCTTGAGCAGGCGCTCGATGATGATGGTCAGCTTGTGGGCAGGGCTAGGCATGGCGGGCTCGCAAGGGTCAGGGGGTCAGAAGCATCTCGGCAAGCGTCATCCACAGCGGGATCGACAGAAGCGCGATCGGCGTGCCGAGGCTGGTCGAGGTGCCGATATAGACGGCCGGGTTGGCCTCGGGGACGGCGATGCGCAGTGTCGGCGGGCCGGACACGTCCGAGCTTGATGCCGCCATCACCGCCAGCAGCACCACACCTCCGGGCGAGAAGCCGGTCAGCAGATGCAGCCCCCAGCCCAGCCCGAAGCCAAGCGCGCCATGCACCAGCGGCCCCAGCACGCCATAGACCGCATAGAGATGCGCCACGCCGCGCAATTCTGACAGCCGCGCATAAGCCTCCATCCCCATCACCAGCATCAGAAGCGACAGAAGCCCCCGGAAAAGCGGCTCGTAGAAGGTATCGAATACCGGGTCGGGGCGGGTCAGCAACCCCAACAGCAGCCCAAGCATCAGCGCCGAGAGCGCGCCGCCGCGCAGGCTGTCGATGACCAGCCGCAGCAGCCGTGGCCGCGCACCCGTGGGCCCGCCCGCCCGGGCGCGCGCCATCTGGGCCAGCACGATGGCGCAAAGCAGGGCGGGAATGTCCATGAACGGATAGAGCGCGGGCACCCAGGATTCGTAGCCCAGCCCGTCCTCCTCAAGGATCACCATCCCGGCGGCAAGGGTCGAGACCGAGACCGCGCCAAACAGCCCCGCCGTGGCGATGCTGTCAGAGGCGCGCAGCCCTGGCATCAGCCCGATGGTCACCTGCCCCAGCAGCACGATCACCACCCCCAGCGCTGCGGCCGCAAGTGCGGGCAGCGCGATATCGGTGATCTGCGCCTCGCGCAGGGCCATCCCCGCGCCCATGCCGATCTTCAAGAGCAGCACCAGCACGATGAACTGGTAGATCGGATCGGGGATTTCCAGCCTACTGCCCAGCGCGGCCAACACCATGCCGCCCGCCAGAAACGCCAGAGTGGGCTTCTGGAACTGCGCCAGCAGCAGCGCGAGGAAGTCAAGGGCGAGGGCCATCCAGGCCCCTCCGGCTGTCGGTCAGCCCGCCCCGGCCGCGCTTTTCTTGGTATCGGCGTAGATGATCAGCGGCGCCGCCTCGGAGGTCACGGCCTCTTCATTGACCACCACTTCGGTCACATTCTCCATCCCCGGCAGGTCGAACATCGTGTCGAGCAGGATGTCTTCCATGATCGAGCGCAGGCCCCGCGCCCCGGTCTTGCGGGCGATGGCGCGCTTGGCGATGGCGCGCAGCGCCTCGTCCGTGAAGGTGAGTTGCGCGCCCTCGATATCGAACAGCTTCTGATACTGCTTGACCAGCGCGTTCTTGGGTTGGGTCAGGATCGTGACCAGCGCGTCCTCGTCCAGATCCATCAGTGTTGCGACAACGGGCAGGCGGCCCACGAATTCCGGGATCAGCCCGAATTTCAGCAGATCCTCGGGCTCCAGCCCACGCAGCGACTCGCCGATGGTCTGCAGGCTCTCATCCTTCACATCGGCGCCAAAGCCGATGGCCGAGCCCTTGCCGCGCTGGTTGATGATCCGGTCGAGCCCGGCAAAGGCCCCGCCGCAGATGAACAGGATATTCGTCGTGTCCACTTGCAGAAATTCCTGCTGCGGATGCTTGCGCCCGCCCTGCGGGGGCACAGAGGCGACCGTTCCTTCCATCAGCTTCAAGAGCGCCTGCTGCACCCCTTCGCCCGACACGTCACGGGTGATCGAGGGGTTGTCGGACTTGCGCGTGATCTTGTCGACCTCGTCGATATAGACGATGCCGCGCTGCGCCCGCTCCACATTGTATTCGCTGGCCTGCAGCAGCTTGAGGATGATGTTTTCCACATCCTCGCCCACATACCCGGCCTCGGTCAGCGTGGTGGCATCTGCCATGGTGAAAGGCACGTCGAGGATGCGCGCCAGCGTTTGCGCCAGCAGTGTCTTGCCGCAGCCCGTCGGGCCGATCAGCAGGATGTTCGACTTGGACAACTCGACATCGCCCGCCTTGCCGGAATGATCAAGCCGCTTGTAGTGGTTGTGCACCGCGACCGAGAGCACGCGCTTGGCCTGTTCCTGCCCGATCACGTAGTCATCCAGCACCATGCAGATGTCGCGCGGGGTCGGCACCCCTTCGGAGGATTTCAGCCCGCCGGATTTGGTTTCCTCGCGGATGATGTCCATGCAGAGTTCGACGCATTCGTCGCAGATGAAGACAGTCGGCCCCGCGATCAGCTTGCGCACCTCGTGCTGGGACTTGCCGCAGAACGAGCAGTAGAGCGTGTTCTTGCTGTCGGAATCGGATGTCGGCATCTCAAACCTCTGTCGTCTCTGCTGCGATGGTCCCGTGTGCGGGCGGTGAGCCGCCTTCTATTCGCGCCAGCGTAGGCGAGAGCGGGGGAAGGGACAATGCCAAACTGCCCTTCTCCCTGCGCTTTCGGCCCCGGGCGCGCGCGAATTGGTCATGTCTTGGGAATCTCGGTGCGGCTGGTCACGATATCGTCAATATGGCCCCATTCCTTGGCATCCTCCGGTGTCATCCAGGTGTCGCGGTCAAGCGCGCGCTGGATCGTGTCGTAGTCGTGGCCGGTGTGGTTCATGTAGAGCTTGTAGAGCCGCTCGCGCGTGGCCTCGATCGACTTGGCCGAGATCAGGATGTCCGACGCCGTGCCGCGCGCCCCGCCCGAGGGCTGGTGCACCAGGAACTCGGCATGGGGCAGGGCGAAGCGCATCCCCTTCTCGCCACCGATCGAGATGACCGAGCCCATCGAGGCCGCCAACCCGCAGACCAGCGTCGAGACCGCCGGTTTGATATACTGCATGGTGTCGTAGATCGACATCCCCGCCGTCACCACGCCGCCGGGCGAATTGATATACATGCTGATTTCCTTGGACGGGTTCTCCGCCTCCAGATGCAGAAGCTGCGCCACGACCAGGCTGGACATGCCGTCATGCACGGGGCCGTTGACGAAGATGATCCGCTCCTTGAGCAGGCGCGAGAAAATGTCATAGGCCCGTTCGCCACGGCTGGTCTGTTCGACCACCATCGGCACGAGGTTGTTGTAGGTCTCTATCGGGTCGTTCATGGGCCTGCCTTCATCATGTGACCGGGGTCGCCGGTCTGTTGGTACCGTATCTTGGTTGCGCAAAGCTTAGTGCTGCGCCAGAGGGGCTGCAAGGGGCGCGCAGGGATTTGCTGACGGGTGCCTGGCAGTGGTGGCCCGCATGCCGCCCGCCAGCGTGTTGGCGTATCAGCGTGTCAGCGTGTCAGCGCCTTGATCGCCAGGGCTTGCCGGACCCGGGACATGTCGAAACTTTGCGCAACAGAAATTGCAGCAAGCGCTGTCGTCAGGTGTCTTCCGTGTCCCTTTGCTGACGACAAGCCTGCGTGTCCCCGAACTCACAGACCCGCGCACCGGTCGAAACGATCCCGTGCGGGTCCGTGGCCGCAGCGGCAGCGCGCGGCAAGCAGCGTGCCGCCCGCAGCAAGCGCAGGCCAGGGACTAGCCTTGTGCGGCTATAGCTCGGCCGCGCGTCCCAGCACGTCGAGCCCCTGCATCTTGAGGAAGTGCAGCATGTCGATGAAGATCCAGTTCTCGGCCAGCTTGTCGCCGTCGCGGCGGTAGATATCGACCACGCGCATGTCGGCGCGCTGCCCGGCGGGCAGGCCCATATAGCCGCCCAGCGGGGTCAGCGACAGGTTGGGCCAGCCGAAGAAGCCGCCATAATGTCCCTCGGCAAGCCGCGCGATGTGGCCATTGAAGGTGCGGTCGGTCATCTGCACGCGGAACGGGTGCTGGTGCTGGGCAATGTAGCGCGGGATGGTGCAGGTCGCCCCGATACCCTCGGGACCCCACCAGACCATGTCGTCGTGCCAGGTGTCGGCAAGCTCGTCCTCGGCCCGGGGATAGAGCGTCCGGTCGTTGATCGCGCCGATCATGCGGCAGACCAGTTCGAGCGTGCGGGCGCCCTCGGCCTCGGGCTGCGGGGTGCGCAAGAGCCCGTCATGCGTGGCAGGCCCCGGCTGCACCAGATGCGCGCCGGTCTGCGGGGGCAGGGGGTATTGCCCGGCCTGTCGCATCAGGTGCAGCAAGTCGCAGAAACTGGCCGTCTCGACGATCTGCCCGCCCGCGACGCGGTGGAACTCGGCGTAGCGCAGCATCACGATCCGCCGCGTGGGGCGCAGGCCGAGGAAGGGCGCGTCGAACAGCCCCATCAGATGCCCCATGCTGACCACCCAGACCGACTGGAAATCATCGATCTGGTTACGCCCGGCGAAGAAGATGTCCTCGCGCCGGCGCAGCGTGCTCATGGCGTGCAGGAGCGGCTGCCAGAACGCCCTGCCCACGGCCAGCGCGCCGTGCTGCTCATGCCAGGGGTGCATGCCCCGCCAGTGCCAGTCGGGATGTGTGTGTTCGGCCAGCTTCTCGGCCACGTTCTCGGGGCGCGCAGCGGCGATGGCCGCGTGATGGGCGCGGATCAGGTCTTTTTCTTTCTGGAACGGCATCGGGTTTCGGTCTTTCGCGGCAGAGGTCGGAGGCGCTGCCCCCGGGCTTCCGGGATATTTGGACAATGAGGGACAGGAAAGAGGGGTTTACCCTTTCACGGCGCCCGCCGTCAGCCCCGAGACGATCTGGCGCTGGAAGAACAGGATCAGCACGAAGAGCGGCGCGGTGGCCGAAACCACGGCGGCGACGGCGAACATCACGTTCCCCTCGACCTGGGTGGAGCCGAGGAAGGAGGCGATCTTGGGGATCATGGTCTGGTTCTGCTGGCTGAGCAGCATGGCGGTCACCGCGAAGTCGTTATAGGCCAGAAGGAAGCTGAAGAGCCCCGTGGTGATGACGCCCGGCCACATCACCGGCACGATGACATGGCGGAAGGCCTGAAAGCGCGTGCAGCCATCGACCATGGCGCTTTCGTCCAGATCCTTGGGAATGTTGAGGAAAAAGCTGTGCAGCATCCACAGCGTGAAGGGCTGGTTGATCGCCACCAGCACGATGATCGCGGTGGGCAGGTGACCCCAGACATTCCACTGGAAGAAGGGCAGCAGGTAGCCCGAGACCAGCGTGATATGCGGCATGGCGCGGAACACCAGCGCGATCATCAACAGCCAGAAGGTGTAGCGAAACCCCGAGCGCGCCAGCGCATAGCCGCCCAGCGTGCCGAAGGTCAGCGAGATCACCACCACGCAGAACACCACGATGAAGGTGTTGAGGGCGGCGCGCCAGAACTCCTCTTGCACCCAGGCCCCGGAATAGCCCTGCCCGGTGAAATTACTGCCGGTCTGAATGTTGGTGAAGGTGCCGTAGAGTGCGTTGCGCCAGTCGGCGAGCGAGAAGAAATCCGCCTGCACCTTGAAGCTGCCCCAGAGCGTCCACAGGAACGGAAACGAGGCGACGACGACCCACAAGAGCACCAGCCCGGTCGAAACCGTGACCAGCAGGGGCGAGCGGCGTTGCGTGGCGGCCATGTCAGTGCCTCTTGCGGTTGAAGTCGCGCCAGGTGCGGATCAGCACCGGCGTCAGCAGGACGACGACGCCGAAGATGGTCAGCATCGAGGTGGTGGCGGCTGCCCCGAACTGGGCCGAATCGCCGCGCAGGAAGGTGAAGATGTTATGCGACAGCGAAGTGGCGCTGGCCTGCGCCTGAAAGCCCACGATCGGCTCGAACACGCGGAAATTGTCCATCAGCTGCATCAGCGTGATGAAGATCGCGAGCGGCATCAGATGCGGGATGACCACGTAGCGGATGCGCTGCCAGCGCGACGCGCCGTCGATCATCGCGGCCTCGAGCGGTTCCTCGGGCACAGTCTGCAGCCCGGCATAGAAGACGATGAAGGCGAAGGGCGCCGAGGACCAGATGCCGTAGACGATCAGCATGATCCAGGTGAGCGTCGGCGAGGCCCTGAGCGAGAGGGTCGGGTCATTCAGCAGCGTCTGCAGCGTGGCGCCCAAGACCCCGCGACTGTCCACCATCCAGTAGAGCACCAGCGAGCCGATCAGCGGTGTGACGATCATCGGCAAAAGTGAGACGAAGATCGTCGGCCCCCGGAAGATGCGCGGCAGCGAGTTGACACCGAGCGCGATGGCGAGCCCCAGCACCAGAACGAAGGGTGTGACGACGAAGGTGAAGGTCAACGTGAAGGCCAGCGCGCGCCAGAAGGGCAGGGTCATCGCGCGGCGGGTGAAGTCGGCGAAGCTGTCCGACCGCTCCCACATGCTGGAGAGTTCCTCGAACGCCAGATGGTTGCGGTCGGTGTAGTTCGACAAACCTGCAAAGCGCCCCAGCGGCTGGCTCTCGCGCAATTCGCGCGTGGCCTCGCGGTCGACGACGGTTTCCTCCTCGCAGCCGAAGGGGCCGCAGTTTTCCACCGTGCGCAGGACCTGCTCATGCTCGACATGCAGCGACTGGATGAACACCGACACCACGGGCAGCGCGATGAACAGGATCATCGCCAGCGCCGAGGGGAAGATGAACCAGAAAAACGTGCGATGCCGCATGAGGCCCCCTGCAAGGCGAAGCGGGCGGCCCGTCAGGCCGCCCGGTCATGTGTCAGTTCAGGAAGCCCTGCGCGCGTGCCGCCGTGCGATAGGCGGACTCGATGGTCTCGAGCGTTTCCTCGGCCGAGGCATTGCCTTGCAGGAACGGGGCGAGGTTGTCGCCCAGCGCGGTGTGCATCAGCCCCATATAGGGCGACATCGGGTAGGGCGCGGCCCCGCCCTCGGCGCTGGCGATCACCCCGGCAGAGGCGGGTGTGGGCTCATACCCCTCGCCCAGCCAGACGGCGAGTTCCGAGTTCTCGGCCACGCGCTCGGGCGTGATGCCGTTCAGCATGGCCTGAAAGCTCGCGGCGGCATCCTCGTCCGAGGTGTTGGCGGCGATGGTGAAGCCGTCCCACCACAAGGTTGTTGCCGGACGCCCGTCCGCGCTCGCCTTGGGGGCCGCGGCCAGCACAGTCGATTCCACGATCTCGTCCGTGGTGTTGTCGCCCGAAAGAATCCCGGCCCCCCGCGAGCCCCAATGCAGCATCAGCGCTACTTCGCCCGCTTCCCAGAGCGACTGAACCGAGTTCGAATCGAAGGTCAGGTAGTCGGGGTCGGAGAAGCTGGTCAGCGCCTGCAGTGCCTCGAGCGCGGCGAGCCCCTCGGGGCTGTTGATGGCCGGTTCGGCCGAGCCGGGCTGAAAGAAGCGCCCGCCATGGCCCAGATGCAGGTTGACGAACTCCTGCGCGAGGTTCCAGCCCGCGCCCGACACCATCGCCACCGGGTTCGACATCAGCCCTTGCTCGCGGATCACCTCTGCGGCGGAAAGAACATCGGCGATGGTCTCTGGGGCATCGACCCCGGCTTGCTCGAGAATGTCGGCGCGGTAGAACAGGTGCTGGGCATTGGCCATGAAGGCCACGGCCATGACATTGCCTTCCAGCGTGATGAGTTGTGTCGGGTCCAGCCAGTCGCCGTATTCCGCCACCAGATCATCCAGCGGGCGGAGCAGCCCGGCGTTCATCAGCGGCACGATCGAGCCATTGGCGACCACGGCCACCGAGTATTGCGACGGGTCGGCGGTCAGCGCCGCCACCTGCAGGTCGCGGTGATCCGAGGTCAGGTTGGTGCTGACGCTCACGCTGTCGGTGGCGCAGGCGCGCGCCCCGTCGACCACGGCCTGCAGCGCCGGGAAGTCGTTGCCGATGATCGAGACATTGCCGCCCTCGATCCCGCAATCGGCGGCGGCAGAGGTGGCAACGCCCAGGGCCAGGGCCGAGGCGCTGGCTGCGATGCGGAAGTGTCGGGTCATATGCGTGATCTCCCTGTTTTGCTGATTGGCGCGCGTCGTCGATGCGAATCGCGTCCGCTTTGCATACGAATGCATTAAAGCACAGATTGCGCATCACGGAAGAATTTATTCTGCGCAGTCCCGATTTTTCTGCGGCCGATTTCCGGCTGCATGATTGATTTGCGTTGCGCGGTCGGATTATTCCTGCCAGCGTGGCTGCATACGAATGCAAAATGGTCGCAGGGCGGTCGCAGGGCGGTCGCAGGTCGGCGGAGGGGGCGGATGGCACAGATCGAGTTGCGCAACCTGTCAAAGCGCTGGGGCAGTTTTGTGGGCGTCCATGCCTTCGATCTGTCCATCGCCGACAAGGAGTTCGTCGTGCTGCTGGGGCCGTCGGGCTGCGGCAAGACCACCACCATGCGCATGATCGCGGGGCTCGAGGAGATTACCGAGGGCGAGGTGCTGATCGACGGCAAGCGCGTGAATGATCTGGAACCCAAGGACCGCGACATCGCCATGGTGTTCCAGTCCTATGCGCTTTATCCGAACATGAATGTCTACGACAACATCCGCTTTCCGCTGAAGGTGCGCGGCAGCCCCAAGGCGGAGCATGACGCGCAGGTGCGCCGGGCCGCCGACATGGTGGAGCTTGGCCCCTTCCTGCACCGCCGCCCGGCGGAGTTGTCGGGCGGTCAGCGTCAGCGGGTCGCGCTGGCCCGCGCCGTGGTTCGCCAGCCCAACCTGTTCCTGATGGACGAGCCGCTGTCGAACCTTGACGCGAAACTCCGCGTCTCGACCCGCGCGCAGATCAAGAACCTCAGCCATCAGCTTGGAGTCACGACGATTTACGTCACCCATGACCAGATCGAGGCGATGACGCTTGCCGACCGGGTGGTGGTGATGAAATCAGGGATTGTCCAGCAGGTCGGCACACCGACCGAGATTTATGACCGCCCGGCCAATACCTTTGTCGCGGGCTTCATCGGTACCCCGGCGATGAACCTGATGGAGGGCCATGTCGCGGGCGGTGTGTTCACTGGCGATAATGTGCGCGTGCCGGGGCTGTCGGCACCCGATGGCCCGGTGACGCTGGGCTTTCGCGCCGAGGATGCGCGCATGGTCACTGCCGCCCCCGATCAGGGCGGGCAGATCAGCGCGCCGGTCTATTCGCTGGAACTGCTGGGCGATGCGACCATGGCGACCGTGCGGGCCGGTGGCGCGATCGTCGCGGTCAAATGCCCCAAGGATTACCGCGCCGAGATCGGGTCGGATTTCATGGCCGAGATCCCGCGCGAGGCCGTGCATCTGTTCGACAGCGAAAGCGGCGCGCGCTTCGCGAAGACCTGACGCGCGACCGGTTCACGGGGGTCTGTTGCGGCCGCGCCGCGCCCTGCAGGACGGCATCACCCGCAGCGCCTCGCACGGCCCCGCAGACTTGACCGCTGCCGCGCGGGGGGGTTTATGCGACACTGACGAGTCGGCGAGCGAGGCGAAGCAGCATGGAAGGCGGCACCACCCCAGGCCCTGCGCGGGTGCGCCAGTACTCCGCCCCGGCGCTGGAAAAGGGGCTCGAGATCATCGAGCTTCTGGCCGACGAGGAGCATGGCCTGACCCAGAGCGAGATCGCGCGCAAGCTCGAGCGGTCGGTCGGCGAGATCTTCCGCATGCTTGTGGTGCTGGAAGAGCGCGGCTATCTCGGCCTCGACCCGCGCTCGGATCGCTACAATCTGACGACGCGGCTGTTCGAGATCGCCCATCGCACGCCGCTGGTGCGGCGGCTGACGGCACTGGCCGCGCCGCTGATGAAGCGGCTGACGCTGGCGGTGAACCAGTCGGCGCATCTGGCGGTGCTGTCGGGCGATGCGGTGCTGGTCGTGGGGCAGATGGACAGCCCCGGCAACAATGTCATGTCGGTGCGGCTTGGGGCGCGGATCGAGATCTGGCGGGCCTCCTCGGCGCGGGTGATCCTGGCCTATCTGTCAGAGGAGGAGTTGCAGGCCGCGCTGAGCCGCGTGCCGCTGCCCGAGGGGTTGACCGAGGCGCGGCTGCGCGAGGAGTTGGCGCAGATCCGCCGTCTGGGATTCGAGGTGCGCGACAGTTTCGTGGTGCGCGGCATCGTCAATATCGCAACGCCGATCTTCGACCATTCCGGGCAGGTGATCGCCGCGCTGACCGTCCCGCATCTGCAGCGCTTCGACGACACGGTCAGTTTCGACGATTGCCGCCGCGAGGTGATCGCCACGGCAGCGGAGTTGTCGCGTGGGCTGGGGGCGGCAGCGTCGCAACCTGTTGCCGGGTCAGAGTAGGGTGAGCGCTCAAGACAGGTGTCCGAACGCTTGCTGACGTGGAAAAAGCGCCCTCACGCCGTGCCTACCCACCCACCCGCACGGCCCGAGGGCGCTTTGCGCGATCCTGCGACGGACCCGCGCGTGATCAACCCGCGTGCGGCATGTGGGGTCGGTTCAAGGGGGTGTCAGTCCAGATCCAGCGGCTCGGCGGGGCGGGCGGCGGCGCGGAAAGCGGCCTCGACCAGCGCCATGGTGGCATAGGCATCCTCGATTCCGCTGAACAGGTGGTCATCCTCGCCCGCCTCATAGCGCTGCAGGTTGCGCATCGGCCCCATGAACGCCTCGATGAACCAGCCGCCCTGCAGCGGCACCTGCTCCCATTCGCCCCCCTTTCGGCACAGCCACAGCTCGTCGGCCTCGCCATTGGGGTAGTCATAACAGACGCCCAGCTTGACCATCGCCGCGCCCTCGGTCCCCTCGATCCGCCACCACGCGTCCTGGAATTTCCGCCCGAACGGGTGGTTGTGGTTGATCGACATCAGCGCCCGCAGCGGCGCGGGATAGTCCAGGATCAGCGAGGTACGCGTCTGCGCGAAATCGGGCGCGCGCGGGTCGGGCATTGTGCGCGCCAGCACCCCATCGGGCGTGCCCGCCAGCGCGCGCAGCGTGTCGAGGTAGTGGATCGAATGCACCGCGATCTCGACCCGCTCCATCGGGATCAGGAAGGGGAAGATATGCCAGGGCGTGTAGATGTTCAGATGCACCTCGATCTCGAGTAGTTCGCCCAGCAGCCCTTGCTCGATCGCCGCCCGCGCCGCCATCATCATCGGCGAGAAGCGCAGCTGGAAATTCATCGCGGCCTTCAGCCCCTTGTCGCGGCAGATCGCCCGGATGGCGCGGGCGGCGGCCTGATCGGGGCCCATCGGTTTCTGGATCAGCACCGCCGCGCCGTCGGGCAGGGCGGGCAGCACATCGGCGATGGCGCCGGGAGGCAGGGCGAGGTCATAGACCGCGCCGGTGCCGAAAGCGTCGGCCGCCGCTGCCGCGTTGTCCAAGACCTGCGCGATGCCATGCGCCTGCGCGACCGCTTCGGCGCGGGCGCGGTCGAGATCGACCGCCGCCGCCACGGGCAGCCCGGCCATTGCGTAGGCGGGCAGATGCGCGTCCTTCACGATCCCGCCGGTGCCGACGATGACGATGGGTTTCGGCGCGGCGGGGGCGGGCCAGAACTGGGGCAGATCGAGGCTCATGCGGCGGGCTCCTTGCGTTCGACGAGCAGGATATGCTCGCAATACATGACTGTCTTGCCCTCCTGGTTCAGGGTTTCGCAGATCTCGACCACCTGCCCATGGGCTGGTCGCTTGGGGTCGTCGCGCTTCTCGCCGATGGTGATGCGGGTGCGGATCGTGTCGCCTGCATGGACGGGCGCGGGAAAGCGCAGCCGCTCGTAGCCATAGGTCATGGCGCGCGGGTTGATGACCGTGGCGGTCAGCCCGATGCCGATGGCGAAGGTCATGGTGCCATGCGCGATGCGCCGACCGAAGGGCTGGGTCGCGCACCATTCGGCATCCATGTGATGCGGAAAGAAATCGCCCGAATGGCCGGCGTGAAAGACGATGTCAGCCTCGGTGATGGTGCGCCCGAAACTCTCGCGCACCGCCCCGGTCTCGTAATCCTCGAAGAACTGTTCGTGCTCCATCGCCCCCTCCCAGAAGTTTTGTCCTTGCAAGAAAATTTGATATGTAGAAATTATGCCTGTGGCAAGAGGAGGCTGCCAACCAAAGGGAGGAGACGACATGTCCACTACGATCCGTTCGCTCATGGCCGGAACGGCACTTGCGCTCATGGCGCAGGCTGCTCACGCGCAGGAGGTCAGTCTGAGGCTTGCGCATGTGCTCAGCCCGAGCGAACCCATGCATCTGGCATCCGAGCGCTATGCCGAGCTTGTCGCCGAGCGGTCCGACGGGCGTATCGAGATCAACGTGTTTCCGAGCGGCGAGTTGGGCGGCAACCCCGACCTGTATGAGCAGGTGCGCATGGGCGTGTCGGTGATCCAGATCTCCGACCCGGGCTACCTGTCCGATTTCGTGCCCGATTTCGGGGTGCTGAACGGCCCCTACCTGCTGGATGATCCGGCCGACTTCCAGAAGCTGATCGACAGCGACTGGTATGCCGGGATTGTCGAGCAGATCGCCGAGGAACATCGCATCCGCGTGCTGTCCTTGAACTGGCTGTTCGGCAGCCGTCATCTCATTGCCAATCAGGAAGTGCGCACGCTGGACGACATCGACAACATGTCGGTCCGGGTGCCGCCGAATGTCATGTGGATCGAGACCTTCCGCGCGCTGGGCGCCCGGGGCACCACGCTGGACTGGCCCGAGGTCTACAGCGGGCTGGCGAACCGGGTGATCGACGCGGCCGAGGCGCCGCTGTCCTCGCTCTACGGCTCGCGGCTGTATGAAAGCGCCGACACGATCTCGATGACCGGCCATTTCACCGCCTTCACCGGCCCGATCATCAATGAGGACCTGTTCCAGGCGATGCCGGAGGATCTGCAGGACATCCTTGTCGAGGCGGCCGAGGAAGCCGGGCTCTACATGGCCGATCTGGTCAATGAGGGGCAGGAAGAGTTCCGCGCGAGTCTCGAGGCGCAGGGTGTGACCTTCGTTGACGATGTGGATGTCGCGTCGTTCCGCGAGGCGACCGCCTCGGTCTATGATGCGTTCCCGGACTGGAGCGACGGGCTGCATGACCGGATCCGCGCCCTGCTCGACGACTGAGCGCCGCGCGTGAATGACCTGCAGGAACAGGCCACCCCCCGGCCGTGGGGGTGGCTGGCGCGCTGGGACGAGGCGCTTGCCGGGCTGGCGCTGGCGGTCGTCGTCGGCGCGGTGGTCTGGGGCGTGTTCGCCCGCTACATAGCGCCGCAACCGGCGGTCTGGGCCGGCGAGGTCGCGGCCATCGGCTTTGCCTGGGTCACTTTCATCGGCGCGGCCGCCGCAGCCCGGCGGGGGCTGCATGTCGGCATCGACGCGCTGACCGCGCTGCTGCCAAAACAGCTGCAAAACGGGCTCGCCGTGGTGGTGAGCCTGTTCCTGGCCCTGGGCCTCGGCTACATGGCGTGGCTGGCGTGGAATATCGGGATGGACGCGCGCAGTCGCCCGACCCCGGTGCTGCGCCTGCCCCATACCATCGTCTATCTGGCGCCCACGATCGGGCTGGCGGCGATGGCGGCGGGCGCCGCGCTCGATGCGCTGCGCGGGGTGCGCGCGCTGTTGCGGGGGGAGGGCGCCGGATGATCGACCTGCTGCCGCTGATCGTTCTGGCTATCCTGCTGGTGGTCAACGCGCCGGTGGCGCTGGCGCTGGCCTTCGCGGCGCTGAGCTTCTTTCTGGTCGCCGACGGGGTGCAGATCCGGTTGTTCGTGCAGCGGCTGGTCAGCGCCACCGAGAGCTTTCCGCTGCTGGCGGTGCCGTTCTTCATCCTCGCCGGGATCATTATGAACGAGGCCGGGATCACCCGGCGCATGATGGCGCTGGCCGATGCCTTTGCCGGGCACATGGTCGGCGGGCTGGCGCGGGTCAACGTGCTGCTGTCCACGCTGATGGGCGGCATGTCGGGCTCGGCCAATGCCGATGCGGCGATGCAGAGCACGACCCTCGTGCCGGAAATGGAGCGGCGCGGCTATGCGCGCTCCTTCGCGGCGGCCATCACGGCATTCTCGGCGATCATCACGGCGATCCTGCCGCCGGGGATCGGGCTGATCCTCTATGCGTTTCTCGCCAATGTCTCGGTCGGGCGGCTGTTTCTGGCGGGGATCGTGCCGGGTCTGCTGGTCTGCACGCTGCTGTTGCTGGCGGTCGGGCGGATCAGCCGCGCGCAGGGCTACCCGCCCTCGCGCGATGCCGCCGCCGGATGGGGCGAGCGCGGGCGGGTCTTTGCCGATGCCTTCTGGGCGCTGCTGGTGCCGGTGGGCATACTGGGGGGAATCCGGTTCGGCTGGTATACCCCGACCGAGGCGGGCGCCATCGCGGTGCTCTACGTGGTGTTCGTGGGCCGGGTCATCTATGGCGATCTGAAGCTTACGCGGTTGCCGCGGATGTTTGTCGATGCGGCCATCGCCACATCGGTCATCATGCTGATCATCTGCGCGGCGCAGGCCTTCGGCTTCTTCATGTCGTGGGAGCGGATCCCGACGCGGGTCTCGGCGCTGATGCTGGCGCTGTCGGAAAACCCGCTGGTGCTGCTGCTGCTGATCAACGTGCTGCTGCTGGCCATCGGCGCGATCCTCGAGGGCGGGGCGGCGCTGATCATCCTGACACCGCTGTTCGTGCCGCTGCTGACGCCGCTGGGGGTTGATCCGATCCATTTCGGGATCGTCATGGTGCTGAATCTGACCATCGCCGGGGTCACGCCGCCGATCGGAACGCTGATGTATACCACCTGCGCCATCGCGCGGGTGCCGGTGGGGCAGTTCATCCGCCGCGGCGTGCCGCTCTATGGCGTGATGGCGGTGTCGCTGCTGCTGGTCACCTTCGTGCCGCAGCTGTCGCTCTGGCTGCCGCGGCTGATCTATGGGAGTTGATTTTGTTTGTAAAAACAGCTTTGACTTGTGAAAGATATGTGCCACAAGAATGGCGCGAACGAAGAGGAGGGGGCACGAATGGCTGAAATCGGAGTGCACGCGCGCGGGTTGCCGGGTTTGCCGGAAGATCACGCACAGATCCCTGTCTGGAACTCCGAGGACTGGTATTTCGAGGATTTCGAGATCGGCGACCGCATCCGCTCGATCCGCCGCACGATCTCCGAAGGCGAATCGATGCTGTTCAACTCTCTGGTGATGGACC